>Ga0268299_1001698_pt1 | contig 34403 bp, 30 predicted proteins | sample NOBtaG_FD_193484 | JGI IMG/M metagenome (GOLD analysis project Ga0268299, IMG submission 193484) | Activated sludge microbial communities from bioreactor in Nijmegen, Gelderland, Netherland - NOB reactor | ecosystem: Engineered > Bioreactor > Aerobic > Activated sludge | place: Netherlands... | reverse complement strand
ATTGATGGTACTATAACTGGTGCTATGAAGGCTGGCTTAGAAGCTTATCCTTAAAACTGTCCGAAGTATTGTTATATAAAATATTGTAAATAACAACATTAGAATTAGCTAAACTGTAACGTAATTTAGAAAGCGATCTACGGCTGTTATTATCTATTCCATCCGTTAGTAAAATAATTGCTTTTCTGCTTTTTCCAGACTTCTTAAGATAATTTTGGACAACTTCATATAAAGAATCATATATAGAAGTTCCAGAAGCACTATGAGTAGCTGACATATTACTTATAGATAAGTTTAGAAGGTCGTGGTTATTAGTAAAATTATTTAAAACATGTAGCTTAGAGTCAAAAGTTACTATCATTGCTCTATCGCTAGGTCTTAAGATTTTTACAAAATTTGCTGCGCTTTTTTTTATATCATTAAAATGTTGTTTTATACTATCACTAACATCAAGCATAATAACTACTTCAAGTGGATCTTTGTTTGTTTCAAAAATAGATATAATTTGTCTTTTTTGATCAGAATAAACTCTAAAATCTTTTATAGTTAAATCATTAACAAACTTATTTTCTTTATCTAAAACGACTACAGGCAAATTGACCAAAATAGAATCTATTTTGATACTATCTTCTCCAAGCTCATCATCAAATTCAGCTTGTTGTGCAAAAGTCTGACAAGATAGTAACATCATCATTATAGGAAATAAAAAAAATATATATTTTATTATTTTATAAATTTTAGTAGACATAGTTTTTCAACCTTTATTTAGCACTATTTTATTGACTTAATTTTTGAATTATTCTGATATTTCAAAGTCTATTTCCTGGGTTTGAAAGTGCTTTTTATTTGCTAAGTCAGTAACAAGAAATTGAAAAATATATTTTCCTGGGGGCAAATCTTTCTTTAGTAAAATTTTGCCTTCAATTGGCAAGTCTTGGAAATTTTCTTGAGCTTTTGTTTCTAAAGAAAAATCATTTGAGAGAACTTTTTTACTATCTTTATAAACAGTTGTTTGTATTTTGAGGTTGGGAGTTTTAGTTTTTGAATCAATAGGTGGGTTATAAATATGACAGTTATATTGCAAAGTTGTACCTGACTTAAACTTACGCCTTGCTAAAGCTAATAATGCTGGTTGTTGGGTACTAGTGTCAGCTTTTAGATTAATTTCATCTGCTAGAACTACCCCTGATAAAGACATGTCTTTTGAATTTACATCAGGAATAAATACTAGTTGTCCGGCAGTCCCTAAATTATTACTAACAGCATCACGGACAACTACTCTTAGCTGGTAAGTACCAGGTGTTTTTACTATTGTATTAAGAGAAAAAGCAAAGCCATTATCAAGTAAAGACTGGTGTTTTTCAGTAGGAATAGTTATGTTATTTTTATGTGTAATTTGATTAACTAAATTACCATTTTGACTAAAAATATAAATTAATGCTTCAAGGGAAAGTTTTTTTGTTTGTTCTTGATCAATAAAAGACAAATTTGGGCAATCAATGTGAATTGTTGAGCGTAAAATATTGCCTTCGCTCTTGCTATAAATAAAAGTTGGTGTTAGCTGAATATTTATTCTACTGTTATTAAGCGGGGAAATAGCTGCTTTAAGAAGTTCTTCTTCTGGAGTAATTTTCTTTAGCTCTTTATCGTCCACAGCATAAAAACCGCTACGAGTTCTTACAGTTAAACCAGATTTTTTTACTTTGACAGAAAGTTTATGATAAGCATCTTTGTTGCTAAAAGTTTCTTTTTTAGGAGTATAACCAATTAGATAATAACCTTGTTGGTCATTTAAGGCGGTTTTAATTCCAATTTCAGGCTCTACGGTAAAAATACCATTTGTAGCACTTGCTAAAGTTCTAAGTCCTTGTTGGGAGCGTTTTATTGCCTCTGGTTTTTCTTCTATTACAAATTGTGCTGCTTCTTCATTTTGGGTTGTTCGTGTGGTAGAAAGAAGATCTAAATTGTCTCCCGCTGTTACACCTAAAAATTTATTTCCCCTAACATCATTAGTGTAAAAAACTACAGAGGATCTATTAGCTACTTCTATTAAATTATTAAGCTCTTGCCTTGCTTCTGATAAACTGCTTAATTCATTACCAGGAAATTCGGCAGAAAATAAAACTACTGATTTTCTACCAGGCATTTGTTTTAAGGCTTCTATAACAAACTTAATTTCTGAAACAGAAGTTTGAAAAGATACTAATTCGTTAGTGGACTCTGAACTAGCTCCTGTAATTTGTAAATTGGGAACGGAGTTAAGATCACTACGGTTTAGATAGCTTATATTTCCTTTTATTTCTTTTGCTGCTCTATAAAGTAATTCTTTGTTACTAGTAAATTGTTGTATCCCTCTAGCACTTGCTCCTATTCTAATGATTGCAACCAGGTCTGTAGGTAGTATTTGATTATCTATAAATTTTTTTAGTACATCACGTATATTTGCTATAGTATCTGTAGGTATAGCTATTTCATCTACAACGATTGCAATTGTTCGTCCTATTTGATTTTTGCTTTGAAGCTCTTTATTTAGTAGTGGTGTTTCAACATTTGATGTTTGTTTTGAATTATTTTGAGAAGTTTTAGATTGTAAATCTACAAAAGAAAAGTTGGCAATTTCTTGAAGTTCTTTATCTTCATATATTTCAAAATCTTCTGGTTTAAGGTTTTTAACAATATTTCCTTTTTTATCCTGAACTATTACATCAAATTGCACTAATTCTGTGCTAATACGTACAGCCGTTTCTTCTTCTTGAAAGTGTGCGGAAGTTCTTATAGATAAGTAAGTTAAGAGTAATATTAGCAAGGCAAAAATAGAGACTTTTTTTGTAATATTTAAAGATATAAAGTTTTGCATAATGTTTATTTATCCCAGTTTTTAATTAAATTATTAGTAATATGTAAAATCTAGTGCAGAAAAATTAAAAACATATGGTGCAAAAATTAAAAAATAAGAAATTGCACCAACTGCTATTTAATTTTCGTAAGTGAGGTTACTATAAGCATTGTTTTGATAATAATGAGCATTATTGAGAAAATGAAAGAAACAACCTTTCTTGCAATCATTTTCTTAACTCATTAAAGTTTATAGAGTTGTATTCTAAGGAAAAAGCAAGATTGAATGGTTAAGAGAAGGTAAAACTTCTTTAAGATTGTAAAGAATGTAAAGTCTTCTAGGTAGTTGATTTCTACTATAACAACTTAAACAACAGAATAGGGAGAGTTATTTTAACTAATTAAGGTTTTTTGCTAAATTTCATTAAATAAATTTAACAAAATATTAATAATTTTATAGTTATGAGTATCTTAAAAAATAAGTCTTTATTATTAGTCTTTACAGTTATATTACTTATTTTATTACCTTTACTCGGCATTTTACAATATCGCTGGCTTAATCAAATAAGCCTGTCTGAACGTGAGCGAATGAGAGTAAATTTACGCACAACAGCAATTGCATTTAGTCGAGAATTTAATAGACGCATTAACAATTTAAATTTTTGTTTTTCAGATTCTTTAGATTATCAGGAAATTTGTAAAAGTTATATAAATTGCTATGAAAACCTAAATAAAAAGGGAAGCCCTAAAAAACTTGTTCGAGATATTTTTTTTATTAATTTTGACAAAAATAATCACATCCGTAACATAACCAAAGCTAACTTATTAGAAAAACGTATTGAGGAGATTAAACAACCTCCTGAACTTGTTAATTTATGCCATAAACTTGAAGATAAAAAATACCTAAGTAATATTACAACATATAATTTTAAAGGAACAGATGAAGAAATTCCTGCACTAATTAATCCTATTGTGTTGAGTGGCAGCAACTATGAAAGGCTGCTTGGTGTTGCAGTTGTAACTCTTAATTTGCATTATCTTAAATATGAGTTTATCCCTAATCTAGCCAAATACTACTTTGGAGATGGTGAAAATTTAGACTATAACTTAACATTTGTTAACAAAAGTCGGCCAACAGAAATAATCTATCAATCTTTACAACAAACCCAAAACACAAATAAAACTTCTCCTACAGGGGATGTTACGGTTAAGGTTTTGGCTATGTTTTTTGAGGATTTACCTAAAGAAAAGCCTATTAATAATCAAGGATCTGAAGGCTTTCAACCTAGAAATACTGATCGAGAATATATAACTAGTGGTAAATGGCTTTTAATAATAAATCATCCAGAAGGCTCATTAGAGCAAGCAGTAACCAACATAAAACAACGTAATTTAGCTGTTGGCACCAGTATTTTATTATTACTTTTTGGTAGTCTAATAATGTTTTGTATTTCAACTCACCGCGCACAAACATTAGCTAAACAAAAGGTAGAATTTGTTACAGCTATGTCTCATGAATTACGTACACCTTTGGCTGTTATTCGTTCTGCAAGTGAAAATTTATCTGACGGTATAATTACTAATTCTCAAGATATTAAAGAATATGGGGAAATGATTAATCATGAAGTTAATCGGTTAACAGATATGGTTGAGCAAGCAATAGAATTTGCTCGAATACAAAAAGGTTGGAAACCTGCCAAACTACATCCAATTGAAGTAGAAGATTTAATTAATAGTGTTATTAAAAATTTAGACCAATATATAAAAGAAAATAAAATTCAGCTAGAAACCAACATACAACCTTCACTTCCAATTATAAAAGGTGATTGGGCTTCCTTACATCGTTGTATTCAAAATTTAATTAGTAATGCAGTAAAATATAGCAACCAAAATCGTCATATAAGTTTGATAGTAGCGTTTTCACCAAAGGAAAATTTTTTGCAAATAATTGTTAAGGATAATGGTTTAGGGATTAATAAATCTGATTTATCACATATTTTTGAACCTTTTTATCGTAGCCAACAAGTTGTTTCAGAGCAAATTCCTGGTAGTGGCTTAGGCTTAAGTCTAGTAAAAAATGTTGTTGAAGCTCATAAAGGACGAGTAACAGTAGAAAGTACCCTAGGAAAAGGAAGTAGTTTTACTTTACATTTGCCTGTTCAAGTTGTTAGCAACTTAGAGGAAAAAGTATCTTAAAGTTATGAAAAAGAAGATTTTACTAATAGAAGATGAAGCTGGGCTAGTTCGCACTTTGACAGATAGATTAGTTAAAGAAGGTTATGAGGTTGAGTTAGCACGTAGTGGGGATGTAGGACTTAAGAAAGCAATAGAAAAGTCTTTTAATCTAATTATTTTAGATATTATGTTGCCACAAAAAAATGGCCTGGATATCTGTAGGGATCTTCGTCAACGTAATATTCTTACGCCTATAATAATGTTAACTGCTAAAGGTGAAATTATAGATAGAGTTGTAGGATTAAAGTTAGGTGCTGATGATTATTTAACTAAACCTTTTGATATGTTGGAGTTACTAGCAAGAGTAGAAGCTTTAATTCGTCGTAGCAATATTTTAATAAGCAGTTCTGTAGATACATATGAGTTTGGATTAATACAAGTGGATATGCGTAAGTCAAAAGTTGAGCGTCAAAATAAAATAGTTGAACTATCAGCAAAAGAATTTGCCTTATTACGCTATTTTATTGAACATAGGGAGCTTATTATCTCTCGAAATGAATTACTAGACGCTGTTTGGAGTTATGATGCAATGGTTTCTACTCGAACAGTTGATGTTCATGTTTCATCACTACGGCAAAAACTAGAAGTTAACCCACATCATCCACAACATATAGTAACTGTTTATGGCTTAGGCTATAAATTTACTGGATAGACTCTAAAAATTTATGCAGATTTTACTTTTCTTCAAACCAATACTACAAAGTTTCTATTAGCCTTAAATCAATCAAACCTTGCATATTTTCTAGCGTTTGCTTAATACTGAACTTTTCTTTTATAAAATCTTGTCCAAAACGGATGATTATTCTGATGACTTTAAGTGATATTTATCTTTCAGGTACTATTATTAATAATCGGTATGAGGTAGTTAAACGAATTGGTAGAGGTGCAACGAGTAGAGTTTATTTAATTCGTGACTTAAAAATGGATAATGCTTTTTTAGCATTAAAACAAATGAATGTTGAGTTTCTCAACTATGAACAGTATATAAAAGCAATGGAGGACTTTAATCGGGAAGCAGACATATTATCTAAACTAGAACATAGATCAATTCCTACACTTTATGACTACTTTTTATTTAATGGCGACTTTATTTTAGTAATGAAATATATTGAAGGTAAAACCCTAGAGCAAAAACTAAATCAATCTCAAATGAGATGGTTAGAAGAAGAAGAAGTAACGATTTGGGCTATTCAACTATGTGATACACTTAATTATCTTCATTCGTTAAATCCTCCTATAATATATCGAGACTTAAAACCACCTAATATTATATTAAATGAAACACTTCAGCAAGTTTTCTTAATAGATTTTGGAATAGCACGATTTGTTAAGTCATCTGCTAACTTTGTTACAGCAATTGGAACTTTAGGATATGCACCTCCAGAACTTTATCAAGGTAAAGTAGAAACTACTTCAGATATATACTCTCTTGGCGCAACAATGTATCATCTACTTACAGGGATGATTCCAGAAATCCCTGAAGAAAAAAATAATTTTTCACTAGGAATATTGCCTAGAAAGTTAAACAATAATATTTCTATTGAAATGGAGCGAATACTAGTAAAAGCACTTGCAAAAGCGGCTGAAAATAGATTTGCTTCAGCGCAAATAATGAAAATGGAGCTAGAAAATCATTTAAATAACCTAATTGAGCAAAGGCTTTCTACAGAATGTTTTGATACTACTTTGAAATATCCGCCTAGTGAGTGGAAAGCAAAAGTTCAACATCAACCTACACTAAGTGCAAGACTTAAAATTTATTGCAAGAAAAAGAAAATAAATGAATTATGTTTTATTGCATCTAATTACTCAATTGGAAGAAAAGATGCAACAAAAAAAATAATTCCTGACCTAGATCTTTCTGACATAGATGGGTCAGGTAAAATTTCTCGGCAACATGCACGAATATTAAAATTAACCAATAATTACTATTTTGAAGACACTGGTAGCACTTATGGGAGTTCGCTAAATGGGGAAAACCTTAATCCTTATGAGAGAAGGTTATTGCGCTGCGGAGATCGTATTAGTTTAGGTGAAACTACTCTTGAATTTATTATTGAAAAAGGTACTGATTATATTGGTGGTTAAATTTGTAGCTTGGCGTTATAGGAATAGAAGAAATAAAAATTAAGAAACAAATTTTAGCTTATGAAAATACTTAGATTTTTGTTTGTTTTACTTATCTGCTTAAACTTATTAAAGGTGCCAGTCCTTTGCCAAGAACCAAAAATAATTGGTATAAATGTAATTGAGTCTGATAAACAAGCATTAAATTACTTAAATGAAAAAGGATTTGTTGCAAAACCTCCTTTTAGTAAACAAATTTATCTTCCTTATTTAACTCATAGCCTGCCAGCTTATGTAACAGCAGACTCGCTTTTACAAACCTACTATATTATTTATCGAGAAGCAAATCTAAGACTAGTAACTATTACTAATGCTAAATTTTTGATGCTGATGCAATTGTTGCAAGAAAAGACTTTAGCAGGGCTTTCTATTAACCCTAATGCAAAAACTAAATTAGCCATAGAAAAAACAGTAGAAAAACTACAACTATTAAGTGCCATTTTAGAGAATCAGGAAAAGCTGCCTAACTTGGTAAAAGATGAGCTTGAATTAATTAATTGTGCTGATTCTATAGGGTTATCACCGCTATTAGGTATAGAAATAGATTATAAAGTTTTTCAAGTACCAAATAATATTGATGGCAATCAAGCAAAGTTGTTTCAATTACTTACTTGGTTAGAGAATTGGCAAGTTATCTTAAGTGATGATCTGGCTGCTGAACAAACTTTGCTACTAGCACTAGAATTTGATAGCGATGAGCGATTGTCAAGACTTTGGCAGGAAATAGATCTATCACTTAATTATTTAATAGGGAGTAGAAAAGGTGTAACTCTATTTGAACTTATTCCAACCGTTGATTATATTTTTGGAGATGACTCAATTGCTGTAACTGAACTATCTACGCTACATATAAAAACTTTCCAACGCTTAAGTGAGCGTATAAATTTTACTAAAGAGCCTATTAAATTATTTGGGGAAAGAGTTTCTTTAGCCCAAGAATTAAAAGATGTTTTTGGAGCAGAAATTTTACTAAAGCTAGATTTTTCTAGTCTTTATCATACTGAAAATCTTGAAGATGAAAAACTAAAAGTATTAAAACAGATTCTTTCTTGGCAAGAAAAAAATCCTAATTCCCATTATACCCATTTAGTTAATTGTTTTCGTAGCTTGCTAACAACAAATAAGGATGGACGTTTACCTAAATTTGTTAATTCTCCTGCCTGGCAAGACCGTTTATCAACTACAGTTTCTGTCAGTTGGTTTAGTTACCAACAACCTCTTATAGAACCAATAAAAAGCACTGCTACTAGCCATAGCTCTAATCTTTATCGCCAGGACTTTCATGGCTATGTGGAGCCAAATAAAGCCTTTTTTGCTGCTATCTTACATATGGCTAATAGTTTGCAAGGTGTGCTTTTAAAAAACCGAATTTTTATTTCAGAAGTTGATAAATTTATTAATGTAAATAAACTACTTCTTAGAATTGTAGAAAAACAATTATCGGCTATTTCGCTTTCTGAAGATGAAATAGATTTACTAGAAAATTATGGAGAAACTTTAGCAGAACTTAGTTTTGTCTTAGGTAATTATGGGTCAAAAGAATTTGATCAAATTTTTAACTTAAAAATAAAAAATGAGACTTCAAATTATCAAATTATAGCTGGACAAGTGCTAAACCTTTATGTAGTAATTACTTACCAAGATAAACAATACCTATGCCAAGGAGCAATAACTAATTATTGTACGTCTGATAACCAACAGAATATTATTAAACCTTTGATAGTAATTACAGAAAATATAATCATGCCTTATCAACAAAGCTATATTTCTACAACTACAACAGAATAAATAAGTTTAATAAAATATGACCTAACAGATAAAGTAAGTTTCGGTGAATAGCTGGTTAATTAATAGTGATATTCATTGGTGACTAGATTAATATTTAGCAACTTAAATGATTTAGAAGATATGCTCTTATATTAAGGAGTAGTTTTATGCAGGTAGAATATCGAGATAACATAGCAATAGCAAGAATGCAGCTAGGCAAAGCAAATGCAATGGGAGCAAGTTTTTTAACAGGGCTAACCCAGATTTTAGATCAATTGCAGGAAAAACCGGCTGGATGTGTGATTTTAACGGGCTATGACCGATTTTTTTCAGCCGGTCTTAATTTGCTAGAACTTTGGGAATATGACCGAGTAGAATTAACACAATTTCTAAATAAATTTTCTAGCACTTTTATTCGGTTAGTTAAATTGCCTCAAGTCGTAATAGCTGCAATCAATGGCAATGCTATTGCTGGAGGAGCTATTTTAGCTCAAACAGCAGATTATCGAATTATGGCACGTTCTGAAATAAAAATTGGTGTTAATGAAATACAGCTTGGTATACCTTTTCCTCGTCAGGTTTTAGAAATAGTTAAAGATCGTCTACCTGTAACTTCACATTTTGATGCAATTTATCGAGGATTGCTTTACTCACCAGATGAAGCCTTAAAAGTAGGTTTTATTGATGAAGTTTGCGAAAGTGACGAGCTAGAAAAACGAGCTTTTACTTTAGCTCAAGAAATTGCTAGTAAACAATGGGATGCTATGACTTGTATTAAGCAAGAGTTACTAGCTAGCCGAGTAGAAAAACTTGAAATGCTTGGTAGGCTTGGAGATAGCGATTTTATTAATATTTGGTTTTCTAAAGATACTCGCGCTCGAATGGGAATGCTGGTTGAATCGCTAAAGGCTAAAAAGAAGTAACTAAAAAGTAAAAACCGTGTAAGAGCATGTCTTACACGGTTTTGTTTTTTAGAAAGAGATAAATTTTAAGTTTACTCTGAACCACCTTTTTTATCTTTTCTTTGAATAACTAAAGGTTCTTTGGTTTTTTCTCCGTCACGAGAACGAGGAGAATCATTTCTAGGAGAATCATTTCTAGGAGGTGGATTATATTCGCGTGGTTGGCTTCTCGGGCCTTCATTTCTACTGCCACCATAATCTCTGGAGCCACCGCTATCTCTACCGCCGCCATATCCACCATCTCTACCACCGCCACCGCCGCCTCTACCACCTTGATCACCACCGCCGCCTCTATCTTTTTGATCATCTACTACTACGCTAGAGGTATTAAATGTAGAATTATGAATTATTAGCGCGGCAGCATTTGATGTTAAACTAGTGACTAAGAATAATAAAAATGTGATTTTAGCAATTAACTTCATAACAAATTACCAGCTTTATTTAATTTATTGGGATGAATTGTTTTTTTTCTTATCAAATTGCGTGCCAAAGTAATAGAAATTTTAACATCAAATTAAAATTAATACTATCAATTAGTTGGCGTTATTTCTATAGGATGGATAAGTTTTTTTTATCCCAATTTTGTTTGTTGTTACCCGATTACGTGTAGTGCGTTACAAAAATTGTATATAAATCTTAAATAAGTGCAATCTCTTATTGCTATTGCTTCTAATAAAATTCTAGGTAAAATAACTAGCGTATTTTGAAATTTATATAAATTTTTCAAATTTAGTTTATAGTAAAAAGCATTATGGAAAATCAAACAGTTACAATATCTGTTGTCCTACCAGGAAGACTGCAACAACTCTTAACTACAAGTTTAGCTGCTTTTAACCAATCAGATCTTCAACTTTTAGCCCGTCCAATGGGTGTAAGCATAGAAAATTGCCAACTTGCTAGTAAAGTTGGACACAGTTTATTAAGCGGTAAAACCGAACCCTTAACAATTTCTGAGCTAAAAGCTTTGATTATGTTACTCACTTTTGCAGAACGTGAATTAGCAACAGAATTTCATATAACTATGCAAGAATTACAAAAAAAAATGGCTGAAATTGTTATTTCACGAAGTAGTAAAGAAATTGATCATCTTGCTGAAGAACTACCAAAAGAAGCCGAACGCGCTAAACGTGCTTTGCGATCAGTAGTAAAAAATCGTGGTCAACTTCTAGATGAATGCCAAAGCTTTATTAAAAAATTAACTAACCAATTAGAATTAGCTAAATTATAAGGAGTAAGGAATATGTTATTTTGGCGAGTATTATTACTAGTCTTAATTTTAGGGGTTTCCGCTAAAGAATTAATGGCACAAATTCCAAATATTGGCCCCATAGAGCCTATCAAACGTGCTGGAATGGGCTTTAGTTTTACCGAAGGCCCTGCATCAGATATTGATGGGAATGTTTATTTTACTGATGTTGCTACTAGTCGGATCCATAAACTTGACTTACAAGGACGTGTCACCACTTTTTTAGAAAATTCCCAAGGTTGTAATGGTTTAATTTTTGATAGCAATAATAAATTACTGGCATGTCAGGGAAATGCAGGCCGTATTATTTCTATAGATATTAATAGTAAAAACATTTCAGTTTTAGCAGATAGTTTTCAAAATAAACGTTTTGATCGTCCTAATGATATTGTTATAGATGGACAAGGTGGAATTTATTTTTCTGACCCTGTTTTTTCTGGGCCAATGGTTCAAGATAAAATGGGGGTTTATTATTTAAGCACAAGTGGACAAGTGACAAGAATAATTGACAATCTTTCTCGACCAAATGGGGTAATTTTATCACCTGATGAAAAAACGCTTTATGTCCTTTCAGGTCAGCCAACAATGATGGTTTATCCTGTTACTTCACCTGGACAAATAGGACAGGGCAGAACAATTACTTTACAATCAAGCAGTAATGGCGATGGAATGACAGTAGATTCCCTAGGCAATATTTATGTTACTCGTCCCGGCATTAGCGCAATAGAAGTAATTTCACCTGATGGAAGATCTTTAGGGTTAATTCAATTTCCTGAAGCACCGTCTAATTGTACTTTTGGAGGTGCAGACCTAAAAACTCTTTATGTAACAGCTAGAACTTCAATTTATACTGCAAAAATGGCTGTTACAGGTCATAGATTTGCTACAAATACTTTTAATTTAGGTGTTAACCCTACAAGCCAAACTGTTGTAGCTGGAATGTCTGCTAGCTTTGATATTAGCGTTCAAGCTTTGGGAATGTTTTCAGACTTAGTTAATTTAAGTGTTACTTCACCAAATAATCAAATTACCGCTATACTTTCTCAAAATAGTTTAATGCCTGGCACAAGTGCAATGTTAACAATAAATACTGATGCAACAACTCCACTTGATACTTATAATTTAACTTTGAGTGCCACATCAGGAAGCATTACTAAAAGCCAACAGATTAGTTTACTAGTAACAAGCACTAGTCCTAGCCCAGATTTTTCCTTAAGCTTTAACCCTGCTACAGTAACAATTGCACGTGGAAAAAAGGCTGATCTTATGCTTAACATCCAAAGAATTGCCGGATTTGCTGATAGTGTAACGGTTACTGCTCCATCGGCAGATATACAAAAATCATTAAAAATAAAAATTACACCTTCTACACAATCAAGTAGTAGTACAAGTGTTAGTTTTAGTCTTAAAACAAAGAAAAAGGCTGTTACAGGGATGCAGCAAATAATATTTACAGGAACAGATAGTTCTGGTCGGGTACGTACAACCACTCTTAACTTAATGATAACTCAGTAGTTAACTATAAAATGCAAAGTTAAAGTTTATTGTTTTTTAGGATTTTGTAAATGATAAACTAGCCTTTGATTTAAGTGTTGAAAATAATCTGCTGGCACGTTTACTAGGGCTTTTTGTAGTTGTGCTGTTACTCCAGTGCGTGCTTCAGCAGATTCAACTGTTTCTGCTGCTTTTTTCAGGTCTTCTTCATTTGGCTTTCCTGTAATTTTAGAAAGATTTTTCCAAAGTATATCAGCAAGCTCTTTTATTGTTTGTTTGGACTGCTTAAAAGTTGCTTGAATAGCTTTTTCTATTGGATTTGTGCCTATTTCACTACAAGTTGCTTGAATAGCTTCCCGAATTTGTGATGGGGAATAACTGCCCAAAGGTTGACAAAAATCTTGCTTAAATGAATATTCTAGTAAATATCCATAATGATATGTGCGGCTAATAATATCTATAGATCGTTTTATTTCTAAGAAAAAAAAGACTTTACGAAATATAAACTTAAATGGATAAATTAGTATTGTAGTTAAACAACCTGATAAACAACCAGATTTTTCCTCATCAACCAATTCTTTAATTGCTTCATCAGAGAGATTTTTTTTCTGCTCACTAGCAAGACTACGCACTAAACGACGCTGAAAATAAGTTTTTGCCAGATCATCAGCAAAAGGAATAGGAATTAATGGAGTAAGACCTATTAATATTGCACTAGTAGAAATAGTTAGATTATGTTCTATTTGTTCTGCCATTATTGATTAAAATTAAGTAGATTTATTTAATTCTGGGAAAGTTTCAAATATTGCTGTTATTAACATATCTGATAAAACTTGGTAAGAGGCTTTTCCTTCCTCTATAGAAGCTTCTGAAGGGATACCAAAATAGGCTTGCTCTCCGCCAGCTTGCTTAAAAGTAGTTATACCGGCTCGTATAGCTTCAGAAAGACTAATATTATTTGGAGGTAAGTTTTGGCGTATTTCTTCTTTAACAAGTTCTGGAGATACTGCCATTACTAAAGAACTTTCATAAGAGCCAGCATGACAGGCACCAGAACGAAATTCATTTGTAAGTTTACTAGCCCAACGACGGCGACATTTATCAGGAAAACAAATATTTACACCTATTTCTTGGCTAATTTCCTGACAAGCTATTTCAATAGATTTAATATGGGCTGGCTCAAGATGGCTGTTGGCTACAGCGATATAGAAAAATCCTTGTTTAATTACTGAGCGAAAAATGTCTTTTAATACTGCTTTGGCTGTTTCTATGGAAATAGAAATCGATCCAGCAAAATCAGCACTAAAATCTGTTACGCTATAGGAAATAGTGGGGAGAACTAAAGCTTTATACCCTAGGTTTTCAAGTTTTTCTGCTGTACAAATAGCCATTTGACTAGAAATAATGCTGTCTGTTGCTAGTGGCAAGTGTGGCCCGTGTGCTTCAGTTGAGCCTACAGGCAAAAGCAAAATAGCTTGTTCTTCGATATACTGGCTGATTTCCACCCAAGTTTTGTTACTAAAAAGGTATTTGGACATAAGATTACTTAGGCGATTTTATATCTTTTGATTGATTAAGATAATTTTCAAAAATATTAATAAAAATATTAAGTTTTTCTTCTGTTTGGGCGTGAGTTTGAACAAGTTCTAAAAATTCATTATTAACTTTTTCCTGACATTTAGCTAAAAAAACTACATTGTTATCAGTTTTTTCTTGAACTCCAACTAATCTTTCTAAAAGATTAGTAAGTTTTTCTAGCGAATTAGCATTAGCAACAGCTATATCTTTTAGTGCTATGACGTTATCGGCTAATTGTTCTATTCGAGTAAATAACACAGCTTGTTGTTCAACAATAAATTCTAAGGCTTTCTTTAATTCGTCTGTCTTTAATGTATCACTCATAGTTTTTACTTATGTATTAAAGAAATTGATAAAAAATGTAGCTCATTTTATCACAAGTTTACATAAACTATAAACTTGCCCATTCAAAATATTTCTTAGTAGTATTGGCTAAGTTTCTACATTTATTTTATTTAATTGCCCAAATTCTATAGGTTGTTGTATGCTTTATAAAAATTTTTTATCCTAAATATAATCCCTAAAACTTTTTTAAAAATAAAAATGGGCTTTAGTTGGAGGTAATTATGTCTGACATAAAGATCAAGACTGTTAATGTCCAAGAACGGTGCGAAGTTTGTCACCAATCAGATATGTTTGATGTAGAAACACAGTTTTGTGGCCGTTGTCAACATATTGCTTTAATTAGTGCTAGCAGAGAAGAAAAAGTAAATGCTGCTCCTTTACCAGAATTTCTAGTTCGTCGCCTAAGTTCTAATACTCCTATTCGTTGTCGCAATTGTAACCAATTTATTATGAGCCGGGATGCTTCTTGTCGTCATTGCGGGACTTATGTCAGATTTGAAGAATCAGCCGAAGCTGTTCAAGCAGAAAGATTTTTGGCAGATAGTTTTGAACAACTTAATAGCTGTAAAAGTGCTGCTGGAGTTAGTTGGGATTTCTTAAAATTTCATTTTTGGTTTTTCCCTCTATTAATACTTACTCCTATTACTGCTATAGCAAGTTTTGTTTTATTTTTAAGAACACTTTGGTTTAGTAGTAGATGTGGTATAAGAATTTATAAGTTTTTGTCTATAAATGATAAGCGCATTAATGAAAGTTTTCGAGACTTAAAATTAGCAGTTGTTAAGAGTGGAGGAGCTTTTTTAATTACTGCTACTTTAGGTATAGTAGTTGCGTATAGTGGTTTAATGGCTTTACCAATGTTTTGGGATAATTATGCTAAAGGACAAAGAGAGTTTACTGTACGTAATTTTGAAGATGCAGAAAAACTTTTTGCTAAAGCTTTAGAAAATAATCCAGATAATTTAGATGCTCATATTTATTATGCTCGTTCAATTTGGAATCAGTATATAAATGATTCTAATGCAGATAAAGAGCGTAATAAAATTTTCTTAGATCGTTCTGTAGGGGAGTTTCGACTAATTTTACAAAAAACCAAAGATCTAAATAGAAAAAATGAAGTGTATCTTGAATTAGCAAATATTTATAAAACTACAGGAGATCGGGAAGAATATGAGCAATGGCTTTTAGCTAGAGCGCGTATGCTAGAGCAAACTCCTAGAAATCAATCAGATAGTTATATGAAATTAGCTCTTGCTTATGCTAATGACGTAACGGATTTGATGCAAATATATATAGTTAAAGAACGTGTAGGACGTACTTATCATCCAGTAAAAAGCTGGAAAACAGAAGATATAGAAAAATTACAAAATTCAGCTAAAAAAGCATTAAATTATTTGGGGGAAGGTTTAGCTATAGACCCGCAAAATGAGCAAATAAATAGTTTACAATTTAATTTATATCGTGAATTTGAAAAAATTGGTTTGAAAATTATAGAAAATGGAGAGGGGAAAGATAAAACTTATCAATTTAGTTTTTAACTAACCTTGTAAGATGAAACCGTTAAATATCAATAACTACAGACAAATAATAATTTTAACGGGTGCAGGAATTTCTGTTGCTTCTGGGTTGCGCCCTTTTCGTGGCCCAAATGGACTTTGGACAGAAATGAGCGAGGATGATATTCCTAATGCTATTAATATCAGGAAAAACCCTAAAGCAATTTGGCAATTAGTTTTAGAAATACGTGAACAATATTTAGAGATAAAACCTAATCAAGCTCATTTGGCAACCGCTTATTTACAAAAAAATACTTTTGCTGGGCAAAATATAACTTTAATTACACAAAATATAGATGGTTTACATAAAAAAGCAGACTCAAAGGAAGTAATAGAATTACATGGATCAGCTTTTAGAACAAAATGTAGTAATACTAATTGTGATTTGGCTTCTTATGAAGATGATAAAGTTTATGATTTAGATAATTTACCTAGTTGTTCTAAATGTTCTAGTATACTTCGGCCAGATATTGTTTTGTTTGATGAGCCTATAGGGGCTAAAGAAGAATGGCTGTCAAAACGAGCTTTAAGAGATTGTGATCTTTTTATTGCTGTAGGAACTTCAGGTACAGTATATCCAGCTAGTAATTTTGTTAGATCAGCAAAATATGTTGGAGCGCGTACAATATTTGTTAATTTAGAAGCGATAAACCCACCTAATAATGCTTTTGATGAAGAAATAATAGGAAAGGCAGAAGAAATATTACCTTTATTATTTGGTATGGAAGTTTAAGAAAATAAAAGGGATTGTTAAAAAGAAAGCAATTCCCCTAATTTTTCTTAGGGGAATTATTAGAGAAGTTTATTGGCGAAAAATCTTCTTAGCTAAATTAGCTAAATTAGTCTCGGTATTGCTGCTTAACTGAGGTGTTTGATTAGATTGTATTTCTGATTGTCCCCTACGAATAGCTGCAACAGCTTTATTTGCTGCAACGTCCTGTTCTAAGTATTTAGAAATCTTACTACTATTAGTATTATTAAGCGCAAAATCTAGAAGTTCTTCATTAGTTGGTGTTGATTGTGCTTTATTTGTTGCAGAATTAAAACTATAACCTTTGGTTTTAATATTTGATGAATCAGTTGCAAAAGGTGACTCTACAGGTGGTTGAGCAACACTAGCACTTAAGGATTTCTTTATATTTGCGTCTAACAATGGTGATTCTGTTGGAGGAAGAGCCGCATTAACATTTTGTCCTTGGAAATTACCGCTGCGATTTAAGGCTTGTTCTAATTTTACTTCTTGGTTAAGAGGTTGAATCTTAATCGCAGAATCATTAATTTTTATATCTGACATAAGTTGCTCCTTGTTTGGACGCAATTGGAAATTTTGCTCGTAAAGTTAATACCAGTAAATATAAAAATTGCATAAAATTTTTCCAGTAAAATAGAAAATTTTTCCGCAAAATAAAAAAGCACAAGAGATTTTCTTGTGCTTTTTGAAATAAACTTAAATAAATTACTAAAGAGCCGCAGCACCGCTAACAACTTCAATAATTTCTCTAGTAATTGCAGCTTGACGAACTCGGTTCATTCCTAGTGTTAGCTTATTAATTACTTCTGTAGCGTTCTTACTTGCAGAATCCATTGCTGCCATTCTTGCGCCATGTTCGGCTGCTACAGAATCTAGTAGTGCGGTAAAAAGTTGAGTTTCTACATAATGTGGTAGCAATTGACTTAAAATCTCTTCTGGAGGTTGTTCATAAATATAATCTGTTGCACTTGCTGCTACTTTGTCATCTGTTTGGTTATTTAGTGATGCTAAAGGCAGAATCTGGTTAAAGATTTGGTTTTGTTGAATAGCAGACTTAAATTCATTATATAGAATAAATATTTTGTCTGGACGAGATTTTCCTTCTACTTCTTCAGTAAACAGCTTAATAACTTCTACAGCAATTTCTGATGCTTCTGTATAAGTTATTGTTTTAGATATTAGTCCAACATATTCATTAATAATAGGAAAAGATCGACGACGGATAAAGTCACGACCTTTACGGCCTATAGTAAGAAACTCTACTCTTTTATTTGGATTATCTCTAATAAATTGTAGGGCTGTTTTTAGTAGGTTGGTATTAAATGCACCACATAGACCTTTATCTGAAGTAACCACTACAACTAAATAATGCTCATCACCCCGCACTTCTAATAATGGATGTTGATATTCCCCAGCACGAGAAGCTAAATTACCTAACATTTCCCTTAATTTAATGGAATAAGGTCTAGCGGCTGTAATACGGTTTTGAGCGCGTGATAGCTTAGAAGCAGAAACTAACTTCATAGCTTTAGTAATTTGGCGCATATTTTTGACTGAGCGAATACGTCGTCTAATTCCCTGTAGATTAGGCATAAGATTCCTAAGATTTTACTAAAAGCTAGTTGTATAGCTAGCTTTTAGTTGAGATAGATTAAGATTTTAAAGTTAACTTTTTAAGCCTTAGCTTTAGCTAATTTGCCACCATCGGCTGAGTAAGTTTGCTTAAACTCTTTAATTGCTGAAGCCATTTCGCTCTTGATCTCGTCGGTTAAGTCTTTCTTTTCACGAATCTTTTCTAACAAACTACCTTTTGAATTTTCTAAAAATGATAGTAGTCCACCTTCAAATGCTCGGATTTGATTAACTGGAATATCATCTAAGTAGCCTTCTTTAGCTGTACCTGCCCAAATAAGGAAAACTTGTTTTTCTACTGCTAAAGGTTGGTATTGATTTTGTTTTAATAATTCAGTTAATCGCTGACCACGAGCTAATTGCTGTTGAGTAGCTTTATCTAGGTCTGAACCAAATTGAGCAAATGCAGCTAACTCACGAAATTGTGCTAAGTCTAGTCGTAGAGTACCTGCAACTTGTTTCATAGCTTTAATTTGTGCTGATCCACCTACTCTTGAAACTGACAAACCTACGTTAATTGCTGGACGAACACCAGCATTAAAAAGGTCTGTTTCTAAAAATATTTGGCCGTCTGTAATTGAAATTACATTGGTAGGTACATAAGCAGAAATGTCGCCTGCTTGAGTTTCAATAATTGGTAGTGCTGTTAATGACCCAGCACCTTGAGCATCAGAAAGCTTACAAGCACGCTCTAATAAACGGGAGTGAAGATAAAACACATCGCCTGGGAAAGCTTCTCGACCCGGTGGGCGACGTAACAAGAGTGAAATTTCTCGATAAGCAGCAGCATGTTTAGAAAGATCATCATAAATACATAAAACATGTCGCTTAGAATCGCGGAAATATTCTCCAATAGAACAACCAGCATAAGGTGCTAAATATTGCATAGCTGCTGGTTCAGATGCAGAAGCAGAAACTACAACTGTGTAATCCATTGCTCCATGTTGTTTAAGCTTTTCTACTACTTGGGTAACTGTAGACTTCTTTTGTCCAATTGCAACATAAATACAAATTAAATCTTTACCCTTAGAATTAATAATAGTGTCAATTGCTACAGCGGTTTTACCAGTTTGGCGATCCCCAATGATTAATTCGCGTTGACCACGACCAATAGGCACCATAGCATCAATAGCTTTTAAGCCTGTTTGCATAGGTTCTTTAACAGGTTTACGGTCTACAATACCTGGTGCAATACGTTCAATAGCGTTAAACCCAGTGCTGGCAATAGGCCCGCGTCCATCTTCTGGTTGCCCTAAAGCGTTAACTACACGCCCTAGCATTGCTTCACCAACAGGAACAGACATAATGCGTTTGGTACGCTTAACCGTGTCACCTTCTTTTACTTTATAGTAATCACCAAATAACACTGCCCCTACTTTGTCTTCTTCTAAGTTTAGAGCAATACCAGCAACACCATGTGGTAAATCGAGCAATTCACCAGCCATTACTTTTTCTAGGCCATGAATTTCTGCAATTCCATCCCCGATTTTAACAATAGTTCCTACTTCTGTTACTGTTACACCGGGTTGGTATCCTTCTATTTGTTGACGAATAATTTTACTTATCTCATCTGCTTTGATCGTTTCCATAACTTTGCCTTTCCTATTAGTTAACCATACACTAGAAAAAGTGTGACATTAATTTGATGGTTTTAGCTTTATTGTTGACTAAGTTTTGTTCGTAATTGTTCTAGTTGGTTACGAATAGAGCCATCATAAATTTGACTACCTATTTGGGTTACTACTCCACCAATTATTGTTGAATCAGTAGCGAAACTTAAGCGGACTTCTTTGCCTGTTAGCTTGCTTAACTGAGTTTTTAATAAATCTTTTTCTTCTTGACTAATTTCGCCTACTGTTGTAATTGCTGCTGTGACAATATTTAAGCGTTCATCTAGGGTACGAGAAAAAGCGACACTAATTTGTGGTAAATATTGCAAGCGGTAATTTTGTAGCAATACATATAGAAAGTTTGAGGTAGTTTCTGTTGGTTTAGTGCGAGCAATTAAGGTTTCTAACAAATTTTTTTGCTGTTGTTGGGAAACTGTTGGGTTGGAAAACACCTCGTTAAGTTCTGGGCATTGCTCAAACATATCAGCAAAAGAAGTTATTTCATTTTTTACTTCTGTAGGGATATTTTTAGCTAAAACTACATCAGCAAGCGCACGTCCATAACGATTTGCAATAGTAGTAATGCTCATGCTTTATCTAGCTCCTTCTAGCTCTTTAGCAAAATCGTTAACTAAACGTGCTGCATCTGCTGGCTTTAATTCTTTGCGAATAATATTTTCCGCTAGTTCTATAGCCTTTTCAGCAGCAAATCGTTTTAACTCTATTTGTGCTAGTTTTGTGGCCCCATCAATTTCTCGGCTAGCCATTGATTGTAAACGTTCAGCTTCCTCTTCGGTTTGTTTACTTAAACGCGCATATTCGGCTTGGGCCTCTTTTGCTGCGTTATCTTTAATTTCCGTTATTTCATCTTGTAGTCTATTAAGTCGAGCTTCAATTTCTCGTAATTTGATTTCAGCCGCTTCTTTTTCAGCTTTGGCTCGCTTTAATTCTGACTGAATAGAGCTTTTACGATCAGCCATTGCTTGGGAAAAAGGTTTTCGTACTAGCAAAAACATTGCTGAAAGAAAGACTACTAGGTTTATTATTTTCCAGTGTAATGGTACACCGTGGGCACCTTCGGCCCAAAAGAAAACAAAAAATGTTGCTAATTGGGTTTGCCAATAAAGAATCGCCGTAAACATTAATTAAAAGGCTCCTCCTAAAGGACGTTTAAGCAGATTGTGGGCTATTGATTGTGCAATTTGTATGGATTCTGATTCTAATTTAGTTTTAGCTTGACCAGTAGTATTAGTAATTTCTTGTTTACTAGCTGATATTTTGTCGGAAATAGCTTGTTTTACCTGTGCTAATTTTTGGGTTCGCTCATCTAAAGCAGTTTTACGTTTATCTTCTAGCATTTTATAGCTTTCTGCACGAGCAGCACGGATTTTTTCTTCATAATTTGCTAGTTGTTTATCATAATCATGTGCAGCTTTTTTAGCTTCATCTACCGCTCCAGTTGTGAGACGTTCCCGTTGGTCTAAAACTTTAAGAATAGGTTGAAAAATAATTGCATCTAAGGCATAAACTAAAACGATAAATATTGCTAAAACTACCAGTAAAGAAAGGTCTGCTGAAAGCAAGCCTTCTGCTGAAATTGCCATTAACAGGGTAGTCATTAGTTGTCCTTTATATTTAAGATTATCGTGTTAAATTTCAATAGTTTAATCAAGCAAGCGAAAATATCATATGATCTTTTCGAGTGTCAAGGGTTTGGGACGAGAAGCTTGCTAGTTATACTAATAAAATACCATTGTTACAAGATCTTAGTTTTCGCTTTTCTGTCTAGAAATTGTTTGTTGTTAAAGACTAATGATTTAAGATAAGTGTTAGAGACTAAGAAAATAAATTACTTTATGGTTTAGGATTTTTATGACTAAAATAAATAAAAGAAAAATAATAAATAAAGTACCAGAAACTATAAAACTAGTGTCAGAAAAACATACTGTAAAAGTACCAGAAACTAATTTTGATCGCCTTCCTGTAAAGTTAGTTTCTTTACTAAAAGACCTAGAATATACAATTAGTCATCGTCGTTATGATGAAACAGAACGTATAGCTAATGATTTACTAGATTTATCCCCATCTGAAGAAGTAGATAGATGTATCCATGATATTATTACTAGTGCTACAGTAATAACTGATGCAGAAGACGAGATTAATTATCAGTTTAGTGATCTAGAAACAGCTTTACAAAATACCACAGATGAAGAATTAACTACAATTAATGAATCTGACATAGATGGATTATAATTACACAAATTATAATCCATCTATCTATAAACAAAGACAAACCCATGTGTTTTACTATGTCTAATATGCTTAATCCATTATAGAAGGACACATTTGTAGGAATGTCATTTGAGAGTTTATTGTAGGCTCATTGGATTTAGGTTGTAGACGTTCATAACTGCCATCTGATAATAACTTACGCGCTCCAACATTATCCATCAAAGAGATTTCTAAAATTTCATTTTTTAATCTTTGTTTTAGTTTTTCGTCTTCAACAGGAAAAATTAGTTCAATACGGCGATCTAGATTTCTTTGCATCCAATCAGCACTACCAACATAAATTTCCTCTTGGCCGCCATTAGCAAAATAAAATATTCGGCTATGTTCTAGGAAACGACCTACAATGCTAATTACACAAATATTGTCGGAAAGACCAACAATACCAGGGCGTAAACAGCAAACACCGCGAACAATTAAGCTAATAGCAATTCCTGCTTGAGAGGCTTCATAGAGTGTACGAATTATTTTAGTGTCAGTTAAACTATTGATTTTAATAATGATACGACTAGGACGACCCGAACGATGATGTTCAATTTCTCTTTCAATTAGTCCAACCATTCTTTCACGTAAATGAATTGGAGCAACCATTAATTTACGATAATTTCTTTGCCGGGAATAACCTGTTAGAAAATTAAAAAGTTCTGAGACATCTGCCCCAATTTGAGGATTAGATGTAAGTAGCCCTATGTCAGTATAAATTTTTGCTGTTGTTGGGTTGTAATTACCTGTACTGAAATGTACGTAACGGCGAATATTGCCTTCTTCTTGACGAACAACCAAAGCTACTTTGCAGTGGGTTTTTACACCAAGCAAACCATAGACAACATGAACGCCAGAACGCTCCATTTTACGGGCCCAAATGATATTATTTTCCTCATCAAATCTAGCTTTTAATTCAACAATTACAGCAACTTGTTTACCTGCTTCACTTGCAGCAATTAAAGCCGAAACTATTGGAGAATCCCCACTAGTTCTATAGAGAGTTTGCTTTATAGCTAATACTTTAGGGTCAACCGCAGCAGCTTGTATAAAATCAACTACTGGAGCAAAAGAATCATAAGGGTGATGTAGTAAGATATCTTGTCTACGTAAGACATCAAAAATATTTTCCTCATTAGCTAAAGCAGGAGGTATAGCAGGGGTAAACCCACGATCTTTTAATTGTGGGTAGTCAAGTTTGTAAAGTGCTAATAAATCTGGTACATGGAGCGGGCCATCAACAATAAAAACATCTGTTTCCTCTAAGTCAACTTCTCTACGCAAATATGTCACCATAACAGGAGGCATAGTTGTATCAACTTCAAGACGAACACAAGACCCAAAACGACGTTGGCGCAGTTGTTGTTCTACGGTTTTTAGTAGGTCATCGGCTTCATCTTCTTCTATTTCAATTTCTGCATTTCTAGTGGTACGAAAAGGATGACAAGCAATAATATTCATTTCTGGAAATAAAGAATGTATGTTTGCAGAAATAACTTGTTCTAAAAAAACAAACTTATGCCCACTGTTTGTGGTAACAGGTATAAGCCTAGGAATAACAGGCGGGACTTTAATACGAGCAAACCGAGGCGGCATTTCTTCGTCATCTGGCCCAACAACAAAAACAGCTAAGTTTAAGCTTAAGTTAGAAATATAAGGGAATGGATGCGAAGGATCTACTGCTAAAGGAGTTAACACAGGAAAAATATTTTCATGGTAATAAGTATCAACCTCAGTTCTTTCATTGCTATTAAGTTGATCATAAGCAATAATACGAATACCAGCATTTGCTAGCTCTGGCAATATTTTTTCTTTTAAGCATGACATCTGAAGTTCAATTAATGGGTTTAGCTTAGTAGCAACCGCTAGTAATTGTTCTGCTGGACTCATTCCATCAAGCGATATAATAGGCATTTCGGCTTCCATTTGTTGTTTTAAGCCAGAAACACGAATCATAAAAAACTCGTCTAAATTGGTAGAAAAAATTGCTAAAAATTTAAGTCTTTCAAGTAGGGGACGGCTTTGATCTAAAGCTTCTTCTAAAACGCGACGATTAAACTCAATCCAACTTAATTCACGATTAAAAAGTAAATTTTTTTCTAAAGCTAAGCTATTAGTTTTTTTTGATGGTGTAGTAACAGGTAAAGCGGTTGTTGAAATTTCTGATGCCGCCATGATGACTCCTTAGGATAACAGCTATTTAATGTTTATTTTGGAACTTCAGACAGAAGTTGGCGGTCTGTCCATTCTCCAATGACTATATCTACTTCGCCTAACCAACGTGGGCGAGAGTTTGCGTTAGAATGAAAACAAATGCTTATATGTCCTAAAACAAGATCTAATGATGCTTCTTTAATTGCTGACCAAGGGATAGTAACATCAACGCTTTCTGGAATTGCTAGAACTATCCCATCTGTAGTACGAAAGCGAAAAATACATAGTACACGTCCTTGAGGACTTTTTAACGGCACACCATCAAGATCAATACGCATTCTTTGCATAAGTTAACAGCCTTTCTATTAATTTTGTATTGGCTAAAAATCGTCGGGGCGAGTATGTAATTTATGACGTTGAACTGCACGCCAAAAGGTTCTTTCACTCATTCCTAAAGCATTAGCAGCAAGTTTTTTACTCCATTGACAGGCAGCTAAGGCTTGGGTAAGTAGTTGACGTTCAAAATTAAGCATAGCTTCTTCAAAATTAGGAATGTCTGACATAGATGCTATTTTATAAGGCTCAGAGCTATTTTTGTTACTTTTGCCAGTAGAACTACTTTGTTGTTGATTTAATTGCGAAAAATTTTCTATTTCAAACTCTTCACAAATCATTGAAGCATTTATAATAGTAGTATTTGCAGCACGAGCATTGCCTATGCTACGGCGAATGTCATTTTCTAAAACTCGGATATTACCGGGGTAGTCTTTTTCCAGTAAAAATTGCTTAGCACTGGAGTCTAATTGATAATCTATGCCATCACCATAGCGGTTTAGAAATTCTTGGGCAAGAGGCAAGATTTCTTCCCGGCGTTTGCTTAAAGGTGGGATGCGAAGCCGCCAAACAGATAGACGATCTAGTAAATCTTCTCTAAAGTTTCCTGATTGAGACATTTCGTCTAAATCTCGGTTGGTTGCAGCAATAATGCGGGCATTGGTAAAAATCTCACTTGTTCCACCAACGCGACGAAACTGGCGCATTTGCAAGACTCTAAGTAATTTAGTTTGAGATTGTGGAGGAAGCTCACCAATTTCATCTAAAAATAAAGTTCCATCTTGTGCTAGTTCAAAGAGACCTCGTTTTTGTGTTGCTGCTCCAGTAAAAGCCCCTTTTTCATAACCAAAAAGCTCACTTTCTACTAATTGATCTGGCAATGCTCCACAGTTTATAGCTAGCATTGGCCCACTTTGTCTGGGGCTAAGCGAATGGATAGATTGAGCAAGCATTTCTTTACCTGATCCGCGAGGGCCTAAAATTAAAACCGGATCACGCTCTGCCGCGCTGATTGCGTCTAATCTAAGTCTAATTGCTCGCATTGAAGCTGAAACAAATAAACAATCGCCTACACGGTCATGATTTGTTGCTTGAGCAGGTTTTTGACTTATAGAAGTTTTTTTAAGTTTTTCTTCTAGCTCATTTACACGAGTTTGTGCTGCACCTGCTTCACGATTACGCCCAAGGGATTTTAATTCTTTAGTTGCTGCACGGGCTAGTTCTAAAGCCTCGGCTAATTCAATATCACAATGAGAAAGCTCTAATTTAGTTAGTGCTAAAAAATAATGATTAATTATTTGGTTTTGAAATATATCTACAGCTTCTTGTAGTTTTTCAACGCGGTTTTCAAGTGCCTTTTCTGAAAATCTTCCTAAACATCCAAATAAATAAGAAGCAAAACCTTGTAAAAATGGATCGCCACAATCTTCTAAACAATTATTGATGGTTCGCAATGCTCTTTCATGTGCGCCACGCTCAATATCTACACGTGCGTCTAGCAGTTCAACCATTACAGAGAGACATTGACGGTCAAGTCTATCTTCAAAAGAGTAGCGACGAGCGCGGGAAATAGCGTAATCTACGGAATCATCATCACCTAAATCTAAAAAAAGATTTGCTAAAGAAATATGGGCCCAGCACTTATTAATTCCTGATAATTGATTAGCTGCTTGATGCAGAAGTTGTTTAGCTACAGTAGTTTCTTCTTGCCATGCAGCACGCATTCCTTTAAGTAAAACTCTTTCTGATTCTGTTAAACCTGGTTGATTGATAATGTTTTCTGCAAAATCTTTATAGCCTCTATGCAGTTCTTCTAGTAGCAACCATTGTGGGGTTTGCTCACGGACTTTTCCACTAACTGTTTTATTTGTTGAGGTTTGTGGGACAGCAGTTTTTGAAATAGTATTTGGTGAGGTAGTAGAGGTTTCACGTTTTAGCTTTTTGGCAATGTCTTGCATTCTCATAAGTTTGTTAATTTTCCCACAAATTATCTTAAGCTATAGTGTCAAGACTACTAACATAAACTAACTATTAATGTCAACTGTTTGAATAATTAATAGTATAAGTATTATATATTATTAATAAAATTGACTAGCTATATATTACTTATATCAAAGTAAAGTTATTTTATATTTGCAAATGAGTTTAGCATAGGAAGAAGCAAGTTTTGAGATAAATTTTATAATATCATTGTGAGTTTTTAAGTAAATCAATAGAACTTTTAGTAATTTTAATTAATTTATTTTGGTCAAGAGGAGCATTTACATTATTCCAACCTAAAGAAAGAAAAAACCATTCTCCTTTGCTAGACTGTAATAAGTAAGTAAGATTTAGTACACCTGGTTCTGAGCCACCCTTATAACCAACATAGGGCCAGTCTTTTTCTGAAATATTTATACCAGGATTAATTGCTAAAACACCTCTTGCTGTTTTAGTTTCTTCGCTTTCTGTTTGTTCACGTAAGTAGTTTAACAAACGGGCTAAGTCATTTGCAGATGCAAACCACTCTAATTTATCAATATAAAGAGGTTTAGAAAAAGATTTTAAGTTTTGTTTATCTATTTTAGATACATCATTGTTTAGCATTTCACGGCGAGCATTAGCGTCTTTAGCAATATAAATGTCTGCCATTTTTCCAGAAGGCTCTAACTTTAACTTAGACATTTCAATGGTTTTTAAGAAAGGAATATTAAGTTCTGGTTTAGTATTGCCAGCAGCGGTTAACATCTTTTCTATTTTTTCTCTACCAAGAAATTTTATTAACTGATCAGTAGCAGTATTATCACTTATTGAGATCATCAAGGATGCTAAAGTATGTAAAGTAATGGGAGAACCTACAGGCCATTTTTGGAGCATTCCTGATGGCAAAGACCTGGAATCTTCTTGCAAATTAACTACTTCTGTCCATTTATGCTCACCTGCTTTAATAGATCTTAGTAGTTCACTTAATATATAAAGCTTAAATGTAGATCCTATAGCTAAAGGTTTATCAGCATTATGAGAAGCTAAAGTTTGTAGTTTTCCATCTTTAAGTTTAGCTGCTATAAAAGAGGTTTCACCTGGAAATTTTTTAAGTTCTTCAACTATTGCATTTAAGTTTTCAGCTATGGGAGTTGCCGGATCTAAAGACAAACCTGTAATGTAATAAGGTTGTTTAGAATCAACAATAATAGTCATTTGAGCAGAAAAACCTTTTTCAAAAATAAGCTCAAATTTATTAACTCCAGGTTGTTCGCTTACAAGACGATTAATTTTTATACATCGACCAAGTTGATCAAAAGACTTAGTAAAAAGTTCTGTTAATTGATCTTTAGAAACTTCTTTAAGAAATTCTTTATCAAAAATTTCCTCATATTTATCAGGAGTTTTACTAAATAACCCAATAACATCTTCAACACGTTTTTCTAAAGGAGTTTTATCTTGTGCAACTGCTATACAAGCCAAAAATAAACATAAAATTAAGGAAACAAGAAAATTTTTAATCATTTTAGGTTTATCCTATTTTTATTATCCACCATTACTATCTGTAAGGTTTAGCTGATAATAATAGTTAATACAATATATAGCAATTATACATATTAAGTATGTAATAGTAGCTATTAATAATTTTTTACCAACATCTTTTTTTGAAGCTAAGTAGCCTAAATAAATAAAACAGAAAGCCAAAATAATACTTACTGTAATAAATACGTAGGCTAATTGTCTTTGAGCATACTCTAATTCTGTTATAAAACCATCGGGAAAGCCTAGCATAAATACATATTGCATATAAATAAGCAATGACAAGGCTAGAGCTATAAGTCCAATTAAATAAGCAAAAATATTGTTTAATTTCATATAACAGACTAGATAAATTTACTAGTTTTTCCAGCCATTTCTTTCTTTAAGGAAAGCAATATGTGCTGTGTGATGATTTCCATGCCAAGCATACAAAGCTAAACATTTGTTTAAGTCTAGTTGGCCGATTTCAGGATGAGTTAAAGTTTTTTGGTAATCCGTTGCAGTCATTGAATTTAATAAAATAACCCATCTTTGATGTAAAGAATTTATTAGGTCAAGAGATAAATTTATTGGTATTTTAGAGTCTGATAACTCTGCCCATAGGTTTTCATCATAAGGCTTTATTACAGGGTTATTCTCAGTTAAAGCTAGCTTAAATCTAATAAAGCTATTCATATGACTATCTGCTAAATGATGGACTACTTGTTTGATCGTCCAACCTCCTTCCCTATAAGGGGTGTTGAGTTGTTCTTCTGTTAGGTTATTTAAGACAGCGGTTAGTTTTTCTGCTAGTGTTGCTATTTCATTTATAAATTTATCTCTACTATTTATTACTTCTTCTTCATTATATTGAAATTTTCCTATGGGATATCTTAAGTCCATATAATCTATTCCTTTTAATTTTTAGTTTTAGGTAAAATTGGCTAAATACTTCCAAAAAATTGACTTTTATGTTACAGTAACAGCACTTGCCTTGAAAATACTTAAATTATTATTTGAATTTTGTAATCTATAAATACTAATTTAGGAGTTTGTTAGATTAGCAAACTAACTACCAAAATTTCTTAGGAGGCCTTATGCGTCAATACTTGGTAGCCCTGTTTTTTTTGTTAGCATTTTGTCATACAGCTTGGGCGCAAAAAGATTTTTCTTTAAGTTTGTCCCCACCTAATCAAACAATTAACGCTGGTCGTCAAGCAACTTTTACAGTTACTTCTCAGCCTATTAATGGCTTTCGCAAAGCTGTTCCACTAGCCGTTACACTTTCACCTTCTTCACCTGATGTTACAGCTACATTAAGTAGTCCAACAATTAATGCTGGCGGTAGTGTAACAATAACAGTCACCACTTCTCCTACAGCTAATGCTCAGAACCTATCAATATTAGTTGCTGGAACGAGAAAAAATAAAGTTAGAAATACTAGTGGTAGCTTAACAGTTAATGTTCCTCAATTTAATTTAACTGTAACTCCTCCTAATAGCGTTGTTTTGCAGGGTGATCCAGTAAACTTTACTATAAGAACTCAAGGCGAAACAGATTTTGCTAGACAAGTTTCTTTAAGTGTACTTACTACGCCAAATGTTCCTTTTCAGCTTTCTAAACAAACACTAGATGCCCCTGCTGATAGTGCTACGCTGCAATTTGCTAGTGCTAATCTTCCTGTTGGCGGCTATAGTGCTTTAATAACTGCTACAGCAGGACAAATTCAACGAACAGCAACTATTTCACTTACAATTATGCCTAGACCAGGTGGCACTAACCCTATGGCAGTAGTCCAAGTTGTACCAGGATCTATGCTGCTACGTGCTAACCAACAAGGAAAGTTAATGGCATTTGGTTTTGTAAGAAATAATGGTGGGGCTGATGCTGCTTTTGTTCAAGTTACTTTAAGAGTATTTGATGGCGGTGGAAATCTTCTTGAAACTAGAAGAACTTTTGTTAATGGATTCTCTGGAATTACTTCTGCTGGAGTTTTTACACAAACAACTCTCCCACAAGCACGTTCAGCCAGCTTTAGTCAGCTTTTTGACTTACCATTTTTGTCAGATACACAAAGAGTTGATGTTTCTGTAGACTTTATGACGGATACCATTACACCTCCAAGAGCTAATTTAGTTATAGATCGTTTGACTAGAACACTTAATAATCAAAATGGATCTGATTTCTCCGTAGTAGTGCGTAATACAGGCACTGTTGCTGCTCGCGCTCCTCAAGTAGTAATAGAAAGCCTTAACCGAGTTGACCAGGTTTTTGACATTACATTTGCTGGGAATGGTGAATTAAGCGATATTCTAGCAGCAGGTCAAACACGTACATTTATGGTGACAAACAATGAAACTCAGTTTGACTTAACTAGAGTTAATACTCAACATACAATTTGGATTGATGGTACTAGCACCTCTACTATAGTTACTGAGTCTTTAGCTGGTCTTTCAGGTGAAGAACTTGACAAAAAACGTAATGAAATTGCAGAAATGCAAAGACTTGCTCACCTACTACTTAAGAAATTAAGTAAGGAAAATAATTAAGTTTTATATTTATGACAGCCTAAATTTTTAGGCTGTCATTCTCCCGCTTTCGTAGACGTAGTGCAAACTTTTACCTGAATCTGGGAGAAGTTGGTAATGAAAAACCAAATATTACTAATTGTATTAATTATTTTGCTAACCATTACAGTTAGCTTTGGACAAACAATTACAGCCTCAATAAAAGGTACAGTAAAAGATGATTTTGGCAAACCTGTCACAGGTGCAACTATTACTGTAAAGGATGAAGAACAACAAGTTATTACTAGTGTAACAACTGATGAAAATGGAGGCTATCAAATTTTAGATCTCTCTATAGGTAGTTATAAGTTGGTGGTGGAAAAAGATGGCTTAAAATCAGAATCTATCACTAACATTAGTCTTAATGCTGCTTCAGAAGAAGTTTTTGATTTGCATATGCAGGCTAGTCTTGAAGGTAAAGCTATAAAAAAAGTAGCAGCTACTTATCCTGATGTTGCTAAACTTACTCAACAACAAGGCCGAGTAATTGTTGGAGTTTTAGTTAATGCTGAAGGTAAAGTAGATAAAGTATTATTTTTAGCAGGTAATAATGTCTTTAAATCTTCTGCTTTACAAGCTGCTCAAAAATGGATTTTTGAAAAAAGTAATAACGGATTTTCTGGACGCATAGCTTTTAACTTTAAGATTAATTAAGCATTTATAGCTTCTTTGGAAAGACTATCTTTTTTACTACCTAAGAATTTTGCTGTAGTATCAATAATTATATGAAATTCAGCCCCTTTTCCTTTTCCTTCGGACTCTACCCAAATTTTTCCAGAATGAGCTTCTAAATAGCTTTTAGCAATTGCTAAACCTAGTCCTGCACCTCGCGCACCAAATTCATATTTTCCAGATTTATGATGAATTGTGTCATGCCCTGTGTAAAATTTTTCAAAAATATGATCAATTTCACTAGCAACTATTCCTATACCACTATCTTTGATGATCAAATGCAGTTGGCTATCTTCTTTATTTGCAATTATTTCTATTAAACCATTGTCATGAGTAAATTTAATTGCATTTTGAATTAAATTTAACAAAACTAACCTTATTTTTTCTACATCTGCTTCTAAGATCAAAGCTTCATCAGGCACTTTTATATTTATTTTTAGGTTTCTTTTCTCTACAAATGGTTTTATTTCATTAACTATATCTAAAATAAGGTCTGATAAATTAAAGTTTGTTAATTTTAGGCTGATGCACTTTTCTTCAATTCTTAGCATTTCCAAAATATCATTAACAATATTAATTAGTCTTTCTATGGTTCTTTGGCAGGTTTGCAAAGCTCGCTTTTGTGAAGCAGAAAGGTTTTCTGGCTGTAGGTCTAAAAGCACTTCATGATAGCCCTTTAAGACTGTTAAAGGTGTGCGCATTTCATGAGAAGTAACAATCATAAAGTTAGTTTTTAACTCATTGACTTCCTTTAATTTATTGTTTAATTCTTGTAATCGGCGGGTGACTTCTTGTTCATTGCTATAGAGTTTTTCTATCTCTTTTAATGATTCAATAATCATTAAGTTTTTTTCCGCAAGAGAACCGTAAAGCTCTGCATTTTCAATAGCTACAGCAACTTGCTCGGCTAAAGACTCTACTAAACGAGCGTCTGCAAGATTAAAAGCAACTCGATTAGCTCTTAAGCGAATATCTAAAACACCTATTACTTTTCTATCACGACTATAAATAGGTACATCCATAAAGCCTTGTAGGTTATATTTTTTAATTAATGCTGGATAAATCACTCGGCTATCTTGCATAGGGTCATTAACAATAATAGTTTGACCTGTTGCAGCAACAAGCCCAGCAATACCTTGATTAAGAGGAAACTCTAAAGTAGTTTTTTCCCAATGATCTTTATACCAGACATGCTCAAAAACTAGTTTATTTTCTTTAATTAATCCAATTCCTCCAGCCTCTCCACCAACTAAATTAGCACTTTCTGAAACAATATTTTGTAAAACCAGTTGTAGGTCTAGTTTTGAGTTAATAACCCTAATACTTTCTAGTAGTTGTGTTAGGCTCTCTATTCGTTGGTTATGATGATAATTTAATCTACTTACACGCCAAGAAAAAATACCAGCTATTAAAGTTACAGTGCTAAAAAGTAGCAAAAGGCGAAACCAAGTTGTTTGCCAATATGGAGGAAGTATTTCTACTAGTAAAGTTTGTGGTTCACTCCAAAGCCCTGAGCTAGAGCGAGCTTTGACCAAAAATTTATATTGACCTGCGGGAAGGTTGGTAAAACGTGTAGTGCGTTCTGTGCTAGGTTGTGACCACTCACCTTCAAAGTTTTCTAGTAAATAACTATAACGCACTAAGTCTTCATCCGTAAAAGATAATGCTACAAAATCAAAAGAAATTGTGTTTTGATTATAGGGTAAAGAAATATTTGGAGCAGATGAAACTAAAGTATTGCCTAAGCGCAAACCATTAATATAAACCCTAGGGGCCAGGGATAAAACTGTTTCTTTAACTTGGCGGTAGCGTGAAACACCTTCTGCTGTGCCAAACCAGATACTTCCATCACGTCGCCTAAGAAAAGTTGATAGAGAAATATCATCACTAATTAAACCGTCTTTAACTGTATAATTCTTAAATTTGCTGCCATCAAAAGTTGATAAACCCCCAGATGTACCAACCCAAAGCAAACCTTCGTTACTAGTAATAGTACGAATAAAGTTGCTAATTAGCCCATCTTTGATTGTATAGTTCTCAAATTGCTTTCCATCAAATCTAGCCAGACCTCTAGCAGTTCCAACCCAAAGATTGCCTTTTTCATCTTCATAAGCACAAGTAATTAAATTATCTGGAAGTCCATCTTTTCGGGTGTAATTAGTAAAGGTTTTGCCATCAAAACGGCTTAAGCCTGAATAAGTGCAGATCCAAAGATTTCCAGCTTTATCTAAAGCAAAAGAATTAATTTGATTGTAGGCTAGACCATCTGCTTGCGAATATTGAGAAAAATTTTTTCCATCATAAACAGAAATTCCACTGCTTCCAGACCAATTTGAGCCAAACCAGATATGGCCTTGAAGGTCTTCTATCATTGTTGTAATTCGGTTTGTTTGTCCTATTTCTGCTAAGGAAAATTTCTTAAATTGATTTCCATCATAAAAGCTTGCTCCTTGATGGCCTGATGTCCAAACTCGGTTTTTGCCATCTACGATTAATGCCCAAATATCGTCTTCTAGCAACCCTTCTTTATTAGTAAAATGAGTAACTTTGTTAGTTTTATCTAAGCTAAATAAACCATTATTAATAGAAGAAAACCAAAGTATACCATCAGAAGATTCTTGAACACCTGTAATTAGACCATCTAAACCTAGAGTTTTAGTATAGTTAGCAAAAAGTTCATTGCCAAACTTAAACCCTCCATTCCACATTGTCCCACCCCAAATATTACCTTCGTAATCTTCAAAAAGAGTAATTAAGTAATTATCTGGAAGCCCATTATCCCGATTAA
>Ga0268299_1001697_pt1 | contig 34414 bp, 27 predicted proteins | sample NOBtaG_FD_193484 | JGI IMG/M metagenome (GOLD analysis project Ga0268299, IMG submission 193484) | Activated sludge microbial communities from bioreactor in Nijmegen, Gelderland, Netherland - NOB reactor | ecosystem: Engineered > Bioreactor > Aerobic > Activated sludge | place: Netherlands... | reverse complement strand
GGCACTGGTTGCGCTCTATTTGTCCCGCCGGGGGGCGCCGGAAATTTATGGGGGTCTGACTAACACGCCGGCCGGCCTGGCCACGTTGGCAGTAACTGGGGCAGCCCAGGGGGCGGCGTTGTTCGCGCTTCTCGCGGGGCATGAGCGTGCAGCACGAGCGTCGGCCGCCGCGGCGAGCGTGCTGATGCTGTGGGGCTGGGCCTTCTCACAATTCCCGTTTCTCGTCGAGCCTGATGTGACGATCTACCATTCAACCGAGCCGGCGACATTGCGGCTCTTGCTTGCGAGTCTTGCGGCCGGCTCAGTACTACTGTTTCCTTTGCTTCGGTATCTGTACAGGATCTTCAAGAGTCGCGTCCTGTAATAATCGAGTCGACTGTCACCCTCGTTTTTATCAGGTTATGGGAATCGAGACAGGCTGTCGCTCGTCGGGACAGACTGTCGGCCCGAGCCGGCTTCCAGGGCCTGTTTACCGGTCCTCAGGAGCCGCTCTTTCCTTGTCAAATCGTCCTTTCAAGCGCTCCGGCCGGAGGTCTGCTCCTTGCAGATGCTCAAGCAATAACGGCGCAGGCTGCTGTCCGCAGCGCGAAATGGCGCCGCTGCCCTTGCGGAAGGAGTGAGGACTCATGATTCGTGCCGTATTTCTGGATCAAGGCGGAACGCTCGAAAGCGAATGTTTGGGCGCCGAGCCGACACGACTGATGTTGGACGTGTTCGAAGGGCTTCGCTTGCTGCAGCGGGCCGGATATGCCGTCGTCGTGGTCACGCATCAAAGCGGCGTGGCCAAGGGGTGTGGGCTTCTCATTCGCGCGGCATCCGAATTGGGGATCGACATGGCCCAGTCGTGGATGGTGGGCGCGACGCTCGACGACATGGAGACAGGCCGGTGGGCCGGATGCCGCACCGTCCTGTTGACGAACGGTCACGAGAACGAGTGGAACCTGACCGAGTCTCGCTGGCCGGATTACATTGCCGGGACGCTCTTGGAGGCTTCGCAACTGATTGCGCTGTCCAATTCAAGGGCAGCGGCTAAACATCCGCCGGATCGATTGACCCGTCCGCCACTCTTGTAGCAGCTGCGGGACCGGCTGGCCGGACCTTGCGGCGGAAAGGACATGCCATGCATCAGGACAATCGAACGCCGACACAACCCATGCAACAGTGCATTGCGGCCTGTCTGGCCTGTGCGCAAATCTGCGATCGCTGCGCCGACGACATGATCGGCATGATCGGAACGGACAGCGGTCACGACAAGCGTCTGCAGCTGCTGTGCATCAGATTGTGCCAGGACTGCGCGGACGTGTGCGCTCTTTCCGCCCGGTGGATGAGCCGGCTCTCGTCGTCCGCCGAATCGCTGTGCCGCGTCTGCGCGGAGATCTGCGATCGCTGCGCGGAGGTCTGCGAACAGCACGCGCCGCACCACCCGCTGTGCCGGACCTGCGCCGATGAGTGCCGCCGTTGCGCGGGCCTGTGCCGCGACATGGCCGCTGCAACGGCCTGACTCAGTCCTGAGGCGATACATGAACTACATGAACGGCATCAGATCAACGGGAGGATGGCGGTTGGCTTTGCCGGTTCTGTGCTGGTTGCTTGCCGGCGAGGCGTTGCCCCCCGATCTGCAGTCGGATGCCGGGACGGAAGAAACCGTGACGGATCCCCGGCCGACGCCGAGCACCGGTCCGACGTTTCCAAATCCTCCCGCGCCGGAACCACCGGCTCCCGCTCCTCCCGCACCTTCGCCGACTCCCGCGCCTCCGCCGCCGCCCGGTCCGTCGCAGCCGTCGCGTCCGCAGCCGTGACGCGACGTGGATGATCTGGGAACGCCGGTCCGGATCAGGAGGTCTCACGAAGGAGGTGTCATCATGACTCGCGCCATGTCCGCTTGGGTCGCCGCGGTGCTGATGTTGGGCGCCGCGTCCTGGTCGCAGCAGAGCGGCGGCATCGCCGAGCCCGGCGACTCCGGGTTGCATCTCGTGGCCGGAACTCTGTCGAAGTTGGACCTTCGGAGCGGGACGGGACTGTTGACGACCGACCTCGGACAGCCGATCTATTTCGAAGTCGCCAACGCCTACCTGTTCGAGAATGTGACGGTGGGAGCCAGGATCACAGTGCGCCTGGACCGCGACGGCCATGCCGTTCGGGTGATGGACACGTCCATTCCGGACGTCGTGCCACAGGGGGATTCGACTCCAGAGTCTTCGGGGGGTCCGACGGACAGCCGTGAGGTGCTCGCCCCGTAAGAGTTCATTGTTCGGGAGTTGGTCCGCGCCACGGTGGTTGGCCTTCCGGTTTCGGCCGGGCCTCATCCTCGCCCCATTCCACGACGGCCTTGAGGGGCAAGTGGTCGGAGGAAATGGCCGACAGGCGGGTCCGGTGAGCTCCGATCGAGACTAATGCCGCCGGTGGCCTGATCCAGATTCGGTCCAGGGCGAAGACCGGTTTGACCGAGGGAAAAGTGGGCACGGCGCGCGACCGGCCGAAAACCGCCTTGATCCGTCGCAACGGAAACCCCCACAACCACCATTCGTTGAAGTCACCCATCAGGACGCAATTCGGCCTTACTCCCTCGAGCAGCCGCAGCACTTGAATGCGGCGCTCCCTGGTCTGCAGGCCGAGGTGGGTGGCAATCACCTGTATCGTCGCCCCGTCGCAGTGCAGATCCATGTCGATCGCCCCGCGAGGCTCCCGATGGGGGCGACTGAGGTCCAGAAGACGAATATCGCCATGGCGGCAGCGCGTCAGAACGGCGTTCCCGTGATGTCCCTTGCGTTCGAGGAGCGTCGGCCCGGCGATGACGCGCAGGCGTGACTCTTCGCCGAGCCAATAGGCCAGCTCGAGGCCATGCCGCTCGGGTGCGTCGATTTCCTGGATGGCGATCACATCGGCATCCAACTCGCGAATGACGTCGCGAATGCGCTCCGGGGCATAATGCCCGTCCCTGCCGATACATCCGTGGATGTTGTAAGTGGCGAACGTGAGACGCATGAACAGGCTACCGCGCTGCGTCCTCCCGCGACTGCGCCGCCACCCATCTGCCGGCGCCCAGCACGGTCAGCCCGATGAGTCCCGCGATGGCCGCAAGCATGCCGAGACTGCCGAGTCCCGGACGACGTACGGTTTCCATGACCTGGTCGATGAACAAGGCCAAACTCACCAGTCCCGGCAATTCTCCGATCACCGTGCCGAGAAGGAAATCTCTGAAACGGATATGCGAGGCTCCCGCGACGGCATTCACGATGGAGAACGGCGCGACAGGGAGGAGGCGAAGGACCACCACGGCCACGATTCCCCTGGCCGCGAGCGCCCGGCTCACTCGATAGAGCCGGGATCCCGACAGATGATTCACCAGACGGTGCCCCAGCAGGCGGCCGATGCCGAATGTCACCACGGCGCTCAACGTCATGCCGGTGATCGCATAGACGAATCCCCACTGCGCCCCGAACGCCAGGACGGTGACGGCGATGAGCAGCACCACCGGCACGACGAGCAGGCCGCCGGCGATGAACGCCCCGACTGCGGCAAGCGGAGCTGCCGGCCCCGCGGCGAGTTCTTCCAGATACGCCGCCGCGCTCCGAACATCGAGCCAGTCCCGCATCGGCGTCCATTGCCACAGGATGGCGAGCATCACCATGACCAGGAGCCCGGTCGCCGCGTTGACCAGATGGCGCAGGGCTGGTTTGCGCCGTTCAGGTGGAAACAGTTGCACCTCGTAGGGACGGATGGGGTCGACGAACTCGGCGTCGGGCATGAAGTCCGGGATCTCGCCGGTGCTCGCGGCGTGGAAGTCGCCCAACGATCGACCCCCGCCGCGCAGTCGCTCGACGGCTCCGATGAGCGAGCCGTCTTGGGCAAGCTCGCGGCGGACCTCATCGGGATGGACGCCCAAATGCTCGCCGAGCAATGCATGCCGAAAATCAGCGATGCCGCGCCGTACTGCCGGCCGTCCTTCGGCTTCGATCGCCAGGTCGCATTCCGTATCGAATCCCATCGAGCGGTTGCTGAGATTGGCCGATCCTATGCGGACCAACTCGTCGTCGATCACGCACACCTTGCTGTGCAGGCTGATGCCTGTGTACAAGCCCGGAATGCACGGGGAATACAGGGCCAGCCGGCAGAACCGATCGGCCTCGCGGAGACGTGTGACGATGCGGCTGCGAAGCACATCCATCGTGTGTTGCTCCAGCCATCCGTCGCTGGCGGGGGGAAGGACCATGACGATCTCCGGGCCATGCGGATCTTGCAGCCGCTCGACCAGACAATCGGCAATCGTGCGCGAGGTCAAGTACTGGGTTTCGATATACACATGTCGACGAGCGGACCGCAGGCTGTCGAGAAACAGCGTTTCCACTTCTGCGATCGGCCGCCGCATGCCGAACGCCGGAGCGCTGCGGGCGATGGCAACGCAGACGTCGGCCAGATCGGGTTCGGCCACGGCCGGCCAGATCTCGTCCCGCGACGTCGGAGCGAAGGGGACTGATTCTCCCGACATTGTCCGCCATCGATCGCGAGCCAGTTCTCCCAACGCCGCGGCTGCAGGCCCGTCCACCATGATTTGGACGTCGTGAAACGGGCGGCAAGCCGGTTCCCCGTCCGACGGCCTGCGGGCCGGATGGTCCGGCTGATGGCTTGGTGTGTCCCATCGGCAGGCGGCCAAGTCCAACCCGCCGGCAAACGCGACCGCGTCGTCGATGACGACGACCTTTTGATGATGAGAGGACCCGACCGGATGCGCGCCGTCGCGAAGAAAGTGAAGCCGGCGGTGGGCTGCCAATTTAGACGGCAACCACCATTCGCGTTCGCGCCAATAGATCATGTGGAAGTCCCAGGTCAGCACGTACACATGGAGCCGTTTACGCCGGATCAGGAGATGATGGAGGAACTCTCCCAAGCGGTCCGGAAATCCGTCCGTTCGGCAGTCGGGAAGCATGCGGATGCGGCTGTCGAAGTCCCACCCTAGAATAAAAATATTATGGTGCGCGTTCCGAGCTGCCGCGCGGAATGCGGCAAAATAGGCGGCGCCATCGATGAGAAAGGACACACGGCCGGCCTGCTCGACTTTCCAGCAATTACGACCGACGTCAAAGCGTGATCGAGGCGACCGATCCCGTGGAACGATCTGGAGGCGGTGCTTCAGGCTGTGGATGTTATCGGCATGGGAGCGGGTCATGTCCGCGTTGCTGGCTGCAAAGCAAGTGCCTTGGAGAGGCCGCATCTCCGAATCGTCAGGTTCAATCCATTCCAACGTCCCTGCGCAGACATTCTGTCCTTTCCGCGGACGAAGCAGGTTGTCCCGCTCAGAACATGTTGTCCTGATCGGATAACCAGCTGATCGCCATTCCCGCAAGAGGTCTGGCGAGCGGACGCACGGAGACCGCGAAAAGCTCTGAGAGAAAACCGAGTTTATCCGGAGTTTATCCGATGGATGGCAAATCTCCGGGTCCGTCTCATACCGGGTTTATGGTGTTCGACCGGTCCGTCTCTTGCACTCGCCTTCTGAATACAGTTGATCTGCTTCAACCGTTCCCGGGAACAACATCATGATGACGAAAACCGAAAAGATTCAGCGCACACCCCAGCATCGGGACAGTCAGGACAGACCTTCGACGTTTCCGGCCGACAAGGTAGTCGCGGTCGGTTCGGACGTTCCGTACGCCACCAGACGAAGGAGGATTCATGACGAAGCGGATGCCAAAGCAATCCCGACCTGACAAACAGACGATTCAGCCGGCGGACGCCGTGCAATTGCTCAAAGCGGATCATCGTCAAGTCAGAAAACTGTTCGAACAATGCGGAGCGGCTCCGGCCGATGAAAAGAACGCCGCGGCCGCTCGCCTGTTCGTCGCATTGAAGATCCACGGCACCGTCGAGGAGGAGCTGATTTACCCGGCCGTGCGGACTGCGATGGAAACGGACAGGCTTGGCATCCCTCCGGCACGCGGCGCTCACGACCCTGGGGACGACGGGGACGAACTGGAGGCCGCCCCGCTCGACGGCTTGGAGCTGGATCTCGACGAAGAAGACGAAGAATCGGAAGAACTTCTTTCGGCCGCTTATGAAAGCCATCAGATCATCGAGGATCTCATTCGGCAGCTCCAGTCCGTCGATCACGGCAGCGACGATTATCGGGAGCTGTTCGTCGAGTTGGAAGAGATCGTCACCGAGCATGTGATCGAAGAAGAGAGCGACCTGTTTCCGCTGCTCGCCGACCGGGTGGATCTCCAGGCGTTGGGTGCGGAGGTGCAGCGGCGGATGAATGAGCTGGCGTCGCAATCGCCTCTTGCCGCGTAAGGCCGCCACGGCCGCGCGAGGGCCTAAGGGGATGTCCGCCGTTGCCGTTCGACAGTCACCATCACCGCCTCGCTGGCCGGGTTGCCGGGCGGCATGGCCGTGTGAAGGAGCGGAAGCATTGTTGAAGGCCGTTGTCTTTCGTTGTCCCAAGGACCGGAGGAAGGAACGCAATCGAACGCGCCCCCGTTCGAACCGTTCCGTCATGGACAGGAGAGTTGCCCACTGCTCTGCCCACGACGCTCCTGAACCGGCGCCTGCGTTCGACGAGAGATGACGCGAGGCAGAGGAGGTTTTCTCCTCTGCCTCTTTTTCGCTCTTACGCACGGGAAGACGCCTCGATGCCCTGACGGGTTGTCCCGCCCCGAGACACATTGATCCTCCGTCGATTCTCGATTGACTCCGGGAACACACCGTCCCGGCTCCAAACACCAGGAAAGCGAACGAAGAGCGCGGTGAATCCGCGTCGCAATCCGTGGCCGGACCGCGGCTCTGGTCTTGCAGCAGCCAGCCATGACTTTTCGGACATTCATCTTTAATCCAAGGAGTCTCTCATGGACAGGACCATTATCATGACAGACCAAGAACGGAGACCGGACCTGCTGCGCGCCCTGCTCATTGGGCGCCGGACGGTGTTGCAAAAGGAAATTGACCGGCTGATTGCCGAGCACCGGGACCATCACGGACATTTTCGGGATGGGCTGGTGATGGATCTCGAAGACATGTCACTGCGCGATGCCACGGCGGCGCAGCAGATTGCCCTGCTGGAAGCCAGGACGCGCGAGCGGATCCAGTTGGATGAAGCGTTGCGTCGCCTCGACGAAGGCACGTACGGAATTTGCGAAGACTGCCAGACGCCTATTGCCGCCGGGCGTCTCAGAGCGCTGCCGTTCGCTCGGCGCTGCGTCGGGTGCCAGGAGCAGTTCGAGCTGTTCGAACGCATCGTGCATAGCGAAGACCGTGACGACGCCTAGCAGGCTGTTGAAAAACTGTTTTGGACCCGGAAAACACAGAGCCCGGCATGATCGCTGTTCGAGTCGGAAGAGTCCACAGGATGTTCAAAAAGGCCTTCCGGCAAGGCCGCAGCGAGCGAAGAGGCGAATCGTACTCTCTGCGGTACGCTGAGCCTCTGAGCGACGCGAGAACGCCGCTGGAGGACTTTTTCAACATCCTGCGAGAATGAGATGAAACGGAAGGCGAAGTTGATGCGTCGACGTCCGGTGATCTATGCGACGGCTGAAACATGCCGTCGCGGACGTGCCGGCGCAGGGCGGATGGCGTCGCGTCGTGTCTTCCCAGTTTCGCGCGGCATGGGAGGGTGCCGCCGGGCGGCTTGCGCGAGCGAGAGCCACACCAGCCCCAGGCCTCCCACGGCGCACAGGAGGAGAAGTGCCCGGCGTCCGGCTCGTCGCCATCGCCGCTTCGATGTCGGCGAATCCCGCCATTCGCTGTTCCGTCCCGGCACCATCGCCGCCAACTCGATCGATCGCCTCACGGTGGGATGGGGGAACGCGTCGGCGTCCCAGGGAACCGGGGTATCGCACGGCCGGCGCGCCGGCCGTCCTAACGCGGATCTTCTGAGCAGGGCGGTGACAAGACTCATGGTGTGTCCAACTCCTGTGTCAGCACTTCCGTCATGCGGCGCGTTTCAGCCCACGTCAAGCTGCCGCGCGGGAGATGCCGCGCGTCTTCATACTCTCCCCGATCCATGTGAACGAGATACTGCGACCAGGAGAGCAGCGTACCTTGGCACACCCGGGGATCGGCCGGCAGGCTCTGCATGTCGAGCGTGATCCGCCGAAGCATTTCCTGCATGAACCACTCGGGTATTCGGAGGCGATGCGCGGGATAGATATATCCGAACAGCAGGACATGGCTGAACAAGACCCGCCAGTGGCCGTTGAAACGGCGCAGCAGCCTCGCCCAATCCATCGCATGGACTCGCGCGCGCAAGAGATGGGCGATATCGCCGCCGTCGTAGCGGTGTCGTTCCATGACGAAGGCCTTGGACCACAGCATCTCTTCAGCCGGAACCAGCTTGACCTGAAAGCCGAGGACGACGGCGGGTGACGCATGCTGAAACCACAGATCATCGACGATGCAGAGCCCGTTGCCGGAATTGAAGATGACGTCGATGCTGGAACCCTGTTTCCAAGCTTTGCCGAGCCAGTGGGTGAACCGCCATTCGGTCTGGAAACCGGCCCGGCTCAGACTATCCATGAGTCGGTGGCGGTCGGCCGACCGTACGAATAGATCCAGATCCTTGGTCTGCCGGACCAAGCCGGTATAGCTCTCCAATCCGAACGCCCCGCCGACAAGGAACGGAACGCCGGACGCTTCGAGGCTGGCCAGCGCCCGCCGATAGACGTCGTGAGCCCGGTCTTCAGGCATCCCGTTCGACTGCATGGGCGTCCTTTCTGGTCACCGCGAGGGCTTCAGCCGACGGCAAGGAGAGAATGCGGACCCCTCGGCGTCCGGGGTAGTGATGGCGCAACAGCGGGAAGGCGACGTTATAGACCGGTACCCCGCCGAGGGTCCTGCCCTCCAGGGTTCCGTGATGCGCGTGGCCATGGAACAGCACGCTGGCCCCGTACCGGTTCACCGGTTCTTCCAGGCGGCTGGAGCCCAGAAAAGGAAAGATTTCAGGCGGTTCGCCTTGGACTGTGCCAGCGATCGGTGCATAGTGCATGACCACGACGCGAGACGGAGTTCGTAGTTTGGCCAAGGCTGATTCCAGTTTCAGCGTTTCCTCTACGGACTCACGAACGAACTGTTTCAGCATGCTTTCACCCCAGGGCTGCAGGGCCCGCTCGCCGAATCCACCGCAGAATCCCTTGACGCCGGCGAAGCCGATGCCCCGCATCTCGACCGCCGTTCCGTCGAGGATTGTCACCCCGTGATCCGTCAGGACGCTCGACACGGCTTCCTCCTGCCCCGATTCGAACTCGTGATTTCCAAGGACCGCCAGGATCGGCAGGGGCCGCAAGGCGGCGAGGTGATCCGCCAGCCGGCGCGCTTCCTCCACCCGCCCGAATTCCGTCAGATCGCCGCACAGCAGCAACACATCGGCGTCTTCCGCGAGTCGGTGAAACAGCGTCTGCAATTCCTCCTCGGACGTGCGCGGGCAATGCAAATCTCCCACCGCCGCGATGCGAACCGTGCTGTGCTCTGCGCTCATGAATTCACGACTCGCGGCGGGTGCCTCCACCTCCTCCTCATCCTCTGTTGTGAGAAGATTCTCTGGCTTCGCGGAGCGCTTCTTTGCCGCTTTGCGCATATTCCTTCGCGGTCCTGCCGGCTTCCTGCGCGGCCTCCTGTCCTTGTTCATAGTATTCGCGGCCGCGTTCCACCGCCGTGTCCCAGGCGGCCCTGCCCCGTTCGAAGGCTTCGTCCTTGGCCCGCGAGGCATAGTTCCGCAACGTGCCGCGCAGCTCGGATCCGGTCTGTGGCGCGAAGAGCAGCGCCACGCCGGCCCCGATCAACGCGCCTGCTATAAAGGCCGACCAACCGGTCGCATCGTCATCGTAGTACTCATAATCACTGTTGCGCATCGCATTCCTCCTCTTTCTTCGCTGTGATCGTAAAGGAATTGACGGAATTAGATGGAGGCCGTGCAAACCTTAGACCGTCAAGCGGAAGGCGGCGTTTAGGAATGTATTGAAGACATTCGAAGCAAAAAGCGGATCGCACTGAGAGTTGGAAGACGACAGGTTGTCCTCTGTCGAGATAGAATGTCCTGGTCGTCTCGAGAAGCTTGTTGGCAAGCTTGTGGCACGTGACGCTGGCATTGTTGCCACATGAGTCTTTATTGTCTTCCAGGCAGCCCATACAAAGCCGTGCAGACGTGTTCGCCGCGGCGTCCCGGATCTTTCTGGGTATGGGGATCAGCTTGTTTATTGCTTATATTATGTAGCGTTTGGTAGGCGCGCGCTTGCCGAATGGCAGCTCGATAAGGCAGGATGATCGGTCGGCACGGAAATTGGTAGCGAGACTGGCGTTTAGAGCCTGACCGGCGGCTCGGCGGCCTGAAATCCACGATCTGGGGCTTTCCCCAGTTCGATCGCTGGCCGGCACCCCATAGGATGGGGGAGTCTCCCGGGAAAACCCCCGATCCATACATTCCATTGCCATAGAAACTTCAACACTACAGAAAGGACGAGACATGAAGATCGCGCAGATATCTCCGCTTTGGGAAAGCGTGCCTCCAAAACTCTACGGAGGCACCGAACGGATCGTCTCCTATTTGACCGAAGAATTGGTCCGCCAAGGCCATGAGGTCACTCTCTTCGCAAGCGGGGATTCAAAGACCGAGGCGACATTGCAGTCGTTCTGCCCCCACGCGCTGCGGCTGAATACCGGGCTGGTGAACCGCGACGCTCCTCTGGTGCTGCAGCTCGAGCGGGCTCTGGGCGCCGCATCCGACGAGTTCGACGTCGTGCATTCGCATCTCGACTTTCTGGGATTTCCGATGAGCCGTCGCGCTCATGTTCCCGTCGTCACAACGATGCACGGACGACTGGACCTGCCCGAGCTGGGCCCGATCTTTCAGGAGTACGCCGAGATGGCGGTCGTGTCGATTTCCAATGCACAACGGACCCCGCTCCCGGGCGCGAACTGGGTGGACACCGTCTATCACGGCCTTCCGGCCAATCTGTACCGGGCGCATGATCGGCCCGGATCCTACCTGGCGTTTCTCGGGCGCATTTCCCCAGAAAAGTGCCCGGATCATGCCATCGAGTTGGCCAAGCGCGTCGGCATGCCGCTGCGTATCGCCGCGAAGGTCGATCCGGCGGACGAGGACTATTTCAAGCAGAAGATCGAGCGATTGCTCAACCATCCTCTGGTGGAATATGTGGGGGAAATCAACGACGCGGAAAAAGATGACTTTATCGGCCATGCAGCGGCGCTGGTTTGTCCTTACGATTGGCCGGAACCCTTCGGGCTTGTGCTGATAGAAGCGATGGCCTGCGGCACTCCCGTGCTGGCATATCGCCGCGGCTCCATTCCCGAAGTCATCGACCACGGGGTAACCGGTTTTGTCTGCGACAATTTGGACGAGATGGCGGAAGCGGTTCCCCGCATTCCGGAAATCAGCCGCCAGCGGTGCCGCGAGGTCTTCGAGTCACGCTTTACCGTGGAGCGCATGGTGCGTGATTATGTGGCTTTGTATGAGCGACTGATTGCCACGCCGGTTCGGACAAAGCCTCATGCGCATGTTCGAGCCGGCAACCATGGGCTGGTGGGAGCGGGACATACCCTGGCCAAGACGGATGCCGCCTAGCCGGCGTGATCCGGTCCTCCCCCGCAGGGATCCGAGACGGTGGCCCGCACTCCGGGTCACCGTCTCGACAGCCGCGATTTCATCGCGTTCGTGACCGATCTAGCGGACCGTTCGTAGCTTTCCCACGGATCATGCGTCTGTCCCTTCAATCGGTCCGCGATATTCAGCAGGGTGAATCGATCGGACTTCAATCGAGGGCTCAGCTCGTCCCAGGCCATCGGCACGGAGATCGGCGCGCCAGGCCTGGCTCTGGGCGAGTAGGCGGCGATCGCGGTGGCTCCCCGTGCGTTGCGTAAATAGTCGATAAACACCTTTCCCTTCCTCTCTCGTTTGGCCATAACGGACGTAAAGCGTTGCGGAATCGTCGTGACCATATGGTCCGCGACGGATTTGGAGAACCCTTTGGCCTCCTCCCAATTCAAACTTCGTTGAATCGGCGTGACCAGGTGCAGCCCACGTCCTCCGGTCGTCTTGAGAAAGCATAGCAATCCGAGTTCCTTCAGCAACTCGTGCATCAGCTGCGCCGCCTCGACGACCTGGATCCACGGCAGCGAAGGATCGGGATCCAGATCGAACGTCAGCCGGTCGGGCCGGTCCAGCCGGTCGCGCGTGGCGCCCCATGTATGGAGTTCCAGCACGTCCATCTGTACGAGACCCAGCAACGCGTCGAGCGAGTCCGCCGTCATGTAGGTGGCGCGGCCGCTGTCCTCCGCGATCTCGACGCGACCGATGGCCGCCGGCATCCGCTCGTTGACGTGTTTCTGATAAAAGCAAGACTGATAGCCGCGCGGACACCGGACAAGCGTCAGCGGGCGCCCGCGCAGGTGCGGGAGGATTCGATCGGCGATCAACTCGTAATAGCGGGCCAGATCCTTCTTGTTCAGGCCGACATCGGGATACAGCACGCGGTCAGGATGAGTCAGCCGAACTCGTTCGAGCGGGCCGCCGACCGATTGCCGTCTCGAACGGGATTCGACGGCGAGCGTCGCGGCCGAGACAACGCGGTCCGGGGCGGGACGCTCACGTTCGATCGCTCGGGCTTCCTTGTCCGTCCGGAGGCCTTGAAAGCTGGGATGACGGAGCAAACCATCCTCCGTCCATTCGGAGAAACGGACTTCGGCCACCAGCTCGGGTTTCACCCAACGGACCCCCTGTGTCTCGTGGCCGGTCGGCGGATCCGCAAAGGCCGGCTGCGGCTGTTCGAGAGGCGCCAGCTTGCGCCGCAAAATCCGCAGGGATACCGTTGAGAAACCTGTTCCCACTCTCCCTGCGTAGCGAAGCCGTCCCTGCTCATGGTAGCCGACCAATAGGGCGCCAAGTCCGGACCGGGACCCGGCCGGCTCGGTGAAACCTCCGATGACGAACTCCTGGCGCTGTGCGCATTTGATTTTGAGCCAGGTCCGGTTTCGTCCAGGCCGGTAGACCGAATCCGCCCGCTTGGCGATCAGGCCTTCGAGCCCGCGCCGGCAGGCTTCCTCCAGCGAGGTTTCGCCCTCCCCGACGATGTGGTCGCTGTAGCGCAGCAACGTCCGGTCAGGACGCTCGCGTGCGGAACTGCGCCGCCGTGCCGGCGTCGAGGCCTCAAGGAGCGAAGCCAACACGCGCTTGCGCTCGATGAGGGGCACGGAGCGCAGATCGTAGCCGTCCAGGTAAGGCACATCGAAAAGACAGTAGACAATCCGACCGGTGAAATCGGCGTCGAAGGCATTCTGCAGGCCCTGGAAGCTCGTCTTGCCGTCCTCAGTGAAGACGACGACCTCTCCGTCCAACCAGGCATTGGCCAATCCGAGCGATGAGACTGCCCGTGCTTGGGGTTCAAGCTTCGAGGTCCAGTCGTGACCGCTCCGAGTGAAGAGACGCACCTTCCCGTGTCGGATGCGGCAGAGAATGCGGTAACCGTCGAACTTGATCTCGTGAATCCAGCCCGCTCCGGCAGGCGGGGTTTCGACGAGTGTGGCCAGCTGCGGCGACAAGTGTTCCGGTTGAGACGTCTTGACCGCGCCCGGAAGATCGTTGGGCTTCAGGCGTCGAGCGGGAGGCGTTGCCGACCGAGCGAGTGAGAATGGCGCGTCATGAGCCGTGCGCCGCTCATGAGGTGATGACCGGGACGACTGCCAGATCCGCGGCTGTGCCGAGGCGACCTCGTCCAATTGCCTTCCGCTCGCGACGCTCGCGGTCGATCGCTCGACGATGTCCGCGTCGCGGCCTCGCCTGGCCTCGTCGTCCCGCTCTTTGATGAGCAGCCAATGGCCCTTGTCATCCGAGGACCGATCGGCTCCTCCGCGGGGGTGCATGCGGACCAGCGTCCAGGCCCCGTGCAGTTTCTGTCCATCCAGCCGGAACTTCAGGATGCCCCGACGATAACCCTCATGCGGGTTGCCGATGGGTTGCCAGGTCCCACGATCCCAGACCAATACCGTCCCGGCGCCGTACTGCCGTGGAGGAATGATCCCTTCAAAGCCGGCGTAGTCGAGCGGGTGGTCTTCAACATGGACGGCCAGCCGTTTCTGTGCCGGATCGAGACTGGGTCCCTTGGGCACGGCCCAGCTCTTGAGCGTGCCATCGAGCTCCAGACGGAAATCGTAATGCAGGCGTGTCGCCGCATGTTTCTGGACGACGAACAAGCGGTCTTCGGCGGGACGTTCCGGGGCCGGTTGTCCGCTCGGCTCCGGGGTCCGGACGAAGTCCCGCTTGAGACGGTAGCGTTGGAGTTGTCGCGCGACGTCGCTGCGCTTCATGGCTCACGAACTCCATCGACCGTCAGAATCATCTTCAGCCTCCCGGCCGTGCCGCTATGCTCGCTCACTGTGCGGGCCAAAATCCACAAGAGAACGCGGTGGGTGAGGCGCGTGGGCGTCGCCGAGGATTTCACAGGAGATTGGGCGGGCGATACTAGGGATCTTTCCAGTACAGGCGTGCGGGATCGTCGGGAATAGTAAAAAGGGAACGGGCAATCGATGATGACAGGAACAGACACGGTCATGGCAGATACGGTCATGGATAGGGACAGGCATACAGAACAGGATCGTCCCGAGTGCCGCAATGCGATTCTGGCGGCGTTGCCGGAAAATGAGTTACGGCTGGTCCACGAGTGGGGCCAGCGCGTCTCATTCCACGAGGGCAAAATCCTCCAGTCGGCCGACATACCGTGCGAGTGGTTGTTCTTTCCCACGAGCGCGGCCCTGTCGCTGATGGCAGTGACCCAGGACGGTCTCTCGATCGAAACCGGGCTGATCGGCCAAGAGGGCATGGTGGGCCTGCTGCAGTTTTCAGGCTATCAACGCCAGTCGCTCGAATGCATGGTCCAGCATGGTGGAACCGTATGCCAGCTATCGTCGTCGTCGATCCGGCGGCCGGAGCTGCCCGTGCTGTACGAACTCATCCTGCGCTATGCGGGCTATCGATTGGCGGAATTGGCGCAGGCCGCGATCTGCAACAGGTTTCATCTGGTGCGGCAAAGGTTGAGCCGCTGGTTGTTGACGGCCCAAGACCGCACGGGCAAACAGGAATTGGAGTTCACTCAGGAAATGCTGTCCGCCATGGTCGGAGCCAGACGGCCGGTGGTGACGTCGTTGATCGGAAAGATGCAGAGCGAAGGCCTGATCGAGTACCGGCGGGGTTGCCTGGTCATTCACCACCGACCAGGACTGGAGACGGCGTCATGCGAATGTTACGGCATTCTGCGCGATGTGTTGGCTGAATACCTCCGAGGCTTGCCTACCCGTCATTCCTAGCAGGCTGTTGATAAAGCCCGCCAGCGGCGTTCCCTGCCTTCGCCGAAGCGCTTCGCGCAGGCAGGTCGCATCGCTCAGAGGCTCAACGTACGGCAAGAAGTACGTTTCGCCTTTTCACTCGCTGCGGCCTTGCCTGTGGAATGGCGCGTCTTGGCGCGCGGGGTGGGGCGGGTGAAAACCGAGGCCTTTCTGAACAGCCTGCAGGGTATGCTGCTTGCGCCCGTGACCTCGGACACGACACCATTTCCGAGGTCATCACAGGGTTTGTTAGCACACTGGTAGGTCCATTCGTCAGCCCATCCGAACCGCCGAACCGCCGCTTCGTTTCGGATCCACATCGGACGCGCCGACATCGTCAGCCGCATGACAGACAGACGCGCAGCGGTCGGGTACTGTGAGACACACGTTGTGGATCTGATCAAACACGCCCAGTCGGACACGTTCAGCGGGGACTCGCGAACGGACAATCGCATCCTTGGCTCACTGGGCCAGGCCGATCGCCGATTGCTGTGGGCTTCGATGGAATCGGTGTCCCTTGCCAGGGGGGCTGTCGTAGAGGCGTCGCGCGAGCCGACGGCGTACGCCTATTTTCCCGTCCAAGCCGTTCTCTCGCTGTTCGGCACCATAGAGGACGGGTGCAAAGTCGAGGTCGGCATGATTGGACAAGAGGGCTACTGGGGCATGCCGATCTTGTCCGGTCATAACGCCCATCGTTGTCATGCAACGGTGCAGCATGGTGGAACGGCCTGGCGCATTCCCGCCCAGCTCTTGGAACAGGCCTTCCACGTCAGCGAAGGCCTGCGACGGCAACTCTTGGGCTATGCAGGAATCTGCGTCATGCAATTCACGCAGACCACCGTGTGCCATCGATTCCATTCCCTTGAACAGCGCCTCTGCCGGTGGCTGCTTGCCATGCATGACCGCTCAGGCCTTGCGGAGATCCGATTGACTCATGAAGAGCTCGCTCAGGCGATCGGGGGACGACGGCCGACCATCAATGCCATTACGAACAATCTCAAGCGGGCCGGCGCCGTGGCCTCGCGCCGGGGGTTTGCCATCATTCTTCATCGCCAGGAGCTCGAACGGCGGGCTTGTGAATGTTATAGGATTCTTTCCATGCACATCCGGGACACGCCGCCTGCTCCCCTTCCCGTTCCGCCTCCCGACGAGCCGGCATTCGAGCCGGGCTTCGATATGGCGAGATGACCGCACGAGGGCGCATGACCGCGCATCCCGTCACGGTTCTGTTGATCGACGAACAGAAGGAAGACCGGGCGTCCCTTCGCCGACATTTGCTTGAGACCGGAGGGCATGTCCGGGTCATCGAGGCGCCCAGCGGCGACAGCGGTTTGGACTGGGTCAGAGCGGTGCAACCGGACTGTGTCGTCATAGAATTGCGCATGCGGGACGTCATCGGCATGGAGGTCCTGGGGCGCATTCAGACCGAACTCGCGGGAAAACCGGTCCCTATCGTCGTGTGGACGGTGCTCGGCCATGTCGCGCTCCGTACGACGGCGACGGCCTTGGGGGTCCGGGCCTACATCGAGAAAACCAAGGGAAGCGAAGCGGCCGTCGTCAAGGCGGTGCAGGAATGCTTGACACAGCGTCCAGGGGTGGGAGAGTGAGGTTCGCCCACTCTTCGTTCAGGACCGGCCAGGCTGCTCGCGCACCCCGACGGATCCGGAGGCCGCCAGCCGGCGGCACAAAGGAAGCAGCGCCAGCGAGAGGCCGGCCGCGACCAACTTGACCAACCCGATGGCCGCGAGCGCGATGGTCGGTCCGTAGGCATCGGCCAGCCAACCGGAGAGGGTCATGCCGGTCATGGCGGAGGCCATGGTGCCGGTGTTGAACACCCCGAACACGCGTCCAAGCAGGTTCCGGTCGGTACGTTCTTGCAATGAAGCGGAGATCAGCGGCGTAATCAGGCCGGATCCCGCTCCGACCGCCGCAATCAACCCCGCGGTCAGGCCTATCGATCCCGACTCCGGTACAGCCAATACCGCAACGCCGCCGACCGCGGCTGCGCCGCCGATAAGACGCAGGCGAAGGCACACGTCCTGTTGTGTCGTCCAGAACAGCCAGGCGGTCGAGGCGAAGACCCCCAACCCCAGCGAAGACCAGAGCCAGCCCAGCGTCGTTGGTCCGACGTGCAGCAGGCGGTCGCCGACGAGCGGGAGCAGCGCGACGAACGACGTCTCGCCGAGCGAGAAGACGGAGGCGATGATCATGAGCAGAAACAAGAGGCGGCGGCGCACGAGGATGAACGAGACGCCTTCGCGCAGATCCTCCAGGACCTGGGCGGCCGGGTGCCGGCTTCGCCGGGTCCGCGCGGCCGGAGGCAGGCGTAGCGGCAGCTTGCACAGCGCGGACAGGAAGAAGGCCGCCGCATTGACGTAGAGAGCGTTGTGCGCGCCGATCGTCGCAATGAGGAGGCCGCTCAGCGCCGGACCCAGCAGCTGGCCGATCGTCATCGCGCTTTGCATCAAGGCATTGATGCGTGTCAGCTGCTTCGCTTCCACCATCAAGGGGAGGGTCGAACTCAAGGTGGGCCCGAATGCCACGGAAAACATCGAGACGGAAAACACCAGCACGTAGAGACCGGCCAGGTTCAAGAGGTCGCAGGCATAGAGGACCGGGATCGCCGCGAGCAGGACCGTGCGGGCGGCGTCGAGGACGATCATGAGCGTCCGTTTCGACACCCGATCGACGACGATGCCGGCAAACGGACCGAACAGCAGCGGCGGCAACGTCTGCAGCACGCCAATCAGGGTCATCTTGAGCGCGGACCCGGTCAGGGCGTAGACGAACCACAGCAGGGCGACTTTGCTGACGCCGTCCCCTATCTGCGAGATGAGTTGCCCTGCGTAGAGCCAGCGCACGTTCGATTCGCGCAGCACGTGCCGCAGGTCGTCCAATTTGCTTCTGTTGCTGCTGGAGGCTCGCATGGTGTGATGCGGGGACGGGAGGGGGCTGCCGCTTCAGGGTCCGCGTGTCCAGTGTTGAGGAGGCGCGGCGTCTGTCAGGACGCGGCCACGATGTCGACGGACAGATCGCCGGCGACGTGGACGACGCGGGTTTCCAGGACACCGTCCCGATTGCGCTCGAAACGGAGATCGACCGAGCCTTTCCCGACCCGCAGCCGCTGGATCTCCGCGCGACGGACGAAGTCCGGGAGGCACGGGCGCACGACTTCCAGCCGTTTCTCGAAGGCTTTGGGTGTCAGGCCCAGCGAGGTCTCGACCAAGTACGGCACGGAGCCTGCCGCCCAGGCCTGCGGGTGACAGGCCACCGGATAGCGGACCGGGACGCCGTATTCGCCGCGAGCGTATCCCGTAAAAAGCTCGGGCAGCCGATGGTCGTCGAATTCGATGGCGGCGTCCAACAATCCGACGAACAGCCGGCGCGCCTCCTCGTCGAATCCGTAACGGCGGAATCCCGCCGCGATGAGCGAATTGTCGTGAGGCCACACAGTGCCGAGATGATAGCCCATCGGATTGTAGCGGCGCTCCTGCAGCGACAGGGTTCGGATTCCCCACCCGCTGAACATATCCGGTTGCATCAGGCGCTTCACCACGCGGCCGGCGTTCCGCTCATCCACGATGCCGCTCCAGAGCGCCTGCCCGGCGTTGGAGGAAATGACGCGGCAAGGCCGGCGTCCCGATTCCAGCGCCAAGGCGTAGCAGCCCTCTTCCTCCATCCAGAATTCCCGGTTGAAGCGCGCCCGCAGGGCTTCCGCCTCCGCGCGCAGCCGGGCCGCCTGCCGCGACTCGCCGGCCCGCTCGAACAATTCGGCGATCGAGGTCTTGGCGAGGTAGACGTAGCCCTGCACTTCCACCAGCGCGATCGGCGGACGGGCGAGCCGTCCGTCGGACGTCATGACCGCGTCGCCGGAATCCTTCCACCCTTGGTTGAGCAACCCCTCCTTCGTATTGCTCGAATAACTGACGTAGCCGTCTCCGGCTTCGTCGCCGTACCGGTCGATCCAGTCGAGCGCCCGTTCGACCGCCGGCAGCAGCTCCTGGAAGAGCGCGAGGTCTCCGGTCCATTGCGCATGCCGACTGAGCAGGACCAAGAACAGCGGAGTCGCGTCGATCGTGCCGTAGTACGGCGTGTGGGGGATCCTGTTCATTCGTGCCAACTCCCCGACCCGGAGTTCGTGCAGGATCTTGCCCGGCTGCTCGTCGCGCCACGCGTTGACCTCGGTCCCTTGATACCGCGCCAGGAGTCGAAGCGTGTTCGCAGGCGTCTCGGGCCAAAACGCCAGTGCCTGCAGGGACGCGATCAGGCAATCCCGCCCGAACAGCGTGGCGAACCAGGGAATGCCCGCGGCAAAGAATTCGTCTCCGCCCAAGGAGGTTTTCAGCATCTGCAGATCCATCAGCGAGCGGCGCATCACCCGGTTCAGCAGGAGGCTGTCGCTGTGAAATTCCGTTTCCGGCTTCGTCCGTTGGTCGCGAAGCGTGTGTCTGTCCGGCAGCTCGACGGAGGAGCCGGAGTGCGCGACGGCCCGTTTGGCCGGCCGCCTGGGCGGCTGTTCGACCTCGTCGATGGCCAGCGCGATCCGGAGCTGCTTGCTTTCGCTTGGGCTGAATTTGAGGTGAAATTCGACGCCGGTGCCCTTGACCCCGGTGGGAAGCGGGTCGAAGTGGATCGCCAGGCTGCGGAGGACCCCGTCTCCTCCCGAATAAGAGAACACCAGACGCTTGTCCATCCACCGTGGTCGCCACAATTTGCCCTCTGACTTCCGCACGATTCCCCGAATGGCGAAGACGTCTTCGAATCCCGCGCGAAAGCGCATCCGCAGCGGAAATTCGACCGGCTCGAACCCGAAGTTCTGAATATCGAGACGTTCGTGCATGACCCGGGAGTCGGCGTCGATGACGCGCTCCCACTTCAGGCCGATCGTTTCCCGATCGACGGTGCGGCCGTCCAAGGTCTGAAACTCCGGCGTGGTCAGCTGAAAGACGGCCCGTGGCCCTTCCGATGAGCGGGCCGCCAGCGGCTCCGGATGCTCGTCCCCCACCATCAGTTCATACCCGTTCAGATAGCGGCAATCGTGATAGTAGAGTCCGAAGCCGTGTTCTTTGGTCAACGGCACGTCCCCTTCCGGCGGGGACAGAAAAAACAGGTTTCCCTGCTTGATGACGACGGCTTTGGCGATACTGTAAGCCACGTGTTCGTGTCCTCTCTTCTCGTCTGCTCGTTGAGTGCGGCGGAGCCGGCCCCGGTCAGACCACTTCCCGGATCTTGTTCTCCACCACGGTTCGAATGATGTCCCGGCAGCCCGGCCGGCCCTTGGCGAGCGCCTTGACGAACTGCCAGGCCTGATCGGTCGTCAGCTTCCCCGGTGCTGGGGATCGTTGGGATCGATCGGCTGTAATTGCACACCGTACTGCGGATTGCCTTCAAACGCCAGCTGTTCCCACTTAATCATGCCGAGCCGGTTGTTCTTGATGACGATCACTTTGACGGGTAATCGGTACCTTGTGATCGTGGCCAGCTGACCCATCAGCATGCTTCATTGGCTCCGCGTCTTGAGATGAGCCCTCAGGACTTCCGCTACGCTCCAGGCCTGGGCGATGCACCCGCGAGGCCGATACGGAGGCTCGGCATCGAAAATTTCGCTGATGGTTCCGATACCGGCCTCCTCGAGATGCGTGCGAAAGGCCGCAAGCAAACCGTGCACCGCGGCCTTGTCGTCGTCGACACGCAGTCGGGCGTCGACATAGTGCCCGATGAGCCAGGCCCATACCGTTCCTTGGTGATAGGCGGCATCGCGCGCGCGGAGATCCCCTGAATAGACCGGCTTGTAATCCTGATGAGCCGGCGACAGCGAACGCAGGCCGAAGGGCGTGAGCAGCGACGTGGTCACGGCATCCACGACCGGCCGCCATCGTGCCGGCCGGAGCACCGGAAATCTGAGCGACAGTGAAAAAATCTGGTTCGGGCGCAGGCTGGCGTCGTCGCCCCGTTCGCCGTCGACCACGTCGTAGAGGTGCCCCCCCGGCTCGTGCCAGAAGCGGCGGTGAAAGGACGCCTCCGCCCGGTCCGCCGCTTCGCGCCACGGAGTTGCCCTCTCGCCCGTCTCCTCGGCCCACACCTCCATCAGTCGCAACGCGTTGTACCACAGCGCCTGAATCTCGACCGGCTTCCCTCGTCTAGGTGTGACCACCCAGTCGTCCAGTTTCGCGTCCATCCAGGTGAGCTGATAGCCGGCCTCGCCGGCGTGCAGCAGTCCATCCTCCGGATCGACGCCGATATGGAAACTGGTTCCTTCCCGATGCCGATGGATCACTTCTTTCAGTAGGGGATACAGCATCCGCAGAGTGTCGTGATCGCCGGTCCTCGACAGGTAGCGGTCGAGCGCGTGAAAATACCAGAGCGTGGCGTCCGCCGTATGGTACAACCCCGCCCGGGCGCCTTCCGGAAACAGGTTGGGGATCAACCCGTCCTTTATATGCCGTGCGAACGTGCGGAGGATGGCCTTCGCTTCGTGATGCCGTCCGGTGCACAGCGTCAACCCCTCCAGGCTGATCATGGTGTCGCGGCCCCAATCGCCGAACCAGTGATACCCCGCGATGACCGTCCGGGCTTCGTCGCCCGACGCGTGCGCCATGACCTGATCCTGGGGTCTGGCTGCCGGTGTGACGATGAATTGGTCCGCAGCCAACATCAATTGCCCGGCAAAGTCGTCCCTCTCGGGATCGGGCGGGGGTGAACGCAACGTGTCAAGCCGGCGGCGTTCGGCTTCGAAGATCTCGGAGGGATCGGATTCGAGCCGTTCCCAAGGCTCGACGCTGAACACGATGGCCATCGGCTGTTGCGGAGACAGATCCGCCGTGAAGTAGCCGGGACTGAATAGGTCTTCGACATGGTCGGATCCCCGATCGCGGTCCACCCGATAGGAGACGTTGGCGCTGATGCGCGGGTCCGCCACGAACAGGCCGCGATGGGGTCGTAGGCCCAGTTTCAAGCTCGGCATGGCGTCCGGAAGCGTGATTTCGTACCGGTCTTCCATGATCGTCAATGGGAAAGCGCTTGCGGCTGGCTCGGACAGCGGCGCGTCGTGCAACCGGCACGTGATGAACGGACGCAGCCGCAAGCGAACCGGAGACCCCTCGCGCAATCTATAATGGACGTATACGGTGTTTTGTCCGTGGGGCGCGATGACCCGCTTTTCGAGCACCGACCCCCTCACGCTGAACGTCCACACCGGTGTCTGACGTTCGCGATGGAACGTCTTGAGGCAACGGAGTCCGTCGCCCTCGATCGCGCCGTCCGCGTATTCCGCGCCGGCCAACAGCAGGTCTCCGCCATGTTTGACCGTTTCGTCCAGGCGCGGCACGACCACGATGCGGCCCCGCCCGGGGACATCCGGGATGAACAGCCCGTGGTAACGGCGAGTGGCGATTCCCAGGAGGGAGGTCGAAGCGTAGCCGCCCATCCCGTTGGTCACCAGCCACTCCTTGGCGAGCCAGGACGACACCTCGTCCGGCGACGGTGTGGAATGAATCGGTTCGGAAGCCGTCATCGACATCGACATGTTCGCGGTGTTGCGGTTCTGGATGATCAGGACCGCGGCGTCTCCGGTTTTGCGGCGATGAACAGCGCGGCGCTCGCGGCCGGCACCTGCCAGCCGCGTTCCGACAACGGATTGATGATGCCGGGTCCCCCGTAGAGCGGGTGGTCGCTCGACCAGCGCAGGGCCCACGAGCCGCCTGCGACCGGAGCCAACAACGGCTCGGGGGCGGGGATCAACGGCAAATCGGGACCGAGGTTGACGATCAGGAGCCGATCCTCATCGGAGTCCGTGAAAAAGCGCAACGCCAGCGCCTGCGGACCGAGCACTGCGCCATCGAGCGACCGGCGATCTTGCAGGGAGAGGACGGCATCCTCCCTGCGCAGGCGCAGTAGATCTCGATGGAGGCGGTATGGCGCCTCATGGCGCACCCGTTCAGACAAGTCCAGCCGCGAGCGTTCGAACGTGGCGATGTCGCCCGGGTCCGGCATCACTGCCTGGGCTTCTGCCGTGGCGTAGGGGGGGAACTCCGACAAGAATTTCTTGCGGCCCTCGCGGACTTTTTCGGCGAGAGCCGGCGCATGATCGGCAAAAAAGAGGAATGGAGCGGATGCGGCGAATTCTTGACCCATGAAGAGCATGGGCGTCTGCGGGGCGAGCAAGAACAGCGTGACGAGAGCCCGATATCGAGCCGGACCGGCGAAGGCATGGACACGGTCGCCCCGCAGATGATTGGCGATCTGATCGTGATTTTGCAGATAAAAGACGAATCCCTGGGCCGGCTCATCCTTGACCACGGTTCCGCGGGGGACTCCCTGCCACGCGTATCGCTGGCCCTGGAAGAGGAATCCCCGCTTGACGACGGACAGCAGCTCCTGCGCGCTGCCTCGATAGTCCGTATAGTAGGCCTCGCTTCGGCCCGACAAAGCCGCCCGGCACGTATGGTGGAAGTCGTCGCTCCAAATGCCGTCGAGCCCCCATCCGCCGCGTTCGACCGGATGAAGCGCCTCGATCCGTTGCGATTCGCACTCCGCGATCAAGACGATCGACCGACCCGGCGCCGCCGCCCTCGCATGTACCGACAGCTCGGCCAGGATGTGGCGCGGTCCGTCGTCGTAGATGGCATGGACCGCGTCCAGACGCAGGCCGTCCAGACGGAACTCGCCGATCCAGTAGCAGGCATTCTGGAGGACAAAGTCCCGGACACCGTGCGCGTTCGGTCCGTCGAAGTTGACTGCCTGTCCCCAATCGTTGGGGTGCCGGTCCGTGACGTAATCGTCGCTGTAGGAGGGCAGATAATTGCCGTCGGGGCCGAAGTGGTTGTAGACCACGTCGAGAATGACGCCGAGGCCCCGCTCGTGCGCGGCATCCACGAAGCGCTTCAAGGCCTCATGGTCGCCGTAGCGCCGGCAGGGGGCAAAGAGAGAGACGCCGTCGTACCCCCAGTTGAAGCGGCCGGGGAACTCGGCCAGTGGCATGATCTCGATCATGGTGATGCCGCACCGACTGAGTTCGTCCAGTTGGCCCACCGCCGCGTCGAGCGTGCCCTCCGGCGTGAACGCGCCGACGTGCAGCTCATATAACACTTGGCCCCGCAGCGTCATTCCACGCCAATCGGACGTGTGCCAGGCATACGTGCGGGGATCGACGATCAACGACGGCCCGTGCGGTCCCTGGGGCTGGAAACGGGAGCAGGGATCGGGGAAGCTGTCGCCTCCGTCCACACGGTAGCGATACGACATGCCGGCTCCGGCATCGGGGGCCGACCCTGAAAAATAACCGAGCGGGTCTTTCTTCAGCGGCAGCCTCCGGTCCGTTCCTTCGAATACCACCTCAACCCGTTCGCGCTTCGGGGCCCAGACGCGAAAGTCGACTCCGTCCTTCTGGACCTGCGCGCCGAGCGTCATAGTCCAGTTGCGGGCCGATGTGTCCAGCGAGGGTTCAAGCTCGTGAGGGGGAAAAGGCCGTGCAGCGGTCATCTATAAATGGGTCTCTCAATTGACATGGTTCAATGATTCAGATGTAACACTTTCCGGCCGCCCCTCAAGACTGGGGAACACCCTAGCAACAATAAGAAAGCTCGACTCCGCGCATGGATACGGGTTCCACGGTCCTTCGCTTGCTGTCGGTCGCGGTTCTTTCGGGGTCACACTGCCACCGGCCAGGGTCTTCACGAGGCGCACAGGAGCAATTGTCCCTAGTATGTGTACGAGTAGATGCATGATGATTATATCTCGAACGTTCAGCGACAGACACAACGCTAAGGAGGCATCGACATGATACAGAGGCATAGGCTTTGGACCAGAGGATACGGGGCGCCGGTATGGGGCATGCTGTTCTTTCTATGTGCTTGCGACGCCACCGTCGAGTTGACGAAGGCTCCCTTCGATGCCACCTCCGATTTGACGGATGGTATTTCCAACGCGAGCTCGGAATTCCTCCAACCGACCAAAGAGCTTTCGTCCAGCACGACGCCAGGCTCCGTCGCCGACGCCAATCGGGCCAAAGCCAAGCGGAAGCTAGAAGTCTTTGCGCTGTACACTCACGACAATTTGCGGACGGATATCTCCAGGGGACAAGGCGAATACCTGGCCTCGCTCGCTTCGATCGCCGGCGTGCCGGGCGAACAGCGCAGTGAGTTCGGTGCGCACATGCGCGATTCGTATGCCAGGTTCTTCGACAGCGCGGTTGCGGCCAAGGAATCTACAGCTCGAATTGTGGAAGCGGCCTGGCTCTCTGGGTATGGACGGCCGTGAAGGTCAGGACCGTCCGGACAGGGCTTTGGTGATTTTCAGGCGGTTCTTGTCGAAGATGCCCGCCAGGATGACGGCATAGGACAGCAGGCGCAATCCGTAGACCAGCGGTTCGGATTCCGAGTTGGCCGTCGTGGTGATCAAGAGTATGCGGCAGACCATCTGGATGGCGAATGAGCTGCTGAAGTACAGAAAGAATCGGTCCTGCGTCACCAGCCAGTAACGGAGAAAAAACAGGCTCGCGACGAGATCGCCCATCGCGAGGACGCCGAGCAGGAAGACGCTGAAATCGTGCATGCCGTCTATTCCTCTTCGAAGATCAGCCCTCGAAACAGGACGCCGAGTGCCAACAGTCCGAGCAAATATCGCGGCACGCTCAGGTCGATGGTTACGGGAAAAATCAGCTTGTCGACCATCAGGAGGAGGTTGTTGCCGGTCGAAACAAGGAAGAACATGCCGGTCCACAACAGGAGCTTATAGGCGGTTCGGGCGTACGCCTGGAGCAGCAGCCAGGCGCAGAGGGCGGATGTCAGGGCGCAGAGTCCGTAGATGAACATGCCTATCATCGGTCTGGTGTCTCCGGAAGCTCAAAGGCGCGCGAGAACTCTTGGATGCGGATTTTTGACTTCTCGTGCACGAGATTCGACACCGGCACGAGATGCTTCGTGTAATAGTAGGCGAGCCGGTCGACCATTTCCCGCAGGTCTCCGGACTGCGGCCGATAGCGCCAACGACGGCTTGGCCCCTCGCCTTGCGAGATCAGCAACTCCGCGGTCTCCAGCTTGGCCAGGATCGAACGCCCCTGCTCCGTCCCCAGGTACAGACGTTGGGCCACGGCCGCGTCTTCCCACCAGGTGTCGGGGCTGTTACGCAACAAGAGCAGCGCTTCCAACTCGCCGATCGAGTCGATGCGATCGAGGACGAACTGTCTGATATCGGCCGGGATGATCGAATCCATCGGTCAGACGGTGTGGTGAGACGGCGCTTGGGAGGCCTGGTGAGGCGAAGTGGTCTTGTCTGCGGGCGCAACCTCCGGTCCGGTCGCCGGCCGTTCCGGCAGGCTTGCGGCGAGGATCGTTTGCTTCAATTGATCGGAGACCGATCCTTTCGTGAGATAGGCGAACGCGCCTGCATTCTTCAGCGCTTCCCGGTGATGGGCGCTCGTGTGCATCGAAAGTCCGATGACGACCGTCGACGGCAGGCGTGTCTTGATGCGTTTCGTGGCCTCGACGCCGTCCATTTTCGGCATGTTGATGTCCATGATGACGACCTCCGGCCGCAGCGCTTCGGCGATGGCGACGGCCTCCTCGCCGTCGGCCGCTTCGCCGACGACCGTCATGTCGCTTCCGTCTTCCAGGATGCCTTTCAGCCCCTGCCGCATCAGGGCGTGATCGTCCACCAGCAGCACGCGGATCGGCGCCCGGACCGGTCGGGCCGGCTGCAACGGGCTTCCCGGCGGGCGACCCATTTCGGAAGACCCGGGCGTGGCGGTCTTCGCCACGGCATCCGGATGCTCGGTCTGCGAGAAGCCCGGCTCGTTGCCCCCGTTGCGCGACTCCGTTCGTTCCGTCAACGGCAGGGTGATGGCGGCAGTCGTGCCGCTCTGCGGCGTCGAGGCGATGGTGAACCAGCCTCCGAGCGCTTTCATGCGTTCCTGGATGCTGAAGAGTCCAAACCGCGCCGACTGTTCGAACTGAGCGGGACCGTCGGCCGGTGCCTCTCTGCTGGCCGGATCGAGACCCTTGCCTTCATCCCGCACCTCGATGCGCAGAATCCCGTCTGCCACGGCCAGCCGGACGGTCGCGTGATCCACGCGCGCGTGCTTCGAGACGTTGATCAGCAGCTCTCGGACGGACTGAAAGAGAAGAATGGCTTCGTCTTCGGCAATCGGCAGGGACTCGGCGGTCTCGATGTGCACATCCACAGTCAGCTGATGCTTGTGCATCTGCTCAGCCAGCCATTTGATCGCCGACGGCAGGCCGAATTCATGCAGCACCATGGGGGTCAGTTGGGCGACCAACGATCGCGTGTAGCTGAGCGCCTGCTCGAGCACCTCCGCCGCTTGGTCCAGCCAGCTCTCCGCTTCCGGACTGCTCTGCTTGGGTTGCGCCTGGGACACCTTGAGATGCGCGCACACCAGCAGCTGGGCCAGATAGTCGTGCAGTTCCGTCGCCACCCGCCTCCGTTCCCGCTGTTCCGTGACCGTCAGCTCTGACGCGAGCGCGCGCAGCAGGCCCTGCGAGTTCACCAGCTCCCTGGTCCGCTCGGCGACCCGCTGCTCCAATTCTTCGGCCAGACGGCAGACTTTCTCGTGACTGGCGTGGCGGTCGGTCACGTCGCGGTTCGCTTCCAGCACCAGCACATCCTCCGGACCGTCGGGGATGGGGACCATACGTGTCTCGACGACCACGGTCTTCCCCGCCTTCGTCCGCTGCCGCATCTCCCCGTGCCAATGGCCCGCTTCGAGAAGCCGGCGATCGAAATCCGCCGACGGGCAAGGCAGCACGGACTCGAGCAGGCGATGGACAGACCGGCCCGTCGCCTCCGCGACGGTCCATCCGTAGAGTTCGGTCGCTCCCCGATTCCAATACAGGATACCGCCGCCCATACGCCAGACGATGACGGCCTCGTGCGTCTGCTCGAGGAGGTCGGCCCGCCAGCGGAGCTCCGCCTCCGCGCGTTTGCGTTCCGACACGTCGCGCAGGATTCCCATGTAGCGGGCCTCTCCGGCGATGGAGGAGCGGCTGACGGCGGCTTCCAGCGGAAACTCGGCCCCCTGCCTCCGCCGTCCGATCACCTCCCGCCTGAGACCGTCGCCGGCCCGGCGGCCTTCAGATCGTTGGGGCGGCAGGTCGCGGTCGTCGAACCAGGCCGGGATGAGCATCGTCACCTTGCGGCTCAGCAGGTCCTCGCGGCGGTAGCCGAACATCCGTTCGGTGGCGGCGTTGCAGGAGAGGATGCGTCCCTCGGCATCCACCGTGATGATGCTGTCAGTCGCCGTTTCAACCAGGGTGCGGTACCGCTCTTCACTCTCCCGCAGGCACTTTTCGGCTTCGTGCTTGTAGAGGACGATCTCGATCTGGGTGGTGATGTCACGTTCGTCGAAGGGTTTGAGAATATAGCCGAACGGCTCGGTCATGCTGGCCCGTTGCAGAGTGCTGGCATCGGAATGGGCCGTCAGATAGATGATGGGAATGCTGTGGGATTCCCTGATCCGGTCCGCCGTCTCAATGCCGTCCATCGGGCCGGCTAGCCGGATGTCCATCAACACAAGGTCCGGTAGTTGCGCGGCGGCGGTCTCCAAGGCCTCTTCGCCGTCGGCGGCAATGCCGACGATGCGATAGCCGGCCCGCTCAAGCTTGCCTGCCAGGTCCGCTGCCACCACCGCTTCGTCTTCAACGATGAGAATGTTGCCTTTTGGCATCTCCAACCGCCTTCGTCTCCGATGACGAGTCCCGGGCGCCCGCCGGCAGGTCGAACCGCAATTCGAACGTCGTTCCGGATCCGTTGCGAAGCGCCAGGTCGCCATGGAGTTGCCGGCTCAGCATCCGGATGAGCCGCAATCCCAGCGAGCCTGCCGCCTGCCAATCGACCTCGGTCGGAAGTCCGCGGCCGTCGTCGTGGAACACGAGCTTCACACTGTTGGGGGCGACGCACGTCAATTCAATCACGATGGTGCCCGAGTCCCGTCCGACGAACGCGTGTTTGAGGCTGTTGGTGGCCAGCTCGTTCAAGATGAGGCCGCAGGGAATCGCCATGTCCACGGGAAGGAGCACGGAGTCGAGTTCCATGCGCAATCGGATCTTGGAAGACGTCGCTCCATGGGCCAGGAACAACTCGTCCATGACATTACGGATGTAGGCCCCAAGCTCGGCGTGGGCGAGATCGGGCGACTGGTACAATTTTTCATGGACCAGCGCCATGGACCGCACCCGGTCACGGGCGTCTTTGAAGAGGCTGCGGACGACCGGGTCGGTCAGCCGGTCGGCCTGCAGATCGATGAGACTGGAGATCACCTGGAGGTTGTTCTTGACACGATGATGGATTTCCTTGAGCAAGATTTCCTTTTCGTGCAGCGAGGCCTTCAATTGCTTCAGCCGCTCCTCGATCTCCGTCTCCATGGCGCGGTTCATCGTGGCCAGCGCGCGGGTTTTTCGAAACAGGTCTACGAAGACGCCGACTTTCGATTTGAGAATGAGGGGGTTGACCGGCTTGCTCAGGTAGTCCACGGCGCCGGCGCCGTAGCCTTGGAGGATGTCCGCGTCCTCGCGGTAATAGGCCGTCAGAAAAAGGATCGGAACGTGCTGGGTCCGCTTTCGCTGCTTGATCAGCTGGGCAAGCTCATAGCCGCTGACCTCCGGCATCCGCACGTCGAGCACGATGACGGCGAATTCCTCGGCGATCAGAGCCAGCAACGCTTCGTCTGCCGTTCTGGCGCGGACCAGCTGGTGGTCCGGCGACTCGAGAATGCTCTCGAGCACGTCCAGGTTTCTGGCGTCATCGTCCACCAGGAGAATGTTCACGCGGTTGTTCATTGTTTATTTCACCACGGATTCATCGATGCAGCCACACCCGAAGCATCGAGAGCAGCTGTTCCGTATTGACCGGCTTCGCCACATAGTCCGACGCGCCTGCCTCCAGACACTTTTCCCGGTCGCCCTTCATGGCCTTCGCGGTCAACGCCAGGATCGGCAACGACCGTAATTGAGGGTCCTTGCGGATCTCCCGGATCGTGGCGTAGCCGTCCATATCGGGCATCATGATATCCATCAGCACCACGCTGAGGTCCGAAGCGTCGCGGATGATCTCGATCGCATGGCGCCCGTTCGTGGTGCTGACGACGTCCATCTCCTGGTTTTCGAGCACGGTGGTCAGGGCGAAAATATTGCGGGCGTCGTCGTCGACGACCAGGACCTTGTGGCCTCGCAGGATTTCGTTGGAATCGTGCAGCCGCGCCAGCAACTGCTGCTTCGATTCGGGCAGGTCCGAGACCACCCGGTGCAGGAACAGCGCGGTTTCGTCGAACAAGCGCTCGGGCGACCGCACGTCTTTCATCACGATGCTCTTGGCCACGGCCTTGAGCCTGCGTTCTTCTGCGGCGCTCAGGTCCTTTCCCGTGAAGACCACGATCGGCACGTTGCCCAGCGCCGGATCCGTCTTGATCTGATCGAGGAGCTCGAAGCCGCTCATGTCCGGAAGGCGGAGATCGAGCACGCAGCAATCGAATGGCTGGGTCCGAAGGGCATTGAGGGCGGCGCCGCCGGTGCCTGCGTCGACGATCTCGATGTCGTCATGCAGTAAGAGCTCGCGGATACTCCGGCTCTCCAGCTCGTTGTCTTCGACCACCAGCAGCCGCTTGAGGTGGGGCGTGATGAAATTGCGGATCCGGTCGAAGCACGATTCGAGGCCTTCAGTCGTGACCGGCTTGACCATGTAGGAGAAGGCCCCGTGAGAGAGGCCGTGCTGCCGCTCCTCTTCGAGCGAGATGATCTGCACCGGGATGTGACGGGTCTTGGAGTCCATCTTGAGATTGTTCAGGACCGTCCAGCCGAGCATGTCCGGGAGGAAGATGTCGAGCGTAATGGCGGAGGGGCGATATTCGGCGGCCAGCTCCAAGGCCTGCCGTCCTTTGGTCGCGACGATGCCCTTGAAGCCTTTGTCCCGTGCGAGACCCAGCAGCACTCGCGCATAGTGCGGGTCGTCCTCGACGATGAGCAGGACCAAATCTCCGGGCCGCACCGACTCGCGGTCGTCGGGAATCTTGTCGTCCGCGGACACGGGAAGAATCGGCAGAGCCGGCGTCGCGTGGCCGCCGGTCGCCGTCGTGCCGGCAGGACGGATCTCCGCCGAAGACGGGCCGGTGTACACCAGCGGTAAATATAGCGTGAACCTACTGCCTTGCCGCGGTTCGCTGACCAGCCGAATCTCTCCGCCGAGCAGCGTTGCCAGTTCGCGGCTGATGGCGAGGCCAAGCCCGGTTCCCCCGTACTTGCGGCTCGTCCCGGCATCGGCCTGCTGGAACGCCTCAAAGATGAGCTTTTGCTTTTCGGGCGCGATGCCGATGCCCGTGTCGACGATGGACAGGGCCACGACCGTGTGGGCCCGGCTCAGCACGGGATGCTCCGCCGTCCATCCTTCGGCCGCCAACTGCACGTGCATCGCCACCTGTCCGTGCGAGGTGAACTTGAACGCGTTGGACAGCAGGTTCTTGAGGATCTGCTGGAGCCGCTTGGGATCGGTCGTGAACGCGCGCGGCAGGCCGTGGTCGAATTCCACGTGGAAGGGCAGGCTCTTGGATTCCGCGATGTGGCGGAAGTTGCGTTCGACGCTGTCCCGAAGGGATTGGAACGTCAGTTCTTCCGCTTCGACGGTGACCGTGCCCGATTCGATCTTCGAGAGATCCAAAATGTCGTTGATCAGATTGAGCAGGTCCGAGCCGGCGCTGTGGATATTCCGCGAGAATTCCACTTGCTTCGGCGTCAGATTCCCGCTCGTATTGTCGCCAAGCTGCTGGCCCAGGATGAGGATGCTGTTGAGGGGCGTGCGCAATTCGTGCGACATGTTGGCCAGGAATTCCGACTTATATTTTGACGTCAGCGCCAGCTCCGCCGCTTTTTCCTCCAGCGCCCGCCGCGCCAATTCGACTTCCTTGTTTTTGCGCTCGACCTCGGTGTTGCGCTCGGCCAGCTGCTTTGCTTTGCGCTCGAGCTCCTCATTGGTCTGCGTCAGCTCCTTCTGCTGCGATTGGAGCTCGGTCGTGAGCTGTTGCGACTGCTGCAAGAGGTTCTCCGTCCGCATCGTGGCCTCGATGGTGTTGAGGACGACTCCGATGCTCTGCGTGAGCTGCTCCAGGAAGGTCAGGTGCGTGACGGTGAAGGGCCGCAACGACGCCAACTCGATGACGGCTTTCGTCTGGCCTTCGAAGAGCACCGGCAGCACGACGATGTTTGCCGGCATCGATTCCCCGAGGCTGGAATGGATGACCGTATAGGATGCGGGCACGTCGATGAGGAGGATCCGCTGCTGTTCCAAGGCGCATTGGCCGATGAGACCCTCGCCCACGGCAAACCGCTCCGCCTGGCCCCGCTGCCGCGCATAGGAGGCCAGGAGCCGCAGGGACGGACGCTGGCCTTCCGCCGGGTCCATTTGATAGATGGTGCCTTCCTGCGCCTCGACCAGCGGGGCCAATTCGGACAGGAGCATCTGGCCGACGGTGAAGAGGTCGCGCTGGCCCTGCAGCATGCGCGTGAACTTGGCCACGTTCGTCTTCAGCCAATCCTGTTCCTTGTTGCGCTCCGTCGTCTCGCGCAGATTGTTGATCATCGTGTTGATGTTGTCTTTGAGCTCGGCCACTTCGCCGCGCGTCTCCACCTGAATGGACCGGGTCAAGTCGCCCTTGGTCACGGCCGTGGCGACCTCGGCGATGGCTCTCACCTGGGTCGTCAGGTTGGCCGCCAGGAGATTGACGTTTCCGGTGAGGTCTTTCCAGGTGCCGGCCGCGCCGGGCACGTTGGCCTGCCCGCCGAGCCGCCCTTCCACTCCGACTTCACGGGCGACGTTCGTGACCTGGTCGGCGAACGTCGCGAGCGTGTCGGTCATGTTGTTGATGGTCTCGCCCAGCGCGGCCACTTCCCCCTTGGCTTCCACCATCAGCCGCTGCCTCAGATTGCCGTTTGCCACGGACGTGACGACCTTGACGATGCCGCGCACCTGATCGGTCAGATTGGTCGCCATGACGTTGACCGAGTCCGTCAGGTCCTTCCAGGTGCCGGCGACGCCGGGCACGAGCGCCTGGCCGCCGAGCTTGCCTTCGGTGCCGACCTCGCGCGCGACGCGGGTGACCTCGGAGGCGAAGGACCGCAGCTGCTCCACCATCGTGTTGATCGTGTTCTTCAGCTCCAGAATTTCGCCTTTCACGTCCACGGTGATCTTGCGGGACAAGTCGCCGCGCGCAACCGCCGTGGTCACCTCGGCGATGTTGCGCACCTGCCCGGTCAAGTTCGCGCCCATGGCGTTCACCGAGTCGGTGAGGTCCTTCCAGGTGCCGGCGACACCCGGCACCACCGCCTGGACCCCCAGGCGGCCTTCGGTGCCGACTTCGCGGGCGACGCGGGTGACCTCGGAGGCGAAGGACCGCAGCTGCTCCACCATCGTATTGATGGCCTCTTTGAGCTGGAGAATCTCGCCGCGGACGTCCACGGTGATCTTCCGCGAGAGATCGCCGTTGGCGACGGCGATGGTGACTTCGGCGATGTTGCGCACTTGGGCGGTCAAGTTGGAGGCCATGGAATTGACGTTGTCGGTGAGGTCCTTCCAGGTGCCGGCGACGCCGGGCACGAGCGCCTGGCCGCCGAGCTTGCCCTCGGTGCCGACTTCGCGGGCGACGCGGGTGACCTCGGAGGCGAAGGACCGCAGCTGCTCCACCATCGTGTTGGCCGCCTCTTTGAGCTGGAGAATCTCGCCGCGGACGTCCACGGTGATCTTCTTCGAGAGGTCGCCGTTGGCGACGGCGATGGTGACCTCGGCGATGTTCCGAACCTGCGCGGTGAGGTTCCCGGCCATCTGGTTGACGGAATCGGTCAATTCCTTCCAGACGCCGCTGACGCCCTTGACCTGGGCCTGGCCGCCGAGCTTGCCTTCGGTGCCGACTTCGCGGGCGACGCGGGTGACCTCGGAGGCGAAGGACCGCAGCTGCTCCACCATGCTGTTGGCCGCTTCCTTGAGCTGGAGAATCTCGCCGCGGACGTCCACGATGATCTTCTTCGAGAGGTCGCCGTTGGCGACCGCCACCGTGACCTCGGCGATGTTCCGAACCTGCGCGGTGAGGTTACCCGCCATCTCG
>Ga0268299_1001696_pt1 | contig 34414 bp, 28 predicted proteins | sample NOBtaG_FD_193484 | JGI IMG/M metagenome (GOLD analysis project Ga0268299, IMG submission 193484) | Activated sludge microbial communities from bioreactor in Nijmegen, Gelderland, Netherland - NOB reactor | ecosystem: Engineered > Bioreactor > Aerobic > Activated sludge | place: Netherlands... | reverse complement strand
ACCAGCCGTGTTTGTCGAAATCAAAGACGGCTCAAACTTCGCGCCACTCTACATCTACGAAGACCTCGACCAATCCCGCCGGATTAACTTCGACCCCAAGCTCTACGCCCGCCTGCAGGCCCTCGCAAAACACCCCACCCACGGCACCCCGAATGAGGTGGCGGTCTTCGACTACATCTACGGCGTCCTGCACTGCCCGGCCTACCGCGCCACCTATGCCGAGTTCCTGAAGATCGACTTTCCCCGCATCCCCTGGCCGGCCACGCCCGATGAGTTCTGGGACGTCTCGGCCAAGGGCACCACCTTGCGCAAGCTGCACCTGATGGACCCCGCCACCATCGGCCCCACCCCTTACCCCTTCAGGGGCCAAGGCGGTGCCGTGGTGGACAAGCCCCGGTTCGAAGACGGCAAGGTCTGGATCAACCCCACCCAGTATTTCGACAATGCGCCCGAAGTGTCCTGGACCTTCTACATCGGCGGCTACCAACCCGCCCAGAAATGGCTGAAAGACCGCAAGGGCCGCGCCCTCAGCTTCGATGACGTGAAGCACTACCAGCGCATCCTGAAAATCCTGTCCGAAACCGACCGGATCATGCAGACGGTCACGATGACTTTGGAGTCAGCATGAAACGCGGCGCCCTGCTCTTGGCCGTGATCGGCCTGTGCGGCCCTGCGGCCGGGCAGAGCTTTCAATGCAGGATCGGACAGGACCCGGCCTGCCTGAACTGGGGCGACACCGTCTGTTCAAGCGGCGGCAAGTGTGTGAGTGAAAGCGCCGCCTGCTTTGACGCCTACCAGTGCGACTACAAGGGCTTTGCCTGCAGGTCAGACGTGGACCAGTGCATTGAAGCGCATGACAGGATCGCACAGGACTACAACGCGCTACTGGCAGACTACGAAACGCTGCGCAGCGCAGGTCAGCAACTGGCCGAGTCGCATGACGTCCTGCAACGCAATCTTGAAGACCTCAGGCGCAAGGTCCGCGAACTTGAAGACACCCGAGCCGAGACAGAGGCCTGCCTTGCAATGGCACAGTCCGTCAAAGACGCGAAGCTCTGCGCTTACTAAGGCAAGGCCAAGCACTTCAATATTGTTGGGCGCTTTGATGGGCGCCGATTACGGCACCAAGGAAAATCTTTTATTTTCAATGGTATATGGCGGACAGTGAGGGATTCGAACCCTCGAGACGGTTCCCCGCCTACACACTTTCCAGGCGTGCGCCTTCGACCACTCGGCCAACTGTCCGTGGCGGGGTGTTTAGCTTGTGGCTGCGGGGCAAGGCAAGGGGGCGGCGGAAGAAATCGCGGGCGGCGGGCCTTTGCGCCGCCGCTTCCTGGGCCTTCAGGCCAAGGCCAGCGTCACCCGGCGGTTCTGGCGGCCCTTTTTCTCGATCTTGCCGATCTCGACGCGGCCGATCTCGGCGGTGCGGGCGACATGAGTGCCGCCGCAGGGCTGCAGGTCGATCTGCCCGGCCCCCTGCCCGATCCGCACCAGCCGCACCCTGCCCTGCCCGGTGGGCGGCATCACCGACATGGTCTTGACCAGACCGGGGTTCGCCGCCAGTTCCTCATCGGTGATCCAGTCGTCGGTCACCGCCAGATCGCGGCCGATCAGCGCGTTCAGCGCCGCCTCCAGCGCCGGCACATCGGCCGGCGGTTCGGGCATGTCGAAATCCAGCCGCCCGCGCTCTGCCCCGATCTGGCCGCCGGTCACCGGCAGCGGGATGACCACCGACAACAGGTGCAGCGCGGTATGCACGCGCATGTGGCGGTGGCGGCGGTCCCAGTCGATGCGCTGGGTCAGGGGCGCGCCCACCGGCGGCAGCGCCAGAGGCTCGGCCGGAACAAGGGCGATGCCGCCGCCTTCCACCTTGACCGCCGTGGCGATGGCCAGCCGGCCGCCGTCCCACTGAATCTGCCCGCTGTCGCCCGGCTGGCCGCCGCCGGTGGCGTAGAAGACCGAGCGGTCCACCACGATGCCGCCTTCGGGGGTGTGGGCGGTCACCCGGGCCTCGGCCTGACGCAGGTAGGCATCGGCGCGGAACAGCAGTTCGGTCGTCATGCGGGGCTATCCTCGGGCGGGGCCGGGTTGCGCAGCGCGCGGCCCAGTTCTTCGGCATTGCGGACATAGATCTCGGTCTGCGCGAAGGGAATCTCGATCCCTTCGGCGGCAAAACGCTCGACGATCTGGTGGTTGATCTCGGTGCGCACGTTGATCGAGAAGTTCACGTCGCGCAGGATCACCCGGACTTCGAAATTCATCGAGTCGGCGCCGAAGCCCATGAAGGCGATCATCGGCGGCGGGTTGAGGATGACCAGCGGCTGCGCCTCGGCAATCTCGCGCAGGACACGCTCGACCTTGCGGGTATCGGAGCCGAAGGCCACCCCCACCGGCACGATCAGCCGGCCCGACCGGTTGAAGCGCGTCCAGTTCGTCACGCGGCCGGTGATCAGATCCGAGTTCGGCACGATCACGTCCGAGCGGTCAAAGGTCTGAATCCGCGTCGCCCGCACCGAGATGGCCTTGACGATGCCCTGGGTGCCGCCGACCTCGATCCAGTCGCCCTCACTGATCGGGCGCTCGATCAGCAGGATCACGCCCGAGACGAAGTTCGAAATCACCGTCTGCATGCCGAAGCCGATGCCCAGCGACAGGGCGCCGGCGACGATGGCAAGGCCGGCCAGGTTGATGCCGGCGGCGTTGATGGCGATCAGGCCGGCCAGGATGATCCCGGCATAGCCCACGCCCGACACCACGGCATTCTGCCCGCCCGGGTCCAGCGAGGTGCGCGGCAGGATCGAGGATTTGAGCCCGCCCTGAAACATCCGCGTCAGCCCGTAGCCGATGGCAAAGACCAGCGCCAGGATCAGGAAGTTCGAAGGCGAGATGCGGGTATCGCCGATCGAAAAGCCTTCGCCGACGCGGTTCCACAACTCGGCCAGATCGGCCTCGCGCGCGCCCCAGATCAGCGCGAACAGCGGCGCCGAGGCGATGACGACGGCGAAATTCGCCAGCACCGGTATCAGCGCCTCGCCCGGGTCGCCGTCATGGCGGGTGACAAGGGCGTAGATATCCTCGATCAGGTCCTGCAGGATCAGGATCAGCCCGATCAGCGCCAGGCTGTAGATCGCCGGATAGATCAGCGCGGCCGAGGCCTGCACATAGCCGATGGCGCCGGCCAGCGGCCCGACCACGCCGGCCAGCATCACGCCCCGCGCCAGCAGCGCCAGAAGGCGGTTGCCGTAGCTCAGGCTGTCGGCCTCACGCGCGGTGTTCTCGGCATGGCGGCGCAGAAGCTGGCCCATGCGGAACAGCAGAAGCCCCGCCACCGCCAGCCCAGGGTATGAGGTGACGGCGGTGGTGCCTTCAGAATAGGCCTGCGCGTCCATGGCGGCAAAGCGCAGCTGATCGACGCCGATCAGCAGCCCCATCAGCACCGCGTTATAGCGCGCCTCGGCCCGCCGTTCGGCCGATAGGTTCAAAGGCCCGGCGGCCAGCCCGCGCGGAAAGACCCGGCCGGCGAGCCATGCCCCCACGATCACCGGCAGCGCGATCTGCGGCAGGGTCGCCACGATCTGCGCGCCGATCACCCCGGTCATCGAGCTGACCTCAAGCGCCGCCGCCAGAAGGATCACCCCCAGCGTCGGCAGGACCACCTCGCCCAGCGACAGCAACAGCGCCCAGATGCGCCGGCCCCGCGCCGAGGCGCCGTCCTGCAGCCGCTGCGCCCAGCGCCCCACCCATTTGCGGGCAAAGACGATCAGCCCCAGCGCCACCACCCCCAGCAGAAGGATGATCGGCAGGTTGCGTTCCAGCGCGTTGCGGGCGATGCGGTTTGCCCAGCGGTCCTGGGTTTCCTCCCACAGCCGCACGCCGGTATCCGTCAGCGCGATCACCGCCTCGGGCCAGTTGGCGGGGTTCAGCGGCGCGGGCCACAGCGTCAGCAGTTCAGCCGTCTGGCGGTCGCGCAGAACGCGGTCAATTTCCTTGATCAGCCCGTCGGCGCGGCTATAGGCCTCTTCCGCGGTGATGGCGGGGGCCTGCAGCTTGACCAGTTGCTCGGTCAGTTCGCTGCGGCGGCGGGCGATCTCATCGGCCTCGGTCGCGCCCTCGGCCGGCGCCGGGCCAAGCGCGGCGATCTGGGTGCGCAGGGTGGCGATGCGCGCGGCATTGGTGTTTTCGGCCAGCTGGAAGGCCGAACGCCAGTCCACCAGCTGCGCCCGCAGATGATCCAGCACGACCGAGGTGCTGTCGGGATCGGCGATGGTATCCTCGGCCCGGGCGGCGATGGCATCCCAGGCGGCATAATCCAGCGTCGCGGTGGTGCCGCGGTCTTCTTCGGTTGCCGGGCGGCCGTTGACGGCGGGGCCTTCGGGCGCATCGGCCTGCACCAGCGGATCGGTGCGCGGCACCAGCGCGCCGCTTTCATCGACCTGCCGGCTGGGCGTTTCCTGCGCCACGGCGGGCGGCAGCAGCGGCGGCAGCGCCAGGACCAGCACCGCCGCCAGCGCGGCGGCCAGCCGCTTGGGCCAGGCTGCTGTCCGGGGGGCCGCCGTCATGCGTCTTCGTAAACCGTGGGCAGGGCGCGCGGGCCGCGGTCCAGCCATTCCGGCACCGGCAGGCCCTTTTCCTTCAGGAAAGCCGGGTTGAACAGCTTGGACTGATAGCGGTTGCCGTAATCGCACAGCACGGTGACGATGGTATGGCCCGGCCCCATCTCACGCGCCATGCGGATCGCGCCCGCAATGTTGATGCCGGACGAGCCGCCAAGGCAGATGCCCTCATCTTCCAGCATCTCGAACACCAGGGGCAGCGCCTCGGCATCGGGGATGCGATAGCTGAAATCGGGGGTGAAGCCTTCCAGATTGGCGGTGATGCGGCCCTGACCGATGCCCTCGGTGATCGAGGAGCCGGGGCTGTCGAACTGCCCGGTGGTGTAGAAGGAATGCAGCGCCGCGCCTTCCGGGTCGGCCAGACCGATCTTCACGCCTTTGGGCTGCAGCGCCATGCCGACGCCGGCCAGCGTGCCGCCGGACCCGACGGCGCAGATGAAGCCGTCCACCTTGCCGCCGGTCTGTTCCCAGATCTCGGGGCCGGTGGTTTCGATATGGGCCTGACGGTTCGCCACATTGTCGAACTGGTTGGCCCAGATCGCGCCGTTGGGTTCGGTCCGCGCCAGCGCCTCGGCCAGACGGCCGGAATAGCGCACATAATTGTTGGGGTTCTTGTAGGGCGCCGCCGGCACCTGCACCAGTTCAGCGCCGGCCAGCCGCAGCATGTCCTTCTTTTCCTGAGACTGGGTTTCAGGAATGACGATCACGGTGCGGAACCCCATCGAGGCGCCCACCAGCGCCAGCCCGATGCCGGTGTTGCCGGCCGTGCCTTCGACAATCGTGCCGCCGGGCTTCAGCGCGCCGCGCGCGATGGCGTCGCGGATGATGTACAGCGCCGCGCGGTCCTTGACCGACTGGCCGGGATTGAGGAACTCACATTTCCCCAGAATCGTGCAGCCCGTCATTTCCGAAGCCCGCTTCAGTTTCAGAAGCGGCGTGTTGCCGATCGTGTCCGCAAGATCGCTGTGAATGCGCATGGGTGCCCCCTGTCCTATACTGGTTGTGTAGGGGCTTGGCCGGGCAAACTCAAGCCGGGGTGGGGGTTTCGGCGCCTAACCGGCGGTCAGCGACTTCAGCGCGTTGCCGTCGTCGTTGCGGCGGGTTTCCAGCCCGAAGCCCAGATCGCGGAAGTAAAGCCAGCGGCGGGTGAAACCGTGGTCATCGTTGGTAAAGGTCGCCTCGACCGGGATCACAGTGTACTGGCAGCCCGAGATGCGCACCGTCTTGGCCGGCAGGAAGGCGAAGGCCACCTCAAGCCGGCCCTTCCAGTCCTGATAGCCCACTTCGGAACTGTTGTAGCTGATCGTGTAGGCGCTGATCCTTGACCGCCAGGCCCCGCCCGCTTCGGGCACGGGCGGCTTGCCGCGGAACTTCCAGGTCTGCACCGTGTCACCGTCGCCGATCAGCTGCTCGTCGCTGGCGTATTCCGTCGTCGTCAGTTCATAGATGCCGAACAGCGTTTGGCGTTCGTCGGTGAAGGTGCCGGGATTGGTGGAATAGTCGATGAAGATGCCGCCATCCCTGGCAACGGCCCGGCCGCTGCGGCCGTCATCGCGTTTGAAGACCACGCCTTTGCGGATGCTGTCGGCATTCAGGCATTCGGCGGCGGCGGCAAGGGGGGTAAGGGCAAGGCCGGCAAGCAGCAGGGGTTTCAGCATGATATCCTCGGGAATCGCTGGCCCAATCTAGCACCGCCCCCAAAGGAAAGGGGCGTGACAAATCATGTCACGCAGCCCCCCGGGGGTAAGGTTGGCAGGCCGCTGATAGTCCGCTCAGAACCTGGCCGTACGGGGAAGCTCATGCCACCCGCCGGGCTCGGGCGGACAAGGAAAGGCACTGCCTTTCCCCGCCCGATGCGGGCGGGTCGGGCGCTGGCCGGTGGCTTTGGGCCACCGGCGGGCCAAGGGGCACTGTTGTGCAGTGGCCGAGGCGATGGCCTCGGCCAGTCGGACAAAGGAAGGACTGGCGGAGCCCGGTCAGCTTGGGCGATGCCAGCGCAAGACCGCCCTGCCTCTACCCTGCGACGAACAGGCCTTCGTCCCTGACGATCTTGTAGGCCTCATCCAGCGACTTCTTCGCCCGGTCGATCAGGATGTCGATTTCGGCCGTGGTGATGACCAGCGGCGGGGCGATGATCATGCGGTCGCCGACATGGCGCATGATCAGGTTGTTCGCAAAGCAGCGCTCGCGCACCTTGTAGCCCACGGTTCCCGATTCCGCCGCGAACTTGGCGCGCTTGGCCTTGTCGGGCGTCAGCGCGATCGAGCCCATCAGGCCGACCAGCTTTGCCTCACCCACCATCGGATGGTCGGTCAGCGCGTCCCAGCGTTCCTTCAGGTAAGGATGCGCGACCTTGGCGACATGGTCGACCACGCCTTCCTCTTCCATGATCCGCAGGTTTTCCAGCGCCACGGCGCAGGCCACCGGATGGCCGGAATAGGTGTAGCCGTGGAAGAACTCACCCCCCTCGGCCACCACCGCCGCCACGTCATCGGACAGGATCGAGCCGCCGACCGGCTGATAGCCCGAAGACAGGCCCTTGGCGATGGTGATGATGTCGGGGGTGATGCCGAAGGTCTGGCTGCCGAACCAGTTGCCGGTGCGGCCGAAGCCGGTGATGACCTCATCGGCGATCAGAAGGATGCCGTGCTTGCGGCAGATGCGCTGGATTTCCGGCCAGTAGGTGGACGGCGGCACGATCACCCCGCCGGCGCCCTGGATCGGCTCACCGATGAAGGCCGCGACGTTTTCGACGCCCAGATCAATGATGGCGGTTTCCAGTTCGCGCGCCCGGATCAGGCCGAATTCCTCGGGCGTCATGTCGCCGCCTTCGCTCCACCAGTCGGGCTGGCCGATGTGGTGGATGCCGTCGATCCGCCCGCCATGGGCATGGATGGGCTTCATCCCGCCCAGGCTGCCGCCCCCCATGGTCGATCCGTGATAGCCGTTCCAGCGCCCGATGATGATGCGCTTCTCGGGCTGGCCCTTGACCTGCCAGTAGCGGCGCACAAGGCGGATGTTGGTGTCATTGGCTTCCGACCCGGACGAGGCGAAGAACACCTGATTCATATGGGCCGGCGCCAGTTCGGCGATCTTGGCCGACAGCGCAATGGCCGGCACATGGGTGGTCTGGAAGAAGGTGTTGTAATAGGGCAGCTCTTCCATCTGGCGGGCGGCCACCTGCGCCAGTTCCTTGCGGCCATAGCCGATGTTCACGCACCACAGCCCCGCCATGCCGTCGATGATCCGGTGGCCCTCGCTGTCGGTCAGCCAGACGCCCTCGGCCGACTTGATGACGCGCGCGCCCTTCCTGGCCAGCGCGTTGCGGTCGGTGAAGGGATGGAAGTGGTGGGCCGCGTCCAGCGCCTGCAGCTCGGCCGTGGGCAGGTGGTTGGTGATCATCTTGTTCATGGCATCCCTCATCGCGTCGCATCGCCCCGGATTCGGGGTTTGGCCAAGGGTATGATCAAATGCCGGCGGCTTCAAGAAATTTGATCAAATTTTTGCGCCACCCCGGAAAGGCCAAAAGGGTTGCGCCGGGCGGCCCGCTGTTGCATCCCCTTCGCATGACCCCGCGCGCCTTCCTGAACGTCGAGCAGTCGCTGACCGGCCGCCGCTGGACCGGCCCCGGCGCCGAGGCCGAGCGGCTGGCCGAGGCGATGGCCCAGACCACCCGCCTGCCGCTGCCGCTGTGCCTGACGCTGGTGGCGCGCGGCGTGGCCCCGGCCGAGGCGCAGTCCTTCCTTGCGCCGCAGCTGCGCGACCTTTTGCCCGATCCGCTGACCCTGCGCGACATGGGCAAGGCGGCCGACCGCTTTCTGCGCGCGGTCCGCGACCGCCAGCGGATCGCGGTCTTTGCCGATTATGACGTGGACGGCGGGTCTTCGGCGGCGCTTCTGCTGGTCTGGCTGCGCGCCATGGGGCGGCAGGCGACGCTGTATATCCCCGACCGGATTGACGAAGGCTATGGCCCCAATGTCCCCGCCATGCAGGCCCTTGGCGCGGCGCATGACCTGATCATCTGCGTCGATTGCGGCACGCTTTCGCATGACCCCATCGCCGCCGCCGGCTGTGACGTGATCGTGCTGGACCACCACCTGGGCGCCGAAACCCTGCCCGCCGCTGTGGCCGTGGTGAACCCCAACCGTCAGGATGAGGACGGGGCGCTGTCGCATCTTTGCGCCGCTTCGGTGGTCTTCCTGATGCTGGTCGAGGCCAACCGCCGCCTGCGGGCCGAAGGCACGGCCGGCCCTGACCTGATGGCGATGCTCGATCTGGTCGCGCTGGCCACCGTGGCGGATGTGGCGCCGCTGGTCGGCGTCAACCGCGCGCTGGTGCGGCAGGGGCTGAAGGTGATGGCCCGGCGCGAACGGGCCGGGCTGCGCACGCTGTGCGATATCGCCCGCGTCGATCAGGCGCCCACCGCCTATACCCTCGGCTTCGTCCTTGGTCCCCGCGTCAATGCCGGCGGGCGGATCGGGCAGGCCGACCTTGGCGCGCGGCTGCTGGCCACCGACAACCCGGCCGAGGCGACGGCGCTGGCCCAAAGGCTGGACGCGCTGAACACCGAACGGCGCGAGATCGAGGCGCGGGTGCGCGACGAAGCCATGGCTCAGGCCGAAGCGCGGGGGCTGGATGCCCCCCTTGTCTGGGCCGCCGCCGATGGCTGGCACCCCGGCGTCGTCGGCATCGTCGCCGCCCGCCTGAAAGAGGCCACCCACCGCCCCGCCGTGGTGATCGGGTTCGAAGACGGCATCGGCAAGGGATCCGCCCGCTCGGTTTCCGGCGTCGATCTGGGGGCGGCGGTGCAGCGCGTCGCGGCCGAGGGGCTGCTGGTCAAGGGTGGCGGTCACCGCATGGCCGCCGGCCTGACCGTGACGCGCGAGATGCTGGAACCGGCGATGGCGCGGCTGTCAGACCTGCTGGCGCGGCAGGGCGCCGGCGCCGATGGCCCGCGGGAACTGCATGTTGACAGCCTGCTGACGCCCATGGCCGCCACCCCCGCCCTGATCGAACAGATCGAGGCCGCCGGCCCCTTCGGCGCCCAGGCCCCTGCCCCGCGTTTCGCCTTCGCCGATGTCGCCGTCAGCGCCCGCCGCATCGGTGAGGCCCACCTGCGGCTGAACCTGGATGACGGCACCGGCGCGCGGCTGGAGGCCGTGGCCTTCGGCGCCTTCGACACGCCCCTTGGCCCGGCGCTTGAAAGCCCCGGCCACCGCCGCTTTCACCTGGCCGGGCGGCTGGAACTGAACCACTGGAACGGCCGCAGCCGGGTGCAGCTTCGTCTGGAAGACGCGGCAGAAGCGTGATTTTCCTCTTGCGAGTCACCGCCGGGGGCACTAGACACCGCTCCACCGAAAGCGCGGCCCGTTCGTCTATCGGTTAGGACACCAGGTTTTCAACCTGGGAAGAGGGGTTCGACTCCCCTACGGGCTGCCAGTTCTTCCATGTAGATTATTGATTTTTCTCAATAATCCGCAAGGTGGAAAATCTCCACCCACAACCTACCCATGACAAAATGACCCTAGAAAGCGGCCCTTCGGGTGCTGCGACGGGTTGGAAGCGATCACGCATTCGTGAACTCAACCTCATCATGGATGATTGTCCCAAGAACATTCCGCACACTGTTCGAAGTATGCGCCGTCCGGTTCAATGCTGCGATCATAGAACGTTCGAATGTTTCGCGACGCACATCTAGGGCAAGTTTCGATGCGATCTGCACGTTCCCGGCTCAGTATCCCAACATAATGCTTAATGATTGCTTCAACCGCATCGGCGGAAACCTGCGCTGAACTTCTGCTAGCGTTTCGATGATGAGTTAGCCAATTAACCAGCGGCCAAGCTTTCTCAACAAGTGCTTTCAGATATGCCCGAAGTTCGGCATTTCTTTCACCCGGAAGCACATGATGCGCGAACAACCTATTCCACTCAACTACCGCTGCATCCTTCGGGCGCTCCCCAAAATCAACATCGGCAAAATGTCGTCTGACCGTCCCGACCAGAGTAACCAGACATTCGCGAAGCTGCATCCCTACAGCCTGATAATCAACGGCTTCAACAGCCCTTTCCAGAAGGTCGCAAGCTTGTTGGTGCCGCCTAAACACTTCATCAAACGGGGTTTCGGCAACTTCGTCGGCGTCACGCGACGAACTCATAACTCGCATCATAAGACCAACATGAAACGAAAGCGTGTAATCAAGACTTGGAAAGTGCCGCTGCGAATATAGGTTCGTCGGATTGGTAATGACCCACCAACGGTTTTTGTCGGTCACAACGTCCCACATTTCGTAAGGCGCTCCTAAAACATACTCTGTTTTAATTCGCTCAACATTCTGAACATCTTCGTCGGATGCCTGACCCAAGATATAGTTTTCAATGTCTTGTTCAGCATAGAAATCGCGAACGGGGCTGTATCGGCCAAGTTGATCTGCGGGCAAAGGATGGTCCGGCGGCAACGTGCAGTCGTCGGCTTCGTCTTTTTCGTTCGTCATGACACCTTACCATTTTTGCGCTTCGGAACCGTAACCCGGAACAAACACAAAAAAAAGCCGCCACCGAATGAACGGCAGTTGCTTCCTATTGGCCTTGAGGAAGATCAGAAAGCTTCGGCGGGGATGCCCACAAGGGGCGCGTCGGGGTCGATGCCCGCCGCGGTGCGGCATCAGCACCGCCCCCGCTTGACTTCCCCCCGCAAAAGTCCCATCTCCGGACGATCCCGCCCATCCCGTCCCGCGTGAGGACCAGGGGGTGCCGGGACAGGTTCCCACCATCACGCAGGGGTGCCCACGGTCGGCACGGCTGCCCGCATTGGCGGGGGGCGAGGGCGGGCCGCACTCGCATGGAACGGACCCATGACCACGTTTGAAAGCCTCGGCCTTTCGCCGCGCCTCGTCAATGCCCTGAAGGCCACGACGCTGAAGACCCCCACCCCCATCCAGGCCCAGGCCATTCCCCATATCATGGAGGGCCGCGACCTGATGGGTCTGGCCCAGACCGGCACCGGCAAGACCGCCGCCTTCGGCCTGCCGCTGCTGCACCGGCTTCTGGACCTTGGCCACCCGCCGGGCCCCCGCAATGTGCGGGCGCTGATCCTGGCGCCGACGCGCGAGCTGGCCACCCAGATCAAGGACAATTTCGAAACCTTCACCAAGGGCACGGCGGTGAAGGTGATGATGGTGGTGGGCGGCGCCTCGCTGAACCGCCAGTCGATGGCGCTGGCGCGGGGGACCGATGTTCTGGTCGCGACGCCCGGCCGGCTGATCGACCTTCTGGAACGCGGCGATGTCAGCCTTGAAAAATGCGCCTATCTGGTGCTGGACGAGGCCGACCACATGCTGGACATGGGCTTCATCCACAGCCTGCGCAAGATCGCCAAGCATATCCCGCTGAAACGCCAGACGCTGCTGTTCTCGGCCACCATGCCGAAGGACATCGAGGAAATCGCCGACACCTATCTGCGCGATCCGGTGCGCGTGCAGGTGAACCCGCCGGGCAAACCGGCCGAGAAAGTCTCGCAAGGGGTGCATTTCATCCCCAACGGCGACAAGGCGAAGCTTCTGGAAACCTATCTGCAGAAGCATCCGGGCGAACAGGCGCTGGTGTTCTCGCGCACCAAGCACGGGGCGGACAAGCTGGCCAAGCTGCTGGCGCAATGGGGCTTCAAGGTGGGCGCCATCCACGGCAACCGCAGCCAGAACCAGCGTGACCGCATCCTGACCGAGTTCAAGGCCGGTGAGGTGGATGTGCTGGTGGCCACCGATGTGGCTGCCCGCGGCATCGACATTCCCACGGTCCGCCACGTCTATAACTACGACATGCCGAACGTGCCGGAAAACTACGTCCACCGCATCGGCCGCACCGCGCGGGCGGGGGCGGACGGATCTTCGGTGTCGTTCTGCGCGCCGGCCGAGATGGGTGAGCTGCAGGCGATCGAGAAGCTTCTGAAAAAGCCGCTGCCGGTTCTGGGCGGTGCGCCCTGGGCGGCCGATGTGGTGGCCGCGGCGCCGAAGCCCGGCCAGAACCGCGGCCAGCGCCCGCAGGTGCGCGGCGGCCAGAAGGCAGGCTCGAAACCGCCGGCCAAGCCGCAGGGCCAGCGCCCCGCCGCCGGGGCCAAGCCGGCCCGCCCGCCGGGCGGCGGCCACGCGCCGCGCCGGGCGCAGGGTGGCAAGCCGGGCGGCAGCCGGCCGCGCAGCGCCTGATCCCGCTGGGGTGACAAACGCAAAGGGGCGGCCGCCGGGCCGCCCCTTTCGCATCCGGCAGGCCCAAGTCTAGCTGACCTCGTCTTCCAGGTTCAGCTTCATGTCCAGAAGCACCTGCTGCAGCGCCAGCGTCTCGCGCAGCATGCGCTTGGCCTCATTGACCGAGATCTTGCCGTCGCCGATGGCCTGATTGTACTCGCTCATCAGCATGGCAAAGCGCTGCGCCAGCGCCACCACGTCCTGGTTGACCCCTTTCGAGGCGGCGTTGCGCCGCTCGGTGTCATAAGACAGCGTGATGCCCCGCAGATCGGCCAGCGCCGAGGTGACATGGGGAAAGCGCGAAGCGGCCTCAAGCTGCGCCACCACGTCGATCGGCATGAAGCGGTCGTCATGTTCGCCCGCGTCCGAGTAGTAACGGCCCAGCGTGGCCTTGGATTTGCCGGTCAGGGCGCAGGCGGCTTCGATGCCCACATCCTTCACCAGCGTTTCGGTATGTTTCTTCAGATAGCTCTCGATACTCATCTCAACCTGCCGCCCCCCGGGGTTCGGGGAAAACCGTAAGAACTTTCCCATTAATCCCCGGTCAAGGCTTTGTCATGAATAAAGCTGTTCCGGGAGACCGGAAGCGTAGCGAGTGTGTGACCGGCGTCCCCAGCGCCGGTTCGGGTGGGGGTCCGTCGCGCACCAGTCCCGCAAGGGGCGGTCCGGTCTGTGCCGGGCCGTGCGGCGGGCCCGTCGGGTTTGTGAGTTGTCCGGTCTTCGGGCCGGGATAAGGGTTGATGACGGGCCGCGGCGGTTCTGGTGCAAGCGAAGCCACCACGGGACGCGGCCCCCACCTGCCTCTTGCAGCCCGCGCGGCGCTTGGGCTAATCCGCCGGCATGGCCAAGCTGTATTTCCACTATTCGACGATGAACGCGGGGAAATCGACCCTGCTTCTGCAAGCCTCGCACAACTACCGCGAAGGCGGGATGGAGACCTGGCTGGTCACCGCCCGCTTCGACAACCGCGCCGGAGAGGCCCGGATCGCCAGCCGCATCGGCATCGGCGAGCCGGCCGACACTTTCTCGCCCGGCGAGGACATGTTCGAGAAATTGCGCGCCCGGCTGGAACAGGGCCGCGTGGCCTGCGTCTTCATCGACGAGGCGCAGTTCCTGTCGAAAGAGCAGGTCTGGCAGCTGGCCCGCGCGGTGGATGATCTGGGCGTGCCGGTGATGTGCTACGGGTTGCGCGTCGATTTTCAGGGCAACCTGTTTCCGGGTTCCGCGGCGCTGCTGGCCTGGGCCGATGAGATGCGCGAGGTCCGCACCATCTGTCATTGCGGCAAGAAGGCGACCATGGTCATCCGCCGCGGCCCCGACGGGCAGGCGCTGAAAGAGGGCGAACAGGTGGTGATCGGCGGCAACGAGACCTACGTCAGCCTCTGCCGCCGCCACTGGCGCGAGGCCGTGGGGGACTGAGGCGGGCGGTTCGGGAAGGTGCGTGGGAACCACGCACCCTACGGCGGCATGACCTCGTCCGGGCGGGAAAAGGCGAGGCACTGCCTCGCCCCCGCCCGCTGGTGAAGGATCAAGCAGAGTCGGCGCGGCACGAGCGCCGAGAGGCCGGCGCCCGACCCGGCGGGCGAGAAGCGCCCGCCGAGGGCGGGGCGGGCGCTGGCCGGGCCTTTGAGGCCCGACCGGTGAAGCTTTCCAAGGTCGGAAGTGGCGAAGGCGATGGCCTTCGCCATGGCGAGCCGGGATGGTGCGTGGGGACCACGCATCCTACGCAGGCCACAAACGACGCAACCTTGTCCGGGCGGGAACTGGCGAGGCACTGCCTCGCCCCGCCCGCGCGCGCCGGTTCAAGCAAAGACGGCGCGGCACGAGCCCCGAGAGGCCGGCGCCCGACCCGGCGGGCGAGAAGCGCCCGCCGGGGGCGGGGCGGGCGCTGGCCGGGCCTTTGAGGCCCGTCCGGTGAAGCTTGTCGATGACAGGAAGTGGCTCAGGCGATGGCCTTCGCCATGGCGCCCTCCATAGCGCGGCGACCACGCAGCCTACCGCTCCTGCGCCCTTGCCCGCAGCGCGATGATCACCCCGGCGGCGACGATCAGCGCCATGCCGCCCCAGGCCAGCGGCTCCAGATGCTCACCCCACAGCACCCAGGTCCAGAAGGCCGAGGCCGGCAGGATCATGTATTCCAGCACGCTCGCGCGCCCGGCATCGGTGATCTGATAGGCCCGGATCATCAGCCCCACCCCCAGAAGCGACCCCGTCGCCTGCACGAAGGTCCACAGCCAGAACGCGCCGTCCGGCCAGACCGGTCCGCGCGTCAGGAAATGCTCAGGCCCCGGCGGCACCGCCTGCCCCCACAGCGCCAGCACCGCCATGCCCACTGCCCCGATCACCCCCAGCGCCAGGAAGAAGCCGGCCAGCAAAGTCTCGGCCCGCTCGCCGGCGCACCATTCGCGGGTGGCGATGTTGCCCATCGCATACATCGCCCCTGCCGCCACCGGCAGCACCGCCGCCAGCGAGGCACCGGTCAGCGCCTGCGGCCCCAGGACCAGGATGACCCCCAGAAAGCCCAGACCCACCGCCGCAATCCGCACCGGCCCGATCGCATGGCCATAGGCGAAACGTGAAATCAGCAGCACGAAGATCGGCGCGGTGAACAGCCCCGCCGCCACGATGGCCACCGGCAGAAAGGCCAGCGCGCCGAAATAGATCACCATGGCCAGTCCGTGAATGGCCGACCGCGCCGCCACCGCCCGCAGGTTCCGCGGCCTCAGACGCAGCCCCAAAGGCAGCGCCACCAGCCCCAGCACCACCATCGCCATCGCCGTCCGGGTGAAATGGAACTGCCAGAGCCCCGCGTTCTGCGCGATCACCTGCACATAGTTGTCGGTAAACCCGATCACCATGGCATAGACGAAGATCAGACCGGCGGCGGCCAGCGTCCTGTCCTTGGTCGCGGTCATGAAATTCCCTCGCTATCCCCTTCCCATCTGCCCCGCGCGGGGCCAGACTGCCCGCCGGAAAACGACATGCGCGCAAGCATTTCCGGGGAGAGACGACATGGGCTGGCTGGCAGATGAATCGGGGCTGGAGAAATGCGCGGCGAACTACGCCGCCCTGACGCCGCTGTCGCATCTGGCGCGCGCGGCCGACCTTTTCGCCGGCCGCACCGCGCTGGTGTGGAAATCGACGCGGCTCAGCTATGCCGATTACGCGGCCGAAGTCAGCCGCCTTGCCTCGGCCCTTGCCGCCCGCGGCGTGCGCCCGGGCGAGGTGGTGGCCACCCTTCTGCCCAACATCCCCCAGCAGGCCATCGCCCATTTCGGTGTGCCGGCTTGTGGCGCGGTGCTGAACACCATCAACACCCGGCTGGATGTCGATACGGTCGCCTATATCTTCGAACATGCCGGCGCGAAGGTCGCGCTGGTCGATACCGCCTTCATCCCGCTGGCCGAGGCCGCCACCCGCCAGATGCACGGCCCCCGCCCCGAGATCATCGAGGTGGTGGACCACGGGTTCACCGCCACCGGCCCCCATTCCACCTGGGATGAGCTTCTGGCCGAGGGCGATCCCACAGCCGCGTGGCTGTTCCCGCAGGACGAATGGGAATCGCTGGCCATCAACTACACGTCGGGCACCACCGGGCGGCCCAAGGGCGTGGTCTATCACCACCGGGGCGCCTATCTGGCCACCACGGCGAACTGCATCGCCTGGCGCATGCAGCTTTTCCCGGTCTATCTGACCATCGTGCCGCTGTTTCACTGCAACGGCTGGTGCCACAGCTGGATGGTGCCGATGCTGGGCGGCACCGTGGTCTGCTGCCGCGACGTGACCGCCAAGGCGATCTATGATGCCATCGCCGACGAAGGCGTCACCCATTTCGGCGGGGCGCCCATCGTCCTGAACACCATGATCAACTGCAAACCCGAAGACCGGCGCGCGTTCTCGCATATCGTCGAGGTCTTTACCGCCGGCGCCCCGCCCCCGGCCGCAACGCTTGCGGCCTTTGAACCCTTGGGCTTCAACGTGACGCAGGTTTACGGGCTGACCGAAACCTACGGGCCGGCCACCGAATGCCTGTGGCAGCCGGGCTGGGACGACACCACCGGCGATGAACGCGCCGCGCTGAAGGCGCGCACCGGCGTGCGGATGGCGATGCTGGAAGGTGCCGAGGTGCATGACAGCCACGGCAACCCGGTGCCCCGCGACGCCCACCACCTGGGCGAGATTGCCATGCGCGGCAACATGGTGATGAAGGGCTACTACCGGAACCCCGACGCCACGCGCGAAGCCTTCAAGGGCGGCTGGTTCCGCACCGGCGATATCGCCTTCCAGCATGAGGACGGCTATCTGAAGATCACCGACCGCGCCAAGGACATCATTATCTCGGGCGGCGAAAACGTGTCCTCGGTCGAGGTCGAGGGCGCGCTGATGCACCACCCGGCGGTCAGCCTGTGCGCCGTGGTGGCCAAGCCCGATGACAAATGGGGCGAGGTGCCTTGCGCCTTTGTCGAGCTGAAGCCCGGCGCCGAAGTGACCGAGAAAGAGCTGATCGCCCATTGCCGCGAACGTCTGGCCGGCTTCAAGACGCCCAAGCACATCGTCTTCACCGATCTGCCCAAGACCTCCACCGGCAAGATTCAGAAGTTCGAACTGCGCGCGGTGGCCAAGCTGCTCTGAGCCGGCGGTTGTGGCCCCGGCGCGGCTGGGGTAACGTCCCCGAAACAGAAGGCGGAAGGCAGCAGGATGCCGCCCAGGACGGCGCTTCGCAAATATGAACGGCTGGAAAGCCCGGGCCTCTGGCGCGAAACCCCCGAGGCCCAGCGCCGCGAGGTCATCGTCGGCCTGCGTGAAGCCACGCTGATCCTGGCCGACCCCAAAAGCGAGATGGCGCTGACCCAGTGGTCGCTGCCCGCGGTCGAGCGGCTGAACCCCGGCACCCTGCCCGCGCTTTACGCCCCCGGCCCCGACGGCGTGGAAACGCTTGAGGTCGAAGACAGCGACATGATCGCGGCGCTTGATACGCTGCACCGGGTGCTGGAACGGCGCAAACCCCATCCGGGGCGTCTTCGCTGGGCCATTCTGGGCGCCTTCGCGCTGGCGGTGGTGGGGACGGTGGTCTTCTGGCTGCCGGGGCAACTGGTGGGCCATACCGCCGGCGTCCTGCCCGGCCCCACCCGCGCCGATCTGGGACAGGCGGCGCTGGCCGATCTGGCGCGGCTTTCGGGTTCGCCCTGCAAATCGGTGCCGGGCCGGCGCGCGGCGGCCACGCTGGCGGCCCGGCTTTTCCCCGACGACCCGCCGCAGATCGAGGTTCTGCGCGAAGGCCTGACCCATCCCGCCAACCTGCCCGGCAACATCCTGCTTTTGCCGCGCACGCTGGTCGAAGGCGCCGACGCGCCCGAGGTGATTGCCGGTCATCTGGTGGCCGAAGACCTGCGCAGCCATGTCACCGACCCGGTGCTGCCGCTGCTGTCCTACATGGGGCTGGCGGCGACGGTGCGGCTTCTGGCCACCGGCCATCCGGGCGAGGCGGCGATGGACGGCTACGGCCTGCGGCTGACCTCGGCCCCCGCGCCCGGCGCCCTGCCGGACGAGGCGCTGCTGGCGGCCTTCGCCAAGGCAAGGGTCGCCTCATCGCCCTATGCCTACAGCCTTGATCCCACGGGGGAAACCGTTCTGGGCCTGATCGAGGCCGACCCGTTTGCCGGCGCCCCCGCCGAACGGGTTCTCAGCGATGAAACCTGGCTGGAGCTTCAGGCGATCTGCACCGAGTGACCGGGCGCCGCCCGGTCAGCGGATGCCAGATCAGCGGATGCCCCATCACCGGATGAAAGCGTCGCCGAACCCGGCGCGGCGCACCATGCCCAGCGCCGCCTGCGCATCGGCGGCCGAGCCGAAGGGGCCGGCCAGCACGATCTGCATCGCCTTGCCCTTCGAGGTGATCTTCGACCGTGCCACCGGCAGTCCCGCCGCCTTCAGCCGCCCCGCCGCGCCCTCGGCATTGGCGGGCACGCCGAAGGTGCCGATCTGCACATAGATCCGCCCGCCCTTGGCGGCCGGTTTGGCCACCGGCGCCGTCGCCGATCCCTTGGTCGAGGTGGTGGTGGCAAAGGCCCCGCCGGTGCCGTTGTCACGCCCGTTCGAGGCGACGACGGCCACCTTCTTGCGCTTCTTGGGCTGCTCGCTGACCAGCCGTGCCGGCGTCTCGCGCGTCCAGACCTGATCCTGCTGGGCCCAGCCCTCGGCCGTGCCCTTGCCGCGGTTGGGGTTCAGCCGGTCATCCTTCCAGGCCAGTTCATAGCCCGCGGGCGGCGCCGGAACCTTCTCGGCCGGGGCCGGCGCGGCGGCGGCATAGTCGCCCATCCCGCTGGCCGCCGGAGAATTGCCGCCGCGCGTCACCGCCACCTGCGGATAGGTCAGCGACGCCCCCACGCCCGATCCGTCGGGATAGACCGGCGGCCGCCAGCCCGTCATCGTGCCGTCACCCCGGGTGCAGACCACGGCCGTCCCGCCGTTGCGCAGCCGCACCCGTTCGGCCACCGGGGCCGAGGTATAGCAGCCGATCTTGCCCTGCGGCACACCGTTCGACGCCACACGCTCATAGGTGCCGGCAGGCGGGCGGTCGGCATAGGGCGCGGGCGCCGCCGGCGTCGCCACAACCACCACCGGCGCCTTCGCCGCAGGGGCCTGCGCCTTGGGCGCGGCCGGCTTCACCACCACGACAGGCGCGGGCTTCGCCGCCGGCTGGGGCGCGGCCTTGGGCGCCGGCGCCATGTCGGCGGCATCCGCCATCTCGATCACCGGACGCTGGCCGAAGGTCGGCGGATAGCCGCAGAGCGCCTTGCGGTTGCGCCCGACGCGCGGCACCCAGTTGGTCTGCCCGCCATAACCCGCCTTCAGGAAGACGCAGCCGCGATTGTCCACGAACTGCTGGCCCTTGAACCCGGCGGGCGGCAGGTTGGCCGGCCCGCTGACATCCGCAACCGATTGCGCCTGCGCCATCGCAGCCCCACCAACCGTTGCCCAGAGTGCAAGCGTAACAACCCGAATGAACATGGCAGACCCCAAGAAGCGTGGGGTCAGCATGCGTCAGGATTGTTTCCGAGTAAAGGGCGAATGCCTTATTTAGTGCCGAACATGCGGTCGCCCGCATCCCCTAGCCCCGGCACAATATATCCGTGGTCATTAAGGCACTTATCCACAGCTGCTGTGACAATCGGCACGTCCGGATGGGCCTCTTTCATCCGCGCGATGCCTTCGGGCGCGGCCAGAAGGCAAAGGAACCGGATGTTCTTCGCCCCCGCTTTCTTCAGCAGGTCCACCGCCGCCGCGCTGGAATTGCCGGTGGCCAGCATCGGATCGACCACGATGCAGACCCGGTCCTCAAGCTGATCGGGCAGCTTGCAGTAATACTGTACCGGCTGCAGCGTTTCGGGGTCGCGGTACAGCCCGACAAACCCCACACGCGCCGCCGGGATCAGTTCGAGTATCCCGTCCAGAAGCCCGTTGCCCGCCCGCAGGATCGAAATCAGCGCCAGTTTCTTGCCCTCGATCGCCGGCGCGTCCATTTCTTGCAGCGGCGTCTCGATCCGCCGCGTGGTCATCGGCAGTTCGCGCGTCACCTCATAGGCCAGCAGCAGGCTGATCTCGCGCAGAAGCTTGCGGAAGCTTGCCGTCGAGGTCTCCTTGTCGCGCATGATGGTCAGCTTGTGGGCGACAAGCGGGTGGGAAACGACGGTCAGATGATCCAGCATGTCAGGCCTCCAGCTTCTTGGCGATCTTCGCCTTCGTATCGGCGTCACAGAATGCCGCGTCAAGCGCCTGCCGCGCCAGCCGCAGGAACTGCCCCTCATCCCAGTCGAAGGCGCGGTTCAGTTCCTCATATTCCCGCGCCATGGTGGTGTGGAAGAAGGGCGGATCGTCGGTGGAAACCGTCACCTTCACCCCCCGCCGGTCCAGTTCGGCAATCGGATGGCGGCGGAAATCGGGGTAGATGCCCAGCGTCACGTTCGACCCGGGGCAAACCTCCAGCACCGTGCCGCGCTCGGCGATCTCATCGACCAGCGCCAGATCCTCGATCGCCCGCACACCGTGGCCGATCCGTTCGACCCCCAGATCGCGGATCGCATCGCGCACCGATTGCGGCCCGCCCCATTCCCCGGCATGGGCCGTCAGCCGCAGCCCCGCCTCGCGCGCGCTGTCGAAGGACCACAGGTAATCCTTCGGCGCCCCCACCTTTTCGTCCCCGGCAATGCCGAAGCCAGTGATGAAATCGCCCGCCGTCTCGGCCGCGCAAAGCGCCGTCTCGCGCGCCTTCTCGGGCCCGAAATGGCGGATGCAGGTTACCACCCCGCGCAGGGTGATGCCCATGGTCCGCTCGGCCTCATCCGCGGCCTCGCGGATCGCCAGCAGATATTCCTTCCAGGCGCCGATGTCGCGCCCGCCGCAGAAATCGGGCGACAGGAAGGTTTCGCTGTAAACCACGCCGCTGGCCGCACTTTCCTCCAGCACCGCCAGCGTCAGGCGGCGGAAATCCTCGGGCGTCTGCAGGGTGGTGCAGGCCGCCTCATAGACCTTCAGGAAATGCCAGAAATCGCGGTAGGCATAGCTGCCGTCCTCACTGAAGATGCCCGAGATATCCAGCTTCTTCTCACGCGCCAGCCCCCGGATGAAGGCGGGCGGCGCGCCCCCTTCCAGATGCAGATGCAACTCAACCTTCGGCAAATTCTTCAAACCGCCCCCGCCTTTCATCTGTCCATAAATATCCCGGGGGTCCGGGGGCTGGCCCCCGGTTCCGTCTGCGTCACAAGAATGACCGGCCCGGCCCCTGCCCCGCCAGCCCCAGATGCCCAGCAATGCTTGCCCCGACATCGGTGAAGGCACAAAGCCCTATCTTGCCCGCGCCCGCCCCGGCGCAGATCACCGGTACCCGTTCGCGGGTGTGTTCGGTGCCGGGCCAGGTCGGGTCATTGCCGTGGTCGGCGGTGAAGATCGCCAGATCGCCCGGGCGCAGCCGCGCGACGAAGGCGCCGGCGCGGGCATCGAACCATTCCAGCGCCCGGGCATAGCCCGCCACGTCGCGGGGGTGGCCGTAGAGCGTGTCGAACTCGACGAAGTTCGCAAATGTAAAGGAGCCGTCCTCAGCCGCGCCCCCCAGCCGGTCAAGATGTTCGAAAAGGTCAAGATCGCTTTTGCCCTTCCACAGCTTGCCAATCCCTTGGCCGGAAAAGATGTCGCCGATCTTCCCGATGGCATGGGTCGCCCGCCCGGCCCCCGCCACCCAGTCGAGCAGCGTCGGCGCCGGCGGGGCGATGGCGAAATCGCGGCGGTTCGCGGTGCGGCGGAAATCGCCGCAACTGCCGGTGAAGGGCCGGGCGATCACGCGGCCCACCTTCATCGCATGCAGATGCGGCGCCAGATCGGCACACAGCTTCAGCAGCCGCTCCAGCCCGAAGGCCTCTTCATGCGCGGCGATCTGAAAGACCGAATCCGCGCTGGTGTAGCAGATCGGCCAGCCGGTCCGCAGATGCTCCTCGCAATGCGCGGCGATGATCGGCACGCCCGAGGCATGGCAGTTGCCCAGAATGCCCTCTGTCCCCGCCAGGCGGCAGACCAGTTGCACCAGATCATCGGGAAAGGCCGGCACCTTGGTGGGGAAGTAGTGCCAGTCCCAGGGCACCGGCACCCCCGCCAGTTCCCAGTGGCCCGAGGGCGTGTCCTTGCCCTTCGACACCTCGGTCGCCGCCCCCCAGCGGCCCTGCGGCACCGCCCCCAGCCCCGGCGCCTCCAGCCCCGAGGCCAGCCGGATCGCGGCACCAAGGCCCAGCGCGTCAAGGTTGGGCATCCGCAGCGGCCCCGACCGGCCCACCTCGGCCCGGCCCGCCGCGCAGGCCTGCGCGATATGGCCCAGCGTGTTTGCCCCTTCGTCGCCGAAGGCCGCCGCATCGGGCGCCCCGCCGCAGCCCACGGAATCCATCACGATCAGAAAGGCACGCGGCATCAGGAAATCCTCTTCAGGATCAGGGGCGGTTCCACCGGCGGCGCGGATTGCAGCCGGTAGGCACGCTGGACCGCCGCCACCGCCTCGGCCGCCTGCGCCTCGGTCGCGGCATGCACCATGGCAAGGGGGTCGCCCGCCCCGATCTCATCGCCGATCCCGGCAAGGTCCGACAGCCCGACCGAGGGGTTGATGCGGTCGCCCTCACGCTGGCGCCCGCCGCCCAGGCCCACCACCGCCAGCCCCAGCGCCTGCCCGTCGATCGCCGCCACATGGCCGGCGGCGGGGCTGGGCACCTCACGCACCACGGGCGCCGCCGGCAGCCGGTCGGCCCAGCGGTCAACGAAATCCAGCGGCCCGCCCTGCGCGGCGACCATCCGGCCGAACCATTCGGCCGCGGCGCCTGATTCCAGCGCCTGCCCGATGCGGCCCGCCCCGTCTTCGGGGTCGGCGGCAAGGCCCCCCAGCGCCAGCGCCTCGCCCCCCAGCGCGCAGGTGATATCCCACAGCGCCGGGTTGACCGAGGTTCCGGTCAGGGTCTCCATCGTCTCGATCACCTCCAGCGCATTGCCTGCCGCGGTGGCCAGCGGCTGCGTCATGTCGGTCACCAAAGCCGAGGTCATGCAACCCGCGCCCTGTGCTGTCCGCACCAGCGCGCGGGCCAGCGCCTCGGCGTCGGCCTGGGATTTCATGAAGGCGCCCGAGCCGCATTTCACATCCAGAACAAGGGCTTCCAGCCCCGCCGCCAGCTTCTTCGACAGGATCGAGGCGGTGATCAGGTCAATCGACTCCACCGTCCCCGACACATCGCGGATCGCATAAAGCCGCTTGTCCGCCGGCGCGATGCGGTCGCTGGCCGAAACGATGGCACAGCGGACGCGGCCGATCTGGTCGCGCAGCTGCGCCTCGGTGAAACCGGTGCGGAAGCCCGGGATCGCCTCAAGCTTGTCCAGCGTGCCGCCGGTATGGCCCAGCCCCCGGCCCGAGATCATCGGCACATAGGCCCCGCAGGCCGCCAGCGCCGGCGCCAAAAGAAGTGAGACGCAGTCGCCGATGCCGCCGGTCGAATGCTTGTCCACCACCGGCCCCGGCAGGTCCCAGTGCAGCACATCGCCGCTGTCGCGCATCGCCCGGGTCAGCGCCACGCGGCCACCCTCACCCAGCCCCTTCAGCAGCACCGCCATCGCGAAGGCGCCGGCCTGCGCATCGCTGACCGCGCCCCCCGCCAGACCGGCGGCGAACCAGCGCAGCTCATCGGCTGTGGGCGCGGTGCCGTCGCGGATCTTGGCGATGATGGCGCGGGCATCCATCAGGCGCGGTCCATATGGGCGGCGGTAAAGACGCCGGGCAGCAAGTCGGCCACCGTCATCACCCGTGACGCGCCGTCGGTGGTGCAAAGCGTTACCTTCACCTCTTGCCCCGCGAATTCGGCGATCTTCTGCCGGCAGCCGCCGCAGGGCGGCACCGGGGCGGGGCTGTCGGCGATCACCAGCACCTCGGCGATCTTCGTCTCACCGGCGGCGACCATGGCGGCAATCGCACCGGCCTCGGCGCAGGTGCCTTCGGGATAGGCCACGTTTTCCACGTTGCAGCCGCTGTAGATCGCGCCCGAGGCGGCCCGGATCGCCGCCCCCACCTTGAAGCGGGAATAGGGGGCATAGGCGCGCTCCCGCACCTGGGTAGCAGCCTCAAGAAGCGACATCGTCCTCTCCGGGTTTGACCAACTGGTCAGCAGTCTGCGCGCTTCGCCCCGGCCGCGCAAGCCCGGCACTCGGGACTTGACGGCGCCCCGGCCGCCGCCGACCCTGCACCCCCGGGGGCGCAGCCTTGCGGTTTCGTTGAAGCTGCCTGCTGAAAACCGGTATAGGCGCAGATACAAAACTGGTTTAAGGGCAAACAAGTTTGAGGGAGGGAACAGAATGGACGAGTCAAGACACGAGAATGCCCGTCAGGCCGCGCTGGACTACCATGAGTTCCCCAAGCCCGGAAAACTGGAAATCCGGGCCACCAAACCCCTTGCCAACGGCCGCGACCTGAGCCGCGCCTACAGCCCCGGCGTGGCCGAGGCCTGCCTTGAAATCAAGGCCGATCCCGCCACCGCAAGCCGCTATACCTCACGCGGGAACCTTGTGGCGGTGGTCACCAACGGCACTGCGGTTCTGGGCCTTGGCAACATCGGTGCGCTGGCCTCGAAACCGGTGATGGAGGGCAAGGCCGTCCTCTTCAAGAAATTCGCCAACATCGACTGTTTCGATATCGAACTGAACGAACCCGACCCTGTGAAGCTGGCCGATATCGTCTGCGCGCTGGAGCCGACCTTCGGCGCGATCAATCTGGAAGACATCAAGGCGCCCGATTGTTTCATCGTTGAACAATTGTGCCGCGAGCGCATGAAGATCCCGGTTTTCCACGATGACCAGCACGGCACGGCGATTGTCGTGGGGGCGGCGGCGACCAATGCGCTGCATGTCGCGGGCAAGAAGTTCGAAGACATCAAGGTGGTCTCGACCGGCGGCGGCGCGGCGGGGATCGCCTGCCTGAACATGCTGCTGAAACTGGGCGTCCGGCGTGAGAATGTCTGGCTCTGCGATCTGGCCGGCCTCGTCTATCATGGCCGGACCGAGCAGATGACCGCCCAGAAGGCCGATTATGCCCAGGGCACCACCCCCGCCACTTTGGCCGAGGTGATCGAGGGCGCCGACCTGTTCCTGGGCCTGTCCGGCCCCGGCGTTCTGACGCCCGAGATGGTGGCGCGTATGGCGCCGGCGCCGATCGTCTTTGCGCTGGCCAACCCCACGCCCGAAATTCTGCCCGATCAGGTCCGCGCGGTGGCGCCGCAGGCGATCATCGCCACCGGCCGCAGCGATTTTCCCAATCAGGTCAACAACGTGCTGTGCTTCCCCTTCATCTTCCGGGGCGCGCTGGATGTGGGGGCCACCACGATCAACGACGCTATGGAACTGGCCTGCATCGAAGGCATCGCCGCCCTTGCCCGCGCCACCACCAGCGCCGAGGCCGCCGCCGCCTATCGCGGCGAAACCCTTACTTTCGGTGCCGATTACCTGATCCCCAAGCCCTTCGACCCCCGGCTGATCGGCGTGGTGGCCAGCGCCGTTGCCCGTGCCGCGATGGAATCGGGCGTTGCCACCCGCCCGATTGCCGACCTTGAGGCCTACCGCCAAAAGCTGAACGGTTCGGTCTTCAAATCGGCGCTGATCATGCGCCCGGTGTTCGAAGCCTCGAAACTCGCCGACCGCCGCATCATCTTTGCCGAAGGCGAAGATGAGCGCGTGCTGCGCGCCGCCAATGCGATGCTTGAGGAAACCACCGACAAGCCCATCCTGATCGGCCGACCCGAGGTCATCGCCGTGCGCGCCGAACGCGCCGGCCTGCCCATCCGCCCCGACCGCGACTTTGAAATCGTGAACCCCGAAAGCGACCACCGCTATCGCGACTACTGGGGCACCTATCACGAACTGATGCAGCGCCGCGGCGTGACGCCCGACATCGCGCGCGCCGTCCTGCGCACCAACACCACCGCCATCGGCGCCATAGCCGTGCATCGCGGCGATGCCGACAGCATGATCTGCGGCACCTTCGGCGAATTTTCCTGGCACCTGCGCTATATCCGCGAAATCCTTGCGCGGGGCGGCCTGCGCCCGGTCGGCGCGCTTAGCCTGATGATCCACGAAGACGGGCCGCTGTTCATCGCCGATACCCATGTGAACGCCCAGCCCACGCCCGAGCAGGTGGCCGAAACCGTGATCGGCGCCGTCCGCCATGCCAAGCGCTTCGGCGTGACGCCCAAGGTCGCGCTGTGCAGCCATTCGAACTTCGGCAACCTCGACAGCGATTCCGGCCGGCGGATGCGCGCGGCGCTGGAACTGCTGGAAGCGCGGGAATGCGAGTTCGAATATGAAGGCGAGATGAGCATCGACGCCGCCCTTGACCCCGATCTGCGCCAGCGCATCTTCCCCCATGGCCGGCTGGCGGGGGCCGCGAACATTCTGGTCTTCGCCTTCACCGATGCCGCCAATGCCGCGCGCAACATGCTGAAGATGAAGGCCGGCGGGCTTGAGGTCGGGCCGATCCTGATGGGCATGGGCAACAAGGCCCATATCGCCACCCCCTCGATCACCGCGCGCGGACTGCTGAACATGTCGGCCATCGCCGGAACCCCGGTGGCGCATTACGGCTAGGCGGGGCAAGTCCCGCCGAAACGGGCAATCTTCCCTGCCCGGGAATCAAGCGCGAAGCGCCCCCGGGCAATGCCCGACCGCCCCCTCGGGCGGGCCTTGCCCTGTGCAGCCCCATGCCCTTGGCTTTGCATAAACGCGGCGAAAGTTTGCAAACCCCGGCCCGCTTCGCCACTGCAATTTGAAAACTGCGGGGTTTGCAAAGCCCCGGCCCCATGTTAGCGCAATATCTGCAAACGAATTGTCGCAGCATCGCCGCACTTGTTGCGCGACTCACGGCCTCTTGCCTATGAGCCGGTCAGTTGCGGGAGGAGGGCATACCATGGGATACCGTGAGGTCTATGAAGGCTGGAAGGCCGACCCGGAGGGCTTCTGGATGGAAGCCGCCCAGGGAATCGACTGGGTGACGCCGCCGTCGCGCGCGCTGGATGACAGCCGCGCACCGCTGTACGAATGGTTCACCGACGCCACCGTGAACACCTGCTGGAACGCGGTGGACCGCCATGTCGAGGCCGGGCGCGGCAACCAGCTGGCCATCATCCACGAAAGCCCGGTGACCCATCTGCGCAAGGGCATCACCTACAAGGAACTGCAGACCCGCGTGGCGACGCTGGCCGGCGCGCTGCGCGACAAGGGCGTGGGCAAGGGCGACCGCGTCATCATCTACATGCCCATGGTGCCCGAGGCGCTGGAGGCGATGCTGGCCTGCGCCCGGCTTGGCGCCATTCACTCGGTGGTCTTCGGCGGATTTGCCGCCAACGAACTGGCCGTGCGCATCGACGACTGCACGCCGAAGGCGATCATCGCGGCAAGCTGCGGGATCGAGCCGAACCGCATCGTGCATTACAAGCCCCTGCTGGATGCCGCCATCAACATGGCGACCCACAAGCCCAGCTTCTGCGTGATCTTCCAGCGCGAACAAGAGGTTGCAAAGCTGGTCGAAGGCCGCGACGTGGCCTGGCACACCTTCCAGTATGGCGTGCGGCCCGCGGAATGCGAACCGGTGCGCGGCGACCATCCGGCCTATATCCTTTACACTTCGGGCACCACGGGGGCGCCGAAAGGCGTCGTGCGCCCCACCGCCGGCCATCTGGTGGCGCTGAACTGGACCATGCGGGCGATTTACGACTGCGGCCCGGGCGATGTGTTCTGGGCGGCCTCCGATGTGGGCTGGGTCGTGGGCCACAGCTATATCTGCTATGCGCCGCTGATCGCCGGCTGCACCACCATCGTCTTTGAAGGCAAGCCCGTCGGCACCCCCGACGCTGGCACCTTCTGGCGGGTGATCGCCGAGAACAAGGTGAAAAGCTTCTTCACCGCCCCCACCGCGCTGCGCGCCATCAAGCGCGACGACCCCGAGGGCGAGATGGTGAAGGACTATGCCATGAAACAGCTGAAAACGCTGTATCTGGCGGGCGAACGCGCCGACCCCGATACGATCCTCTGGGCGCAGCGCCACCTGAACGTGCCGGTGGTGGACCACTGGTGGCAGACCGAAACCGGCTGGGCCATCGCCGCCAACCCGATGGGGATCGAACATCTGCCAGTCAAGATCGGCAGCCCCTCGGTGCCGATGCCGGGCTATGACGTGCAGGTGCTGGACGAAGGCGGCCACCCTGTGTCGCCCGGCACGCTGGGCGCCATCGCGGTCAGGCTGCCCCTGCCCCCCGGCACCCTGCCGACGCTGTGGAACGCCGAAGACCGCTTCCGCAAAAGCTACCTCAACCACTTCCCCGGCTATTATGAGACGGGCGACGCCGGCTATATCGACGAGGAAGGCTATCTCTACATCATGGCCCGCACCGATGACGTGATCAACGTCGCCGGCCACCGCCTGTCGACCGGCGCCATGGAAGAGGTGCTGGCCGGGCACAAGGATGTGGCGGAATGCGCGGTGATCGGTGTATCCGACGCGCTGAAAGGCCAGTCGCCTGTGGGCTTCCTGTGCCTGAACAAGGGGTCCGCCCGCGCCCATGATGATGTGGTCCGTGAATGCGTGCAGCTGATGCGCGAGAAAATCGGCCCCGTCGCCGATTTCAAGCGCGCCGTGGTGGTGGACCGTCTGCCCAAGACCCGCTCGGGCAAGATCCTGCGCGGCACCATGGTCAAGATCGCCGATGGCTCCGACTGGAAGATGCCCGCCACCATCGACGACCCGGCAATCCTTGATGAAATCACCGAGGCGCTGCGCAAGCTGGGCTACGCCGGCGGCTGAGACATTCGCAAAATGCAAAACGGCGGCTGGACAATGCCGCCGTTTCGGCTAGCCTTCGGGGCATGAGCGACCGCAGCCTTCCGCGCCAAGTCTCTGCCCCCTTCGCCCCGCCCCGGAGGTGCCGCGCATGACCGGCACGCTTTCCGACTGGGATCCCACCGATCTGCGCCGCATCATCAGCCTGGCCGGCCCGCAGGACGGGGTGCAGATTCTGCACCACCTGCGCGCCGATCTGGAAAGCGCCCGCGAAACCCTGCTGTCGGCCCTTGCCGCCCGCGACAACCCCACGCTGCGCCGCGCCAGCCATGTGCTGATCGCGCTGTGCGGCACTGCCGGCGCCCGCAGCCTGCACCGCACCGCCGAGGAATTCCACGGCCACCTGCTGCAGGGCACCGAGGCCACCGCCACCGCGCTGGCCGACCGGCTGGCCGAGGGCGTGCTGGGCCTGTCGGCGCTGATCTCGGACGAACTGGCGCGCTGGACATGAACCGGCAGACCACCTCTGCCCCGGTGCTTCTGGTGGAAGACACCGTTTCGCTGCGGCTGGTCTACCGCGCCATCCTGACGGCGGCCGGCCATCCGGTTGACCTTGCCTCGAGCGTGGCCGAGGGGCTGGCGCTGTTCCGCACCGGGCGGGCGCGGATCGTGCTGCTGGACCTTGTGCTGCCCGATGGCGAGGGGCTGGCCCTGATGCGCACCATGCTGGCCGAACGCCCCGACACCCGCGTCATCGTGCTGACCGCCCATGGCTCGGTCGGCCGCGCGGTTGAGGCGATGCGCGCCGGCGCCCATGATTTCCTTGTGAAACCCGTCGAAGAGGCGCGGCTTCTGGCGGCCCTGGCCAATGCGGCGGCAATCCCGGTGGCGCGCAGCCGGTCGGCTTCGGCCCCCAGCCTTGCCGCGAACCCCATTGCGCCGGCCTTCATCGGCGGGTCCGAACCCATGGCGCGGATTCAGGCCAAGATCGATTCCGTCGCAAAGTCCATGGCCACCGTCTTCATCACCGGCGAAAGCGGCACCGGCAAGGAACTGGCGGCGCTGGCGGTGCATGGCGCCTCACCCCGCGCAAACGGGCCGTTCATCGCGCTGAACTGCGGCGCCATCCCGCAGGAACTGCTGGAATCCGAGGTTTTCGGCCATATGAAGGGCAGCTTCACCGGCGCGATTTCCGACAAGCCCGGCGCGGCGCAGGCGGCCGACGGCGGCACGCTGTTTCTGGACGAAATCTGCGAAATGGCGCCGGCCCTGCAGACCAAGCTGCTGCGCTTTCTGCAAACCTCTACCGTGGTGCCGGTGGGGGCGACGCGGCCGCGCAAGGTGAATGTGCGCATCGTCTGCGCCACCAACCGCGACCCGATGGATGCCGTCCGCCGCGGCCAGTTCCGCGAGGATCTGTTCTACCGTCTTTTCGTCGTGCCCATCCACATGCCCCCCCTGCGCGACCGCGCCGAGGATGTGATCGAGATCGCCGAAACCGCCCTGGCCCGCTTTGCTCAGGAAGAGGGCCGCAGCTTCGAGGGCCTCTCGCCCGAGGTCCGCGCGCTGTTCCGCCGCCTGCCCTGGCCGGGCAACGTCCGCCAGTTGCTGAACGTCATCCGCAACGTGGTGGTGCTGCATCCGGGCGGGCTGGTGACGCCCGCCATGCTGCCCGAGGCGCTGTTCCTTCAGGAAGATCTCGCCCCCCCCCTGCCCGCAGCGCCCGGCCCCGCCCCCGCCGCCGGTAGCCTGCCCGAAGACCTGCTGTCGCGCCCGCTGGCGCAGGTGGAACGGCTGGTGATCGAGGCGGTTCTGGCGCGCAACGGCGGTTCCGTCCCCCGCGCCGCCCGGGTGTTGGACGTCTCGCCCTCGACCCTTTACCGCAAGCTGGAAAGCTGGGGCGCCAAAGCAGAAGGCTAAGGCACCGCCCGAGGCAAAACTCGACCGCCCCCTTGGCCGAGGCCATCGCCTCGGCCACGTCGCAACGGTTCCCCTTGGCCAGCCGGTGGCCCCAAAGGCCGCCGGCCAGCGCCCGGCGCAAAGCCCCACCGCCCCCATGGCCGAGGCCATCGCCTCGGCCACGCCGCAACGGTTCCCCTTGGCCAGCCGGTGGCCCCAAAGGCCGCCGGCCAGCGCCCGCCCCGCCCATGGCGGGCGCTTCCCGCCCGCCGGGTCGGGCGCCGGCCTCTGGATTTGCTTCTGGCTGGCGGTCTGGTGGCACCTGCTCGGCGTCGGGCGGGGAAAGGCAGTGCCTTTCCTGATCCGCCCGGACCCGTCGCCCCCACGCCTTAGACGAACTGCTCGACGATCAGCCGTTCTTCCAGCCCATGGCCGGGGTCGAAAAGGATGCGGTGGGCGATCTTCGGTTCGGACCGCACCTCGACCGAGATCACGCCGGGCACCGGGCTGCTGTCGGCATCGGCGCGGACCGGGCGCTTTTCATGCTCCAGCACGTCAAACCGCACCACCGCCGATTTCGGCAACAGCGCCCCGCGCCAGCGCCGGGGCCGGAAGGCGGCCATCGCCGTCAGCGCCAGCACGTCCGAGCCGATGGGCAGAATGGGCCCGTGCGCCGAATAGTTGTAGGCGGTGGACCCCGCCGGCGTCGCCACCAGCGCCCCGTCGCAGACCAGTTCCGCCATCCGCTCGCGCCCGTCCACGCTGATCCGCAGCTTCGCGGCCTGCGGACCCGACCGCAAGAGCGACACCTCGTTGATCGCCAGCGCCTCGGTCACCCGGCCATCCGCCCCCTCGGCCCGCATCGCCAGCGGGTTGATCACCGCTTCCTCGGCGCTGACCAGCCGGTCGGGCAGCCCCTCGGCCGAGAAGACATTCATCAGAAAGCCGATGGTGCCGCAGTTCATCCCGTACACCGGCAGGCCCGAGGACTGAACCTCATGCAGAGTCTGCAGCATGAAGCCGTCGCCCCCCAGCGCCACCACCACCTGCGCCGCGCCCAGCGGCGCCTGACCATAACGCGCCGTCAGCGCCGCCAGCGCCTCTTGCGCGGCCGGGGCGCCCGAGGCCCGGAAAGCGATGCGGTCGCGCGACATGGGCGTTCCCCCTTTGCCGGCAGTCTTGGCAGGGTGGCGGGCAAACTCAAGCCCAGAACCGCAGTTTTTGATGCGCCGCGGCTGTTTCCGATCGGAAACTTTTTTCGCGCAACCCCGGAAATGTGTCGCTTTCCTTCCTTCCCCCCCCGCCTGCCCTGTCGTAAAGAGCCGACAGCCCAGACAGGAGACGCCTATGTCCGTGACCCCCGGTTTCTTCACCGAAAGCCTTGCGACCCGCGACCCGGAACTTTTCGGCTCGATCACCAGCGAACTCGGCCGCCAGCGCGACGAGATCGAGCTGATCGCCTCGGAAAACATCGTCTCCCGCGCCGTGATGGAGGCGCAGGGTTCGGTGATGACCAACAAATATGCCGAGGGCTATCCGGGCAAGCGCTATTACGGCGGCTGCCAGTGGGTGGACGTGGCCGAGAACCTGGCCATCGACCGCGCCAAGGCGCTGTTTGGCTGCGACTTCGCCAATGTGCAGCCCAACTCGGGTTCGCAGGCCAACCAGGGCGTGTTCAACGCGCTTCTGAAGCCGGGCGACACCATTCTGGGCATGAACCTTGCCTCGGGCGGCCACCTGACCCACGGCGCCGCGCCGAACCAGTCGGGCAAGTGGTTCCACGCCGTGCAATACGGCGTGCGCCAGCAGGACAGCCGCATCGACTATGATGAGGTGGAACGTCTGGCCGTCGAATCCCAGCCCAAGCTGATCATCGCCGGCGGTTCCGCCGTGCCGCGCCAGATCGACTTCGCCCGCTTCCGCGCCATCGCCGACAAGGTGGGCGCCTTCCTGATGGTGGACATGGCGCATTTCGCGGGCCTTGTGGCCGGCGGCCAGCACCCCTCGCCCTTCCCCTATGCCGATGTGGCCACCACCACCACCCACAAGACCCTGCGCGGCCCGCGCGGCGGCATGATCCTGACCAACAGCGAAGAGATCGCCAAGAAGGTCAACTCGGCCATCTTCCCCGGCATTCAGGGCGGCCCCCTGATGCATGTGATCGCCGCCAAGGCCGTCGCCTTTGGTGAGGCGCTGCGGCCCGAGTTCAAGGATTACGCCCGTCAGGTCGTGCTGAACGCGCAGGCGCTGGCCGATCAGCTGATGAAGGGCGGGCTGGATATCGTCACCGGCGGCACCGACACCCATGTCATGCTGGTCGACCTGCGGCCCAAGGGCGTGAAGGGCAATGCCACCGAAAAGGCGCTGGGCCGCGCCCATATCACCTGCAACAAGAACGGCATCCCCTTCGACCCCGAAAAGCCCACCGTCACCTCGGGCGTCCGCCTCGGCACCCCCGCCGGTACCACCCGCGGCTTTGGCGAGGCCGAATTCCGCCTGATCGGCCAGTGGATCGTTGAGGTCGTCGACGGCCTCGCCGCCAACGGCGAAGACGGCAACGCCGAGGTTGAGGCGGCGGTGAAAGCCAAGGTCGAGGCGCTCTGCGCCAAGTTCCCGCTCTATCCGGGCCTCTGACCCCGCCCGGCACCGGACCAGAAAACCCCGCCCCCCGGCGGGGTTTTTCATTTGACGGGCGCAGCCGCCCCGTGCCACCCATCCCCACCATGACCAGGACCGACACGGATCACAGCCGCTTTCTCAGCCTCGTGCTGCGCCACGATCCCGGCAGGATCGGGCTGGTGCTGGACGCCCAGGGCTGGGTCGCGGTCGCGGATCTGCTGGCCCGCCTGCCCTTCGCCCTGACCCGCGCCGATCTGGACCGGCTGGTGCAGGGCAACGAAAAGCAGCGCTTTACCTTCTCGGCCGATGGCCAGCGCATCCGCGCCAATCAGGGCCATTCGGTCGAGGTCGATCTGGCCCTGCCCGAGGCTGCCCCGCCGCCGGTCCTCTACCACGGCACCGCCCAAACCAACCTGCCCGCCATCCTCGCCTCGGGCCTTGACCGCCGCGCGCGCCACCATGTGCATCTGTCGGCCTTGCCCGAGACCGCGCTCAAGGTCGGCGCCCGCCACGGCGCCCCCGTCGTCCTGCAGGTCGACGCCGCCGCGATGGCCGCCGCCGGCCACCGCTTCTTCCGCTCGGAAAACGGCGTCTGGCTGACCGATACCGTGCCCCCGCAGTTCCTTTCGGTGCTGCCCGGCTGACCATACCCCGCCCCGCGCCTCCCCTCCCCCTCGTGGGGAGGGGCCGGGGGTGGGGGGCCGCCC
>Ga0268299_1001695_pt1 | contig 34429 bp, 29 predicted proteins | sample NOBtaG_FD_193484 | JGI IMG/M metagenome (GOLD analysis project Ga0268299, IMG submission 193484) | Activated sludge microbial communities from bioreactor in Nijmegen, Gelderland, Netherland - NOB reactor | ecosystem: Engineered > Bioreactor > Aerobic > Activated sludge | place: Netherlands... | reverse complement strand
GATCAGATAAGCAAGTCCGGGCTCGGATTCGGCCTGATCGACTCTTGTATAAGCCGCGCAATGTACGACCAGGTCAGGCTTCACCCTTGTCACGGCTTCCAGTACTTGACTGTAGTGAGTGACGTCGAGATCTTCTTTAGGCAAGGCAACAACCTGATGATCTCTTGCTTCGAGGCAGGGCACGAGCGCTTGCCCGAGCATGCCACCGGCGCCGGTGACCAACAGTTTCATAATTGCTATCTAGCTCCGTGTTGTTTGTGAATTGGTATGAGATCAGGCAACCGGTGCAGTGTTTGCTGGTTGAGTGATGGGGGCTTGTTGAGCCGGTTGTGATACTGCCGGCGGCGTGGCGTCGAAGGCTGCATGTTTGGGTTGTCTGGTCACCGCTTCCATCCATGATCTGTTGTCGAGATACCACTTGATAGTCGAGTGGATGCCGGTTTCGAACGAGTAGTCCGGAGTCCAGCCCAGCTCTTCTTGCAATTTCGTCGAATCGATTGCATAGCGGCGATCGTGACCCAGTCTGTCCGCGACGTACTTGATCATCTCTTCGCCCATGCCCATCTCGGACAAGATCAGCTTTGTAATCTGCATGTTGGTGCGCTCGTTGCTGCCGCCGACGTTGTAGACCTCGCCGGGAACTCCGCGATGGAATGCCAGATCGATGGCTTTGCAGTGATCGGCGACGTGCAGCCAATCTCTGACGTTGAGACCGTCACCATATACCGGCACTTGCTTGCCTTGCAGCAGGCTGTGAATGAAGAAAGGAATCAGTTTTTCCGGATGCTGATACGGTCCGTAATTGTTGGAGCAGCGGGTGATGACCGCAGGGAAGCCGTAGGTCTCGAAGTAAGCGCGGCAAAGAAGGTCGGCGCCGGCTTTGCTCGATGAATAGGGGCTATTCGGCTGCAATGGCGTGGTTTCGTGGAAGTAGCCTTCCGGTCCCAGTGTTCCATAAACTTCGTCAGTGGAAACTTGCACGTAGCGAATGGAGAAATCTTTTTTGTTCTGCGCTGCGTCGACTGCCGTGCGTCCATAACGGAAAGCAGCATCGAGCAACACTTGTGTGCCCAGCACGTTGGTTTTCACGAAAACTTGCGGGTCGCTGATTGAGCGATCGACGTGTGTTTCTGCAGCCAGATTGATTATGCCGTCGATGCGACCGAAGCGCTTGCCTGAAACGATTTCATCCACGATGGCGGCGTCTTCGATGCGTCCTTGAACGAACTTGTAGCGCGGGTTGTCGGCTACGTCGGCGAGATTCTCAGGGTGGCCGGCGTATGTAGCCGCATCAAGGTTGATAATGGTGTAGTTCGGATACGCATTGAGCAAATGCCGAACCAGGTTGCTTCCAATGAAGCCCAACCCACCAGTGACAAGCAATTGCATGGCTCGCATGGACGATTCCCTCGCTGAGATAGAAGACAGAAATCAAGATTGTCCCTTGACAGACGTCATTCGATCAACGTCCATCAAATAATCTTAGAAAGCTGTCAGAATGAAATTGTTTAAATAATTTTTCAAAGACTAGACGACTTCAACCTTACTGTCGTCGCCCAGCATGAGGCGAAACGCCACAGGCTTGCTTTGACTGCGTGTGAGCTCGACATTGACGCCGATCAAGCTGTCTTCGATGCGGCCGTTGAAGTCCAAGATTTGACATTTCTCACGCAAGATCGAATGTTCGATCTCGGCATGCGAAACTCTCGCTCCGTCGCCGATTGATGTGAACGGTCCGACATAGCTGTTTTCCAGGACGCAATCAGCGCCGATCACAGCCGGTCCTCTAACCGTACAGTTTTTCAAAATGCTGCCTTTGCCGACGTGCACGCGACCGGACAGGCGCGACTGTTCATCGAGATTGCCGAGCATGGAGACATCGGTCATTTCATCGAGCACCACTCGATTGGCTTCGAGCATGTCGTCTTTTTTCCCTGTATCCAGCCACCAGCTCGTCAGAACGTGGCTGTCAACGTGTTCTCCCTTGGTGATCATGCGCTGGATGGCATCTGTAATTTCCAGCTCTCCGCGCTTGGACGGTTTGATCTCATCGATTGCATTATGAATTTTCGACGTGAAAAGATATACGCCAACCAGTGCCAGATTGGATTTCGGCTTGGCCGGTTTTTCCTCCAGGCAAAGAATGCGGCCGTTGCCGTTCAACTCGGCAACACCGAATGATGTCGGGTTCGGCACTTCCTTCAGCAAAATCTGCGCGTCTGGCTTGTTGGTTTTGAATCGCTCAACAAGCGGTGCAACGCCGTCTTTGATCAGGTTGTCGCCCAGGTACATGACGAATGTATCGTCTTTCAAATAGTCTCTGGCTGTTTTTACAGCATGAGCCAAACCGAGCGGTTGGTCCTGCAGGATATATTTGATCTCGATACTCCAGCGTTCGCCGTCGCCGACGCACTGGCGGACTTCTTCCCCGGTCTCGGGGCTGATGATGATGCCTATCGACTTAATCCCGGCTTCAATCAAAGCTTCGACGGCATAGAAAAGAATAGGTTTATTAGCTACAGGCAACAGTTGTTTTGCCGCCGTGTGAGTAATCGGGCGCATGCGCGTCCCTTTGCCGCCGCTGAGAATAAGTCCTTTCATTCGTAATACACCTGTGTGGTCTGCTTAGTTCGCTTCAGATGGCGCCGCGCTTGCTGAATACGGCTCCGAAAGTGGAGAACATGATTTTCCAGTCGAGCAGATAGCTCCAGTTCTCGCAATACCATCTGTCGGCTTCGACTTTTACGTCGTCAGGCAGCTCGTCACGGCCGTTGACCTGTGCCCAACCGGTTATACCGGGCGGAAAGCGCAATACACCAGCCGCCTGCCTTTTGGCGGTAAGTTCGGTCTGATTATACAGAGCGGGCCGCGGTCCAACTAAGCTCATTTCGCCCTTAAGCACGTTAAACAATTGGGGTAGCTCATCGATGCTGTACTTCCTTAACCTCGCTCCCACTGCGGTTATCGGGTTGGGCAGCTTGAGCATCTCTTCGGTAGACACATTTGGGGTGCCTACATTCATGGTGCGAAATTTATAAATTTGAAAGAATTCGCCATTCAGCCCGACGCGCTTTTGCCGGAATATAACTGGCCCTTTAGAGTCGACCTTGATGGCGATGGCTGTCAAGACAAGAAGCCAGGAAAGACCGATGAGCGCGGCCAGGGAAATTACGACGTCTGTCATTCGTTTCAAAAACATGCGCTCAATTTTACGGTAACCTGTGGTGCAAAGAAATCTATTGAACGCTATGAATTAGTGATTTCAATTACATGAAAACGATTATTCGCAAATGGACCTCTCGGTAGTCATAGTTAGCTGGAATACTTGCGGACTTCTGCGCAAATGTCTGACGACATTGAAAACAGAGTTGGATTCTTTTGGCGATTCGCTTAAATGGGAAGTATTTCTTGTCGACAATAATTCGGCGGACGGCTCGGCCGACATGGCGCGCACCGAGCATCCATGGGTGAAGTTGACGGCAAACGACGACAATCTCGGTTTTGCCAAAGCCAATAATCAAGCATTCAAACAATCGACAGGCCGGCTGGTCTTACTCTTGAATCCTGATACCGAAGTGCAGCCCGGCGCGCTGAAAACACTCATCGATTTCATTGATGCGCATCCGAATGCCGCCATCGTGGCGCCGCAATTGCTGAACAGCGATGGCAGCGTGCAGCGCTCCTGCCGCGAGTTTCCGACATTCATCGGCATGATCTACGAATTGATTGGATTGAGCAAAATGTTTCCCGACAATAAAACATTCGGGCGCTACAAAATGCTGGATTGGAATCACGATGACGTGCGCAAAGTAGATCAACCGGAAGGCGCATGCCTGCTTGTCCGGCGTTCGGTAATGGATAAGGTCGGTTGGCTTGACGAGGGCTTCTTCATGCTGTTTGAAGAAGTAGATTGGTGCTATCGAATTATTCAAGCCGGCTACGAGATCTGGTTTACGCCGCTTGCAAAAGTGATTCATCACTACGGCCAATCTATTAAGCAAGTCAAAGTGAGGATGATTCTGTCCTCGCATCGCGGGCTCTATCGCTTCTGGCACAAACATTACCGCGGCGGGCGCTGGTATCTGGACCCCATTGCTTACGGCGGCTTGATGGGATTGGCATACATGCGAATTTTCGCTTATTCCTGCAAATCGATGCTGTCCAGGGCGAGCGGCTGATTTTTGCGGCTACCATGGCAGATCCTCGAAAAATCGTATCAACCAACGCTCCGGGCAATTTCTTTGTCGACACGACTTGTATAAATTGCGACACGTGCAGGCAACTGGCTCCTGCCACATTTGAAGACGCAGGGGAATATTCATCCGTTTTCCAGCAGCCAAAAACGGACCAGGAAGTTATTGCCGCCACAAGAGCACTTCTTTGTTGTCCTACAGGATCAATTGGGACAAAAGAGAGCGAGGGCTCAAGAATCAAAACTACTCTTGCGCAATTTCCACTTTTGATTGAGGAAAACGTTTTTCACAGCGGATTCAATTCGCCGCAATCATATGGAGCCAATAGTTTTTTCGTGCAAGAGGAAGGTGGCAATTGGCTCATCGATTCACCAAAGTTTTTGCTGCCGCCGGAGCAGATGCGTAATCAAATACAGCGGCTCGTGGAAACGATGAGAAGCCAATAGCGGGATTTTTCGCATCTCAAGGCTCTCTGGCTCTTGCCAGTTTTAATCTGCGGGCTTGAACTTTTTGCTCGCGGATTACGTATTCAAAACTACAGGGTTTGAACAATCGAGATCATTCAAAGGAGGTCGATCAATGGATTCTCTTCTGCTTTCGAACGTAGTTTTGTTTTCCGGAATTTCCATAGCGACATATGTCACGCTCTTCCTCGCAGGGCTGCAAGACAATGATTTCTTGAATTGAGCCGGCTAGTGTCTTGTGAGCGAATTCACTGCCATAATGTCGCCATGCGCCCACAACTCTCACTGACTGCCAAAGTACTGCTCTTTGTTTCTCTGCCCCTACTTATACAGTTGGGACTTTTAGGTGCGCTGGCAAACTTGCAAAAGCAAGCGGAGGATGCTCTCAAAGCCTCCGTTCACAGCAAGGCGATTTCCGACACGATCCACGAAATTACTGCTGATATTTTTGTGGTCATTAAACGCTATAACTCCACCGCTGCGCTTGAAAACATTCCGTTAGACGACGAAATCGGTCGAGCAATCATAGGCAAAGTCTGGAGAGATTATGACGAGCTGAAGAATCTCACTAAAGATGAGCCTGAATTGTTAAGCACAGTCATTGCTTCAGAGCGGATGACCCGCCAGTCTCTGGATACTTTCAAACACCTGAAAGAGACTTTGTTGAAACTCGAACCAGGCTCAAATCGCGAAGCGGTACTTCTTTCGCGCAGAATGCGTCAGGGTCGTATGGAAAAGGTGATGAAGCGCTTGTTCATCATCGCGGACGAGCATAAGAGAATTTTTGACAAGGCACCCGAAGAACAGGCGGGTTTCAGGCAGAGAGCAAACACAATAATGATCGCTCTGGGTATTTTCGACTTGGCTCTGGGAATTCTTCTTGCTGTTTTTCTCACCCGCGGCATAACGAAAAGACTGCAGCGCGTGAGCGAAAATACAATAAATTTGGCGGCCGGCTTGCCATTACATCCTGAGTTGAGAGGCAATGATGAGATTGCTCAATTAGATCAGGTTTTTCACAAAATGGCAGGCGCCTTGAATGAAGCGTCTCGCAAAGAAAGAGCGGTTGTGGATAATGCCGCCGACTTCATTTGCACGCTGGACGCCAACAAGCGTTTGATCGCTGCCAATCCGGCGTCGGCTGCTCTGCTTCAAATGGAGCCGGCGGAACTGATCGGCAAGTACGTGATAGAGCTTATTACTGATGCACACAAGCAGATGGCGCTGGAATACTTCGACAGTTTAAAACGAAAAGACAAGACAGTCCCTGTTGAACTCGAAATGAAAACGGCATCGGGAGCGACTGTCGAAGCCTCGTGGTCCGCGTACTGGTCTGAAACTGAGAATTCAATCTTTTGTGTTGTGCACGACGTGACTGAGCGACGCCGGATTGAAAAACTCAAACAAGAAGTAACCGCAATGATTACTCACGATTTGCGCTCGCCACTAAGTACGGTGATGAATGTTCTCGACTTTTTCGAGAATTTGGTCGCAAAGTCGGATGACGAAAGAGGACCGCGTTACGTAGCGATGGCGCGGCGAAATACCGAGCGGATGCTTACTTTGATAAACGATCTTCTAGATATCGAAAAAATCAAGTCCGGCAATATGAATGTTGAAATAAAAGAGATATCCGTTCACGACTGTTTTTTCGCCTGCGAAGAACTTTCTGCTACCGCCGCCGAAGAAGTCGGCATAAAGTTGAACTTTCGCAACACCGAAACGAGAGTGCTGGTGGATCAGAATCTCATAGACAGAGTGCTCACCAATTTAGTTGCAAACGCTATTCGCTTTACCCCTAAAGGGAAAGAGGTGTTCATTTCTTGCTCTGAGATAGACGGCTTTGCTCATATTGCCGTGGAAGATCAAGGCACAGGCATACCGGAGAACGAAATTTCAACAGTATTCGAACGTTTTCGTCAGCTTAAAAGCGGTGGTGCGAAAAACAAAGGTGGCTCAGGTCTGGGATTGACGATTTGCAAAGCAATTGTAGAGATACACGGCGGCAAAATTTGGGCCGAAAATTCAGGACACGGAAGTATCTTCGTCTTCACTCTTCCCCTGGCGCCAACTCGATCCGGTAGTGTTTCGCAGGGATTATAGTGAGTTCAAACCATCATAGGCGCGGTTAAGTTTTTTTCGTGCTTTATCGATGTTGAACATCCACTTGATGGTTGCTTTATCTTTATTGTGGCGCTTCTCTCAAGCCGCAAGCTCGTTTTTGAGAGTTTGCCAATCGGGTATGCGGCGGTCGAGACATTGCTGCGATCTAATAGCGAATAGTGGACATGGAGCGTTATTCATTTGAGAAGATGAATAATGACCATTTAGCTAAAGAGCTTGTGAATCCAGTAAATCACACGGGCTCTTCCATGTACTCAAAATGCCGCACCTCATGAAGGATGCCGATACACTCTTTCAAGCGGTCAGCGGCCGGGTCGCCTTTGGTTTTCTCCAAAAACGACATATCACTTACTACCAAGTCGAACCCATCCGAGCTGTCCACCGCGAAAGTAAATTCGTTTATCTGTCCATCCTCAGTTTGAAAGCGCACCCTGTAAGAGTTTTCACCCTCAATTGTTATTGCAATTGGTTGCATTTTGAGCATTTGCCTCAACCTCTTATTCTGATTTCGTTCGGAAAACAGCTCGATGAGACCAGTGTTTCATAAAAGTCGGCCTGGTCATTTCATATCTGGTACCGTGCTGCGGATCGCGAATTATCACGTTACCCACCTCGTCTATTCCATCAACAACTACCATGTGTCCCATTCCTACACGATGGTAAAACTCATCACGTAATTCAGCACCCCAAGGCTTTTCATTTCGAATGAAAATATCAAATGCCTTTTCTATTTTCCCTTGGGGGACTAATCCGCCTTTCCAGCCTTCTCCTAACACCTCGGAAAGTCTTTCTGGTATCGTCACCATATCATTGTATAAATCAGCCTGCTTTAGCGCTGCATCTGACAACATTTCGCCTACAGCTGCAACACAGGAATCTTCTGAAGCTTGCCGAACTACATCAGACGAAGATCGCTCATTGAGAACGGGCCAATCCCCTCCTTTGCCTACCAAGGCACCTTCCGGAGGCTTTTCTAAATTGTCGAAGAATCCCCCTGGAATTTGCCCGCCTCGTTCCAATTGCGAAACTGAAAGCCCTTTGTTCTTGATGTAATCATAGAGCATTTGCCTTGTCTGCTGTGCAACGTCCGAGGCTGCGCCTTCAGTAGCTTTCAGCGTTTGTTCAATGGTTTTTATAATCGCTGAATCAACATTAGTAGCCAGTTTGTTCGATACCGCCATGGCTGCGTCAACGCCTTCTGTACTGCCTTCCGGGTTGACCATTCCAAACATGACCTTACCGATCACTTTGCCTTTTTCGTAATTGGGCAGATTGCTGTAGCCTTCGCTAGCTTTCATTACAACGTGCCCTAGAGCCTCAAAAGCGTGGTTCACAGCATTTGAATCCTTGCTCATTGCGTCAAAGGCATTGGCTACAATTTTGAACAATGGCGCGTTTATGGCATCCGGCTGTGATAAAAACTCTGCCACAGTGCCATCTGTGAGTGCTTTCCATCCAGCAGCTACAGCCGTCTTCGTTTCATCTTTTGCTTCATTCAGTCCGGCACCAACACCGGCAAATTTATCTATTTCACCTTGAACCCAGCCTTTCCAACCATCCGGATCAGTCATTCGCATTTCCGCCGCTTGCATAAAGGCAACCAGACTATCTAAAGGACTGCTCTTATCTAGCGGCTTTTCTTCATAGGACAAGCCGCCTGCAAATGTTTTTTCAGCAATTTTTTCCGGTCGATATTCAGTGATGTTGCTGTTGTTCTCGTCCGCTTCCGAATCAAAAAGTCCGAATCTGTTTTCCGCAATCTGAGCCACCCGAGCGTTGTACTCTGCCACGGTCTCGCCTTCCTTGATGGCGATCATGTCCGGCTCCGATAATGTTCTGTCATTGGCGTGCGCGGCAGTCTTAGCTTCACCGAAAACATCTTGATTGGGTTGCGTTGCTACTACACCGGAGACAGCAGCATTCTCAGGTGTCTTCTCTACACCATTCTCCTGCTCGACTGTCTTTTGCACTTCAGTCACGTCCAGGGGCCTCAGCCGTTTCTTACTCTAGTTTACTGTACGCTTGCTTTTGTCCTTTGCGCCAACCGCCTGGGCAACTGCCGCTGGCTCCATAAGCTGAGCTTCCTTCTCCCTTACGCTTTGCCGCCTTTCTACTTCTTTCTCACCCAGCACATTTCCTGGCTCTGTTGCAAAAACTGACTATATTTTCAGATTGCGCACGGCTTTGGGTAGTCTCCTTCGATCGCGGCAAGCGAAAGATGCTGGTAAAGCTCAAGGCTCTTCCGGTTACCGTGACCGGAAATGAGTTGGAGTTGTGGGCCCGAAACCGCTCAAATCTACGCATGGGAATTAAAGCAAGTCTGTACTAGCCTGAAAGCTTCACCAGTTTGAAGGAGAAGAATGCCGGATATCATCGCATTACTGGGGGCAACCAATCGAAATTTTTTATTGCCGCACCAACTTCTACATCATTTTCATGACAATACGCAAGCAGTGTTCGTGCCTGTTCTATATTTAGAATTCTTTGCGCTACCAGCGATTTAAGGGCATTGGCACCATCTAGCGTCATTTGTGTGATGAAGCCTGATTCTAAAAGTGAAGTGGCAAGCGGTTGGCGTTTTTTCAATGATCGGCTGGTGGCAACTTCCAGATCTTCCGGGTGTATGCAGCCGGTTACTTTCAAAAGTTCGCCGACTTCCAGTTCTTCCTCTTCGTACTCTTCTTCCTCGTCGAGTGCTTCGAGAACCTTGGCAATTTCCCAATCGACGGTCTCCAGTTTCTTCAACAATTGCAGAGCCTGTTCTTCTTGAAGTGCGCCTTCCATGAGCATATTCAAAAGCTCGTTTAAAGCTGTGACACTTTTTTCAGAACAGAAGCCGCAAGCGATCAGCGCTTCATCCACACTTTTGTCCTCGGTGACTTCTATTTCGCGTGCAGAGATCAATTCGCGCTCATTAATCAGTCCGGAAAGAAACATCAAATATCCGATGTCGCTGTATGGATATGGATCTTCTTCAATCACGCCCATTTCCATAAGCGGCTGTATGAGCGGCAACTGGCGCAAGCGTGCCGAACGGAGTGCTTGCAAAACTTGGCTGCGGCTGGCAATGCCGTCGCGTATCATTCGCAGTCCCATCAAAGCGGAATTAAGCAGATCGATAGTTATGATCCCTCTGTTCAAAAGAACCTGTCCCAGAGGAAGCGAGGCATTTATTCCGTCAATCAAAGCCTTCTCAATCTGCTTCTGCTGCGCCGCGGCCGATTCTCTGAGCAGGTCACCGAGTCGGCTCGCCTTGACGCCGGCTGCTGTGGGCAGAGCGTTGACGCGCGCAACCGCTTCTTCAACTGTCAGAGCCTGCTGCTTTACCAGCTTTAACGCCGTGACGCCGTTCGCCACGGAAAGCACGTTGGTTCGGATCAATTCCTGGATTTCGAGAGCTTTGCTCAGCAGCTCTTCTGCCAGGTGACCCTCCATGGAAAGAATGCGACCGAGCGGCACGTGCATTTTGACGCACAAAGCCATGCAGCTATCCAGTGTTTCCTGGTCGACCATCGTCGACTGCACAAGCAAATCGCCGATTTTAATCGGCAGTTTGCCTTCGGCGCCGACATCTGCGGCGTCACTGAAATTGAACGGTACGAAATGTTCTTCCGACATGGCGAAATTTGGAATTACTTGAAGCTCTTGGAGATAATCAACGGGAAATTGGCTTCCACTGCTCGGTCTTTAGCCGCACGAGCCGCCGAGAGTAATTGTTGAACGCTGTCGCCGTCGGCCGGCAAATTGGCCACGCCGAATGCCAGTTTCAAACTTTTCTTGTCGAGGTTTTTTATGAGCGGAGTGACAGTCAATGTCTGCAAAATTCTGTTGGCTACATAAGCCGCCGAAGCCGTGCGCGTATTAGGTAACAGCAGTGCATATTCAAGCATCTCATAATGCCCGAGGATATCCAGCGGTCGCTTCACCATCTCGATGCGTTTGGCCGCATTCTGCACTGCCGATGGTGGCAGAACGTCGAACATCGATTGTAAGTCTCCTCTCTTTTGATTGGTATCGTGATCCTTTTTTCGATTCATTTCGAAAAGAATGATGGAAAGCGGCCAACCATATGCTTCGTAGCGGAAGAACTCATGCTGCAAGAACATGAGAAATGCCGAATAGCTCATTACACCTGTCTCTTGCCGCACCATCGCTTCCAGAAGCGCGTCGACTTCGGTTTTGCCGTCGCCAAGAAAATCGAGGGCACCAACTTTCACCGCATCCGGCGGTTTGATATCGATGAGTTCGCAAGTGAGGAAATTGAAAATGATTGGAATCCACTCCGCTGATTCCATCGGTCTGTCGCGCAAAAGGTCATTGAGCGAGTATTTGTGAGCAATGATTTTGAAAACTTCCAATTGGCGATTCATGTCGATCGGCTCGCCTTTGGAAAGCATGAGGCGAATTTCCGTTTCGCCCATGTTGCGGACTTTCTTGACCAGATAGGCATCTGCCGTCAGGCCCATGCGCTCGAGATGCTTCTTTTTGTCGAGAAGGGCGATGCCCTCCATCACTGTGTCCATCAATGGACGCAAAACGTTCCTGACGTCTGTTTTCTCATCCGGGAAAAAGGCGAAGGTGCCTTTGCGCCAGGTTATAAGTTCTCTGACGGCACTGTCGCCTAGAATTCCGGCGACGTGCGCGTACATCGGCACACCGTTTAAAAAGTACACTTCACCGACACTCTCGTCGCCGAGAATTTCAAGCCGCCCGGTCAGTCCGTCGTTATGCAGCGAGTTGACCAAAGTAGACACTTGCGTCGATTCTACAGAGCCTTCAAAGGTCTTAGTCTCCAGTTGCTGCCCTGCTTCCGAAAAGCGTGGACCATGCTGCGACTGTGACGGCATCTTGTCGCCCAGATAATCGACCCCTGACTGCGATTGGTTGAACGTGGGCAATGTGCCCGAAGAACGTGTCGGCTCGAAATGCTCTGGCTGCCCCTGCAAATCGCCCGGATTGAAAGAACTGGAGCCGGAAGCGCCCGGGTAGCCGCCGGCGCTGCTGCCGGCGCCGCCATATCCGGCGGCGAATCCGCTCGACTGCTGTTCGTATGCAGGATGCGTCAGTGACCCCGACGGGTCCATCGCCGGCATATTCGTCTTCGATCTGTCCATCGCTCGCGTGCTTTGCGCGGACATGCAAACCATATCGTTTATCAGATCGAAGTCGCCGGATTCCTGCTGCCAAAGCATCTGCGCTTCGTTGCCGTCGTCCTCGAGAAGCGTCCAGACGGGATTATGCTTGGTTCCGTCGAATTTGACGCTCAAGCTGTAGGTCAAGTTGGTAGTGGGAGCCACGAAAAGCTGTTCTACTTCGCGCGGCTGATTTGCCTGCGCTTGCTCGTACATGGTCTTGTAGATGTCCATGGTCGGCGTGCTTTTGATATTGGGCAGGTTGATTCTGCCCCGACTGGGCGGCGGTTGCGGTTTTTGTGCGCCAAACATCGCGAATTCTCTTCCAATTTATGGGGGGACATTATCGGACATACCTGAACAGCTTCTCATAAGGAGTAATTCCCAGTAAATAGAACTAAAAACCTTCAGCTAAATTCACATATCAAGTGGGAGCGGTTTTCTGTCGGTCGTCGGAATGGCTGAGGGAGGGGAAGTTGCAAGGAATCTGAATTTTTGCTCATGCCAGGCTGAATATAGCTTCAGGTTCAAGAGCAATTGGCAACGATTCTGTGTGCTTAAATTGTCATTTGATCTCTGTTTCGGCGAAAAAACGAATGCGCAGCGCTCCAAAAATTCTGGCTATAGTCCCGACTTTGATTGCGTCGTGTCATATCAATGTCTTGAAGCCGATGAAGAAGTTGGCGGCACAGGGGCGCATCGATTTTCGGTGGCGCCTGGAGTCTAAAGCGGATCCTGCCGACATTCACTGGGCTGACCTGATTGTATTTTGCCGAAACACAGAGCCCGCCTATGCGAATCTATTAAACGAAGCAGTTTGCACGTCCAAGCCGATTGTCTATGATCTGGACGACAATTTCTGGGATATTCCCTACGACACCGATCCGGAACTGGCTCGCTACCACCGCTTGCCTCCACGACTTTCTCAGTTGGAGCGCTATCTGAATCTCTCGACTCTGGTGCGCGTATACAGCCCTGTGTTGGCTAATCGTGTCAGTGAATTCAGCAAGAATATTCGCCAATTGAAATCCGGTTTTGATTTCTCACTGGTTGCTCGCAAAGACACGCGAACAAGTGAAAAAGTCCGCATCGTATATGCCACCAGCCGCATTGTCGATGACCAGTATCATAAGTTTCTCGGTGGCATGTTACGGGTGCTCGATGATTTCGGCGATCAAATCACTCTTACTTTGTGGGGCTGCCAACCCAGTGAATTGGCAGGTCGCCACGGCGTCGAGTTGCTTCCACTGCTGCCCGACTACGAAGGGTTTCTTCGAGAATTTTCATCACGCGGTTTTGATATCGGCCTGGCGCCGTTACCGGACACTCTATTTCACCGCTCGAAAAACAACACCAAGTTCAGAGATTACGGCGCTTGCCGTGTAGCGGGTGTTTATTCAAATGTCGATTTGTATTCATCGTGCATCGAAGACAACCGCACCGGCATTCTTGCCGACAACACTCCGGATGGCTGGTATGAAGGCATTGTCAGGCTAATTAAGGACAGAAAACTGATCGATACGATAAAAGAAAATGCCTACCGGGAGGTTTATAGCCACTATCGCCAGGAACTGGTCGAAGAAGAGTGGATGCAGCAAATCAATGAATTGCTCTCTCAAAATATTCCTTATCTGACACAATCCAATTCGCGGTTCATTACTGAAATGCGTGTTCGCACGGATTTTGCCGGATTGTACGGAATTCGAATTCCGTCTCAGTCTCCTGATGGAGAGAAAGTTGGACGTATACTTCTGGAAGTGCTTACACCTAGTGGTGATATTTTGCGCGAGGCCTCGAGTGTCGAAGTAGAAAGACTGGACAACGGCGATGTCGAAATTACCTTTGCACCCATAGTCAACACTGCAAAAAGAGAATTCGTCTTTCGCTTCATTACTTTCAGCGAAAATCCTGAGGCATTGCCCGGCTGGATGCCGCATTCCGGCATGCTGGAAATGCTGTACAAATCGAGGTACGCGCCGATTGCGGAGGGCGTCTGCTAATGTCTATCTCAGTGATGGAACCGGAAACAACTGAAGACAAAAATGATTTAGTGGCGCTCAAACGAGAGCTGCAGATTACGCGCGAGAAAAGTAAGTATATTGCTCTCGAGCTGGACCTGTTTCGTCAGCGCCGGGCTATCAGTTTGTCCGATCGTTTCAGAAATACATTTGACGCCTGGAACTTGATGAACAAAGGATTCCAGCGCTTGAAGGATGATACTGCAATTTTCTTCGGCGGCATCGCTGGTTTTCGTTTGCAACCGAGCGTTAGTATGCTGCGAGTTCCATTCTTGAGTTACAAGGTGGATTTGAGGACTAAGAATTTGTCCGGAATTTTGCTTGCGCCCGTTGTTGAAGTGCCGACGGCGCATGGTGAAATTTGTCTGCAGGTTCTTGGCGAGTCGCAGCAATTGCTGGCTCAAGCATCTACATCAGTGACTACAATCAAAGACAACGCGCCGACGGCTTTGATTTTTCCGCCGATCGCCAACTCCGACAAGCAAGTTCTGACCATCAAAGTATTTGCTCAGGGAGTTGACGTGCCAGTCAGATTATTTGAAATGCGCAGGTACAAGTGGGGTGGTTTTGGTGAGCTGGAGACCCGCTCTTTTGCTGCTTTTATCTTCGCCGAATAGTGCTTTATTCTCGACGAAACTTGTGTCGGGACTTGAGTCCAAGGCTTCCTTTGATTGACTGCCAGTGATTGCGCAAGCGCCAAAAACCACTTGCTTCCATTTGACCAATGCGGTCTCGCAAGTTCTGCACTTCGCGTTTCAATTCCATCTCGGACGATTCGTCTTCCAGAAGAAGCTTGTACTCACACAGTTTGCGTGTGATAAACCCGACGTTCTCGGCATAAAGAAGCGGATGATTTTTGACCATTGCGTCTACCATCTCCAGCTTTTGAGCTGCAGTAAACCGTCGCGTGCGAGAATTCGCTACCTTGCGATAGTAAAAGAGAGTTTTGGGAATCCGTATAACGTCGCGTTTCAATGAAATTATCGAAAGCCAGAAATCATGATCTTCCCAGCCATGAGTCATGTTGGTGTTATAGCCGCCGACGGTTTTCCAATCTTCTTTGCGGAAAAGACCAGAGGCAAAAATGAAGTTGTCGAGCAAAACGTCAGGGAAATTGTATGGTGGCAATTCCCACCTGCCGGTTTTCTCTCCAAAAAATTCCGCATCGCAATAGACAATTCCCGCGTTACTATTTCGCTGGAACACTTTCACGCCTTCGTCTACGTATTCCGGCGCAATCCGATCGTCTGCGTCGAGAGGAAGAATGAGTTCTCCCGACGATTTTTCGATGCCTAAATTACGTGACGCCGACGGTCCGTCGTTGGCGGTCGTGTACAGTGCAACATTTTTGCTTTCCAGCCATTTAATGAGGTCCGCATCCGGTCTTTCCGGCGAACCGTCATCGATTACCAGTAACTCGACATTCGAGTAAGTCTGTCGAAGCGCACTTTCCACGCAGTCTTGCAAATACTGCCATTGATTAAACAGGGGAATAACAATTGAGACTTTCACGCTGATTGATACTCTTTCTGCCGGTTCTCTCTGGTTTGTGCGCGAATTAGGTTACCAGAGACTATTGCGGCTCAAACTGGCGCGAGTTTCGATCAGGCTTTCGGGAGTGTTGATATCGTAAAAGCGGCGCTGCACTTCGTAGCCGGCAAGTTGACTGGATTTGGACAGCTTAGTAAAAATCTCTGCAAGATCAAATTCACCTTCATTGTCGAATTTTTTCAGAACTTCTGCGTCAAAAAAGGACAGTCCATAGTCGATATATGTCATTTCGTCGGTAGGATTTTTCTTGCTGTAAGCTTTAATTAGCGTTCTTTTAGGATCGTATGCGACATTGCTTTTCTGCTTGCTGACTGCTTCGTGATTCTGAATTACGGTCATGAGGGCGGGCTGGGGGCATTTTTCGAAACGCTGGCAGATGGAGGACATGGGGATGTCCAGGTAACTGTCGCCGTACATGACAGCCACTCTTCCGCACAATTCGCTTGCCGCTTTCTTTACTGCGCCGCCGGTTCCCAGCAGGCTTTCTCCATCATCGCTGTAGGTGACGTCCAGGTCGAATTCTTTTCCTTCCTTGACGAAATTTCGTATCTGCTCACCCTTGTGTCCTGTAAGCAAAACTACTTTCTGAACGCCCTTTTCTTTGAGCAGTTTGAGCATGTGACTGACAAACGGTTCACCTCCGATGTCTACCATGCATTTTGCCCGATTGACTGCGTTATCGCCCAGCCGGCTGCCCAATCCACCAACCAGAACGAGAAACGGAACGGGCGACAGAAGGTTCTTCAATTCGTCTTCGTTCATTTTGTCCAATCTCCTTCGAGCAAGTTGGCTGCATCACATTGTCTCTCATATCAATTCCGCTGCGTCTAATCCACTGGAGCTGGCGAATGTACAACAGGCTATATTGTCCTCATATCTATGGGGGGCAATACGTGAGCAAGGGTTTAGAAATGCTTTACATCGTATGACTATAATTGCTACGTGGAAAACTTTTTGACACCTAATCGAAATTCACTCCGGTTGAGACAGCTGGTTTTTATACCGCTTGTTTCAGGTTGTAGGTTGATCATCTCCTATAGGTCTTCCAAGCACCTCGCAATCAAATGTGCCGTGATTTGCGCTTCGTTTAGCAGGAATGCGGAGTTCTAGGCTATGAGTCTGACGACAACAAGTCAAGCAAAAAGCAATGACGCGCTCACGCAGTCACTTCCTTCCGCGTATTCGAGTTGCCTGCCGTCTTTCTGCGTAATCTTGCCAATGTACAATGAAGAAAAGAATGCGGAAAAAATCATTAGCAAGATTGCCAATTATATTCAGGGGCTTCACACAAGAACGGCAATAGTTGCCGTAAATGATGGCAGTTCAGATGACACGATTAGAGTTTTGGAAAGACTAAAAAGTGTGTTTCCTCAATTGGTCATCGTAGATTGTAAGAAAAACGGTGGTTATGGTGCAGCTAACAGGGCAGGTTTTCGTGCTGCGATCGATTATGGATTTGATTATGGGCTGGTAATGGATGCGGACGGCACTCAAGATCCTGCATACATAGAACAGTTTCTGCGGCCGATGATGCTTTCCTACGATTTTATCAAAGCCACTCGCTATTGCCGCTACAGCAGGGTTGAAGGTGTATCTTTCAAACGACGCATTATCTCTCTCGTCGGCAATAAAATTGCAAAACTCTATCTTCGCGTTCCAATAAGTGACTACACCAACGGATTCAGAGCGATTAAATGCACTTTGCTCGCACGCATGATGACGCAGGAGAATGGCTTCTCAATGTTGATTGAGGAATGTGTACAGGCCAAAAAATTAGGCGCTAGATTCTTCGAAGTGCCTTACGAGCTTACTTGCAGGGCAAAAGGTGAATCAGTTTCAAAGTTCGTTTATTCATTTCATGTTTACGGCAACTATCTGAAACAATTGTTTCGTAAATAGCAAGGTGGTCCGTCCCCCTGAAGGACAAGAATAGTTTACGATTCCACAGCTCAAAAAAGTCGGTTGAGCGTCGCGTCTAACTTCTTGCCGAAGACTAGTGTTAGCAGAGCAAGGAAAAATGCAACCGCGCTCAGAATTAAAGAACCAGTGTAGGTTCTCGGCTGATACTTCATGACTATTTCATGGCGACCCGCTGGCACAGCCGTACCGCGAAAAGTTTCATCAACCAATCCCAAATGGACGGGTTTACCGTCTAAGGTGGCGCTCCAGTTCGGATGCCAGTTATCGGTGAGAACTAGCACTGCGGGCTTTGCTGCGTTAGTTTCGATGACTACTTCGGTATGGTGGTACTCAACAATTTCGACTGAATCTTTTGCGATTTGAGATGCTGAACCAGTCCAATTGCGCGTAGCCTCTGGAATACTAAGGCGTCTGCAGTCTTCCAAAAGTTCTTTATCGGAGGAAAAGGCAATATGACGCGCACAATCGTCAATATTCTCTGCCAAATTCGAAGTTTGAGAACTTACGAATGGTGTCATAAAAGCGCGCGGATAAACATGTAGACTTTGAAAAATATGCCAGAAAGTTGAACTAAAGACGTCCTTACACCCGTGCGCTTGAAGATAATCTGAGCTTTTTGTCGCAGGCATGGCGACTATATACTTGATGCCGCAGAGATTCATCATCGGCAAATTTATTGGTGCATTGCCGACAAAGTGTTTGCTTTCGTCAAATAGAAAAAACGTACAGAATCTACCCCAATTTGTCATTCTGTTTTTCAAGAAGTGTTTGTGAAAGAACGCTTCATAGGTTGGCAGAATATTCATATTCATCGTTTCAATCTGAGGGATGCAGAATGCGCTACCTTCTTCTGCAGGCAAGGCGCCCATTCCAAAATTGGCGACTCTATGAAGCCCACAGTTGTCTTTCAAAAACTTCACTGTTGCCGGAGGTCTTTTAAAGAAATCATATCTTCGCGAACGGCTGAACATGGTGTCAAAAACCAGCTCCCCCGTGCAGGTAATAATCAACAGCCAGCAGATCTGAGTGGTCAGCTTTTCGAAACGAAGGGCTGCGCCAATGCAAAGTATGCCGACGACAACAAATGTGATGAGAACTGACACGCACAATCTTTTGTAGCTTGCCTGTGGTTCCGGAAATCCGTAAGTTGAAGCAAGAAAAGCAATGGTGGCGATTATGGTGGCAAACATCAAGGAGGGGAAGAACATTGACTTTACCCTCCGATGGAGAATCGCTTCGAGCCCAAGGGCTGATAGGATGCAAAAACTTACAGAGGTAGAGGAAAACCAGTATTGCTCTCCAAGACTGCGAATGCCGGGAGTAAGTTCGACAATCTGAGATATGATAGGCACTGCAAAAACACGACCTAGGCTGATGGCAAGGAATGAGAAACAAACAATCGCAGTGGCAGACAATCTTCTGTGCCGGTTGATTGCGCATGCGACTATCATGGAAGCAATTGCGCCAAAGTGATACATATTGCTGGTGATTCGCACGCCATGGTTTTCTGTTGCATCTGACCAGAGAATTGGGGGGCAAGCTCCATACTCTTCCCAAAAGTGCTTCGGTGAAAATAGCGATAGGTAACTCCAAAAATTGGCAGGGTAAAAAACTCGAGCGCTGTACATCGAAACTGCATCAACGTATTGAAAGCTTTCCAAAATTGGGATATAGACAAAGCTCATGGACATTAAAGCCAACAGAAGAGCCGAAGTCTGTATTCCAAGGACGGTCAGCCTTCTTCTCCAGCCGCTGCGATTTGCCTGCCTGTCTTGATCGATTGATGTACCAAATGCCACTGAGTGCGTGGTAAGCAATACCAAAAAAGTGGTAGGCAGAAACGTTGTCGACAAAATTATTGCGTCGATTGCGAATATGCAAACATATTTGAGTGAACTCGGTTTCAGCGAAAATGATGAGAGGCAATACAACAGCATCGGAAAGTAGCAGTAAGTCTGAGCCGTATTAGAGCCTTGAGTGGAGGTACTGTATCCGTTCAATGCAAAGACGAAGCACCCGCCTACAGCTGAGAGGGTTGTGAGATTCATGAAACGAACGAAAAACAGATAGAGAAAGGTTACTGCCGCATAGGTCATTCCAATAAGTACTGCATCAAATGCCTTCTGGCTGCCACCGAGCAGCGATAAAAGAACGCTTTGAAAGGATAGCTTGAGGTCGACGAGCGTCTCAGGACCTAGCTGACCCGCACCTGAATAAGGGTTCCAGTAAGGAGATTGGTTCTCTCTTAAACAGTTTGCGAGAAACTGTTGCGCTGGCTCCGATTGCCAAAGTGCACCTCCGCCATCAGCGTAGGCGTGCTGTGATAAGCGGTGCGGTGGTTGTTTGTAAAACTGTTTGGTCGGACAACTGACGAATGCCCCCATGAATTGAGAAGTTTGGCTCGAACCGTTTCCCTGAAAAAGCACATCAGGAAAGAGAAAAACTATCACAGCCAATGCTGTAAGCAATGCATTTCTCAAATCGCGATTTATCATGGCGCAGACTTGCTAGGGAACTAGCCATTTCGGCAGCTTTAAGGTTCTCGACGCTGCGTAAAATAACCAACCAATTAATGCTGCGATTGTGGCAGTCAACCAGATTTCAACAAAACATAAAATGAATTTGTTGCCTGGGGCATTCAATAGTTTGGTCGTATGGGATTGGATTGCTTCCAGGTATAGCGGGTGAACAAGGTAAATACTAAAGCTAGCAGAGGCGAAGGAAGAGACAGACTTTCTCGTTATCCGCTCCATATTCGGTGGCAACTTAAATGTGATTGAGCGCAGCAGAACAAACGTCAGAACTGCATAAATTATGACAAGAGGGTGATGATATTCGAAAAATCTTTCGTTGATGATTTTGTTGGGAGCGCCATTTGTTAGAAAAAAAGTGCCGATGCTAATGCCCGCAATGCAAAGCGCTATTGCGATCAAGGCAAGAGGAATTGTTCTTTTCTGAAATTTGTAATCGCGCAGCAGGTAGCCCAGAAGAAACAAACCGACGCTGCCAGAGAGCATTTGGAAGTATACCGGGGGGCTCCATCCTGTGTAAAAAAGGAGTTCAGGCACTATGCATTGACTGATGAACCAAAGGGTCACGAAATACTTGATTATAATCCTGTCTCCGTTTGCCGTTAAGACGCGCAAGATAGGAGTAATTAAATAGAGCCCTCCCAGCTGATAGAGAAATCCTAAGTGATAGCAAGCTGGCTGGCTTAAATATTGAGGAAGTAGGTGCCAGTCGAAAGAACCGGAAACATTTATCCAGCGGCTGCACAAATAGATGATTGTCCAAACCAGTAATGGAAGGAAAATTTTAGAGAATCGCCTTTTCAGAAAAAGGGTAATACTTTTTTCTTCTTTGTTTGCTGTGGATGCAAGCAGAAGCATTCCGCTGATCATAAAGAAAATTGGCACCGCGGGCCGGCTAAACGAGTCAATCAGACAACCCGCCCACCAGGTACTTTTGGATGTCATCGCGTAAGCGAAAATGCCTGCGCTATGAATTAACAACACTTGCAATGTTGCATAGAATCTGAGGAATTCAATGGAAAAAAACTGTGTTTGCACTGGTGAGCCAACCGCTGCGCACGTAGGCGCGGTTGGCTCTTGGTGTTTCGTCGATTCGAGAATCGACTGCACAACAAACCTCTGCGAACTTCTCCACAACAAAAAATACACGAATGCGACTGCTGACACCGATAAGGAATAGTTTAGATTTCTGAGCCGATTAGTTTTAAACGAACTAAGGCGGTGCGTTCAAATGCAGCTCAGAAGTGGAGGATAGAACTTTCCAAATTCTCATAATGCTGCGTTTTCATTGCATAAAGTATGTTTCACCGTTTCCTGAGCATTGCTTCAGGTACTGATTGCTATCCAGCCCGTTTCTATTGACTATAATTGTCAGTCGGATCGAGACTTGAAGCATGGTGGTTCTAGCACGGAATTGGAGTGGGACTACACCAGGCTTTGGTGGGCGTGGAAACTGTCCGAATGAGTATAGGAAGTAGTAATTCTGCTATGTCTACGACAGCAGCGCCGTCCAAGGTGAGCAAAGTCATTGATTTGAACGTCAGCCCGATTGGTGATTTTGCCGCTTTCGAAGATACACAATCCATGGCAGGTAATTCAGATTCGTTCGCTAGCTTCCTAGTGCGTTCGATTCGAGAAATGACCAATATTAAGTTCGCTTTGGCAAGCTTTGTTGTCAATAATTTGCGGCGCAGATACCGACGCTCAATGCTCGGATTTGCTTGGAGTCTACTCAATCCGCTAATGACCATGTGCGTGATGACTGTGGTGTTTTCGGTGCTCTTTAAACAAGACCCGAAGAATTTTGGTGTTTATGTATTCACCGGCCTCTTGCCGTGGAGTTTCTTTTGCGAATCGCTTGTAGCTGGAAGCGGAGCGATTGTAGATGCTGAAGGCTACTTGAAAAAGGTCTACATTCCCAAACTGTTTTTTCCGATGGTAGTTGTTGCAACTGAAGCGGCAAATTTTGGCTTTAGTCTGGCCGCTTTGCTGTTGCTCGCAGCTGTTTGCGGATTTCAATTTAAGCTGACCTGTCTACTCATCGTTCCGATTGCGGCATTGCTGTTTACTTTCGCGTATTCCTGCGCACTTTTTTGCTCAATTGCAACTGTGTATTTCCGCGATTTCGCTCATATCTTGAGAGTTGGACTTGGTGCGGTTTTCTATACAGTGCCTATTGTTTATCCAGTGGCTCTGATTCCAGAAGAGTATCGGTGGTGTTACGCATTCCATCCTTTGGCTAGATTCGTTGAACTTTTTAGGTTGTCTCTATGTGAGGGAAAGGTTCCACCTCTGGATATTTGGGCCGTCCCCGTAGTTGTCACGGTTGCTGCCTTTATCCTTGCGTTTTCTTTACTGAAGAAGACTGAGCGCGACATCATTTTTCGGTTGTGAGGATTTGTGGACGCTTTAATTGAGATAAAAAACGCAACACTGAAGTTTCGCATTTACCGAAACCGCACTCCTTCGCTGAAAGAAAAAGTCATTCAGCTAGTAACACCAAGGAAGTCATCATCAGACGAGATTATCGAATTTGATGCGTTGAGAAGTCTCAATCTATCTATAAAAGGTGGTGACCGTCTGGGTATCATCGGCTTAAACGGAGCTGGTAAATCAACTTTGCTCAAGATGATAGTCGGCATCTATCCACCGCAATATGGATCTGTGCATATAAAGGGCAAAGTAACACCCTTGATTGAGCTTGGTACTGGATTTGACCACGAATTGAGCGGCAGGGAAAACATCTACTTAAATGGTGCACTGCTGGGCCGTTCGTATAAGCAGATGCGTTCGCTTGAAGATGCCGTTATTGATTTTTCCGGGCTTGAAGAAAAGATCGACATGCCAATCAAATACTATTCAAGCGGCATGATGGGCCGTTTGGCATTTTCGATTGGCACTATCATGGAACCGGAAATCTTGCTTGTTGATGAAGTTTTCTCTACAGGAGACGTGCAATTCGTCGAAAAAGCGAGAAAGAGAATGGAGCAATTGATAAGCAAATCGTCAATTGTGGTCATTGTTTCTCACAGCATGGAACACATTGTTCAATTCTGCAACAGGGTAGTGGTTTTGAACAAAGGTGTCGTGGTGGCGGAAGGCAATCCAGCCGACATGGTAGATTTTTACCGTGTTAATGTCGCAAATGTAGGGGCGTCTGTTGATTTACCCCCTGCTGAGCTGGTCCTGAGCAGTTAATTCTCGTCGCACAACTTAGTGGAAATGAGTGATAGGGTTCTAATATTTGGTGGTTCTGGCATGCTTGGTCACAAGCTGAGCCAGTTAGTTTCAAAACGTGCAGATACTTTTGCGACCTTAAGAAACACGGACCTGTCACTGAAATTTCCTGGCGTCTTTGCAAGGACGCATATAATCGAAGATGTGGATGCACAAAATGTTGAGAGCATTGAACGGGCATTTCGGGTAGCTGACCCGTCGGTCGTAGTGAATGCAATTGGGATCGTGAAGCAAATTTCTTCATCCAAGGATGCCGTCAACAGCATTTTGGTGAACTCTGTCTTGCCTCACCGCCTGGCGGAGAGTTGCAGCCGTAAAAACGTCAAATTGATTTCAATATCCACTGATTGTGTGTTTTCCGGCAATCGCGGCAATTATTCGGAAACCGATCGACCGGATCCGGAAGACCAGTATGGGCGCACGAAGTTACTTGGCGAAGTTGAAGCCCCAAATTTGACAATCAGAACTTCGATAATCGGACCGCAGATACAGGGCGAATACTCACTTTTGGAGTGGTTTTTGCGGCAAAGGGGCGGAAAGATCAAAGGCTATCGTAAGGCGATTTTTACGGGTTGGCCAACTGTGGTGCTGGCGGAAATTGTCGCCAAAATAATTAGTGAGCATCGAGATTTGACCGGCGTCTATCATGTAGCTTCGCAACCAATTTCTAAATTCGACCTTTTGTCTTTGATTAATGAGCGCTTCCGGTTGAATGTAGAGATAGAGCCGGACGATGAGTTCGATTGCAATCGCTCACTAAATGGGGACCGATTTCAAACAAAAACGGGCATCGTAGCGGAACCGTGGAATGAGCTGGTTCAAAGAATGCATGAAGACTCGGCACTATATACGGTGCCAGCAGGTTTTACGCATCACAATAGGATTTAGGGAGATTCTGCAAGTGAGTGTTGCATCGACAAAAGCTGCTAGAGAAACTGAAAACGCAGGAAGCAATGATGTGAAATGTGCATTTTGCTCAGGCAAGAAGATGCACAACATTATCGATTTTGGTAATGTCGCGCTAGCGGGCGGTTTTCTGAAAATGGAAGATTTTGCGATGGAACCCAAGTTTCCTCTACGCATTTTCTTCTGCGCCGAATGCTATGCCGTTCAGGTTGTCGATATCGTCGAACCCGATGTTTTATTCAAAAACTACTTCTACTTCTCATCAGCGATTCGCTCCCTGAAGGAGCATTTTGTCGATTACGCCATGGAGGTATCTTCACGCTTCTTGGTCCCCGAGCACTCGACTGTCGTGGAGTTTGGCTGCAATGACGGAATTTTGCTGAAGCCGTTTGCAGACCAAAATGTTCGCACTCTCATAGGGGTAGATCCAGCATCGAATGTTGTCAACACAATTCAGGATTCGAGAATCAAAACAATCAATGACTTCTTTGGACCAAAAGTTGGTCTTGAAATTGAGCAAAAGTACGGCAAGGCTGATCTAATTGTCGCCAATAATGTCTACGCGCACATACCGGATATCAACGGCGTTACGTCAGCTGTTCGCGATTTGTTGAAAGATGACGGTGTGTTTGTATTTGAAGTGCATTACCTGGGCAAAGTAATTGAAGGGTTGCAATACGACATGATCTATCATGAGCACCTCTACTATTACTCTTTGATTGCTTTGCAGAATCACTTTGGGCGCTATGATATGACTGTTTTCGACGTAAAGCCGATACCCATTCATGGCGGCTCGATGCGTTATTACGTTTGCAAGAACACGAGCAAGTACGCAAGAAACATCTCGGCGCGTGTTGAGTTGTTGAGGAAAGATGAGCTTGAGAAGGGCTATAACAGGGCGGAAACCTATGCCAGTTTCGGAAAAAGTGTTGCTGAAAGACGTGACCAGCTCCTGGACCTGCTAACTAGACTTAAAAAGGCAGGCCGCACGATTGCCGGTTACGGTGCCTCAGGGCGGGCGAACACAATTATTCAGTATTCTGGTATTACGCACGAGCACATCGATTACATGATTGATGACGCACCTTCGAAAGAGGGATTTTTTACTCCTGGTTCGCACTTTGAGATATTTTCAAATAGTCGCCTTAGGAAAAACAGTCCTGACTATCTGCTGATATTTGCCTGGGGGTATTTTAATGAGATTGCCGAGAAGTGCAGAGACTACCTCGCTGCCGGCGGTCGCATGATTACGCCTCTTCCGGATGTTAAGGTTGTGTTCGCACCGACAAGAGATGCCGATCTTTAAGCATTGAATTCGTCGTTGAGCTGGTATCGCTGCAGATTGAAAGGATAATTTGTTTTGAAGGTAGTAACGATTTTTGGAACCAGACCGGAGATGATCAAGCTTTGGTCAACGATGCGCTTGCTTGATGAACTCAACTTTGACCACATCATGGTGCACACCGGACAGAATTTTACCCCCGAGCTGAAGGATTTCTTTTTCACAGATTTGAAGTTGAGAAAGCCTGATTACCAGCTGAAAATCGATACGTCTAGTTATGCCAAAGAAGTAGCCGACGTGATCGTGCAAACTGATGACTTATTCGCGAAGATCAAACCGGATGCACTTCTTATTTTGGGAGATACATTCAGCGGGTTGTCCGTAATGCCCGCTGCTCAACGGGGTATTAAATCCTTCCATATGGAAGCAGGGTTGCGCGCATGGGATTGTAGGATGCCAGAGCAAAGAAATAGGAAACTCATCGACCATGCGGCGTATATCAACTTGCCCTTTAATCAGTATCACCGGGAAAACCTGATGCGCGAAGGCATCCACCCTTCCCGCATTTTTGTCACAGGCAACCCGACTTTCGAAGTTATTCGAGCATTCTTGCCGGAAATTGAATCATGCGATGTTTTAGAGCGCCTCGAATTGGAATTTAAAGGATATGTACTGGTCACCGCCCACCGTTCAGAGAACGTTGACAATCCTCTGTATTTGCAAGCGATCATTGGTGCACTTGGCGAAATTCACAAACGTTTCAATAAGAAAGTAGTGTATCCAATGCATCCGCGCACTCGCAGCAAACTGCAAGACATTGATGTGCCTAAAGGTGTGGAAATTATGAATCCGCTCGGCTTCTACGATTTCAACAAGTTATACATGAAGGCGTTTTGCGTACTGTCCGATTCAGGAACAGCACCTGAAGAAGCATACTTCTGGAAGGTCCCTTGCGTAAGTTTGAGAATGACAACAGAGCGTCCTGAGTCTGTTGAAGGTGGTGCCCACGTGGTCGCCGGCATGGACATGAATAACATTGTAGAGTCGGTGGAAACTGTGACACGCCAAAAGTGGACAGGACGTTACTCTCTTGAAGAGGATTTTAGTCCTTCAGCGGTGGTGGCCAATGTAATGAGAAGCCAAATAACTAACTTCTTTTAGTGTTGTGTGCGATGAAACCAGCAAAGTGTTGGTTGCTTAGTTTGGCTTAATTTGCCGTTTCCTTTACGAATTCGCCTATCTGTCTATGTTCCAAGGTTGTATCGCTCATTCTTTGATATGATCCATCCGCTAAATGCCATGGAGCAGGTCATGCTGACCAATAAGAACGTTGTTGTTTTCGGTGGAACGGGGTCTTTAGGCAAGCTTCTCGTAAAGAGATTGCTGGCCGGAGAGTGCGGTGCCCCACGCAAGCTCCTAATTGTTTCGCGAGATGAAGCGAAGCAACACTTTATGCGACTGGAATTTCAGCAACTAGCCGTTGCAACCGACGAACTTTTTTACCGCAATTATGAACGTGTCTTGCAATTCCACATCGGTGATGTTCGGGATTACAGCTCCGTAAGAACGGCAATTCGAGATGCAGATGTTGTCTTTAACGCTGCCGCTTTGAAGCAGGTTCCGGCTTGTGAATACTTCCCTTATGAAGCGGTATTGACCAACATTGTCGGTGCTGAAAATATAGCCCGTGCAATTCGCGAAAATTCCCTGCCTGTTCACACGGTAATCGGGGTTTCGACAGACAAAGCCTGTAAGCCCGTCAATGTAATGGGTATGACTAAGGCGATCCAAGAGCGCATTTACGGTCGCGCCAATTTGGATTGCGAGAACACTCGTTTTGCTTGTGTGAGATACGGAAATGTACTGGCCTCTCGCGGATCTGTAATTCCGCTTTTCCACGAGCAAATAGCTTGTGGAGGACCTGTAACAATTACCACTGAGACAATGACCAGATTTTTGTTGCCTTTGGAGGACGCTGTTAACACTATATTTGCTTGCTTGAAAGGTGCAAAACCTGGAGAGATTTATGTTCCAAAATGCCCGGCGGCAAACATTCGTGATTTAGCAGAGGTTATGGTCGGCGACTCAGGCCTGGAAATTAAAGTCGTCGGCATTCGTCCCGGCGAGAAAGAACACGAATCGCTTGTATCCGATGAAGAGTCTCACCGAACAACTGAGCGCGACGGTTATTACGTTGTACAGCCTATTCTGCCGGAATTGCAACATGGAGAATTCAAACAAGCTGATATCGCCGGCGCCGAGTATGACTCACGCAAAGATTTGATGAGCAAGAAGCAAATTCAAGAGCTACTTGAGGCTAACGATTTACTTCGGCCGCATGCTATCGCGGTGCGAATGAAAGAGATCGCAACTAAGCGCTAACAGAGAGATCACCCTTTATTGCAAGTCGGTGTCTTGTTGCCGCGACGAAATAATACTTTTTCGTAGACCGAGATCAATTTATCTACATATTCCTTTTCGCAGTAATGCTGCACGGCAAGCTGTCTTCCTCTTTCTCCCAGGGAGCGACGCTTGTTTGGGTCTTCAATGAGTTCAGTGACGGCTGCTGCAAGTCCTTCGGAGTCATTCTTGCGTACGCATATTCCGTATTCACCAGCAAAAGTCGTTTCTGGAAGCGCCGTTCCTTCAAAAACCACACAGGGCTTGCCGCAAGCCATTGCCTCTACCGCCATCATTCCAAAAGACTCTCCTTCAGAAGGCATGAGAAAAATGTCGGCGGCTTGATAAGCGTCTATCATCTCTTCTTCTGATTCCAGCCAGCCGAGATCGATAATTTGATGCCTTCCGAAAAATTCCTCAAGCAGGCCCTTGTGATTGAAGGTTAGGATCGTAATTGGATGTTTCACATGCAGCTTTCTGAGACATTCGATGGCTTGAGGTAAACCTTTATAGATGCTGTCTGTCGCTCGAAGCGCAATTACCAAATTACCGGGAATCACTCCCAGCTTTTGCTTTTTCAATTCCGTATCGCCCGGGCGGAAAGCGTCCAAATCCAGACCGAGAGGAATGCGGTGAACACGGGCTTTCTTCATTAGTGGTGAGTCTGCAACCATCTCTTCCATCCACTTGGAGCAGACGACTAAGTCAAAATCGCTCATTGAGTATGCAAGCTGTTTCATTCGCCACATCAGGTGCGTATTGTCTTTTCTCATTGAGAATTCTAGATCCAGAGAAGGACAATTTCCGCAGCCGTTTTTCCATCTGGTGCAATCAAACGGATGCACGCAATGTCCAGTCATAGCCCAAGGATCGTGCAAAGTCCAAACTGAAGGTTTCAGCTGGGTCAATCCGGGCAAGGCCATCAGATTGAAAAATCCGGTGTGAATCAAGTGGTAGTGTACTAAGTCTGCAGATTTAAACTCTGGGTGATTGGCAAAGTTGAACGCAAGTGGCGAAAGCAATGACTGAAGCGAAAGCTTTTGCTCCAGTTCTGCTGCGATTTGGTGAATCTTAGCGCTTAGTGAGCCTTTAGAAAACTCATACGTACTTTCCCCGATGCCGCTTTTGCGCCAAACTACATGCGATGATTCAAACCCTCGTTGAATCAGCTGCTTGTGCAAATCTTGTCCATTGAAGCGTGCTCCTTCAATGTCGGTCACACCAACCTGCACAAACTTCATTTGGAGTGGCCTTTGATGACGGCCATTTGCAAAGTTTTTAAAAACTGCGAGCGCATGTGCTTGTCTGTGAGGTGTTTAAAGAACGCTTTACTGCCATTTTCAGCCAGCTGAGCGTACCGATCTGTGTCATAAGCAAGTCTGCTGAGCGCATTTGAAATTGCTGATTTTTCCAGCCCGCTGCAGAGCATGCCGGCGTCATTCTCTTTCAAGAACTTGTATGGCGAGCAATATTCGGGACCATGCAGCAGTACAGGGCGTCCGGCAGCCAGATAGGTTGTTAGTTTGGAAGGGAAACTTAGACGGGACGTCGATTCGAACGCTCTGTCGAAGAAATATGGGCAATATAGAATGTCGCAATCTGAGAGGATTTCGATTGATTCGACTTGGTCTCTCCAGCCCAGGTAGTGAATGTTTCGTTTGTAAAAACCTTCAAGCTCGAATTCTTTTCCGAGCATCTTGATTTCGACATCGCGTCCTTCAACTTTCCAATCCAGCGCGTCGAGCGTTTCCAGCAGCGCGTCCCATTCTTCTTTCGAATACATTTGTCCGCAGAAACCAATGATCAATTTGTTGCCGTCATTCAGTCTTGTTGCCGGAATTTTTGCCCACTCACCCGGAAGTCCAGGAACAACTGGAATGGCGTTGGCGCCATGTTCTTGCTTGTAAGATTCGGCCATAGACCACGATGCAGCGGCAACTGCAGCAGAGTTTTTAAGAACGGACGAAAACGTATCTAGTATTGAATCGATGGACCAGCTATCAACGCAGTTGCTGCGCATCCACCATTGCGGCGGGTCCCAAACTTGTGTCACCATCTGCAGTGGCAGCGTTCTCTGAATTTCCGCGGCCAATCGAATCATGGTTTGTCCTTCAAGCGTACAAAAAATCAGGTCAGGTTTCGTCTTTGCTGCAAAGTTTCGCACCTGCTGAGCGAGCTGAGGAATTAAAACCTTGGCAGTATAAGTCTCCTTGAAGAAACATTCCAGCGAGCCGAATCGCCCAGGAAGATGCCGAAGTTGCGCCTCCCGCGGTCGAATTACCGTTTGGTATTGGATGTTCTTAAGGTCTGGATGCATTTCAACTTTTAAGCGCTGATTCAAAACCGTAAAGCAGCTGAGATTGTTTGACTTCAAAGGCTCTAACAGCGAATACAACATAATGCCGCCCGTGTAACGCGTGTTTGGCGGCACGACGGACAACAGCAGAATACGCTTATCTATGACCGTGTTGACTTGCTGTTCTGAGATAATAGGAGAGGGACCAACTTCCATGATGGGCAATACCTCAGCGTTCCAGCACAATATTAGTAGTCAATAGAGATTAAACTGTTTTGCTTTTGTCCGGATTGGCAAGAGTTAATGAAGAGAGCTTAGGAATGAAAAGTCATATCAAATCACTCTTGAAACGAATTCCTTTAGTGCGCACGTATGCCCCTCCCATTCGTTCAATGCTGGCTAATTCCAGCGTGAGATTAGGAGTTATGCCCGCCAAGACCTCGTTGGACGTCGCGCAGGTCTCAGATATTATCCAAGAATTCATTTCTCGTCCAGGCGGCGAGGGAGAGCTCTACAAGGCAATGAGAGAGCGTGGAATATTTGTTTTGCCTGACCACTATTACCGGCCATTCTTAGATCCCCAGAAGTTGCCGGCTGATTTCTGGACCAGTCGCTCGAGCCTTGTAGGGTTGACGTTAAATACTGATGAAGCTTTGAGCTGGGCAGAAACGAAGCTTGTCGAATACTTCCAAGAATTGCGTTCTTTCCTTCCAATCAACAAGGAAGACAACCCTGATTCCCGTTTGTATCTCGTGAACGGCACGTACATGGCTGTTGATGCGCACATGTATTACGCGCTTATTCGGCATCTGCGTCCGAAGCGAATCATTGAAGTTGGAGCTGGCTTCTCAACGCTTTTTGCTTATGAGGCCTTGAAGCGCGGCAACTCGTTTGATCACACGCAATTGCATGTCGTTGAGCCGTATCCCGAAGCAATTATAAAAGAGGGCCTCGAATCAATTGCCAAAGTTCGAAGAGAGTTTGTGCAAGATGTACAGCCAGCATTTTTCGACCAACTAGAAGCCGGAGATATTCTGTTTATCGATTCTACGCATGTTGTGAAAGAAGGCAATGATGTTCTTTATCTCTATTTGGAGGTTTTGCCTCGTCTAAAGCCAGGTGTGTATGTCCATGTTCATGATATTAATCTGCCTGAGCCGTATCCTTCTTGCTATCTAGATTACGGTTGGTTTTGGAATGAGCAATATTTGCTGCAGGCGTACTTGATCAACAATAGCCGAGTAAAGATCCTCTGGCCTGGTAACTACCTCATGTGCGTTGAGCCGAAGCGAATGCTCAAACTTTTCCCGGACATCAAGGATATGCGAGCTGTCTACCCACTTTCCGGGCCTTCAGCCTTCTGGTTTCAAACCATTTGACGCACGCAAAGCTTATCGTTTGCTGGCTACCAGACAATTCTCTTGAGCAGGAGAATTACGCCCTACTTGCTCTTCGCCGTTCGCATCTTCCATCTTAATCTCCAGCTCGCCGAATATCGCACAAAATACAGTGCAGGCTATCCGTGAGAATAGAATCGGAAAAGCCGTGCAAGCTTCCGTTTCTCTATCTAGTTGCGCTCGATTTCTTTTCCAGTCTTTGGGTGCTAAGCCTGAGTAGAATCTTGCATACACTGCATTCGGCAACTTCTTTGTTCTCAGCACGCGAACAAGTCTATGTGTGCGACTGCGGAAGCGGAGAAAAGCGCAAATTGGCGCCGGCAACTCCTTGTCTAGATAATCTCCTTGACCGGTGAGTATGAACCAGAAGGGTTGATACTTGAGAGCCATTCGATAAATTTGATAGGAGTAAGGCATGTATTCAGGATTTTTATGGTTTCTGACCGCCAATCCATAGTGAACACAAAGTCTCGCTGCCAGAAAACGCAGTCCCAATCCATAGCGCAAAGTGTCCTCTCGAAGAACCTTTTCGGTGTAGTATTTGAGCGCCTGATAGATAACTTCCGGGTGCTCCATCTCATTGCCCTCGTGGTATCGAATTCTGCATAGTGGCTGATCAATTGCTAGAAATTGATATTTTTTGGAAATGCGACGCCACATATCAGTGTCTTCAAACCGATTTTGGTTTTCGTCAAATGCTCCGACTTTTTGAAAGACTTCTTTGCGCACCATCACAGTCGGCAGGCACAGCGTGAGTGGCAAGTACAGGGTGATTTCTTTGTAAATCCAGCCTGAGCACGGAGCAGGGTAAACGTATGGATGCAAATTCCCGTCTATATCAACATTGTACGCTGAGGAATAAATCGCTCCGTACTGAGGGTTTTGATTTAGAGCGCTGACGCCGACTTCGAGTTTGTTCGGCATGTACTCGTCGTCTGAGTCAAGAAATGTGATGTACTTCCCTTGTGCGAGCGAGATTGCCTTGTTTCTTGCTTTCGACCGACCACAATTTTCTTGATAAATATAGCGAATTTTCTTGCTATTCAAACTTTCAACTGTTTGCTTCGTATCATCGGTAGAGCCGTCATCAACGACGATGATTTCGAAGTCTTGATACGTTTGTTCAAGACAACTCGCGAGCGCTTGTTTTAACAAGGCGCTGCGATTGTAGGTGGGAATAATTATGCTGACAGTAGGCAATCCAAAAGACCTTATTTCTTCCTTCTCAAAAATTCCGGCAGGATGCTGTTGAAAATATTTTTCACAATCTGTCTTTTATACAAATATTGCGACCCCAGAAATGCTGATGGGCAATAGATCATAGCCAAAATCGCGTGGTATGCAGCTGTGTATTTGGCTGACCCTGCTACCTGGCAGGCGTGATAGTGCGCCCAACTGTACGCTTTGTTTTTTATTTTTAAAACTGATTCAGGAAGATCTTTTCGGCGGTAAAGTCGAACGAGCATGTCGATGTCTTCTGCTGACATTTTTCGCCCTTGCTCTGTAGATGACAAGGACGTTGGGTGCACTCTATAGCTGGCAAGTACTTTCGGCAAACGCTTGAATGGACCATAAAGTCCCATTCTAAGCCAAAGGTCAAAATCACTGATGTACTTTACCTGTGGGTCGCGCAATCCAGCCAAAGTAAGTGCATTTCTGCTAACAAAAGTACCCGGCCCTGGCATGCACTTGTGAGTTCCCAACATTTCGAGGTAGTTATATTCAGGGGTTTTAACATCCATTACTGATTTGCCGTCGCCGTCGATATATTGCCAGTCCGGGTAAACGACGAGCGCATCAGGATTTTTCAGGAATGCGTCCACTACCGCTGATATGGCTCCAGGTAGAAGCGGGTCGTCAGAATTGATTACGGCAATATATTCGCCTTTTGCCATTCCGTAGGCTTTGTTGACGGTAAGGATTTCGCCCATGTTTGAATGGCTTTCCCAGTAAATTCTGCCGTCATACTCCTTTAGCAACTCAACGGTGTTGTCCTTAGAGCCGTCGTCCAGCACCAAATATTCGACATTTGGGTAGTCTTGCTGCAGGACGCTTTCGATGGTTTCCTTTAGATAATCGGCGCGGTTATATGCCGGCGTGATGATTGTCACAAGCGGCAGAGTTGTTTCAACCTGCTTGATGTTTGGTCGTAGGTCGATAGTTGTGTTTGACATGTTGAGCCCATATCATTGCTGGACAGCGGGTTCGCTGGTTACGCAAGAGTTCCAATCGCTAATTGTATTTGCCTTTTGACAATTTAAAAAGTTGAATTATTTTCTATATGCGAACTGAGCAAAAGACGGCGAATTGCGACGTCAAATTGCTTTTCCAGGAATAGTTCGCACCGGAGACGTGAAAAATTAGCCTTGATGGCGCCATTGTCCTCGGCTTGTGCCAGTCTGGACAAAGCTTGTATGAGCACTTTCTCATCGCTGTTGTCGAAAGTTGCGCCGAGAGAAAACTCTTCAACAATGTTTTCAATCAAAGAAGACTTGGGCGATTGAACAAGAAGCGGTCGTTCCGCGGCAATGTATGCAGGAAAGTCATCTGGCAGGCAAAGCCGTTCCGCTTGCGTAAATTGCGCTTTTATACAGCTAGGCAAGAAATTAAATGAGCATTCTGATAGTGCTTCAATTGTTTCTTCTTCGGTTAGCCCGCCCAATATTTCGATGTCCGCGGGTTTCCCTTGAAATTGAAATGATAAACCGCTAGCAGAACCGATAGCCCGAAGTGCAATTGGCTTTCCATTCAACCGCCACCCAATTTCCTGAAAGATTGAGATCAACGCCTGAGTAGATGAAATGAATCGGCCATTGAGAATAGTGCCAACGAGTATCTTATCTTGCGATTGGCTCACATCTATTTGAACTTGATTGGCACCAACGCCTGCTGCCGGAATGCAAATCTCAGCGGCATTCAATGAAAGCTCATCTCGATAGTAGTTAGCCATTGCTCGAGTCGCAAAACCAGCTACCTGT
>Ga0268299_1001694_pt1 | contig 34437 bp, 31 predicted proteins | sample NOBtaG_FD_193484 | JGI IMG/M metagenome (GOLD analysis project Ga0268299, IMG submission 193484) | Activated sludge microbial communities from bioreactor in Nijmegen, Gelderland, Netherland - NOB reactor | ecosystem: Engineered > Bioreactor > Aerobic > Activated sludge | place: Netherlands... | reverse complement strand
TGCCCGCAGGAACGTCCAATCCAGCCACCCAGTACCGGCAAGATCATCGCGTTCCCCAAGGTCGGCGGCCTGCATCATCACTACGAACGGCTCGCCGCCTGACATCGCGCAACGTCCCTAGACGGCGAGCGCCCCCTGGGGCGTATCGCATGCTGTGTCCGCTTACCGGAAGTCAGAGTTCGGTCGCCCATCATATTGGTTTCGAAATTCGCCAATTGCCGCCGGGAATCAGCCCGTGAGCGCGGCAGACCGTTTGCAAGCCACTCGTCCTCGATCGACTTATCCGAATATGTAATTTGCGACAGGGACAGGGTAATTACGCTGCAACTTGGCTCGGGCTGCTCTGCCGCGGCATTTCTGGCCGGCAGCGCGATCGATACGTCGATGGGCTTCTCGCTGCTCGAAGGACTCATGATGGGCACCCGTCCCGGAGACCTTGACCCAGGCCTGCTCCTATTTCTCCTCGATCGAGGCGGCGTGGATCTTAGCGAACTGTCTTCTGTCCTTCACGAGCGGTCAGGCTTACTCGGTGTGTCCGAGCGATCGGCCGATATCCGCGACTTGCTAGAGGCGAATGACGAGGCGTGTCGCCTGGCAGTCGAGATGTTTTGTTACCGTGTGCGCAAGTACATTGGCAGTTATGCGGCGGCGCTTCAGGGATTGGACGCTGTCGTGTTCGGCGGCGGCATTGGCGAAAACTCCGCCGAAATCCGCCATCGGATCTTGAGCGCGCTCGATTTCCTCGGGATTGCATTGGACACGACCCGCAACGAGACGCAAACCGTCCCTCGCCGCCGAATATTCAAATCAGATTTTGAGAAGCGAGAGGCCAGAAAAAATGAGGCCCGACCTAACTAATGGCTCCGGACAGGCCTGCTGCAATGGGATACCATTCACAACCACCGGCCGCAAAAGCCGGCTCGGCGCAATCCGGCGGCGATGTATCGGCATTTTCGCGTGAGTTGCCATAGCAGGCCGCTGCGATAGTTCTCGATCATTAAGACGATCGGACCCTGATTGAGCCCGAAATGCCAAGGTGAAACCCACCAGCCATAGGGATTATCCGACTCGCCTGGATGCGTGGGATTGAACGCGGCCTTGAAGCCGTAACGGTTATATTTTGTCAACTTCGCCTGATGAATACAGTAGTCGAGCGTAGGTAGCACGATTTCAGGCGCAAATGGCAAGGATGCAGCGACTGCCCAGGGTGCGAGCGTGCCGTCATCGGGTCCGTACGGAACTCCGCGCCCAAGATATTCGTAAAACGTACGCTCAATGCCGTCCAACTTGATCGTGCTGGGGCCGGGACCTTCGCTCGCGGAAATTCCCCAGCAACAGTCGTGATAACCAGCGAACTTCAGCGGGTTCTTGATCGCATAGGATTGCTGCACATAGGTGGCGCGTCGGCTATTCTCGAAGTAGTCGATACCCTTGACGCGCATGAAAGCGTCCTGAATTCCACGAAAGTCCAACCAAATATGCGAGAGCTGGTGCGTGAACAACGGACCGGCGTAGAGGTAGTCATAGCCATAACATTGCTTCCACTGATAGGATGCAGTCCACGCTATGTAGCTGTCTTCTGGGAGGGGATAGGTAGGAGAGCCGAGACCAAGAATGTAGAGTAAAAGAGCTTCGTCGTAGCCTTCCCACCGGTAGTTGAGGAAGCCGCTCTCTGGCTTCCAACCGTGCGTCATCGTTGCACCACGGTTTTGCGCCCATTGCCAATCGGCGCGGCGATAGAGAGCGTCGGCGAGGTTGCGGATTTCATGTTCGTCGGCCATGTCCGCGTCAAAATAGATCCCAGCGGTCAACGCGCCCGCGAGAAGGAAAGCGCTATCTATCGTTGACAATTCACATTGCCAGGCGCGCTGGCCCGTTTGCATGTCAAGAAAATGATAATAGAATCCACGGTAGCCGGTAGCATCAGGTTCAGGGCCGTGCGGGCTGTTCCAGAAAAACCGCAGTGTCGCGAGCGTTCGCTCCGCTGCGGCGGCACGCGATATGAATCCTCGCTCTACGCCGACCGGATATGCTGACAACGCAAGGCCGGTGGCTGCGATGCTCGCGGGCCAATCGGAGGCGGTCTTGTCGATCACGAGCCCGTTGACGGGATTCGTTTCGTGCAAAAAGTAGTCAAATGTCTCGCGTTGCAGTTTTTCCAGTTCGACATCTGCAATAAGTTTCATGGTGCTCACAATCTTACGCTGGCGCGCATCTGTGTATGAGTGCTTCGTGTTCAAGTGCTTGAAGCAGAGGCGTCGCAATTGGCCCCAACCGGCTTTGACCCGGTCGCATTATCGGTAAAAACCGGCGCGAAGCCGCCGCCCGGAGTGCGAAAATTTGTCGTCTGGCCCTGATAGAGTCGTGCCGTGATGAATTGTACTGCGCCATCATAAACGTAGTTGCGCACATCAAACTTGAGCGCATGCGACGCCTGGCGCTCGGCAATCAGGCGCTCTCCCGGAGGCACCAGTGCCTGCGCAATATAGTCGCCGGCGAGGATATGCTCCCACACACGCTTAGTGAGTTTATCGCCCCGATATGCCGCCTTGCTGCCGAAGCCAGAGGCTGGCTTGAAAAACAGCTTGCGCCGCTCCGACCACAAACGCTCGGCATGCGAGGCTTCGACGATTTCAGTTTTCGGAATTCCGCTCACAAGCGTCCGCGCTACGTCTTCAGAGACACCCAACGACTGCAAGCGCCCTGGATCGCCGAGAACGGCGAGGTTGCGTTTGTTGGCGTACAACGCATGAGCAAGAGGATGGGGCGTCAGGACGATGACGTTGTTCAGATAGGCATCGCGCAGCATCGCGTGCGCAGGCTGTTCCAACATGAAGTCGGTAAGACGATTGTAGACGAGGTCGACTGGTTCGCCCCCATGCCACAGGGCGTCATCGTGCATCCGCAGTGCCGCGGGATCGGCGATGACCGCATCCACTCCATGGCGACGGAACAACTGCTTAAACAGAATAAATTCGGGGTAGAGGTACTGTTCTGGCGGGTTCTCGTCGACGATCGCGATGCGTCGCAGAACCCGGTCGCCACGAGCCAGACGCCATTCAGCGAAAAACATCCTAATGAATGTTTGATCGAGTGCTCCGAGCGCAACTGGGCCGGTAGTCATGCCTGCGATCGCCGGGCAGCAAGCCCGTTGCGCGCGCGCCAGCGCGGCATTGAGAAGAGCGCCGCCGGCGTTGGTGTTGATCTCGATCAGCTTTGGACCGTCGTCGGTCACGTGGAAGTCATAGCTCAGGAACACGCCCCGCGCGCCACCGGCATCAAAACGCGCCACTTGCGGCGCCCGTTCGAGAACGATATCGCGATAGGCAGGCAGCGCAATGACACTCTGCGCTGCCCGAATGATCACCGCCATGCGGTCCAGTTGGTGCCGAGACACGAACACGGGCATTGCCGCGAACATGTGTGGGCATTTTTCCAAGATCAGCGGATACAAGCTTCGCGTCTCGGAGTCCGTCTCGATCTCCCGCTTCAGCGCTTCCGCGTCAAGACTGATGCAGAAGCAGTCGCTGTTAAGCGAGGCGACCCCATGCCGCTCGGGTTGTGGACGGGATGCGCCTTGCGTTTCGCCATTGCAACTCAGGCTCTTGGAGTCGATCATGGTTTTCCCTTACCGTTGCCATCGACGTCATCGCGCAAGAGTAGCGTCGACGATGGCTTGCGCCTCTTCAACAATGCGTCGCAGATGATCTTTGCCGCGAAAACTCTCCGCATAGATTTTGTAGATGTTTTCGGTGCCCGATGGGCGAGCAGCGAACCACCCGTTCTCTGCAATCAACTTCAATCCGCCGATAGGTGCGCCGTTCCCTGGCGCGTGGCTGAGTATACATTGGATCTTTTCGCCGGCGAGGTTGGTGGATCGAATCTGTTGAGGCGAGAGCGTTGACAGCATCGCTTTTTGCTCTGGAGTGGCGGGCGCGTCGACCCGATCGAACTCAGGTTCGCCAAGCTCACGCGCAATCTCTTGGTAGATCGCTCCAGGATCGCGGCCCATTCGCGCGGTGATTTCCGCCGCAAGCAGTGCCGGGATGATGCCATCCTTGTCCGTCGTCCATACCACGCCGTCGAAGCGAAGGAACGATGCGCCCGCGCTTTCCTCGCCGCCAAATCCAAGCGAACTGTCGAGCAAGCCATCGACGAACCACTTGAAGCCGACTGGCACTTCATAAAGTTTCCGACCAAGTTTTGCGGTCACACGATCAATGATCTGGCTGCTCACGACGGTCTTGCCTACCGCCGCGTCCTTACGCCAATGCGGGCGATTCTGGAAAAGATAGAAGATGGCCACCGAAAGGTAGTGATTGGGCGGAAGCAAACCCGCGCTTCGCGTGACGATGCCATGCCGGTCATGGTCGGTGTCGCAGGCGAAGGCGATGTCGAAGCGGTCCTTCATCTCGATCAAGCTACCCATCGCGTACGGCGAGGACGGGTCCATACGAATACGGCCGTCCCAATCAACTTTCATGAAACGGAAAGTTGGATCGACGGCTTCATTCATGACCGTGAGATTCAGGCCGTAGCGATCGGCGATCGGCGCCCAGTAGTGGACTCCTGCGCCGCCAAGCGGATCCACGCCCAGACGGATCTTCGAGTCGCGAATCGCATCCATATCGATCACATTGCCGAGATCGTTCACATAAGAATTGAGATAATCGTGCCGGTGTGTCGAGGACGCACGGAGCGCGGTTTCGTAAGGAATTCTTTTGACGGCGTGGCGGCCGCTTTCGAGAATCTCATTTGCCGTGGCTTGAATCCAGCCAGTGACCACTAGATCGGACGGCCCGCCGTTCGGCGGATTGTATTTGAAGCCGCCGCTGTCGGGCGGGTTGTGCGAGGGCGTAATGACAATGCCGTCCGCAAGCCCGCTGTTACGTCCGCGATTGTATGTAAGAATTGCGTGCGAAATGGCCGGAGTCGGCGTGTATTCGTCCCTCTCCGAAATCATGACTTCCACGCCGTTTGCCGCTAGCACTTCGAGCGCGCTGGCAGCTGCCGGCGCGGAAAGCGCGTGCGTATCCATGCCCATAAACAGCGGGCCGTTGATAAATTGTCGCTTGCGGTATCTGCAGATGGCCTCGGTGATGGCGACGACATGCCACTCATTGAAACTCCTTTCGAGCGCCGAACCACGGTGCCCCGAGGTTCCGAAAGCGACCCGTTGCCCAGGTACGAAGGGATCAGGCACGTCCGTGTAATAGGCCCTGATTAATGCGGGTACGTTTACCAACATCGCCGGCTGGGCGGCCTGCCCTGCCAAAGGACTCGTTTTCATTTGTCAATCGCTCCTGCTACGGCGCTTACCTCAACGCTACTTACCTCACCAATGGATATGCTGATCCATGAGTTTCACCGCGCATTTCCTTTCAACCGCCCTGCAACAGCCGATTCTCACGCCGCGTGCCGTATGTGCCCCGTTTCGACTCATGTAACGGCTCATCAATTCTCCATGGCGGCGGTGTATTTGCCTTCGCGAGCCGCGCTGATAAGGCTCGCGCGCCGGTACAACGCTCGCTGTGCGATAGTCTTGTTGGCGGACTCTCCGCGCCATGCCGTGAGGGCGGGCGCCTGGAGGGCGCGTCCATACGAGAAGCTCAATGCCCAAGGCTGCTTCTCGAGAAGGGCGTTCATCGCGTTGAGGTTGGCAGTGGCCGCTACCTGGCCCTGGCCACCGGATAGAAAATGAATTCCGGGCACCGCCGCCGGCACCGTGCGTCGCAGGCATGCGACGGTAGCCTGCGCTATCTGCTCGGGCGCGGCCTGCTCCGGGCATGTGACGCCGGGCACGACCATGTTGGGCTTCAAGACAATGTACTCAAGCGTGACGCGTTGCCGGTGTAGTGCGTCAAACACCACGTGCAGCACCTCCTCCGTTACACGTGCCGCGGTCGCGAGCGTGTGGTCGCCATCCATCAATACCTCGGGCTCGACGATCGGCACCAAGCCCTGTTCCTGGCAGAGAGCCGCGTAGCGTGCCAGGACATCCGCATTGACCGCGATCGTCTGCGGCGTCGGGATACCGGCGCCGATGGTAATCACCGCGCGCCACTTGGCGAAGCGCGCGCCCAGTTGTTTGTACTCGCTCAAACGCTGCGCCAGCCCATCCAAACCCTCGGTCACCTTCTCCCCGGGAAACCCTGGCGGCGGCACCGTGCCCGAATCTACCTTTATTCCGGGCACAATGCCTTGCTCCGCAAGAAACTTGGGTAGCGGCGTGCCAGAAGCAGTTTTCTGGTTGAGGGTTTCCTCGAACAGGATGACGCCGCTAAGAAAAGCGCCCACCCCGGGCGTGGAAAACAACATCTCCCGGTAATCGCGCCGGGTCTGTTCTGTGCATGCGACGTTCACGGCCATGAAGCGTTTCTTGATGGTGCCGGAACTCTCGTCGGCCGCGAGAATTCCTTTGCAAGGCGCCGTAAGTTCGAGAACGGTTCTTGCCATCTCTTGCGCTTGAGTCGACATAGATCCTCCTGGCGGCATCATCGTCTCGCGTCATTCCAGAGGCGAATGACCGGCTCGTCCAGATCGTGGTGGTAACCGAGAATACTGAGTGATGCCGTCGTGAGATAGAAAATGCGGGCTTCCCGAGCGTCCAGCCTGAGCCAGCGTGCGGTGAGGATGCGCAATATGTCCCGGTGCGCAAATACGAGCACGTCGGCCCGCAGCGCACGAATCCGGTCGATAATGCGGTCCGCGCGAACAGCTACCGCTTCCAGCGTTTCTCCTCCCGGGCAACCGTCCTCGAGCAAACGCCAGCCGGGGCGCTCTGCGCGAATTTCCGCCGTGCGCCGGCCTTCGTACGTCCCATAGTCCCATTCGGTGAGATCGTCATCCACGGCGGTACGTTTACCGTATCCCGCCAGTTCTGCTGTTCGTTGTGCCCGTTGCAGCGGGCTGGTGAGCACTTGGGCGAAACTCAAGCCCTTAAGCCGCGTCCCCAATTCTTGCGCGTCCCGTTCGCCCCGATCGGTCAGCGGAATGTCACTACGCCCGGTCGCCTGCCGGCTGAGGCTCCAGGCGGTCTCACCATGCCGGGCCAGGTAAATCTGCGGAAGCGTGACGCTCATGTGAGCTTGGATTACCTCCTTCCCATTTAAGTCGCTCGCCATTTCCAATTGCGGATCTCCGGCATGTCCTCACCATGTTGCCGGATGTAGTTCTTATGGTCGTTAAGTTTGTCTCGGATGATTGCGGTCAGGTAAGCAGCACGTGAGCCCAAACTTGGCACCCGATCGATCACATCTTTGACAAGATGGTACCGGTCAATGTCGTTGAGCACGGCCATATCGAATGGCGTGGTTGTCGTTCCTTCTTCCTTGTACCCGCGGACGTGAAGGTTCTTATGATTGGTCCGGCGATAGGTCAGACGATGGATGAGGCCCGGATAGCCATGGAAGGCGAAGACGATGGGCTTTCCCGCCGTGAACATGACGTCAAAGCCCTTGTCGCTCAGGCCATGGGGATGCTCACTCTCCGGCTGCAGCGCCATCAAGTCCACCACATTGATGACGCGAATCTTGAGTTCCGGGAAATGCTGCCGCAGCATTTCCACCGCCGCCAGCGTCTCCAGCGTCGGCAAATCGCCTGCGCAGGCCATCACCACATCGGGCTCCCCGCCCTCGTCGTTGCTGGCCCATTTCCAAATGCCCAGCCCGGCGGTGCAGTGTTTGATGGCTGAATCGATGTCCAGCCATTGCTGTTCCGGCTGCTTGCCCGCAATGATGACATTGACGTACTGGCGGCTTCGTAAGCAATGATCCGTCACCGACAGCAACGTGTTGGCATCCGGCGGGAGATAGATACGGATAATGTCGGACTTTTTGTTTGCAACGTGGTCCATGAAGCCGGGGTCTTGGTGGCTAAAACCGTTATGATCCTGCCGCCACACGTGAGAGGTCAGCAGATAGGTCAGCGAGGCGATGGGCCGGCGCCAGGGAATCTCGTTCGAGACTTTCAGCCACTTGGCGTGCTGATTGAACATGGAGTCCACGATGTGGATGAAGGCCTCGTAGCAGGAGAAGAACCCGTGGCGGCCGGTCAGAAGATACCCTTCCAGCCAGCCCTGGCAGAGATGCTCGCTCAGGACCTCCATCACGCGGCCGTCGGGCGAAAGTTGAGAATCGCTATTCTCGATTTCGCCCATGAACGCGCGATCAGTGACTTCAAACAACGCCGACAGCCGGTTCGATGCCGTCTCGTCCGGGCCGAAGACGCGGAAGTTGCGTGTATTCATATTCAGCTTCATCACGTCGCGCAGAAAGGCGCCCGTGACGCGGGTGGCCTCGGCCGTCACCGCTCCGGGATGAGGGACGTCGACCGCGTAGTCCCGGAAATCAGGGAGCTTCAGATCCTTCAAAAGCATGCCCCCGTTGGCATGGGGGTTCGCCCCCATGCGCCGATTGCCCTTTGGCGCCAGTTCGAAAAGTTCCGCCACGAGCCTGCCCGTCCGGTCGAACAATTCTTCGGGGCGATAGCTCTTCATCCATTCTTCCAAAAGCCGCAGATGCGACGGATTTTCGGCTATATTTGCCAAGGGAACCTGATGCGATCGCCAGGAACCTTCGGTCTTCAGCCCGTCCACCTCTTTGGGCCCGGTCCAGCCTTTGGGTGTGCGCAGGATGATCATGGGCCATAGTGGACGACGTTTGGATCCTTTGGCGCGCGCCTCGAATTGAATCTGCCGGATCTCCTCGACGATTTGATCGAGCGTTCCCGCCATCAGTTGGTGAACTTTTTCCGGATCATCTCCCTCCACGACGAAGGGCTTGTAGCCGTAGCCGCGGAAAAGCGCTTCCAATTCCTCTGGGCTGATTCTAGCCAGGATCGTCGGGCTCGCAATCTTGTACCCATTCAGGTGAAGGATCGGCAGCACCGCGCCGTCGTGGACGGGATTCAAGAACTTGTTCGAGTGCCAACTGGTAGCAAGCGCCCCGGTCTCCGCTTCGCCATCGCCCACCACGCAAGCGACCAGCAGGTCGGGATTGTCGAACGCCGCGCCGTACGCGTGCATCAAGCAATAGCCGAGCTCGCCGCCTTCGTTGATCGAGCCGGGTGTATTCGCGGATGTGTGACTGGGGATGCCGCCGGGGAACGAGAATTGGGTGAACAGCCGTTTTAGGCCCAGCTCGTCCTGAGAGATGGTCGGGTACAGTTCGCTGTAAGTGCCCTCCAAATATGTATTTGCGACGAGGCCAGGGCCGCCATGTCCGGGACCGGCGACATACATCACGTTCAGATCGTGCTTGTTAATGATACGGTTCAAATGGACGTAGATGAAATTCAACCCGGGCGTGGTGCCCCAGTGGCCAAGCAGCCGCGGTTTCACGTGCTCGATCTTCAATTTTTTGCTGAGCAGCGGGTTATCGTAAAGATAAATCTGCCCGACCGAGAGGTAATTGGCGGCCCGCCAATAGGCGTCCATCTTTTGCAGGAGATCCGAGGACAGCGGTTTTTTCATAAGCCAATGCCTTGCGTTGAATTAGATGGCTCGAATATCGGCCAGAATCCGGAATACGGCCTGCGCAATGATCACGTCTTCGTCGGAACGGATGACTCGCACCTGGGTGCGGCTTGCATCGGCTGAGATGACCGGCTCGCCGGCTGCGTTCCGGAGCTCGTCAAACTGGATGCCGAGGAATCCGAGGCCCTCGCAGATGCGCGCTCGAATCACGGGCGAGTTCTCTCCGATGCCACCTGCGAAGACGAGTGTGTCCAACCCGCCAAGCGCGGCAGCAAATGCGCCGATCCACTTCTTGACCTGGTAGCAGAACAGCGCAACAGCTTCGGCGGCCCGGACATCGTTCGCTTCGCGATCCAACAGATCCCGCAAATCCGAACTGGTTTCCGAGACCCCGAGCAATCCCGACTCATGGTTGACCATGTGGTGAAACTGCTGCGCAGTCATGTGCTCGGTTTGGGACAGGTACCAGACCAGTCCGGGGTCCAGATCGCCCGAGCGAGTGCTCATGGGCACCCCTGCCGTCGGCGTGAAGCCCATGCTGGTGTCGATGCTCTTACCGGCGCGAACCGCTGTGAGGCTTGCCCCATTTCCGAGATGGGAGAGAATCACTCGTCCTTGCGCCGTCTCGGTACCGGCGACGCGAGCGAGTTCGTCCATGAGAAACTCATAGGAGAGCCCGTGAAAACCGTAGCGCTCGACGCCCTTCGCTGCGAAGCGACGAGGAATGGGCAAGGTTCGGGCGACACGTGGCATACTGCGGTGAAAGGCAGTGTCGAAGCACGCCACCTGCAGCAGGCTCGGCACCCGTTCGTTAATCAGATCGATCAGAACAATTTCGGAAGGCAGATGTTCCGGGGCGTAGTCGCTGATACGTCGGAGTTCGTCGAGCATTGCTTTGGTGATGCGCTGCGGCTCGCGGTAGATGGCGCCGCCGTTGACAATGCGATGGCCCACGGCCGTGATCGACGCAAAACCGGTCTGCTTGTCGACCCAATCGAGTAGGAAATTTGCCGCAGACCGGTGATCAAAATCGCCGACGCCGCGACTGCCCTGACGGTTTTGCGCGAGGTCATCAAAAGCGAAGGTAGTTCCGCGCATGCCGATGCGGTCCACTTTGCCGTGCAACATTCGCAGCGGCGATTCACCGATCTGGTACACCGCGAACTTGATGCTCGACGAGCCGCCATTCAGCGCCAGCACGCAAGGCTTCTCGTGCGTCAACAAATTTCACCTTCGCTCGCGGTACCTCGTCCAAAGCCGTCGATCGCCGCACGACTTGGTCCACAACGGTTGTGGTCACCCTCTGCTCGAATCAAACAGCCAAGCAACATGTCTCATGCGCGCGCGCCATCGGTTCGCTCCGTTGAATTCAACTTGCGCGACCTGGTTAGACGAGGCGTTTCAGCGTTGGATTGCCGGCTACCCGCACGGAGGTGATCGATGGTGGCCACATTCCATCGGTGAAATTCTGTTCCTGACTTGGGTTTGGCTCGGCGTCTTGACCGAAAGGTTGTACGCATAACTATCTGTGGGATCGCTAACCTGTATTAGCGTTTCCTGCTTCTGGTTGCCTACAATGATGTCAGGTGAACGAGTTCGTGCCGCGTCTCGAGTCGTGAGGCGGCGCCCTGTTCCCCGCTATTTCCGAAGCACGTTTCAACAGCCTGTGATTCAACCGTTTTGAATGAAAGATTCCGATGCAAACTCAACTATTGAAGGTCTCCGGCATGACCTGCGGCGGCTGTGCCAGCAATGCAACGCACGCGCTGAAGGCAATTGCTGGCGTGAGGGACGTAATGGTGTCCGTCCAGGCCGGCGAAGCGGCGGTTGAATACGACGAGCGGATGACATCGCCCGATCAACTGACGTCGGCCATGAAAGATGCGGGCTACGGCGTCGAACTGAACAACCCCCACTCACACCCACCAATTTATACGGCTAACGCGACCCTAGAAAATCACAAGCGCCTGCGTTGAATACGAAAATCGCAGACAGCAACTCGTCCGCTTTCACGTGTGCTCGAGGTCGGCGCGTCGCAAATCCAATTTCGCAAGAGGATCAAATCATGGAATGGCTTTCACAGAACTGGATTTGGGTGCTGCTCTTCGCCGGGTTTATCGCAATGCATATGTTCGGCCATGGCGGGCACGGTAAACACGGCAATGGTCATAGTGAACCCAAACCCGCCAGCAAAGACAGTGTGCAACGCGGTCCCGAAAAAGGTCAGGGTCACCAACATTGACCCGGTGGACGCTTTTTAGATAGGGGTATGACGTGCTCAACATAAAAGTCGTGACTTGGTCATTGGCGATCTGGACCACGTTTACGTTCGTGTTTTGCGTGGTCTTCGGCATGTTGACGCCCTCGAGCCTTTATATGCATGCTATTCTCCAGCAACTCTTGCCCGGATTCGAATGGTTCAGTTGGCGGGGCTTTTTCGTCGGGCTGATTGAGAGCTTTCTCTATGGCGCATACGCGGGCCTCGTCTACGTGCCCATTTACAATTTTCTGCATCGCAAGTGGGCGAGACGATAAGTGAGCAAGAAAGCCCAAGAAACCGAATCGAGCGGCCACGCACCCTCGATTTCAAAAAAAGACTATAAGCACACGCTGCGCAAACTTCAGATCGAACTTGTCAAGCTGCAGCGGCACTTCATTGAATGCAATGACAAGATCCTGATCATTCTTGAGGGACGGGATGCGTCCGGCAAAGACGGCACGATCAAGCGCATCGTCCAGCATTTGAGCCCACGCGAAACCCGCGTCGTCGCGCTCGGTAAGCCCTCCGACCGGGACCGTACGTCCTGGTACTTCCAGCGGTATGTTCCTTATTTGCCAGCGGCCAAGGAACTCGTTCTCTTCAACCGTAGTTGGTACAATCGTGCAGGTGTCGAGAGGGTAATGGGATTCTGCACCGAGGCTGAACATGAGGAGTTCATGGGCTCGGTCTTAAATTTCGAGAACATGCTGGTCCGATCGGGCGTAAAGCTCATCAAGTATTATCTCGACATCAGCAAGGCCGAGCAGAAGCAGCGACTGAGAGACCGGAAAGCGGATCCGCTGAAGCAATGGAAAGTCAGTCCGATCGACGACCAAGCGGTTAAGCGCTGGAAAGCCTATAGCTTGGCTCGAAATGAGATGCTGGCGCGAACGCATAGCCCGATGGCGCCATGGACCCTAGTGCGCGCGAACGACAAGCATCTGGCGCGGCTCAATATCATCAAGGATCTGCTCGGCCGGCTGCACTACGCCGGCAAGGATAAGGGGCTGATCCATCCGGATCCGAAAATCGTTTGCACATACGATATCTCACATGTCGAAAGCGGCCGACTCGCGAAGTGATCGGCCGAAACGAGAAAATTCGTTCGATCACGATCGAGGCTTGCAAGTTGGTCGTTGGATAGGCGAACCGGCTGATAGAAACTTTGGATGACGGCGAATGCCTGGATCGCGTCCGTCCCTGGATAATCTCGATCGCTGCTTCTTGCCCATGCGCGGAGTCGCGTCGCCAGAACGCTAATACACGTTAGCGATGCCGCCTACCATTGCTGCTATACGCCACGACACGACGATAGCGCTAATCATGCCACCAGGATCGGGAGTGCAAAATGACCAATCAGGTTCGCCACATCGCCGCTAAGGCGGAGGAGGCCGCCGCGATGAAAGCAAAAGAGGTCATGACCACTGTCGTCGTCACTGTCGGCTCTACGGCTAAGGTCCACGAGGTCGCCACACTTCTTGCGCGTTCCCACATCAGCGCTGTGCCGGTGGTTGATGAGCGCATGCATGTCCTCGGGATCGTCAGCGAAGGCGATCTTTTGCGCCGCAAGGAGATCGGCGGCAAGAAACGCCGCTCCTGGTGGCTAGAGCTCTTTACCAGCAACGTAACTTTGGCGCAGGACTACACGAAATCCCATGCGGTCGCCGTCCGCGACATTATGAGTGCTCCGGTGATCTCCGTATCCGAGGGCACGTCACTTGCCAAGATTGCCGACATCCTCGCTGAGCATGCGATCAAACGCGTGATTGTCATTAGAGACGGCATACTGGTCGGGATCGTCAGTCGCGCCGATCTTGTACGCGCGCTCGCAAGCGCGGCCAGCAATACGCCTGCTCATGTCGACGACAAATCGATCCGGAATACCCTGCTTCAGCGCATACATGCGCAGCCTTGGGCGTCTAAGGCATATTTCAATTTTGTCGTCGACGACGGGGTGATCGAGCTTAACGGCACTGTGGAATCTGACGAGCAGCATAAGGCGATGCGGGTGCTGGCCGAAACCGTCCCGGGCGTCAAAGCTGTACGGGATCGGCTGGTCGAGATGACGTACGTTCCGCTGTATGGCTAGAGAGTTCACACCGAAAGACGACCTTACGCTAGCCGGCTGGGCCGAAGTGTGATTCCAAAAATCTGAGCATGAAGACCGGTAAGGAAGCGCAATGAAAACGAGCATTATTGAAGTTCGCGACATGCTGTCGGTATTGAGCGTAGTCGGAGTGGAAAAGCGGATTGGTGACGTGCCCGGTGTCGAAAGCGTTACAGTCAATCATGCGGCGGGAAACGCCACAGTGCGCTACGACGAAACCCGACTTAAGATTGCCGATATCAAGTCAGACGTGCGTCAAAGCGGGTATGAATCCGCCTCGCCAGCCCCCGCCTCGCCTGCGTCGGTGGGCGATGGTCACGAAGGCCACTCAAAATCGGGCGCTTCGCCTGCACCTCCGTCACCCGCTGCGCCGAAATCAGCCTCAAACGCCGGTGACGGCAGCCCCGCGAACGCCGCTCCAAGCGACGAAAAGAAGGACAAAGCGGCGCCCGACGCGATGGCAAAACCTTCGCCGGCCGCCGCGTCGGTTTCCGCTGCGCCGAAATCGGGTCCGGACGGCGCTGCTGGCGCGCCCGCGAGTGCCAGTCCTGCGGTCAATGGAAAAACCGGCAAAGCGGCGCCGGATAAAAGTTAGAACGACACTAAAATTTGCCGAAGTGCCTTCAACGAGGTCGGTGCGACCTCCAAAAAAAGACGCACCTGGCAGCCGACCTGGCCATTTCAAATAGGTCAATATTATGCGCGCAGGAGAGCATCATGACGGTAGCGAATGTTTCGCAAGGCAACGCCCGTGGTCTGCCACAGGCGTTGAGAATTGCTCAGGCATCAATTTTTCTTCCAGAAGTACAGGAGATGCTTCGCAGACTGGCTGACTATAAGCTTGGCATCTTTATGCCGCACATTCATGACGAACAAACTGGTGAATTCCAAGCGTTACCCGACAACGTGGTTCAGGTAGAGTCTGGTCTGGAAGTGACGTTCCAGTCATCACAGACAATCGCAAACCAAACAGATCGCTTTCTCCCTGTTGGATGGTGTTGGCATGCCGGTGCATCGACACCTGTGGCAGCGTGCGAAATGGTGTCGACAGAACAACATGGTGATTCAGAGCGCTCTGTCAGACACAAACCTAAGATGAGCAAAGGCAACTAGTGTCCCGATCGAGAAATTCGCTGCATTCTGGCCTTGCGGTTCAGGAGGCCAGGATGGCGAAAGGCAAGGCGTCGATCATTGTGCTGTCTGTGGACGAGCAACAGGAATTGGAGTCGCTGACGCGACGGCGTTCGACGGGCCAAGCGCTGGCATTGCGTGCCCGGATCGTGCTCGCAGCGGCCAAAGGCGGCCACAACCGGGCGATCGCCGAGCGGCTGAGGATTGCCCGCGGCACGGTGGGAAAGTGGCGTGAGCGGTTTGCGCGGCTTCGGCTCGACGGCCTCTATGACGAGCCGCGCCCCGGCGCCCCGCGCCAGATCGGCGATGCCGAGATTGCCGACACGATCCGGCGCACCCTGGAGACACGCCCACCCGGCGCCACGCATTGGAGCCTGCGCACGATGGCGAAAGCGGTCGGCCATGCGCCCTCGACGATCCATCGCATCTGGAGGGCGTTCGGCCTGCAGCCGCATCGCAGCGAGACGTTCAAGCTCTCGGCGGACCCGCTGTTCGTCGAGAAGGTGCGCGACATCGTCGGACTCTATCTCGACCCGCCGGAGCGCGCGGTCGTGCTGTGCGTCGACGAGAAGTCGCAGATCCAGGCGCTCGACCGGACGCAGCCCTTGCTGCCGATGCGGCCGGGCCAATCCGAGCGCCGCACCCACGATTACAAGCGGCATGGCACACTCTCGCTGTTCGCCGCGCTCGACGTCCAGGTCGGCAAGGTCATCGGCCGCTGCTTCCGGCGCCATCGCGCCCGCGAGTTCCGCAAGTTCCTCGACACCGTTGAGGCCAATGTGCGACCGGACTCGACGTGCACGTCATCATGGACAACGCCGGCACGCATAAGACCAAGCTCATCCGCAACTGGTTCGCCAAGCGCCCGCGTTGGCACGTCCACTTCACCCCGACCTCGGCCTCCTGGATCAGCCAGGTCGAGCGCTTCTTCGCATTGCTCACCGATCGCCAGCTCCGCCGCGGCGCCTATCGCTCGACCGCTGATCTTGAGGGTGCGATCCATGCCTACATCGACGCCCATAATGCCGAGCCAAAGCCCTTTCGCTGGACCAAGTCCGCTGACGACATCCTCGGCGCCATCAACCGGTTCTGCCTTCGCACTCTCGAAGCCTTGACCCCGACAATATTGCGAACTTCCGAATCGGGACACTAGCGTTTCGCTTCATCTTCCCGGCCCGCGTCAAACACCGATACAGACGAGCGGCTGATCTGTGTGGATTAGTTAGAAAATCGCATTCCAGAGGATGCCTCAACTCTCAAAAGCGCTCTTTAAAGCTGTTGGGATCTAGAGGAATTCTCGACGTGAAAAATGAGAAAGCGCGATGAAAACGAGCGTTATCGAAGTGCACGACATGCTCTCGATATTGAGCGCGTTGGGAGTGGAAAAGCGGATTGGCGAGGTGCCGGGTGTCGAAAGCGTTACGGTCAATTACGCTGCGGGAAGCGCCACCGTGCGCTACGACGAAACCCGACTCCATGTAGCCGATATTAAGGCGGGGGTGCGTCAACGGGGGTACGAATCCGGGACGCCAGCCGCCGCTTCAACGGGTGCCGGTCACGAAGGCCACACAGCATCGGACGCGGCGCCGACTGCGCCGGTAGCGGCATTGCCTAAAGTTTCCACGACGGCGCCCGCGGCAGTGCCCGCGCCGGCCGCTCCCGGAGTTGAAGCACCGCCGAGCGCGGCGCCTACAACGCCGGCAGCCGAAATACCGGTAGCTGCTTCGGTCGCTCCCGCCGCCGCTGCCCCAACCGACGGCCACCAAGGGCACGCAGCGCCGGTCGCACAGCCCGCTATGTCGGCGGAGATGGCGCATGAAATGGGGCATGGGCGTAAGGACCTGCCGGCGATGGTGCGCGACATGCGCAACCGGTTCTGGATCTGCCTGATCTTCACCATCCCAATTTTTTTCTACTCTCCGATGGGACTTTTTACGCCACCCGCGCCGCCATTCAACCTGGATATTAACGTATGGTTGTTCATCTTCGCTACACTCGCCATCGTCTATCCGAGCTGGCCGTTCTTCGTCTCCGCCTGGCGCGCGCTCAGGACGGGCACCCTGAGCATGGCTCAGGACGGGCACCCTGAGCATGGCGGTGCTCGTCGTGTTGAGCGTCGGCACCGGTTATCTCTTCAGTGGTGTCACCACTTTCTTCTTCAAGGGGGCTGGTCAGTTCTTCGAAGCCGCAGCCGTCCTGCTGGTTTTCATTCTGCTTGGTCACTGGCTGGAAATGCGCGCCCGCGCAGGCGCGTCGTCCGCCATCAAGGCGCTGATGAATCTCACGCCGGCGAAGGCCTCTGTTATGCGCAACGGGGCCGAGGTCGAAGTTCCGACGGCGGAGGTGTTGGCGGGCGAGATTGTCGTGATCCGGCCGGGCAACAAGATTCCGGTCGACGGCACGGTGGAGACCGGCGAATCGCTGGTCGACGAATCCATGCTCACCGGCGAGTCGATGCCGGTCCAGAAAGGGCCGGGCGCCACGGTGATCGGTGCGACGATCAACAAGAGCGGCAGCTTTCGCTACAAGGCGACGAAGGTCGGGGCCGACACGGCGCTGGCGCAGATCGTAAAACTGGTGCAGGAGGCGCAGAACTCGAAAGCGCCGGCGCAACTCCTGGCGGACAAGGCCGCGCAATGGCTGGTGATTGCCGCGATCGCCATCGGTCTTGCGACCTTTGCAGCGTGGTTCTGGTGGATCGGACAGCCGCTGCTGTTCGCGGTGACGCTGACCATCACGGTCTTCGTGATCGCCTGCCCGGATGCGCTGGGGCTCGCCACGCCTATGGCGGTGATGGTGGGAACGGGCCTCGGCGCGATGAACGGCATTCTGTTCAAGAACGCCTCGGCGCTCGAAGACGCCACCAAGCTCAACGTCATCGTCTTCGACAAGACCGGTACGCTCACCGTCGGCCAGCCGGAGGTGGTGGAGATCGTGACGGCGGACGGGGTCACCGAGGACGTGGTGCTGACTGCCGCCGCAGCCGTCGAGCAGGGGTCCGACCATCCGCTGGCCCAGGCAATTCTGCGCCGGGCGGCGAACCTCACCGTCGCGGCACCGACAGGATTCGAAAGCCTCGACGGCATGGGCGCGCGCGCTGAGACCGCTGGCGGAACGGTGTTCCTCGGCAACAGGCTGCTGATGGATACGCAAAAGCTCGCGCTCGGCCGCCTGGAGGCCGAAGCCACCCGCCTGCAGGGGGACGGCCGCACCGTAGTCCATGTGTCTCAGGCCGCTCGCGTGATTGGCCTCATCGCCATCGCCGATGCGATCAGGCCAACCTCCAAGGCAGCGGTGGCAAAGCTGCGCGAACGCAAAATCGAAGTGGTGATGTTGACCGGCGACAACGCGGTCACGGCCAAGCGCATCGCCGCGGATCTCGGCATCGACAGCGTGTTGGCCGACGTGCTGCCGGCTCAGAAGGCCGAGAAGGTGAAGGGGCTGCAGGCCACGGGCAAGAAGGTCGGGATGGTTGGCGATGGCGTCAACGACGCGCCGGCGCTGACCCAGGCTAACGTCGGGTTTGCCATTGGCGCCGGCACCGATGTCGCAATGGAAAGCGCCGACGTCGTGCTGATGAAGAGCGACCCGTATGACATCGTCGCCGCGATCGAGCTGTCGCGCGCAACATTGCGAAAGATGCACCAGAATCTTTGGTGGGCGGTGGGCTACAACGTGATCGCCTTCCCGCTCGCCGCGGGCGTGTTGTACCCATTCGTACTGAGTCCGGAGGTCGCAGCGCTGTCGATGTCCGGCAGCACCCTCATAGTGGCGATCAATGCGCTGATGCTGAAGCGGACCAAGCTGGCAGGCATCCGTCAGCCTGGCAAGGCAGCGGCGCCCGGTGCGCCCGACGCGGTAGCCACGCCGGAGCCAGATAAGGCGCCTGCGATAGCGGCAACCCCTGCGACCGGATAGGGCACGCGTTTGATCGTCAACGTCCATCTCGGGCGTTCCCGCGTCCACTATTTGGCGAAATCAGAATATGGCTGATGTTGACGACATTACCGAAACTCAATGCCAAGAGGATGAGGATCGCTGGGCGATCAAGGAGATGAGATGAAGACGAGCGTTATCGAAGTGCGCGACATGCTGTCGGTCCTGAGCGTACTCGATGTGGAAAAGCGGATCGGCGACGTGCCGGGTGTCGAAAACGTTACCGTCAATCACGGGCCGGGAACCGCGACGGTCCGCTACGACGAAACGCGGCTCGACATCGCCGACATCAAGTCGGACGTGCGCCAGCGCGGGTTCGAGTCGGCCGAGCCCGACGAAGCGACGCCGGTCGCGGCGGCGCCAACGCCGGCAATCGCGCCCGTACCTTCGCCCGTCGCACCCGAGAGCGCGGGTCCCCAAGGCCCAGAGCAAAAGGACAAGGCTGCTTCGGCGGCCGCGCCGCCAGCCGCGGCATCGGGGCCCAAACCTCCCGCATCGCCGCCGGTCGCCGCGTCGGTACCCGAAGCCGCGCCTGCTCCCGGAGTTGCCGCCGCCAAGGGTCCTCTTGTCTTGGCCCTGGATGCGGTCACTGCCACCCTACTGCAGGTAGGCGGTAAAGGTGCTTCGTTGGCACGCATGGCGCGCGCCGGCTTTCCGGTGCCACCCGGTATCCTCATCACCACCGAGGCTTACCGCGCATTTGTCGATACCAATGCGTTGCAGGAGTCGATCGTCGCGCTCGCCAAGGATGCGACGCGACCCACCGAACATACCTCCGCGGATATTCGCGCACTCTTTGAGGGCGCCAGTATTCCGCCGGAGGTGGTGGGCGAGATTCAACGCGTCTACGCGGATCTGACGCGAGCGACAGAAGACGCATCACCCCTCGCAGTGCGTTCGACGGCCACCGCCGAAGATCTGCCCGGTGCGAGCTTCGCCGGACAACACGACAGCTTCCTGAACATCCGCGGTGAGCAGGCATTGCTCGATGCCGTCAAACGCTGCTGGTCCAGTCTATGGACCGCGCGGGCGCTGGAATATCGCGCGCGGCAGGGGATCGAGCCTTCCGGCGTGTGGATGGCGGTGATCGTGCAACGGATGGTGGATGCAGAGTCCTCGGGCGTTCTGTTTACGGCGAATCCCCTGACTGGCGCCCGCGATGAAATCGTGCTGGACGCGTCATGGGGTTTGGGGGAGGCGATCGTTGGCGGATCCGTCACACCCGATCATATCGTCGCGGACAAAATGACCGACGCGATCAGGGAAATCAAGATCGGCGACAAGGCCGTCATGACGACGTTATCGGACGCTGGCACGGTCGAAAGCCGGGTGGATGAAAGCAAACGACGCGCGCAAGTGCTGAGCGCCGGGCAGGTGACAGAACTGGTCACGCTCGGCAGGGCGATTGAAGCGCTCTACGGCTCGCCCCAGGACATCGAATGGTGCCAGGCGAACCAGAAAATCTACATCGTCCAGGCGCGTCCGATTACCGCGCTGCCGCCCGCGCCCGTGCCGTGGCCGAGTCCTATCCCCGGCGCGAAATGGATGAAGGATGTGCAGACAGCGGAATGGGCTAAAGAGCCGCCCTCGCCACTCGGCGCGACAACGACATTCGTCACGATGAGCGACGCGCGCGAACGAACGCGCTCGTTTCCGCCCGTGCCCAAACATCACGCGCCGTGGTCCACACTCATCAACGGTTGGCTCTACCAGCGCGCCGATCACAAAGTACCCTCGCTGCTCGGATTCATGCTCGGCATGTATATGCGTTTCGTGTTCAAACCATTGAACGGACACGCGCGCGTCGAGCGTCGCTGGCCAAACCGCCTCGCGGCGCTGGCTGAGCTCGAGCAAACGGACATCAAGGCTCAGTCGGATGTGGAATTGCGCGCCTACTCCGAGCGCGTTCTTGATGCACTCTCCTGGTGGTGGGTAGAACTAGTCTGGTTCGCCGCCATCGGACGCCAGAGCGCGCAGATGCTCGACTCGCTGCACCTGACAGGGCTCACTGCCTCCGGCGCATTGTTCCGTGGCAACGACAGTCTGCTACTCGACGGAGAACGCGCCCTGCGCAAGGCGGCGCAAGATCCAGCCGCGGTGAAGGACTACCTGGCGCGGTTCGGTCACACCGTGGAAAGCGCCGACCCGATCCATCCGACGCTGTGCGAATCGCCCGAACACTTGAAGGTGCAGCTCGCAGCCGCCAGCCGCGCCGATGTGGGTCCCGACGAACGCCTTGTGAAAACGCAGAAGGAACGTCAGGCCGTCGAACAAACTGTGCGGAAACTGAAGGGACTGCGCGCTCGTCTCGCGCGGCGAATGATCTTTACGGGCCAGACGCACGCCGCCCACACCGACAATGCGGTGTTCCACTTTCAACGCGTTCTCGCAGCAGTGCGCGCCGCGTTTCTGGAAGCGGGGTGGCGGCTCGTGCGGGCGGGACATCTGCAGCAGGCGGACGATGTGTTCTATCTTGAACGCGACGAGGTGTGGGCGGGCGCGGATTCATTCAAGACCACGGTTATTGTGCGCCGCATATTTCGCGATCAACACAAGCGTCTCGCACCGCCGCCATTCGTTCCACCCGCCTTCGATCCCCTCTGGGTCAAGGATCCGTTGGCGAAAATGATGCCCCCCGCCCAGCGCTCGGCGATGTTCGGCCGCGGCGTAGGCGACCGCGACGGCAAGCGGGTGCTGGTCGGATCGCCGAGCAGCCCGGGGCGCGCGCAGGGCGTTGCCCGTGTGATTTCGGGTCCGGGAGACTTTGCGCGATTCAATCAAGGCGATGTATTGGTGGCGCAGGCGACGTCGCCGATCTGGACACCGCTGCTTGGTATCGCGGCCGCGGCGGTCACCGAAGTCGGCGGACCATTCGCCCATGCTGCGATTGTCGCGCGCGAGTTCGGCATCCCCCTGGTTGACGGGGCCACCGATGCGACGCGCGTGATCACCGACGGGGCGACGATCGTGGTGGACGGCACGGCGGGAATTGTGGAGCTGTGAAGTAAGGATGATTTTGGTCGGACCGGGCGTGGAAGACTGCCAAATGTGGAGCCCACCTGAGATGAAAATACCGCGAGCCGATTGAGTTGAAGGAGAAATGCATGGGACTGGTCGAGTTGCCGAATATGGCGCCGGGGTCCTGGCTTGGACGTTTGCTCGTCGGCGTCCACGCGCGCTGGCGCACGAAGTAGATGGCCGACGATGCCGCCACGCATTTCAACTCGATGCGGCTGGCCTAGCACCTGCAGCGATGGCGCGCATGACATTTCCCATCGGCTATCACAGCCTTCATCCGGATACGAGCATGAACTTCCAGATGAACCGCTGGTTCGGTTGCGTGGGCGAGCCCGACATGCTGGAGGAAATGCGGATGGCCGCTCCGCAGATCGCGACCTATGCCGATTGGAAGCGGGAGTTTCTGGCGCTTGCGGAGCGCGCTTCGCAACAAGGCCATGTCCTTAGAGCGGGGTTCTACTGGCGATCCGCAGAATTCTTCATGCGGGCAGACGATCCAGAACGAAAGAGCGCCCGCGAAAAATTCCTGGGCGCGGTGCGGTCGGCGTACGGACTCGAGCTCGGCGAGCGCCACGCTGTGCCCTATGCCGATGGTCGCATCAGGGGATTCCTGCCGGCGTACCGCTTCAAGCCGCCTCGCGCCAAATCCACGATTGTCTTTTTCGGCGGCTTCGACAGCTATATCGAGGAGCTGACTTCGGTTTTCATCTATCTTCGCGACGCCGGCTACGACGTCATCGCATTCGACGGTCCCGGCCACGGCGGTGCGCTTGACGAAGCAGGCCTGCCCATGACAGCGGAGTGGCACAAGCCGGTCAGCGCGGTCCTCGATTACTTCGAGGTTGAGCGGGTAACTCTGATAGGACTCTCGCTCGGCGGGTGTCTCGCGTTGCGTGCCGCAGCCTCGGAACCACGGGTGGAACGTGTGGTTGCCTACGATGTTTTCACGAATCTTCTCGACGTCACGCTGCGCCAGACCAATGCGCTGCTTCGCGGATTGCTGCAAGTCCTGCTGGGGCTCCGGGCGGCGAGGATCGTGAACTGGATGGTCGCCCGAGTTGCCCGCAAAAGCCCGGTCGTGCAATGGGGTACGCAACAAGGAATGCACGTGACGGGTACCACCTCGCCCTTTGGCTTCCTTCAGGCAATCAGGCAATACCAGACGGCGGATGTCTCCGAGTCGATTGAGCAGGATGTTCTGCTATTGGCTGGCAGCGAAGACCACTACGTCCCGATGGAACAGTGGCACGACCAGATAAGGATGCTCGAGAACGCACGCTCGATCACCGCGCGGTTGTTTACCCGGAGCGAGAGCGCGCAGAACCACTGCCAGGTCGGCAACTTTGGTCTGGCCCTGAGAACAATCGTCACCTGGCTGGACGAGATGCAGCCATGAAAGGCGGATGGAGCTATCGACGTGCCGGAAGTGTCTGGAGCGGCACCAACAAGCGCCACGGCCTCGACGCTGTCAGGCTGCGCTCATTTGCATGCCTCCGCGACACAGGTGCACAAGGCGACAGCCAGGAGCCGACTGTTCGCGCGTGGCGCCTGTACATGGCCGCCTGCGCGCTGGAGTTCGAGGGCATAGGAGTGAACTGAATGTGCTTCTCAGCCACCGCTAGCTTCTCGGCGGGTACCGTCCTGCTCGGGCTCGGCATGCTGACGCTGAAGTCGGCGCGCCGCCCGCGCGAGCTGCCGTTCGCGGCGATTCCGCTGCTGTTCGCGATTCAGCAGCTGAGCGAAGGCGTGATCTGGTTGACCTTCGGCTACGAGGCGCAGCAGCTCAACGCAACGATGACCCATGTGTATTCCTTCTTTTCCCATGTGCTGTGGCCGGTCTACGTGCCCGTGGCCGTGCTGCTGATCGAACCCCGGGGATGGCGCCGGCGAGCGCTGCTCGTGTTCGTCGCGGCCGGCGTCGCGGTGGGCGCGTACCTGCTGTACTTCCTGGTCGCTTTTCCGATCGTCTCGCGGCAGGTCGGCCAGCACATCGAATACGTCTCGCCGCATTTCTTTGGCACGGCGGCGATCACGCTGTACCTGATGTCGACCACCCTAAGCCTGTTTTTGTCAACCCACCGAATAGTGGTGGTCTTCGGCGCGCTGGCGCTGTCGTCCTTTGCCGCGGCCTACCTCTTCTATGCGACCTGGTTCATCTCGGTGTGGTGCTTCTTCGCCGCGCTGTTGAGCGCGGTCGTCTACCTCCACTTCGTATTGCGCAGGACCGAACGCGGCGGGCCGCGGCGCGTGCTCGGAACCACCGTGTTCGATCGGTAAGCCGAGAACAGTTTGTCTGATCGCCGCTCATAGGAGGTTCTCAACGATGGCCACACTGGACATGGCAAAGGCCTACGTCGTCGGAGGGGGCATAGCATCGCTGTCAGCGGCCGTGCTGCTCATTCGCGATGCCGGCTTCCGCGGCGCAAACATCCGAATCCTGGAAGAACTCGAGGTTGCCGGCGGCGCGCTCGACGGGTCGGGGGACCCTGTGAAGGGCTATGTCACGCGCGGCGGACGCATGTTCACGGAAGAGACCTACGTCTGTCTCTGGAACGTGCTGCAGAGCGTGCCCTCCCTCCACGATCCCGCGAGGTCCGTCAAGGATCAGATATGGGCATTCAACGACGAGTGGCGCGGAGACTCCCGGGCGCGCCTGATCGACCGGCACCGCCGCATCCTCGATGCCAAGGATCTCGGTTTCAACCTGCATGACCGGCTCGAACTGATGCGCCTTCTGGCGACGCCGGAACGCAGCCTGGGAACTCAGCGCATAGAGGATTGCTTCTCGCCGCACTTCTTCGAGACCAATTTCTGGGCGATGTGGCGAACAACCTTCGCGTTCCAGAATTGGCACAGCGCGATCGAGTTGAAGCGCTACATGCTGCGCTTCCTGCAGGAATTCCCACGCATCCACACCCTGGCCGGAGTGCGGCGCAGTGCGCTCAACCAGTACGACTCAATGGTCCGGCCGATGGAGAAGTGGCTCGCGGAGCAGGGCGTGGTTTTCGACTACGGCACGAAGGTGACCGACGTAAACTTCGTCGAACAGGCCGACGAGCGCCGCGTCGATGCACTTCACTGCACGCGCGATCGGCGGTCTTTCACCTATTCTCTCGGACGTGACGACTATGCGTTCATCACGATCGGATCGATGACCGCCGACTCCCGCAATGGCGACGACGACCACGCCCCGGAACTGGTGCGCGACAAGCGAGACGGTGCGTGGACCCTGTGGGAAAACATGGCGCGCAAGGCGCCCGGCTTCGGCCGGCCCAACGCCTTCAGCGGCAACGTCGACGAGAGCAAGTGGGAGTCCTTCACCCTGACGGTGCGAAGCCCGCTGCTCATCGAGCGCATCGTGGCGTTTTCCGGGAACCAGCCCGGCACGGGTGGCCTGATGACGTTCAAGGACTCGAGCTGGCTGATGTCCATCGTGGTGCCCCACCCGCCGCACTTCGCTGGGCAGCCGGAAGGCGTGTTCACACTCTGGGGCTACGGCCTGTTCATCGACAACAAGGGCGACTACATCGACAAGCCGATGGCCCAGGCGAGCGGTCAAGAGATCCTCACCGAACTAATGCACCACCTCGGATTCGTGGACATTCTCGACGAGGTGCGTCGGACGACGACGGTGATACCGGTGATGATGCCGTACATCACCAGCGAGTTCCAGCGGCGCCATGTGGCCGACCGTCCCCAGGTGATCCCGCAGGGCGCCAAGAACTTCGCGTTGCTCGGCCAATACGTTGAGATACCGGAAGATGTCGTCTTCACGGTGGAGTACTCGGTCCGTAGCGCCATGCACGGCGTTTACGGCCTCCTTGGCCTGAAGAACGAGATTCCGCCGATCTACCACGGCATCGCCCACCCCAAGGTGGCTTTTGACGCCCTTAAGACGCTGATAGGGTGAGTGGCCGATCCTCAGCAACCCTCCAGGCTGCGCGACCCGACAATTCCGACAGAGCAGGTATAAAACCTTTGAATATCAATGTCATTCGCGGTTCTTCGTCCGTGCTCGGCGCGGCCAGACCAGCTGAACGGTCTTGTTCAAGCCCGGCGCACGCGATCGCCCCCGCATCATCTGCGAAGCGCACCAAGCTGCCAGGCATCCGTCGTTCGGGCGCGAAAGCGAATGGCGCCATGGCGCTCACGCAAGTGGCAACATCGTGACTGGCCCCGCCACTTCGTCGGGCGTACCAGCGGGGACGATGGCTGTGCTGATGGCGTCGGTCTTTACGGTGTCGATCGGCTATGGCGTCATACTGCCGCTCCTTCCCTACCTAATCGAACGACTGCTCGGCGCCGGTGGCAATGCGGCGCAAGTTTCCCGATCGACTGGTCTGCTTACCGGTCTGTATACGCTGTCGCTCTTTCTCTTCGCTCCGGTATGGGGACGCCTATCCGACCGGTATGGACGCCGTACTATTCTTCTGATCGGGCTGATCGGGTTCAGCGCGACGATGCTGATCTTCGCGTTCATCGAGAGTTTGGTCGCAGTCTACGCTGAGCGCTTCTTGAGCGGTTTGTTCGCCGCCGCGGTCACGCCGGTAGCGTTGGCCGCAATCGGGGATCTTGCAGCGACGGAGGAGGCGCGAGCACGCCGTCTCACCTTTGTCAGTCTGGCTGGCATCAGCGGGTTTCTCCTCGGACCCATGCTGGGCGTTTTCATTGCGCAGGGCGCCGGCAACCTCCTTCCCATCTTGAGCGCGGCCGGATCCCTGGCCCTCCCGCTGGCGGGCACCGCTGTCCTGGCTCTTTTCGTAGCGATCGCCGCTATAATAGCGATTCCAGGAGCAAAGCGCAGCGGCGCCGCCCCCAAGCGCGACCATCCCGCGTCGAAGCCCGTTCCTTGGCTCGTCCCGAAGCTGCTCGCCCTAGCCTTCATCGTCTCTGCCGGAGTGGGCGTGTTCGAAGTCGGATTGGCGCTTCGTGGAAAACAAGAACTCGGGCTAACGCAATACCAGATCGCTATGATGTTCACCGAGTGCAGTCTGGTCATGTTTGTCGTGCAGGCCGCCGTATTCTCGCCCTGGGTCAAGCCCGAAACCACGCGCTGGTTCATCGCACCAGCCCTCGCTGTCCTGGCCGCCGGACTCTTCCTTGTTCCTCGTGCTTCCGACTTCTCGATGATGCTCGCGGTGATCGGAGCGGTGGCAGTCAGCGCCGGCATTCTCTCGCCGATCCTGACCTACTGGATCTCGAGTAAGGCCGGCAGGGCACAGGGAACGGAACTTGGCAAGCAAACGGCAGCGGCGAGTCTGGGCGCTGCCGTGGGTTCGGCCGCTGGAGGCCTTTTGTTCGATGTTGCGTCGCTGCCCGCCGCCCCGTTCCTGCTAGTTACTTTGCTAACCGGATTGGGTGTACTGCTCAGTCTCGGCCTCCCGAAGATGCTCAGGACGCGCATCTCGGCGAAGCCGCTTACCGCCGCACTGGCAAAAAGGACGCTTCGGTAGGGGATCAATTACGACTCTGCCAAACCACTTTACCGCCACGCGCTCTCACTCGCGCTTGCTTAACGCGCCCAAAACAGCCGGCGGGATTGAAATTCGTAGAGCACATTTTGCTGACTCACTTTTAAAAAAAGTAGATTTCATCTTTCGGCGGTTCGCGACTCAGAGGTACGGCAGCAAAAGTCGAGCCGTCGCGTCTCGGAGTTTTGCGAAAGCAGTGCGCGCGTCGACCATCGGCAAGGTTACCTGCCGTCCTCCTGCAATCTTCTTGTCAGCTAACGCATTGAGTTGAGCAGCTAGCGAAGAATCCCATACCTCGATGTCGTATTCGAAGTTTAGACGTAAGCTGCGTGAATCCCAGTTTGCACTGCCGATCATGCTCCAACGGTCATCGACAGTCATAAGTTTGGTGTGATCAAATGGCGGGTTACTAAGAAAGAGTTCGCACCCACGCTCTAACAGGAACCTGTGCTGAGCCCAGGCGGCCCAATCCAAAAAGGGATGATTGGATTGCATTGGGAGAATGATCTGAACTTTGACGCCCCTCAAAGCCGCAAGCCCAAGAGCGACAAGCAAATGTTTTTCGGGCAAGAAATACGGAGTGACGATACGGACCCGGTCCCGCGAAACGCCGACAGCGGTCAAAATGATTGATTCCAGTTTCATGAGGTCTTCATCCGGACCCGACGCGATTCCCCTGGCCAGCGCCGAAACCGGGAATAGGTTGGATTGGCTCTGGAACTCCTTGTCCAGCTTCTCGCCAGTCGTAAAGTACCAGTCTTCCACAAACGACTCGAACAGGTGCCGAACAACGGGGCCCTGAATTCGAAAGTGCAGATCTCCAATAACGTTTCTGCGTGACTCTGGAATATGAAGATTTTCAGCGCCGATGTTCATGCCACCAGAAAATCCAACATTTCCATCCACGATCAGCAGCTTCTTGTGCATGCGCATGTTCAAGTACGGCATGCGCCAAGGCACCCAGGTGTGAAGAAAGCGAGCAACGGGAACGCCAGATTTCTCTAGTTGTCTTCGAGCGCTAGAGTGGAAATATCCGCTTCCCACGCCGTCGAGAAGGACGCGAACCGCGACACCGCGTTTGTGCGCTCGCGACAATGACTCGATGAATGGTGTTCCCGCTGAATCTACGCGAAGAATATAACTCGAAAGGAAAACCGTGCTGTGCGCGGAATCGATGGCCTCCAGCATCGCGGGATATGCGGCGTCGCCGTTCTCCAATGGATCAAAGCGATTTCCAGCGACAAGGAATTCGCGCGTTACGCGCCCGGTAAGGATCGCGAGCGGCTTAAGATGATCCGCGATGGATTGAGAGATCAGATCGCGCTCAGCGTACCGCGCCGGATTAAAGACCGTGTCACTTTTTGGCCTAAGGCGAATTGCGCGGCGTGAGATGCGATTGATGCCGATGAAATAGTATAGGGCCGAGCCTAATAGCGGCGAAAGCCAAGCAATCCCTATCCATCCGAGAGCAGCGCGAACCTCGAGATTTTGATTGAGAACGTGAATGGTGACGACCGTCGCGGCGACGCAATGCGCAGCAACTATTATGGTTTCTACATGGGTGAACCCGTTCACGGCGAATTCTCATGGTTATTTTGCAGAACGCGTGCGAATTATCCCAGTATCCTATAGAAACTCCCTATTCCGGGACGGTTTATGTCGTCGGGTGCCGGGTGTTATTCGGCTAGCGAAGGCGGCGACAATTCCGCTTGCCCGATCATCCCTCTTGATCGGATCTGGGTAAGCTCTATTGCGCACAGCGCTGCGACGCTCTCCGCAGGTTCCGTTGCTAAAACGAGACCGGTTTGCGGAGCGTTATAGCCGAAAGAAAATCGGTTGGGAGGCAATTGTCATGTTGAGAGCAAGAGACATTATGACCACCGACGTTGCCGCCGTTTTTGGCAACGCACGAATTTCAATTGCAGCTCGCCTCATGGCTGAAAGGGGTGTGAGCGCCGTCCCTGTTATTGAGGAAGGGGGCAAGATGATCGGAATCATCAGCGAGGGTGATCTTATTCACCGAAAAGAAATTCAAACGCCAAAAAAGCATCGGTCCTGGTGGCTTACCCTTCTCTCGGGAGAGGACGAGTCGGCGCGAGATTATATCAAAGCCCATGCGATGACAGTCCGCGATTTGATGGTCACGCCCGTCATTTCGGTCACAGAAGATACGCTACTGTCGGAGATCGCAGATATTCTAGATGCGCACAGGATCAAGCGCGTCCCCGTGACTAGGGGCAGCACGCTTATCGGGATAGTAAGTCGCGCTGATTTAGTTAAGGCGTTGGCTCGCGAGGAAATCCCAAGCGATGCCCGCCAGGATGATAAATCCATCCGCAATTCCCTCTTCCAACGCCTGAAGTGGCAAACCTGGGCGCCAACGTCAGGGTTCAGTTTCACGGTGTCAAACGGCGTGATTGAACTTCATGGTCTCATCGACTCCCATGACCAAAAGCAGGCGATCCGCGTCATGGCCGAAGGGATCCCCGGAGTGAAGGGTGTCCGAGATAATCTATATATTCGTCCAACCACGCTAATTGATTGACCTAACTCAATTTGTCGCGTGTCGGGTGCCAGGGGCCCCGCATCGCAAAGGTGTTTCCATTTAGGCTCGCGTTGCGGGGCAACGACGTAAGAAAAAAGCCGTTACCTTTGTATTTCTGGCCTGTAGAGCCTTGATTTTTGCGGATTAATTCCAAAGTAAGCATCTGGGCTGAACCCAGATCGTAACAGAGGATTCTTCATGGATCTCAACCAGCAAGGCATCCCCATCGGAGGCGCCCGCACGGCGGTCAGCGTCGAGGCAGGCCTGCGAGCGTACATGCTCAAGGTCTACAATTGGATGACCTTGGGCTTGGCGCTGACGGGCGCAGTTGCCTTCGCGGTGATCAGCATTCCGGGCCTCAAGGAGATCTTCTTCACGGAGGTCCGCACGGCGAGCGGCTTAGCCACGCAGCTCACAATCCCGGGCTGGATCGCGCTGTTCGCGCCGCTGGCGTTGGTCTTCTTCTTCTCATTCCGCTTGCATGCCATGAAGGCCGCCACGGCCCAGATGGTGTTCTGGTTTTACGCGGGCCTCATGGGGCTCTCGCTGGCGCCGGTCGTATATGTTTACACGGCCTCAAGCGTGGCTACGGTGTTCTTCATCACGGCCACCACCTTCGGCGTGATGAGCCTATGGGGCTACACGACCAAACGCGATCTCACCGGCATGGGTCACTTCCTGATGATGGGCGTGATCGGCATCCTGATCGCGATGGTCGTCAACCTGTTCCTCAAGAGCTCCGGCCTTCAGTTCGCGATCTCGATCCTCGGCGTGCTGATCTTCACGGGGCTCACCGCCTACGACACGCAGAAGATCAAAGAAACTTATGACGCCAATGATGACGGCGAGACCATGTCGAAGAAGGGCATCCTCGGCGCCCTCAATCTCTACCTCGACTTCATCAACATCTTCATGTTCCTGCTGCAACTGCTCGGCGCCCGTAGGAATTAGCCGGCGCCAAGGTCACGGAAGAAACGCTCGAAGCGGCAACGCTCCGGGCGTTTTCTTTTGCAGTTCGCGTTTGATTTCTGACCTGCAGGATTGGGGACGTCTCTCGTAATCGATTTAGAGCGCAGTGCCATTGGGCCTGTCGATTATTCGATACTTAGAGCCGATCCACGAGATCAGGATTCACGAGCAAGGGGTCAAGCGCCGGAGCATAGGACGGATCATGGCGAGGCGCATGAAGGCGGTGACTGTTCGTGCATAACGATCGAAAGCGCGCACCAATCGGCTCGATCAGCGCCCACTCCGCGTCGGTCAAAGCCGAGATAGCGCAAGCCGCGCCGGTTCGCCGCGCGGGGCCCGAACGAGGTTCGTTTCATTAAAAGGCGTCTCGATCTCCGCAGCGCCCGGCCTAAGAGCCCGGACCCTGAAGTATCGCCGCTGACGAACCCATGCGGAATGGATCCGATTAATGGTGCGTTCGCGGCGGGCGGCTTCACTGTCGCCATGCCTGTCTTGGTCACTGCCCTCACGTGCTCGTTCAGATTCACCGCCGATGAGAAATTATTAGACCTTCGCTTGTGTCGGGTCGGCAAGTGCCCCCGGCGGTAGACGCTCCGGTACATCGAGTCTCGCCACGCCGATCCGATTGTCGGCCATCCCATAATAAACGTCGAAGCGATCCGGCAACCCGAGATCGTCGCGCCGATCGATGGCGGTGGGAAACACGACGTTAGCGACGATCCCCTGGCGTTCCTGCGGCAACTCCGGTGTCAGCACCGGCTCCCGCGAACGATAGCGGATAACTTGAGGAAACTCCTCCGAAAGCACCATCACTCCAGCCGAATAACAAAGCTGGCGTGCGGACCCGGAAGTTGCCGAAACCTCGCTGACACCGTGGTAAATTGTTAGCCACCCGTGCCGGGTCAGGATGGGTGGAGTCCCGCCGCCGATTTTAAGCTGTTCCCAGGGCGCCACCGGGGTGGCCAGCCGGTGATGCGAGCCAAAATGGCGGAGGTGAGACGGTTCGCAGTCCGCTATGGCTGTCGAGCAATAGGAAATCCAAATGCTTTCGTGTTGGAGATCCACCAAGCCGGATGCAGGGTGGCGCGCCGTTTCCTCCGGCCGAGTTCCGGGAAAGAGCGGCCGCTGCAAGATGGCCATTGACGGCTGTCCGGATGGATCTGGAATGGCGACAGGGAAGACGCTGGCGTCTTTGTTGTCAACGCTTTCGAACTCAATGCCCTCGTACGGCAGGAAGGTAGCCAACCCCAAGCGCTGCCAGTGGAACAGGTCTTCGGATATTGCCAGTGCGATCCGTGGGCCGTCCGGCGAATGCGCGGTGTAAGTCATTACGTAGCGTCGAAGCGGTTCGACAAACGTGATACGCGGATCTTCGCAGCCGCTGGTGCCGTCCTGCCGCCGCTCGTAATCCGCTTCCGGCTCCAGTGCAACGCCGAGTCGCTCGACTCCGTCCGGGTCGCCGGCCTTGTTAAATTGAACCCGCGCTATACCGATGCGGGAGTAGTTGCCCTTCGCTACTAGCCGTGGGAAGAGGTAAAGTTGGCCGTCAGGGCCACGCGCGGCAGCTGGGTTCAAGACGCCTTCGGCCTCAAGCGGATTACCCGGCTCCGGTTGCATCACCACTCCAAGGCGCCGCAATTGAAAGTCAGTCATCCATTCTGCTCACAAGTTCGCGGTCGCTGAATTAGACAAGCGATGATTGCTTCGATAATCCGTTTCGTCTCATTGGGATCTCTAACCTGGATAGAAACAACGCCTGCTTCTTTGGCCGGGTAGTCGTTCCCGCCAGGGAACAAGGCATCCCCGATGAAAATCATCTCATCAATAGAGACCCCAAGAATGTCTCGCAGTTTTCTAATCCCGTACGCCTTGTCGATACCAGGCTTGGTGACATCGACGGATGTCGCTCCACCCAAGCGCACGGAAAACTCGGGAATAAGATTATCCAGAATCGTTTTCATCTGTTTCCGCTTGGCAAAATCCGGGTCCCACTTCTTCTTTGCTTCCAAGGGAGCCTGCTGGCCTATTGCGGAGAAAGTAATCTGACTTCCTCGGTCTTCAATCTGCTCTCCCCAAGTCTTTTCAATGTTGAAATTCGATAATTCAATCGCCTTCTGCAATGAACTGGCGATCTTCTTTTTTTCCTCGCCGCTGAAGTCATCCGAATAGAGCTTTTCCCAAACCGAATTGTATTTGTAGAACTTTGTTCCACTTGTAGGAAGAATAAACAAATTCTTCAGATTTGCGTCACGGGGGAGATCCGACACTAATTGTTTTTCAAATTGCGGCCAATCGCCCCCGGAAATGACGGCTACTTTGACGATGCTGAAAAGATCGCGCAGAAGCGCAGACATCTCCGTATCAAGAGACGATTTGCTTTCGGCAATTGTACCATCCAGGTCGAAGACGATGAGCTTTTTCATTGCTGCTCCGGCATAACGACGACGAATTCACCCGCTGAGTGGCTATCGTGTCCGTGGCCGGAAATGCAAATATGCCGAGTTCTCATTTTTCGGGACGACCCGGTTCAGGTGAGTGGATGAAGGCGAGCTTCGGAGTCGTTCTTCCGTGGCCGACCGGCCCGGTCTGATGTGCGCCGGGGCGAGCGACTTCTTCAGCGGCGGAGAGTCTATTGGCCGCCCGCCGATGGGCATCCGGCCATCGCGATAATTCCGGAGTGAGTGTCTTCGAGCTCGCTCTCTTCGTTCAACTTTCTCTTCGTGCGCCGAGGCCGAGGACGCGCACGACCGACCTCGCGATCATGAGTTCTTCGTCGGTGCACGGCGACTCGACCGCCGTCCGTCGAAATCAGCGGCGCGTTCTTCGTATTCCGCTCTTCGTTCAGTTCGATCCCAAGGAAGCCGATTTCATCGCAGATCCGGCCGCGGACGAGCGGTACGTGCGTAGGAAAGCCGAAACTTCCATCGGCGGATTGTTCAATGGGCTTACGTCAAATGACCACGTTTAATTGGGAGGTTGTCCTAATTCAGATTAGTGCCGGCCCATCGACCGCCAGATATATTCTCTGCATTGCTAGCCATTCGGCGGTATCTCAAGATTCGGCCGTCCCCAAGGCCAAAGACCTGCGAAGAAATCCGGCATCGCCGTGCGGCGGCGCGGACTTCGCTATACGATCTGACGGACGCCGAATGGGCGTTAGTCATGCCGATGATTCCGGCAGCGAAGCGCTGCGTGCGCAAAACGCTCTGTAAACGTCCGCGAAATTTATACTGAACGACTTCTTTTTTTTGTGCTCTCGACTGGCTAGCGGAACGCACTGCCGAGCGCTCGGCGTTGGTAGTTCTAAGAATAGCCGGCGCTGCGTCCGAAAAATGTCTTGGTCGAATATGAGATATTGTTATGACGATTGAACTTGCTCGCACGCATACCTTACCTAACAGGCTGCTGAAAAACCCCATCGCAAAGCGCGGAGAGCTGTGATTCTCTACGGTGTATTCAACGAGGGAGCGCGGGATGCGCGGCGGCGACGAGCGGACGGAAGGGATGTTCTCATATGTGCGGGCT
>Ga0268299_1001693_pt1 | contig 34471 bp, 28 predicted proteins | sample NOBtaG_FD_193484 | JGI IMG/M metagenome (GOLD analysis project Ga0268299, IMG submission 193484) | Activated sludge microbial communities from bioreactor in Nijmegen, Gelderland, Netherland - NOB reactor | ecosystem: Engineered > Bioreactor > Aerobic > Activated sludge | place: Netherlands... | reverse complement strand
CCTCCCACGACCTGCGCACACCCCTGACCAAAATGAAAGTGACCACCTACCTGCTGCGCCGGACGCTGCCCGAAGATCAGCAAACGCGCGTCGTCGATCTGGATGCCAGCGTTTCTCATCTCCAGGCCGCGCTGGACGGCATGTTCGAAATGACGCGGCTGGACTCGGCTGTCGATTTTCAGCTTCGTCCGATGGATTTACGCCCGCTGCTTTCTCAAATCGTCGAGTCTTTTCAATCGCGCGCCGCTGCTAACCAGCAAAGCCTGCGCAGCGAAATCGAAAACAGCCATTTGATGATCTATGGGGATGCCGATGATCTTCAGCGCGCCCTCGCCAATATCCTCGAAAATGCGCTGACCTATACGCCGGAACAGGGCATCATCTGTGTGCGCGCACGGCGGCAGCACACCCAGGTCATCGTCGAAATCAACGATACAGGTGCAGGTATCCCCGACGACGAACTGCCCCACATCTTTGACCGATTTTTCCGAGGTGACAGCGCACGAAATACGTCTACGGGCAAAAGCGGGCTGGGACTCGCCATCAGCCAGCGCATCATTACGCTGCATCAGGGTAAAATCGAGGCGCAAAGCCGTCTCGGCGAAGGCTCATGCTTCACCATCACGCTCCCCGCCGCCCGCTAAAGATGGGTGTATACTGCAATTTCAATCAGGTTTTGCATTTGGCGAGCAGATTAACCAGGAAAAATACCAATGAATAAAAATTACTTGGGAATCGCAGTCGTCTTATTTCTGGTCGGCATCGTCGTGGCGGCGCAGGCGCAGGTGCAGGCGCAGGAAGGCGAGACGATGACTCAACCCACTATTGACGCCGCCGTCGCGACGCTGATCGCGCAGACTCAGCAGCCCGTCATCACGCAAACGATTCAAGCTGCGCTGGAACAGGCACTCACGGCGACGGCACAAGCCCAGAGTCCGCCGCCGACTGCCACGCCACAGCCGTTTGATATCGAAAATTTATCGCTCGGCAGCACCGTTGAAATTGACTTACTGGCTGGCCCAGGTGGTACAGGCGCTTATCTCGCGCCGGACGGCGAGCATTTTGCCTATTTGAACGATGATGCCATCTGCATCTACGAAGGCGATCAGGAGCAGACGTGCGTCGATATTTCGTCGGTACGCTCACCCGATAGCGAATCGATTCGCTGGTCGCCGGACAGCCGTTATCTCACGCTGACCGAGAACTTTTTCATCACCTTTGTCGATCCCGACATCTGGCTCATTGACGCCAACCAGGGAACGCTGAAAAACCTGACTGATGACGGGGTTAATAGGGGCAGCCTTTTATCGGATGAGTTGGGAGATATTGACCTCATCCCAAGCTGGACGGACGACGGTGATCTGATATTTTTTCGCTACCCTTTCATTGACCGCAGCCCGCAGCCGCCGGAAATTCACCGGATCGCGGTGGACGGCAGCGGCGAAACCCTGCTCGGCATCGTCCAGACGAACGATAATCCGTTTGCGATCTACACCATCGATGTATGGCGGGATAAACTGATTTACGTCTACGCTGCCCAGGACGAGACCCCCGATAACGGAATCTGGATGAGCGATCTGAACGGCGAAAATGCTCAGCAAATCAATCACGCTTCCAGAGAAGCCCCGATCAGCGCTGTCGAGATGTCGCCAGACGGTCAATTTGTGCTCTACCGAACCGAGACAACGGCCTTTGCCAGCGAATATTCCCCGGAAAACAGTTGGGTGCGTGCGGTGGAGGTTGAAACAGGCACGGAAATTTTGCTCGATTCCGATGCGTTTGTCGCCGGGGCGGGCTGGTCGCCGCAGGGTTCGGGGCTGATTTATCTGACTTACGACGCGCTTGAACAGAGCGGCAATGTTTATCTGAGCGCTGCGCCGGGTGAGGCCGGAAAACTGCTGCTCGAAGGGCGTTTCAATATCGGGACACCGCGCCTGCGCCAGTTTTTGACCTGGGGCATGAACAATGTGGTTTTGCTCTCAAAATCGCCAATGGAAGGGATTGTGTTGATGGGGCTTGAGTGATTTCCTGGGCTACAACATGGATATAACCGCCTGAAAAAAATAGACCTCCGCAGCTTCAAGCATACGGAGGTCTAGCTAAATACCTGTCTAGAGCTTACGCTTCGTCTGAGGATTACGCTTCAGTGGGTGGTAAGTGACTCCGCCGCCATTCGTAAAAGAACAGGACGAAGAACACAACCGCCAGCACCAGAATGACTACGCCCGCCGTGATAACGCCTGTGGCAACGTTGTCCCAACCGAACGCGGAGAGCAGGTTTCCACGAAGGTTACTGCCGGTCAGCATCGTGTTGCGGAGATTGGTGACGGTGGTTAACCCTGCCTGGGCTTCTGCAAGCGCATCATCATCACCCGCTTCTGTCGCTGCGGCAACCGCTGCACGAAATTCGCGCTGTACGCCGCCCAATGTCGCGTAGACCGCGCCCGGATAACCTGCCTCGTCGGCTGCCTCACGCATGTGCAGCCCGATGAGTTCTGAGTAAACTTTGGCCTGATTGCCCGTCGTAAGTGGCTGCCCAGCGTTCTCAACGATGCCCGGAATAGCTCGTTCTTCATCGGAAAGCTGATCTTCTGCCGTAAAACTGATCTGTTGAGCCGACAGTTCGTTGCGAATGTTATCCTGAATGAACCGCCCTAACCCGAATGCGATACCCCCCACTGCGAGAGCGCCGACGCTGAGGGTGAGCCAGAGTAACAGCACTCTTGCCCACATAGCTGCTGAGAGACGATAGCTTAAGTATTTCATGAGATTGCTCCTCTTGTTTATGGCTTAGATTGCCGTAAATTCCCCTTAAAAATGATATTGCGCATGGTGTTTCCAACTTTCCGCCTAACGGTTTGGCGTACCACAACCGCATACTAGCTTGGAAACAAACAATCGCTTCATAAAAAACCGATGATATTTTTTAGTAACCCTATTAATCAGATGAGGGGCGCTTCAGATCAGGTGATTGGACTGAAACCCACGTATTCGCTTCAGTAAATATTCTTGATTACTTCTCCATTGTCGCTTAAAACAGAGTCGGGCTGTAGTGAGATACATCGCAAATGTTGAGACAAATGTCACATCGCATAATAGGATCGTGTACTGGTGGATTTAAACGTGCAGCGAGAGGGGTATCTCAAAGTATGAAACTACTATAAGAGTATACAAAATTTGTGTTTTAGGTGCGGAAACGTACAATTTACAATCAAATCTAAAATATTTGATTGACGATGTGCAGAATTCGCCGTAGAATATCTGTTCTGAAATTTGATGCGGAGATACTATATGGGCAGCATCCAATTTAAATTTAACGCCGAGAAAACAGCAGAGGCAATCATTTATATTGCCAAGCGTATCCCGCAGCCAACATTCATGGCGCTGGCGAAATTGTTATACTTTGCCGATAAAACCAGCCTGGAAAATTACGGCTACTCCATAACGGGTGATACCTACTTTGCCATGCAGCACGGCCCCGTGCCAAGTGAAGCGTATGACATGATGAAGGCTGCCAGAGATACTGAAACCTATGGATTTCACGTTCAGTATGAAAAACGCATTTTCCCTGACCGTGACGCCAACCTTCAGAAATTGAGCAAAGCCGATTTGGAATGCCTTGATCAGATCATTACAGCCTATGGTAATTACCCCGTTTGGCAACTACGCCAACTCAGCCACGATGAAGCATGGGAAAAAGCCTGGACAAAGACTGGAAATTCACGGAGTGTACCGATAGCAATGGAGGATATTATCGCCACCATTGACGACGATGGCGATCTGATCGAGTATCTGCGAGAAACGCATAAACCTGAAAGAAAAGCAGATGGATAGACATGGACATTCATGACATTCACCTCTGGCATGTCTATCTATGTCCCCGATGTAATGCCTCAGATCCTCCAAAAGATAAATATGTCGTCATTGTCTGCAAGCGGAAAGACTCAGTATGGGGCTTCTTTATAAATTCCAACATTCCAAGATTCATACTGGCAAGCCCCGAATTGGCAAGCTCTCAAATCGAGATCGACCCAACCGAATGCAGCAATATTTTGAAACGAAATTCTTTTATTGGCTGCAATGACCTCAAAGATTTTTACACCTGGGAGATTACAAAGCATTTTTGCGCGTTGAAGGGGCAAACGATAGAAGCGATCCTAACAGCGGTAGAGACATCGACGACAATCGACCCTGAAAAAATCCAACTTATCAAAGCAAGCAGACCCAAAACATAGCCTCTTAACATCATTTCTTCGCCGCCTTATACACAACTGAAGACTCGCCATCCACCGCCGCCTATTTTATACTGAACACATTCCGAGTTGAGCATGAAGTTAAGCATGAAAAAGGCGCTGAACGATGAGCAAGCTGGACTGCATTTGTAAAATCCCGATGCTGCAAAATTTTATGGACGGCATTTCCACCGAGGAGCAGGATCGTTTTCTCGATCAGGTCGAGGAAGTTGACCTCGCCGCCGACGAAACCCTGTTCTGCGAAGGCGAGGAGCCGCAGGGACTCTACGCGCTGGTGGACGGCGAATATCAGGTGACGAAAATGATCGGCGGGCAATCCGTCGTATTGGCAACCGAGCGCCCCGGTGCGTTCGTCGGCGAAATTTCGATGCTCACAGGCATACCGCATACCGCCACCGCCCGCGCCACCATCCCCAGCCATTTTTTGAAATTTGACGCCGCGATGTTCGCGACCATGCGCGCTAACCCCATCGTCCGCGCCATCATCAAAGCCATGATTGACCGCCTGCGCGACACCGAGCAGACTGTCCAGCAGCACGAAAAATTATCGGCGCTGGGGCGGCTTTCGGCTGGGCTGGCGCACGAATTGAATAACCCCGCCTCTGCCAGCCTGCGCGCGTCGCGTCAGATGCCGGAAACGGTTGGCAGCCTCCAATCGCTGGCGTTGAAAATCCACAAGCTGCACCTGAATCCAGAGCAGATCGATTTTCTTGGCGACTACGGCAGCATGTTGATCGGGCGCGCCATGCAGCCCCAACTTTTGAGTCCGCTGGAGCAAAGTGACCGCGAAGAAGCGGTTGCCGACTGGATTGACGACGAAAGCGCCAGCGACGGCATTGACGACGGCTGGAAATTCGCGGCGACGCTGGTGGAAAGCGGCGTAACCGTCGATGAACTCAAAAGCGTCAAAGAAAAATTGGGCAGCGATGCCCTGCCGGACGCGATGGCGTGGCTGGATGGCGTCCTGACGCTGACGAGCCTGATGCGCATCATTGAGCAAAGCACACAGCGCATTTCCGAGCTGGTGAAGGCCGTCAAGGATTACACCTACATGGATCAATCGCCCGTGCAGGAGGTCGATATTCGCGAAGGCCTGGAAAATACGCTGATTATCCTCGCCCACAAGCTGAAAAATTTTACGATTGTTCGCGATTACGCCGCTGACCTGCCGAAAATTACGGTTCACGGCAGCGAATTGAATCAGGTATGGACGAACCTGATCGACAACGCCATCGACGCGCTGGAAGAACACCCGCCGAAGGACGCCAAACCCACGATCACGATCCGCACGCGCTTCGACAACGGCATGGTCAAAGTGCAGATTATCGACAACGGCCCTGGCATCCCGGAAGATGTGCAGTCGCGGGTTTTCGAGCCGTTTTTCACGACCAAACCTGTCGGCAAAGGCACGGGACTCGGCCTGGACATCGTGCGTAAAATCATCACCCAGCACAAGGGCAACGTCCAGTTGTACTCGCAGCCTGGGGAGACATGCTTCCAGATGTGGCTGCCGGTTGGGGAGTAGCGGGAGTTTCAGGTAGGGGCGCAATATATTGCGCCCCTACGGATATCATTATCCGAATTTAAAGGTGATAAGACGCCAAACCGACGCACATTTGTGCTACAATTAGATTACAAATTTTCTATATAAAATGATCGACCATGACCCAATATGAACAAACGCCCCTGAGCGCCAAACCGTTCCACAACAGCCTGTTTGCCGACCATTATCTGCTCAATATCATGCCCGATCTACCAGAATGGATCGCGCTCGACAGTCAGCGCTGCTTTGAGCAGATTAAAGACCTGCGGGCAAAAATCCACCCTGAAACGCTGAATGAAGCGCAGCTTGAGGAACAGTGGGTGCAGCCCATTTTGCATTTCTTAGGGCATCACTACGCCGTACAGGTCAAAATTCGCTATCGTGACCAGGGCTACCGCGCGCCGGACTATGTATTCGTGACATCGGACGCTGAAGCCCATGCCATGAGCAACGAGATTTACGAGCCGCAGGCCATCTCACACGTCCTGGCGGTAGGCGACGCCAAACGCTGGGGATCAAAACTTGACCAGGCCGCGCCAAACCAGCGCAATCCCAGCCAGCAGATTGACGAATATCTGCGCTACAGCGAACGCCCCTGGGGCATCCTCACCGATGGGCGCATCTGGCGGCTGTATCACCGTGACAGCAGCAAATACAACACCTACTACGCCATTGATCTTGACGCGCTGCTCGGCGGCAGCCAGGAAAATTTCGGCTACTTTTACGCCTTCTTCCGGCGCGAAGCCTTCACCACAGGCTGGCTCAACCGCGTACTGGAAGGCAGCGAAGCTTTTGCCCAGCGCTTGAGCGACAAATTGGAAGGCGAAGTTTTTGACGCGCTCGAACTCATCGCCCAGGGATTCCTCGATTACCGCCGCAACCGCCTAACTCGCGCGAACTTAAAGCAGATTTACGAGCAGAGCCTCGTCCTGCTCTACCGCCTGCTGTTTACGTTCTATGCCGAGAGCCACGAAGTTTTGCCCGTCGATAATGAGCAGTATCGCAGGCTGATGAGTATGGATTCGATCAAGAATGAGATCAGAAATGACATCCATTTTCATAAAGCCTTCAGCCGCGACAACGGTCATTACTACACCCGCCTCGCCGACCTGTTTTTCGCCATCGACTCCGGCAGCCGCGATTATGACGTGCCGCCCTACAACGGACGCCTGTTTTCCGACAGCGAACACCCGTTTTTAGGGGAAAATTCCGTCGGCGACCTGTACCTCGCCCCGGCGCTGGACAAGCTGGCGCGGGTGGACGACAACGGCAGCCGCGTTTTTGTCGATTACCGCGACCTGGACGTGCGTCACCTGGGGAGCATTTACGAGCGACTGCTGGAATATGAACTCGACATCGCCCGCGAACCGCTGAAAATCGTCGGGCGCGAAGAACGCTATGCACCCGCCGAACCCGGCGACGCCATCGTCAAGGAGCAGGGTCAGGTTTATTTGCGCACCGGGAACAACGAGCGCAAAGTCACGGGCAGCTACTACACGCCGGATTACATCGTGCGTTTTATTGTCGAAAAGACGCTGGAACCGCTGCTAACCGCCATCATCGCCCGCTATGCCGATGCCGACGCCGAAGGTCACTGGCACATGCGCGACTCCGAAGCGCTGGTGCGCGAGGTGCTGGCGCTCAATATCCTCGATCCCGCCACCGGCAGCGGTCATTTTGTGGTCGATGCGACAGCCTATATCGCCGAAAAACTGCGCGACCTGGGGATGCGCCCCGCCGACCTGGGCGACGAGGATGAACTGGTCTACTGGAAACGGCAGGTGGCAAGCGCCTGCATCTACGCGGTGGACATTAATCCGCTGGCGGTGGAACTGGCAAAATTAAGCATGTGGCTGACGACGCTGGCGAAAGGCAAGCCGCTTTCGTTTCTCGACCATCACATCCGCGTCGGCAACAGCCTCGTCGGGACGAAAATGAGCGCGATTGACGACAGCGCCGTCGCCGTCAAAGAGGAAGAAAAACGCCGCAAAAACACCGCCAAAAAGCAAAAATTGGAAGCTGCTACCGGGCAAATCAATATGTTCAGCGACGCCGATTTCAGCGCGGGCATCAGCGCCGCCGTCCAGCAGATGAGCGCCATTGAAAACACCATCGCCGACGACGTGAGCGACGTGAAAAAGCAGGAACAGCTTTACGCCGACCTGACCCAACGCCTGAGCGCCTGGAAGCAGGCTGCCGACGTGTGGACGGCGCGCTACTTCGGCCTAGAACTGACAGCAGAGCAGTGGAAAACCGTGCGCGAGATGACCACCAACGGCGCAGTGTCGCCCGCCGTGCAGAAAATTCTCGATCAGGCGGCGCGGATTGCCGAAGCGCAAAAATTTTTCCATTGGGAACTGGCCTTCCCGGAGATTTTTTACGACGCCAGCGGTCAGCCGAAAGCCACGCCCGGATTTGACGTGGTGGTCGGCAACCCGCCGTATGTCCGGCAGGAGTCGATTAAGCAACTCAAATATTATCTACAAACACAGTATAAAGCTGTGTACGACGGTTCGGCAGATATTTACGTCTATTTCTACGTGCGCGGGCTGGAAAATGCACGACCCGATGGGCTGCTTTCATACATTACCCCCAACAAATGGTTCAGTACAGGATACGGTGAGGGGTTGCGCGGTTATCTTGCAGAACATACCCATGTGCAGCAAATCGTAGACTTTGGTCATGCACCAATTTTCCGAGGGGTTGATACGTTTCCTATGATCGGTGTGTTAAGCAAAAAGGATAACGCGCCTGCCGAGGCTGAAACCATCATTTGTGATTTCCCCCGCGAAGAACTTGTCGCCATGCTTAAACAGGCCAGCGAAACGGGATCAGTTGACTTGAATCGTTATGTTGGCTTAAACAGTATCCATGTACCTACAAATCGCTTCTCGTCAAAATCATGGAGTCTTGAGCCTATTGATGTTGATCTCCTGATGCAAAAAATTTGGAAGACAGGCATACCCTTAAACAAGTTCGCTAATGTTGCACCAGTATACGGCATTAAGACGGGATTTAACGAAGCTTTCCTGATTAACAACGATATTAAAACAGCATTGATTAAAGCAGACCCTAACTGTGCTGATGTTATAAAGCCGTATCTACGCGGTGAAGATATTAAGCGCTGGTTGCCGGAATGGGATGAGCAGTGGATGATACTACTTTATTCAAGCGGGAACTTTACATGGCCCTGGGCGGATGCCGGTGAAGAAGCTGAAACTGCTTTCGCAGAAATCTATCCTAGTTTGTATAACCATATAAAACAACATGAAGATAAGGTTCGAGCTAGAGCGAATCAAGGGCGCTATTGGTGGGAATTAGGCGCAATTCCGAATATATACAGGCAACCCAAATTAATCTACCAAGAAATTCAGTTTCACCCCCAGTATTGTTATGATGATAAAGGATATTATGCAAACAATAAATGCTTTGTCCTACCAACGGATGATTATTATGTATTAGCTATACTAAATTCTCCATTAATATGGTGGCATAATTATCGTTATCTTACCCATATGAAAGACGAAGCACTCACTCCTGCGGGTGAGAAAATGGTAAATCTGCCGATAGCTCTGCCTAGTGAAGAAATTCGTAATGAAATTACGCTAGATGTAAAAACCCAGCTTGACTTAATACCTCGAATGCGAAATTCTGCCCAAGAAATGTGGAGCTGGCTGAAAATGGAATTTGGAATAAATAAATTAGGCAATAAGCTGCAAGCCTTTTCCACGTTGACCGAAGATGCTTTCCTTGAGGAAGTTCGGCGGCGGAGTGCAGAACGCCTTACTCCCGCAAGTTTGAAGCTCTTGAGAGAGCAATTCGTCGAATATTCCAGCGCAATTCGCTCAATTGAAACCGAACGCACACAGATTGAACACCGTCTCTCTGATCTGGTCAATCAAGCCTATGAGCTAACAGCAGACGAAATTGATCTCATGTGGCGCACCGCCCCGCCGCGTATGCCGATCAAAAAATCGAGCATCAACAATTGACGGCGCAGATCGTCGCGCTGGAAACGCGCCTGAACGCGATTGTCTACGATGCGTTTGGCCTGGACGCGGCGGAACGCGATCTGATCGAGCGCACGACGAAGTATCCGTATGGGGAGGTGTGAACGCCCGCGCAGCGGTGATACAATCAAAGAAATTGCGGGAGGTGAACCATGACCAACTATGAAGAAGCTATACAATTGACAGATCGTTTGACGCTGGTCGAAAAAGTCCGACTTTTGGAGCATATCAGTACAGCCCTCAAGCACGATCTTGAGATCGAGGCTTACAAACATATCCCCTGGGAGCAGTTTCTCGACCTGACCTATGGCAGTCTCGCCGACGACCCGATTGAACGTAACCAACCGCTTCATCTTGACATCCGAGATGAGATTGAATGAAGTTTTTGCTGGATACCAACATCTGCATTCGCTATATTAACGGACGCGCACCGCAAATACACGCGCATATGCGCTCCATTGCCGATGCTGACATTGCTATCAGCACCGTGACAAAGGGAGAGATGTATGCAGGTTCAGCCAGAAGTCAGACTCCGCAGCGTTCACGCGCAAAACAAGATGCCTTTTTCATCCGGTTTGCCAGTCTGCCATTTGATGAAGCCGCAGCAGACGAATTTGGTCGTATTCGCGCTCACCTTGAATCAAACGGTACGCCAATCGGCCCATATGATATGCAAATTGCAGCGGTTGCCGTCGTACATGAATTAATTGTTGTCACGCACAACACTAAAGAATTCGGACGTATTCCCTGGCTGAAACTCGAAGATTGGGAAATCTAATCAAAATTGACGGCGCAGATCGTGGCGCTGGAAACCCGCCTGAACGCGATTGTCTATGATGCGTTTGGGTTGGACGCCGCCGAACGCGATCTGATCGAGCGCACGACGAAGTATCCCTATGGTGAGGTGTGAACGCCCGCGCAGCGATGCTACAATAGCAGAAAATGCAGGAGAGGTTCAGATGGGCATTGAAGAACTGATTGCCGACAAACGACGCGACATTGTGGCGATTACGGAGCGCTATGGGGCTGGAAATGTGCGTATCTTCGGCTCGGTTGTGCGCGGAGAGGCCACCGAAAACAGCGACATTGATTTTTTAATCGAACCCAACCCCGATTGGAGTCTGTTCGATTTGATCGGTTATAAGCAAGACGTGGAAGCTTTATTGGGCCGCCCAGTGGATATTGCCACCGAAGAAGGCTTGCATCAGCGGATTAAAGCGCGGGTGTTAAGAGAGGCCGTACTACTGTGAAAGATGAACGGCTCTATCTCGATCCTATTTGGAACGGATTGAGCGGATCGAGGAATTTACGCAAGAAGGGCGTGAAGCCTTGATGCAATCTAAATTGATTCAAGATGCGGTACTGCGCAATTTTGAAATTATTGGTGAAGCCAGTCGCAAAATTTCACTGGAGCTATGCCAGCGATTCCCAGATGTTCCCTGGCAGCGCATGGCTGACTTCAGAAATGTGCTGATTCACCATTATGATAATGTGAATTTGGCGCTCGTCTGGCGGGTGATCGAAAATGAATTACCGGTTTTGAAGCCTCGAATCCAGGAAATTATACGGAAGCTGGATGAAGAAGCTGACACGCGCCCCGATAGCTAACCTACGGAAGATGCAAACTCCATGAACACATCCACCAACGCCGTCCAACTGCTCCACGAAGCGCTCGAAAAAGCGCGGGCAGCAACCAAAGTTCTCAACGATCTGATCGTCGAACATGAATATCAGGATGTCGCGATTCTGGTCGCGCAGGCCAGCGAAAAATTGCTCGAATCGGCGGCGCTGCTGATGCAGTCGGACGACGAAGCCGCGCTCAACGCCCTGGACGACGCCGACGACCTGCTCGATTCGGTCTACACGATTATCGATGGCGAAACCGACGAGGACTAGGCGCATGTCGAAAATGCTGTTGATTCTGATTTTGATTCTCGCCTTCGCCGCAGCATCGCAGGCGCAGTCGCCCGCCGCGCTCTGGCAGCAGCAAGCCGAGATCGAAATCGAACCCGGCACACCCTACCCCAGCGCCGAAAAAATTCGCCGCATCGCCAACGCTTATGCCGACCTCTACCTGACCAACCCCGACGCTTATAAATGGGCGGGGCTGGCTGCGCTGGAGACCTGCAATATCCATGCACAACTCCGAAACTGGTTTCTCGCGCCCGCTGCCGCCGCCAATGCCGACGAGACGTTAATCACGCAGCGCACGTTGGACGGCGTGACAGCCGTTTACGACAGCCTCTACTGGCAGCACCTCGCCTATCAGGACGAAGGCCTTGCCGCCCTCGAAAATTGGAGTGCGGAAATTCCGGTTGATCTGCTCAACGGCTGGCGCATGATCGATCAAGGGCTGCAAGGCGCGGATTTTGAGCTGGTGTGGCAGGGGAACGCCGAATTATTACGCTACGTCGAAGGGCAGGTGCTTCAACCCGTGACCTATGACGGCGCTGAAACGGCCTGGGACAATACTGCTGTGTGGCCTCCCTGGGTATTAAGTTCGCCCGCGCCAGGAGTCTCCGATTTTTTATGGGAGGCGGGCAGCATGGCGAATTTTGACGAGCGCTGGGCGTGGATCACGGGCAAAATCGTTCCGGCCTGGCGCGGCTTCGACGGCTTTTTGACGGCCTACCGCACCGAAATTCAGGATAAGTGCGGACTCGTCATCGGCGTGGACATCCTTACCGCCAACACCAAAACGCATCTCGACCAGGTTTTGCGCGAACCTGTCGAAATTTTGCCGACCTCCACGCCAGCAGGCCTCATCGCGCCGACTCTCGCGCTGAGCATCGGCCTGGAAGTCCAGATCGTCAGCCTCGAACCCGCCTTCCCCACCCGCACCGCGCCGTCCATGCGCGCTCCGATTCTGAATGACGTGCTGCGTAGTGACCGCGCGACGATCATCGACGGGCCGCAGGTCGTCAGCGAAATGTCAGATCGCGGCATCCCGCAGGATTTTACGTGGTGGCGAATCCGTTCTGCCAGCGGCGCAGAGGGTTGGATTCAGGAATCCTATTATGGTGAGCCAATTTTGATCGCCTACGATCCCGCGAATCCGCTGCCGCCAGTGTCGTGCATCCTCAGCACGCTCCAGCCCGCCAATATTCGCAGCGGCCCCGGCATCAATTTTGAGCAGGTTGCCAGCCGCACCGGAGATGGGCAAGTCCTGGCGGCGAATGGTCAGTTCGGCAATCTCACAAAATCGGACGAGCATTGGTGGCGGCTCTATGACGGCTTCTGGATTCGCAACGATCAGGTGCGTGAGTCCGGCGACTGTAACAGCCTGCCCGTTATTGCGCGCTAGAGGACTGTGAGGATGGTTAGCCTGTGTCTGTTACCACCTCGAATGATGTTACAATGAAAAAATATCAGAAAAATGCACAGGAGAAGCAGCATGTCAGACAACGCACGGATAAAACCGATTGAACGGGCCACCCAGCGGACGTGGGAGGACTGGCTCAAGTTCATGGACAGCATCGACGCCAAAAACCTGAGTCACTACGAAATCGCGACCAAATTATTGGAAGAACTGGACGGCAAAATCGACAATGCCGGCTGGTGGGCGCAGTCGATCACCGTCGCCTACGAGCAGTACATTGACCGCCGCATCCCCGGACAGCGTTCCGACGGCACGTTCCAGACCAGCGCCAGCAAGGCGACCAAACTCGGTATGCAGGCGTTGATGGACAAATGGGTCGATTTTGCTGCCGCCGATCAGGACGTAACCACCATCGTCGCGGGCGAAATCCGGGTCAGTGGTACGGAAAAACGCATCACCTGGCGCACCAAAGCGCATGACGGCTCGGACATCCGCGTCACCAGTGAGCCGAAAAAGAATGGAACAGCCTCCATCATCGTCGATCAGATAGGCTTGCAGACCCACGAACTCAACCTGGAGGCGAAATCCAAATGGGCAGCGATCCTGGAGCGCTTTTTAGAAAATCTTTAGTTTCTTTGCAATCCTGCTGCCTTTGCGCTAAATTATAATTTCGTCTCATCGGCAAAGGAAATCAGCCCATGTTCCGCACGAAACGTCAGACTGATCTAATCCTCAATACCGCCAGCTACATTGTCATCATTCTGGTGCTGATTTTCGCCATCGCGCCGCTGCTGTGGACATTTCTCACATCGCTGAAACATGAAAGCGACATCGTGACATCCGAGCTGCAATATGTGCCGCGCGAAATTACGTTTGACAATTACGTCAATATCTGGACGCGCTCGAACTACCCGTCCCTGATCGCCAACAGCGCCATCGTCACCACCATTACACTGGTCGTCTGCCTGACCATCGGTTCGCTGGCGGCCTATGGATTTTCGCGCTATCAGTTTCGCGGGCGCACCTCGCTGCTGCTGTTCTATCTGGTGATCCGCATGTTCCCGGCGGTTCTGCTCATCATTCCGCTGTTCATCATGCTGCGCGATCTTGGCTTGCTGGGGCGACATTTTGGCCTCGCGCTGGCCTATACGACCTTCTTATTACCCCTGTGCGTGTGGATGATGAAGGGCTTTTTTGACGCGATTCCGGTTGACCTCGAAGATTCGGCGCGCATTGACGGCTGTACGCGGTTAAGCGCATTTTTCCGCGTGGTGCTGCCGCTGGCGCGTTCCGGCCTGGTCGCGACCACCGTTTTCATCGGCATCGGCGCGTGGAACGAATATCTTTTTGCGCTCATGCTGACGACGACGCAGGACTCGCGCACGTGGCCTGTCGGGCTGGCGCTGATGGTCGGCGAATTTCAACTGCCCTGGGGCGCACTCAGCGCGGGCGGCATGATTAGCATCATCCCGGTGATGATCTTTTTCGCCATCGTCCAGCAGTCGCTCGTGCGCGGCATCACGGCAGGCGCGGTTAAGGGCTAAGCATCGCCCGCACAGCCTCGACAATCGCAACCAAATCGGGCAGCGTGTCTTCCCACAGGGTCGGCACATGCAGCACGAACTGCGGCAGCAGCGGCGTCCGATAATTGCCTTCAGCATCCGGCAAAATCAGGCGATAAATGCCATTTTCGTCCAGGCGATAAAAATGCGTTTGCGAACGGATAGGGTCGAGAATCCAGTATTCGCGCACACCGCCCGCCTCATATTCTTCAAATTTTTCGCCATAATCGCGCGCGACGCTTTCCGCCGAAACGATCTCAATGCAGATGTCAGCCGGGCCGTGCATGTAGGTTTCGGTCAATTCGCCGGGGTTGGTTTTTAAAATGACCTGCAAATCCGGCTCACGCCGCGAATGGGTGGAGTCCAGACGCATGACGAAGGGCGCGCCGATGACCCGTCCAATGGGATTAAATGAGAAATAAGCCTTCAGCAAATCGCGGACATAATCATCTAAGCTGTCGTGCTTTAAGGCAACTGGCGACATTTTAATTACAAACCCCCTCACCCATTCGTAAAAATGAGCAGCGTAGCGCTCCATATACTCGTCTGCCGAAACGCCTGTCGCGACAATCGGCCCCATCGGGCGAGAAGGTTCAACCTGTTCTTTGGGGGGCGCAATCGTTTGGTCGGTCATCGTCAATCTCCGTTATTGGAACAGCCTAATCGTATCATATTCGCGGCGCTTCCGGCGAAACTTTTGCGCGCTTTTCAGATGTGCGTTACAGCGGTGTTTCCAGCGAAACTTTTGCGCGCTTTTCAGATGTGCGTTACAGCGGCGCTTCCGGCGAAACTTTTGCGCGCTTTTCAGGTGTGCGTTATAAATGAGCCTGTAGAGGTGTTCGCCCAATGAGCCAATCGCAATCCACCGTCTTTATCTCGTACTCGCGCAAAGATATTGACTTTGCACAGCGTTTGTTCAGCGCGCTTGAATCCAGAGGCCATGACCCCTGGATCGATTGGGACGACATCGATTACTCACTCGATTTCTGGCACGAAATCTGCAAAGGCATCGATGGCGCGCAGAGTTTTGTGTTCATCATCAGCCCGGATTCCGTCGGCTCAAAAATCTGCAATCAGGAAATCGAATATGCCCGCCAGAATCATAAGCGTATTCTGCCGGTGATGTATCGCCCTGTCGAAGATGAGCGGGGTAAGCTGCTCCCGGAGGTTGTTGCCCAGTTTTATCGTGAAAGCTGGCAAAGCACTGCCGAAAACAACTGGGATGAAATCAAAAAGTTAAACTGGCTTTTCTTTACAGCCGAAAATGATTTTGGCGAAGCCTTTGACAACCTGATCGCGACGGCGGAACAGGATTCGGAACACGCGCGCTATCATACCCGGCTGCTGGTTCAGGCCAGGGAGTGGGACGAAGGCGGGCGCAAAGCCGGACTCCTGCGCGATGATGCCCTCCGTGAGGCCGAAAGCTGGCTGGACTTCAACGCCGAAAAAAATCCGCCGCCGACTGAGCTGCACCGTGCTTTCATCGAAGCCAGCATTGAACAGCGGACAAATGAAGAAATTCTCGAAAAGGCTCGGCAGTCGCGCGAACTTCAACTGGCGCAGCAGGCCGCCGAAAATGCTGAAAAAGCGACCCAAGCGGCGCAAAAAGTATTGGAAGAACAGCGGCGCAACGTCCATCGTTTGCGAGTTTTTATCGCTGCGCTGGGATTCCTGCTCGTTCTGGCGGCGGGATTGGTGGTCTATGCCCAGCAGCAGGCCACCCGCGCCGATAATAACGCTGCGACCAGTGATGCCAATGCCGCCGCTGCCCTCGACGCGCAGAACACGGCGGTTTATGAGGCCAATTATGCCGCGACACAGGAGCAGATGGCTGTGGTTGCCCAGGCGACATCGGAGCGTCAGGCACTTGAAGCTCAAGGTGGGGCCTTGGCGCTGAACGCCCAACAAATTCAGGCCAGCGGCAATCCGATGTTAGCCCTGGCACTGGCCTTAGCTGCCAACGAAATGACGATCCCCAAACCGCCCCCACTGGCGCAGCGGGTACTGGCTGACCTCGCCTATAGCCCTGGTGCGCGCCGCCAATTCAAGGGGCATTTGGACGACGTTACAGCGGTAGCCTTCAGCCCGGATGGAAAAACCGTGCTTTCCGGCTCAAACGATACCACCCTCATCCTGTGGGATGTTAACACGGGCGAAGTCCTGCGGCGCTTCCAGGGAAGCCCCAATACCGTGACCAGCGTCGCCTTCAGCCCCGATGGTCTGACTGCGGTTTCCGGCTCAAACGATACCACCCTCACCCTGTGGGATGTCAACACGGGCGAAATCATCCGCAGCTTCGAGGGGCATTCGGACTGGGTGACGAGTGTCGCCTTCAGCCCCGACGGGCAGACCGTCCTTTCCGGCTCAAACGATACCACCCTCATCCTCTGGGATGTCAACACGGGCAGCCTTATCCGAAAATATGTGGGGCATAGTGGGGCTGTAGCCAGCATCGCCTTCAGCCCCGATGGTCGCACTTTCCTCTCCGGCTCAGCCGACGATTCGCTCATCCTGTGGAATGTCAGCACCACCGACATCCTGCAACGCTTTGAGGGACACCAGGGGACGGTGATGAGCATCGCCTTCAGCCCCGATGGGCAGACTGCCATCTCTGGCTCAGTCGATGACACGCTGATCCTGTGGGGTATCAGCAGCGGCCTTCGCATCCGTACTTTCGTAGGACACACCGAAAATGTGACGAGCGTCGCCTTCAGCCCCGATGGGCAGACCGTCCTTTCCTCTTCCGACGACGATACACTCATCCTCTGGAATATCGACAGCGGAACAATAATACACCAACTTTGGGGACACCTGGGCGATGTGTTGAGCGCCGCTTTCAGCCCCGATGGTCAAGCGATTATCTCTGGATCGGATGATGACACGCTCATCCTCTGGGATGTCAAAAGTGGTGATCTGCTGCGCCAGTTCAACGGTCATTCGGATTGGGTGACAAGCTTATCCTTCAGCCCGGACGGCAAAACCGGCCTTTCCGCCTCGCGCGACAGCCTCATCAATCTGTGGGACGTGAACACAGGCGAACTGATCCGTACCTTCAGGGGACATACGGGTTGGGTACGCAGCGTGGTCTTCAGCCCGGACGGCAAGACGTTCCTCTCCGCCGCCGAGGACGACCTGGTGATCCTCTGGGATGTCAACACGGGTCAACAAATCCGCACCTTCACCGGACATACCGGCAATGTGTTGACGGTGGCCTTCAGCCCGGATGGAAAAACCGCCCTCTCCGGCTCTGACGACGATTCGCTCATCCTCTGGGATGTCAACACGGGCGAACAAATCCGCACCTTCACCGGACATACCGATGCCATCGGAAGTGTCGTCTTTAGTGCAGACGGCAAGACGGCGCTGTCGGGTTCGCGCGACAATTCGCTGATCTTATGGGATGTCAACACGGGTGAACCAATCCGTACCTTCGTGGGGCATATCGACGACGTGCTTAGCGTGGCCTTCAGCCCGGATGGAAAAACCGCCCTCTCCGCCTCGCTCGACAATACCCTCTTTCTGTGGGACGTGAGCACAGGCAATATTCTCCGACGCTTCCAGGGCAACACCAATAATGTGCTGAGCGTGACGTTCAGTCCCGATGGTCAGAGCGCTCTGTCCGGCTCGGCTGACTGGACGCTGGTTCTGTGGGATGTCAATACGGGTACGATTCGCCGACGTTTTCAGGGTCATACTGCGCCAGTGTGGAGCGCCGTTTTCAGCCCGGATGGGCAGACCGCTCTGTCCGCTTCTGTCGATATGTCCGTCCGGCTTTGGCGTATGGATTCGCCAGAGCGACTAATCGATTGGGCCTATTCCAACCGTGTAATCTATCCATTGGCGTGCAGCGAACGGCAAATCTATGGCGTTCTACCGCTCTGCGCCGATGGTACGCCGCCGCCCACGCTTACTCAGGTCGCGCAGCCGACCTGGACGCCGATTGCGACACGCACGCTGCCGCCCTATACTCTTACACCGCTGCCGTCACCCACCATCACCAATACACCGTCACCGACGCTGCCACCGACGATTACGACCATCCCCACAGAAACCCCCGTACCATTGCCAACGGCAACAGCCACGCCGTTTACTTTATCCGGCATGGCAGATACCGGGTCGCGAGTCTACACCCTGCCCCAGGGGGTCGTCCATTATTGGGGAATGCTGGGTCAGGCCGGAGACACCCTGCTGATTGTGGTCGCGGCGGAAAATCCCGCTCCCACGTCCATGAGCCAGGACGAGCGTCAACAACAGGGCTTGATGAATACGGTCTTTTGTCTCTACAGGCGTCTGGACACAGGCGACTACACCCTTATTGACTGTGGCGTTGACGATGAAACGCAGCCCACCACCGCGCCGGAGCGATCCAACGCCCGCGTACTGGTGACGCTGCCCGAAGATGGCTCTTATCTGATCGTACTGGGGGATGACGATGGATTGGTCGGTGGTGATTACACGCTCAATATCCTGACCGAAATTAATGGCACACCGCTGCCATCGGTGACGCCTTCACCCACGCTGTCTCCAACCCCCACCACCACACCAGTCCGTGCTGCGCAAGCACAAATAGGCAGGAATCGGGGCGAAATCGCCATCGGCGGCCTGGAGTCGTTCAGTTATCGTGGCCTTGCTGGAGAAGTGATCCGCATTCGCGTCATCGCGGTTAACCCCGCAGGCACAGGTACCAACAACGAAGAACGGGTTCAACTGAATCTGTTTGACCCGTTCGTCCGGCTCTACGGCCCAGACGGCTCATTACTGGCTGAAAATGACGACGACCCCTCGATCTTAGCCAACCAGGTGACACGCACCAATTCGCGCATCGAATACACCCTGCCGGAGAGTGGGACATACGTCATCTACGTGCGCGGCTATGACGACGCTTCGGGCGGCGCATATACGCTCCTCGTCGAGTCAGACCGCGACGGTACACCGATGCCCTCGCTGACGCCCGCCCCCACCGGAACGCCTAGCACCCCATAAGTCCGCGCGCTTTGCCGAATCCCCTGCCGCACAGTAAAATTCGCGGCAAATCGTAGCACGTCAAAATTTTTGGAGAGAAAAAATGATTGCGTCAGAACCCACCACTCAAGCCATCCCGATGACCGACGAGCAAAAATTTTTCTTCGACCTGCGCGGCTGGATTTTGATCCCGTCCGTGCTGAACCAGGATGAGGTTGACGAACTGAAAGCCGAAGTCAACGCAGGCGCGAAGAACGCCTACCAGGGCAAGCTGCAAACGCTGCTCGACCACCCCGCCGTCGTCGGCATTTTGACCGAACTCCTCTCAGAAGACCCGTTTGTCAACAACGAGGCCTACGCCTTCCGCTGCGAAAATTCGTTCACCACCATTCGTCCCGCAGGCTGGAAACGCCAGGATGTCAACGGCACGGGGATGCCCCACGTCGTCCGTCCCCCCCAGCAGGCCAACGCCATGCGCTATCAGGTGGCAGGCGGCAAAATTTTCTCCGGCCTCACGCGCGTCGTCTGGGAGCTTGAGCCTGTCAAAGCGGGCATGGGCGGTACAACCTTCCTCAGCGGATCGCACAAAGCGCATTTTAATTACGGCGGGCCAGACAAATATCGCCCGAATATCGAGGGGTCGCCCTGGGAAGCCAACATGCGCAACAGCATGGAAGAATATAGCTGCCCTGCTGGGTCGGCGGTGGTCTTTACCGAAAGCCTGATCCATGCCGCCAACGACTGGACGAATCCCGACAATCCGCGTATGGCCGTTTTCAACTGCTACAATTCGATCTGGGCGCAGTGGCACCGCATGAATCTGTCGCATGAAATTATCGAGGCCATGCCGCCAAAACGCCGCAGCCTGTTTCGGGGTACGTGGGCGCTGGGCGCGGGTGGCAATCGCGAATATTCGATTGATAATCGCTCACTATAAAATTTTAACCCTCACGCGGAATCATTTTCGCAAATTGACCATTGGTGTAGAGGCGCAGCATGACCGAAGGGAATTCCTGTGGAATGCTGCGCCCCTACGGGCATTGATACTACCCCCTGACAGGCACATATTTAGATCAACAATATATAAAAATTTTAGTATTATCTAAATATTATGCCAAGCAGTGGTAATCAGCGTATTTTTCGTCTCTCTAGAGGCGTCCGTCGGGGAAGCTTCCGGCCTGGAACGCGGCGACCTGCTCTGGCGTGAAGGGCGATTCGAAAAGATCAGCCGATTCGTGGTAGGAGCGGAACAGATCGACGATAAAATGCAGCCGATCCGACAGGCGTGACCAATCCACCGCGCCGCTGCCACCGGGGTTATTCGGCGTCGGATCGAGTTTTTCCAGCAGTGTGAGCAAATCCGCCAGCGCAAGCTCCCGCAGCGAATCGGGAAATTCAGCGGGAATATCGCTGCCGAGGCGCAGGATCACGCCGTGTGGCAGGCCGATGGTCATCATGTACTCGGTAATCAGCAGCTTCGCCACATTTTGCGCATCTTCGACCAGTGAGGCCGCCAATTGGTCGAATGCACTGCGCCGCCGGATCAGCCGCAGAAAAAACAGACGCAGGCGAATCCACCAGCCCCGCCCCGGAAACAGCGCCTTAATCAGCCGTTCGCGAAATTCGTCGTAGTCGATGAACGCCGCTTTCATGGCGGCCTCGATCTCCGGCTGAAGGCGTGTCTGTTCATGATAGCCGATCTCGATGTTGGCAAGCAGCATCATCTCGGCGCGCGTTTTGAGATTTGGCTCAAAAAAGGCGTGATAGTAGCGCGAAAACGCCTGCCGCAAATACTGCTGACCGTCGGGCGGGTCGCCGGGGCGGAGTGAATCACAGAAGCGCGCCAATTTTTCATCATCAAAATTTTCGTTATCCACGCAGGTGGCGATAAAACGGGCGAATTCGCGACCAATCTCCGCGTAAACTTTTCGATTGCCCCGCCCCACCGCAGCGCTGGCACGGTCAAAGGCCGCCAGCGGATTGAGTAGCTGCGCCACCGATTCCTCAATCTCGGCTCCGGTCTGTGTCGAGCCAAGCGTTCGGGCAGAATCCGCGAGTGCCGCAGACTGGGTTTGCACCGCAGACCGCAGAATATTTTCCAGCGTGCGTTTCACATCTTCCTTGCGGATCGTCTGTCCGGCCTGTTTCGAAGCCCAGGTCGCGAAAGTACACCAGTTGGCGGCGATTCCTGTGCGCGCGGTAAGTGCCAGCGCCAGTTCATGATAGCAGTAGGTGATGAACAGGTTACGCATCACGGCGTCGGTGCGCGCAGCAATCTGATCGACTTCATCGACGGTGGGAATATGCGGCATTTTTGTGAAAACTCGCTTTCGTGGTGGTCACGAACATTTTTTATTATAGCTGCGATTTTGCCCCTGAGTGGCCTATTCCATTTTGCGCCGCATGACCCATCTAAAGCGCCAGATTTGCCGGAATAATGGAAATTATAGCTCTATCAATCGTCTATCGTTTTAATGTAAGGAAATGAAAAATGGATCTCAATAATCTGCGTGACGTATTTCACGAGCAGCTTAAGGACATTTACAGCGCCGAAAAACAGCTCACCGAAGCGCTGCCCAAAATGGCGAAAGCCGCCTCTGCGCCGAAATTGAAGGAAGCCTTCCGCGATCACCTGAAAGTCACCGAACACCAGGTCGAACGCATTCATCAGCTTTTGTCATCGCTGGGCGTCAACCCCGGCAACAAAAAATGCAAGGCGATGGAAGGCTTGATCGAAGAAGGCGACGAGATGGCGAAAAATGATGGCGATGGCGAAGCGCGCGACGTGGGCTTGATCTGCGCGGCGCAGAAGGTCGAACATTACGAGATCGCCACCTACGGCAGCCTGCGCACCTGGGCCAGCATCCTCGAATATCGGGAAGCGGCGGAAATGCTTCAGGAAATTCTGGATGAAGAATACGAGGCGGACACCAAACTCAACTGGCTGGCTGAGGGTCATCTGAACCGCAAGGCCGTGCAGTAGCGCCGAGTCCGTATGAATTCGGATATTTGAACGCGGTGTTGGTCGGAGTGCAATGACACAGTTTAACGATTAAATGCGCGGTTTAATCTAAGCGCCGTAGGGGCAGGTCTGAGACTTGCCCGTACAAAACATACTCCGTCTTCATTTTTTAAACATCCTTATTGCGCCCCAACGACAGATGATGTTTTCGCAAAATGTCGTAAACCCATCGGGACGGCGCGAAAATGGCGTGTCTACTGCGTGTAAATGTACATCACCAGTTTTCCCAGGCGGAGTTCATCCCCATAGCGCAAAAAATGAGGCTGATCGCGCAGTAAAAAATGACCATTGAGATAGGTGCCGTTGGTGCTGCCCAGGTCAACAATCATCGGCGCTTCCGGCGTGTATTGGATCCGCGCATGAAGCCGCGAAACGCCATACTCCATTGCGCCATACAGCGACAGGTCGATATGAGGCCTGAGGTTGCCTTCGCGTTCTGCCCTGCCGACTGTGACTGGTTCGCCATAGGGCAGCGTAACAGGCTTCACCCCGCCGCTAACCAGGATCATGAACGTGAGTTCGGGTTCAGTGGGCGCGAGGGGGAGCAGCGGCCTATCTCTGACTTCGTGGTGCGCCTGGACAACCAGCGTCTGGCGTAATTCTTTGCCACAAAGACGACACAGGATTGACCCCTCGCGATTTTCTTCCCCACAATGTCGGCATTTGTTCATGAGCGATAACCCATCATCAAAAAATTTTGAACAGTATAATGGCATTTTGCGCTGAAGGGTGGTGAATTTTTTGTGAAATTTCATAATGCGCTTTGAAATATTCCGTCATAATCCCCAGCCGAGTCGCGCCTAGATAAAATGTTCTGTATAATCGCTGTTGGAGGGTCATCAATATGGGCGCAACTTTTTTCATATCACAGGACGAATTTCACCGCTGGCTTGAAGCCAACCACCACCAAACTCAGGAAATCATCATCGGCTTTTACAAAACCAAATCTTCCCACAAAGGCATCACCTACCCACAAGCGCTGGACGAAGCCCTGGCCTACGGCTGGATCGACGGCGTGCGCAAATCCATCGACGACGACAGCTATCAGATTCGCTGGACGCCGCGCAAGCCGGGGAGCATCTGGAGCGCGGTCAATATCAAACGTGTCGCTGAGCTAACTGCCCTGGGGCTGATGCAGCCGTCGGGGTTAAAGACGTTTGAGGCGCGCAAGCCGGAAAAAAGCGGCCTGTATTCGCACGAAAATCGGCCTCAGACCTTTGACGCGGCGCAGGAAAACATCTTTCGCGAAAATCCGGCGGCCTGGGAATTTTTTCAGGCGCAGGCACCCTCGTACCAGCGCACCTCAATCTGGTGGGTGGTGAGCGCCAAGCAGGAAAAAACGCGGCTCAAGCGGCTGGCGGAACTGATCGATTATTCGGCAAAAGGGCGGCGCATGACGGACGTGTGGGTCAAAGGCAAGAAAAATGAGGCCGACGGCACAGGTTGACAACGCGCTCGTTCGCGTTTAATCTATCCACATCAGATATAACGAGCGTGGATATAAACAGCGCATCCGGTCAATGAAATGACGGCGCATGAGGGAACTATGGCTGAACATTTAACGCCAGCGGTACTGCATATTCTCCTGGCGCTGGCAGATGGCGAACGACACGGCTACGGCATCATGCAGGAGATCGAGGTTATCAGCGGCGGGCAGTTGAAGGTCGGCCCCGGCACGCTCTACCGCTCGATCCGGCAAATGCTGGAAGATGAGCTGATCGAAGAGCTGGACGAGCGTTCGGACGACGAACGGCGGCGCTATTATCGCCTCACCCCGCGCGGCAAAACCGTCGCGACGTTGGAACTGACACGCCTGTCGCGGCTGGTCAATTCACCTTCGGCGCGCCAGCTTCTCCGCGACGGCTCGACCTGATGCCGATTGCGCACACCATACGCCAATTTTGAATACAATGAGAAATTATTTGCGAAATTACTGGAGGCCAGAATGTTAAATTTTGAACTTTGTGTTGCCCGTTTGACGCGGCAGGCGCAGGACATCCGCCAGATGGCGCTGGGTATCTCCGTCGAGCAAGCCCGCTGGAAGCCGGACGCCGATTCATGGTCGATTCTGGAAGTCGTCAATCATCTTTATGACGAGGAGCGCGAAGATTTCCGCGTGCGCCTCAAACATATTTTAGAGCGCGCGGAGGGGATGCCGCCGCCGATTGATCCGCAGGGCTGGGTCACGTCACGCGCCTATAACGAGCGCGACCTGGAAGACTCGATGATGAAATTTTTTCAGGAACGCAGCGCCTCGCTCACCTGGCTGCGCAGCCTGACCGCGCCCGATTGGGACAGCGCGATAGAAATGCGATTGGGTCGTCTCACCGCCGGGGACATGCTCACGTCCTGGGTCGCGCACGATTTATTGCACCTGCGCCAGCTTGTCGAACTGCGCTATGCCTATCTCCGCCAGGATGTCGCGCCCTACCAGATCGGCTATGCGGGTGACTGGTAAATCGCACATGAAATCGCAAATCAGGCCGCTCAAAATGACATCGATATAGCATACTGGATGACGAAACTCAAAGGAGAGCAACCAACATCAAAAATGCCTTGCATTCTCAGTTAAGCTTCATCTCAAAATCCATCATTCGCCCCCTATAATGCTAACAAATGGAGTCTTGCTTTGAGGCCAGGAATTATGAAAACGTTCCCCAGCAGTCGTCTGGCGACGCACACCCTTGACCTGTCGCGAATTCTGGCAATCACAACGGTGGTTATTGGCTGTCTGGCAATGGTCGGCTGGCTGCTTCACATCGAAATTATCCGCAACCCCCCGCCGGAGTTGAGCGCCATGAAATTCAGCACGGCGCTCGTTTTCACCATCGCGGGCATAGGCTTGCTGAATATGCGTTCGCGACCCCGCACCGCTCAGGCGGCTGCCGCGCTCGTCATCCTCATCCCCGTGCTGACGCTGGGCAGCTATTTGCTGGGCTGGCGGTTGTTCGTCGATAGCCTGGTGATCCGGGACAGCTTGCAGAATCCTGCGACCAACAGCATGTCCCCCCTCAGTGCGTTCAACTTCATCCTAATGGGGATCGCTTTTTTTCTCATGCTCCGTTTCCGCCGCTACTGGCTGGCGCACCTGCTGCTGGTGATCGTCGGCTGCGCCACGCTGGTCGTGCTGTTGGGCTACCTCTATTCGATTCAGTCGCTTTACAAGATTGGCACTTATTCATCCCCTTCCTTACAGACTTCTCTCCTGTTTATCGCCTTGAGCCTGGGCGCATTTTTCGCCGTTCCCGATCAAGGTTTCGCGGGCTTTGCCACTGCGGGCAGCGCGGGCAGCTATATGGTGCGGCGGCTGCTTCCCCCCGCGATCCTCGTGCCGCTGGTGGTCGGATTCCTCCGCTGGCAGGGTGAACTGCTGGGCCTGTATGATACAGCCGTTGGTCTGGCGCTGTTCACGGTCTCCAATATTTTTATTTCCAGCGCCTTGATCGTCTGGATTGCCTTTCGCCTGCACCGCATCGACCAGGAGCGCAGGCAAGCCGTTGACGAACTGCACCGCACCAACGAGGCGCTGGACAGCCGCGTCACCGCGCGCACGGCAGACCTGCAAGCCGCAAACCAGATTTTAGAATCGGAAATCCGCGAACGGGAACGCACCCAGGCCCGCTACCGCGCCTTGATCGAACATTTGCCCGATTCAGCCGTCATCCTGTTTGACCGCGACCTGCGTTACATCATCGCCGACGGGCCAATTTTGAGCAAAGCAGGCTACAGCCAGGAGCAAATGCTTGGAAAAACCGCCGGCGAGGTGCTGCGACCCGAATCGCAGTCATTTTTTATCCCCCTGTATGAACGAGTGCTTCAAGGCGAAACGATCCAGCTTGAGCGGCAGACCGGAAAGCTCTACTACGACTCGCGCTTTGTGCCTGTTTACGATACCGACGGCAGCGTCCTGAACGGGCTGATCGTCGTCCACGACATCACCGAGCGCGTGACGATGGAGGAGGTTCTGCGCCAGCGCGTGGAGGAAGAACAGGAACTCCACAATAATATGCAGGCGCTCCACGAAATCACGATTGAACTCACCAATATCAGCGACCTGGACGTGTTTTACCGCCGCGCCGTCGAGTTTGGCTTGCGCGACTTTGGCTTCGAGCGGCTGGGGCTGCTGCTGTTCGACCCTCAAAGCTCGGAGGCCACCGGCACTTATGGAACGGACGCGCAGGGCAACCTGATCGATGAATATCACCTGCGTTTTAACCCCAGCGACCTGACGAATATTCTGCTGCGGGCTTTTCAACGCGACGAACTGTTCGCCGTCGATGAAGAAGCAGAATTATTTCATAATTTTCAGCTCATTGGCACAGGCTGGAACGCCGCCGCTGTGCTGTGGAACGGCACGGACAAATTGGGCTGGCTGTGCGCCGACAACGGCGTCCGTCATGCGCCGCTCAACAAGTCGATGCTCAACATCCTCTCGCTTTATGCGCTGACGCTGGGCAACCTGCTGGCGCAAAAACGAACGCAGGCCGCCGTCAGAGCCAGCGAACGCAACCTCCGCCTCCTCGCCGAAAATTCGCCGGACGTGATCTACATCCTCGACCTGCCCACTTCCAAAATGACCTATCTGAACCGGAGCGAATTTTTAGGCTATTCCGGGCGCGAAATTGATGGCCCGCAATCGTTGATTTATGCCCTGCATCCCGACGACAAAGCGCGCGTATTGGATCACTGGGGCAATTGGACAGCGAGTGGACATACCGGGTCTGCCAGTGTCATCGAATTTCGCCTGCACGACAAATTTGGAAACTGGCAGTGGTTGGAAAGCCGCGAAACCGTTTTTGAAAGTACGCAGGGGGGCGAGCCGACCCAGGTATTGGTGACATTGACTGTGATTACCGAACGTAAGCAGGCTGAGGAGCGCGCCATCGAACTGGGCAAGGAGCGCGAACAGGTCAAGATGCTGTCCGATTTTGTGCGCGATACTTCGCACGATTTCCGCACCCCGCTGACGGTCATGAGCACCAACATGTATCTGCTGTCGCGGGTGAGTGAGCCGGACAAACAGGCGCAATATCTGAAAAATGCCGAACAGCAAATTTCACGGCTCACACGGCTCATTGACCGCTTGCAGCTTATGGTGCGGCTGGACAGCCAGAAATCGCTGGAGATGAGCCGCGTCCATATGAACCCATTCATCATCGATTTTTGCACACAGGTCGAGGCGGAGGCCGCGAAAAAAGACATCACCAACGTCCGCGAATTATGTGAAAGCAGCGTTTATATCCAGGCCAACCGCGAAGAACTGCATCAGGCGTTGGTTGAGTTGGGCAATAACGCCGTGTGGTATACGCCGTCAAACGCCACAATTACGATTCGCACCCGCCAGGAAAATGACAGCCTCATCATCGAAATCTGCGACACGGGCATCGGGATCGCCGAGGGCAATCTGACGCGCATTTTTCAGCGCCTCTACCGCGTCGATGACTCTCGTTCGTCACAATCAGGCGGCACGGGGCTGGGTCTGCCTATCGCCAAGCGCATCGTGGAGCTGCACCAGGGCCAGATCGAAGTGGAAAGCGTGGTGGGGCAAGGCAGCATCTTCCGCGTGATTTTGCCATTAAGCCAGTAACGCGCGATGTTGGTTGTGCGGGTATGATGATGCGAATGAACTTTTTACTTCGGTCATCGCGCGATGTCGGTTGTAGGGGCGCACAGCTATGCGCCCCTACACACTGCACGCTAAACTCCGGATTTAAAAGTAAAAGCATCAATGGCTGGCGAAACAAACGCACCGTCTATGCCTAGCACACCGGAAGCGGCTCAAAAGGCACGGGATACGGGCCAAAAACGGCACTCTCGATTCGATCACTCTGGCGGCGAACCGTGAACGTACACCAATGGGCTTTCGGGAGCGGCGGGACATCGACAGCGATATTGATTTGTCCTTTACTCTCGTAGATGACGCTTGCGGCAGCGGGCATATTATCAGCAGTCACTTCTGCTTTATATCCCGCCCCGGCAGCACTAGTCGCGCCAGCAAACTCCCCGTAGAGTTCGAGATAATGGCGGTTCATGCCGTTGGGCTGGGGCGTCATATTGACATAACGAATCCCCATGATTTGCGGCGCTGGGAGAAATAACTGCCGCAAACTGAGCATGATGGTTTTATCGCTGCCATCCGTGTCCAAAATACCATTATGCTCACCGGGGACGGTTGGATAGGCCTGCCAGATGATGGCAACTGGAATTTCGGCGCGACGAATCGCATTGATCGTTTGTTGAAAGCGCCAGCGAATCTTCGGGCCATCAACATCCTCACGCGCGATGTCGATTTGACCCAATTCGCCGATGATGAGCTGGCTTGTCCCAATGATTTGCTGAATCTCGCGCAAATCCTGGTCAAAGGTGCCGCTGTTAGCGCTTTCCCAGGCCGAATAAGAGACGTAATCGGGCTTTACTTGTGGAACAATGTCAAAAAGTGTGCTTGCAAATCCACAGTGATGCAGCAGGTTATAGCTGGCGATCTCAATCGCATCATGGACTTCAACCCCTTTATATCCCAGCCGAGCCGCAACCTGCCGACCTGCTTTAATGCCTTCCTTGCGTAATTGAAACCACCGAATAAACCCGGCGATCCGCTGTCGGGGCGGGAGCGGGTCCTGGTCACAGGTTTGGCGCTCGTTATTGGCGTTCACGACGTAGGCATATGCGCCCGCACAGTAAAGGTGATTGTCGGTTTCCCAATTGGCGATAATGAAATTTTTTCCGGTGTCCCGCTGCGTTTCAAACAGCGCCACCGTCAAATCCCGGTATTCCCTACGGACGAGCGCCGCGTTCTGAGGCGTAAAAAAAGCAGGATCAAAAAAATTGGATCGTGTACCCATTGGGCCATGAGAAGCCGAGTCATAAGTCGTCAGGACAATCGTCTGAAGGTCTTTGGAAGCAAACGCATCCTGATAATAACGAGTGCGTACCGCGCACGGTAAAAAGGGTTTCGAAGGCGGACACGCTTCGTTAAATTCGGTCAAATCGAAGTTGTAAACGTTGCCCAGCCCTGGGCGGCGTAGGCTGGGAGTCAGCAGGAATCGGGCTGTTTTAAACCCTGCTGCCTCCATATTTTGAAGACCGAGGGGGAGCGCCTGATGAATGTTCGTTGCCGAGGGCTGGAATCCCCCCCAGAAATAAGCGCCCAGGAAACTCGGCAGCGGCTCTGGATGACTGCCCATACGCTGCGACCAAATGGGGCTTTGTTTTCTGTCGTTCCCTCTTATCACCGTGATTCGGCAGGTTGAACCTGCGGGTGGCGGCACAGTCGAGATATTGATCTGTCCCTGAGACTGGTACTCGACCACCGAGTTGATCGGTTTAAATGTCAAGTTCATGCCCGGTGAAAGTGGATCAACCATGCCGTTATGGGTGACTTCGCAGCCATAGCCTGTGCCGGGGAATCGCCCATACAATTCAAAATACTGCCGTCCGTCCGTGACTCCTCTGTTTTTGACGCCGCGAATCTCAATTTCGGGCGCTGCAATCGCGATTGGCCCAAAGACATTGCTTTGTTTCGGATCAGTGGAGCGCATGAAGTAGAACAGACAGGTCGAACCTGTGGGTCGCTCAGGAATGGAAATATTGAATTGATTCGCAGAGCGATATTCAATATTGGCGGCCAGCAGCGCCCCATTACAGTTTACATAGGCGGCATAAGTGAGATCAGCCTGATTGAATGAACCATATATTTCAAAGTAATGAAGAATGGATGTAGCGCCTCGGTCAGTAACGCCAGTGATTTGAAAATCGGACATACGACAAGACACTTTCTACTCAAATAACGATAACAGGTGAACAGCCCCGGAATGGAAGATTTCCCCCAAGGCTTTCACCTCTATCTATTATATACAAACTATTTTGCGCCCGTATCAGGACGCTGCGCCCCTACGCCCCCACTCCGATAATCACCTTGCCGCGCGCGTCTCCACCTTCCAGATAACGGATCGCCTCTGCCGTCTCGTTCAGCGGATAGCAGCGGTCAATCACTGGCACGACTTTCCCCGCTTCGAACAGGCCGTTCAAAAAATTCAAGTCCTTCGCATCAGGATTTGCCATCAGGTTGCCTAATTTCTGACCACCTCTGGAAAGCAGCGGCCCCAAAAACATCGCTTTTAAAATTTCCGCCGTCGCGCCGCCCGCCATGACGTAAATGCCGTTGGGCGTGAGCGAACGCCGATATTCCGAAATCGAGCGATAGGCGGCGGTGTCCAGAATAAAATCGTATTGCTGACCATTCTGCGTAAAATCTTCCCGCTTGTAATCGATCACGTGGTCAGCGCCGAGCGCCCGCACCGTGTCAATTTTTTTCGTGCTGCATACGCCCGTCACTTCCGCGTCAAAAGCTTTGGCGATCTGCACCGCGAATGAGCCGACGCCGCCCGATGCGCCGTTGACGAGAACTTTTTGCCCTGGCTGGACGCGCCCGCCAAACCCTTGCAGCGCAGTCACGGCTGCCATCGGCACGGCTGCCGCCTGCTCAAAGCTGAGGTTGGCAGGTTTTAAGGCTAAAATATTTTCAGGCACGGCGACATATTCAGCAAAAGCACCCCATCCGCACCCGCTCAGGTCGCCATAAACCGCGTCGCCGGGGCGAAACCGCTTCACATCGCTGCCGACGGCCTCGACCACGCCCGCCATATCCGAGCCTGGAATCGGGCGTTTCGGTTTGGTAAGCCCGCCCGTCATCAGGCGCACCAGGAACGGCGACCCGCTGATGATGTGCAGATCGGCGGCGTTCAGCGAGGCGGCCTGAATTTTTATCAGCACTTCATTGGCTTCCGGCGTGGGTTTTACAATATCTTCGAAACGCAGCACATCGGCTGATCCATACTGGGTGTAGACAATCGCTTTCATAATGTTTTTCATCGGTTTTTGATCCTGTTTTTCATTGGTTTTCATCGGTTTTCATCGGTTTTCATCGATATTTTCAATTTTGCTTATCACCGGGCAAAGCAGCGCCCGACCCGGCGAAAACGAGTGATTTTGAATAGTGTTTGGTTGTCGGGATATTGAGAGTGTGACGCGCGTGGTTAACGATTAAGCTCTGTAGTGAAGGGTGTTCGGCTGCTGCGGTAATTCCACAGCTTCATCAAGCGGACTCCGCGCGTCACACTCGTGATGACCGCGCTGCTGACGAGGATGATCTCCGGCAGGCTCTCAAATAAGGGGATATTGCCGAGCGTGGGGATGGTCGCCAGCGCACGTTCGACCAGCGGTGTAGACACGACAAAGTAGGCGCAGACTGTGCCGACCAGTTCTATCACCGTTTCGAACAGCCATAGCCCCATCGTCCAGCTTTTGCGGCGCAGCACCAGCGCATGGATGCCGATCATCCCCACGACCATTGCGATGAGCAGAATCGTCCAACTCTGCGGAATCGGGATCACTTCACCCGGATTATTCAGGTTGAAACTGAGCGTCATGCCGCCCACGCTCAGAAAATAGAGCAAAATGAGCGACACAATCGTGCCAATAGTGATGCCGAAAGCCGATTCTAAGCGGTCAACCGCCTGTGGGGAATTCACTTCGGGCAGGTCGAGCGGGTTGAAAGCCATATCCTGGGGGTCGAGCTTGACGCCGGAGCGCTGAATTAGTGCGAAAATTAACACCACCACCGCCGAAAACATAAAGACGGCCTGAATAACGCCGAACAGCGTGTCCAAAAACAGGTTGAGCAGCGGCACAGTTTGCGCGTCGTCGAGCAGTCCCAAAATGCTGACAATAATGACGATGGGCGGCACGAAAACCCACCCCTGGCGTAAAACCAGTATCATGGTCGGATAAAGATCAGGCCCAACCAGATATTGTTGGCTGCTGTAGCGGGCAGCCATCTGGTGCGGCGCGCCCAGTTCGGTCAGCACGGCAGCGATTTCGTCCTGCGTGGGCGATCCTTCATATCGGTCATCCAATTGATCCTGAATTTGCGAACGGAGTTCGGCTTCGATGTCTGCGCGTTCTTTCGACGGCAGATACTCTCCCACCTGATGGACATAGCGTTCAATCAGCTCACTCATGATTTTCTCCTTGCAAGATGCGGCGCATCATTTCAATCGTCTCGAACCATTCCGCGCTCAGCGCCTTCAGCACGTCGCGGCCTTCCGGGCTAATCCGGTAATATTTGCGGGGGCGCGCTTCACCCACTTCCCATTCGCTTTCCAGCAGCCCTTGCTTTTCCAGCCGCCGCAGCAGCGGGTAGAGCGTCCCTTCTTCGATCTCTAATCCCTGCTCCGCCAGCCGCTGAATGAGGCTGTAGCCATAGCGGGCGGTGTCCATCTGGCTGAGAACTGCCAGCACCACCACTCCCCGCCGAAGCTCTAATCGTAGGTTATTGATCTGGTCATCTGTTTCCGTCATATCCTGTGTGGCCTATTATACTGTGCGAGATTCGATACTGTTGGAAACATTATACTGTGTGTCGCACAGTGATACTATACGATACGTCGCACAGTATTGTCAAGCCCACAGTATCGATTCTTTCGTAAGATATTCTGGTGTTGTGATTTTGTTGCGTCGCCATCGGTTAATGTGGTTTAGCTTTTAAATCGGGAGTTTAATCGAGGCGGCGTAGGGGCGCAGCGCGCTACGCCCGTACAAAACATACTCCCGATTATTTTCTTAATTTGCATAAACCGACGGCTACCGAAATTCAAGTCCGCTAAAGGGACTCTTATAATCTGCTATAAACCCCTTCAGTGCGTTTGGATTTCGGCAGTCGGACATTTTAATGTCTGGCGGAGCTGCGTCGATAGAGTCTCTGATCGGGTTGTAGGGGCGAAACATATTGCGCCCAGATGTATACCCGTTTATTTTGGCAATTTAGATCATTATTCCCCTATCACCACTCCGGTCACAGACGGGCTATAAAAGGCCAAAATGTCGCAAGTGCGATACAATCAGGCGTCTAAAAGAGGGGAGCATTTATGTCAGACTACAAACCACTAAAACTAGACAGCTTTTATAACGCGGGCAGCACTTTTTATGGTCGGGACTCCAAAATCGGCGATCAGACGTTTCACGGCCTACCGTTCAAAATCGGCGCAGACGCAAATCGCTGCTTCGTCGGCTTTGAGGCAGGCACAGGCGCGCTCAGCATCCCCGTCAATGACACGGCCTACAACGTGATTTTCGTCCACACGCTGCTCGAATCGCAGGTGATGAAGGGCGAACCGATTGGACGGGTGATCGCGCATATCACATTTCACTACGCCAGCGGCGAAACTGAGCGCATTTCGATCCGCGAACGCTTCGAAATCGGCATCGTGCCGACGACGTGGGGACAGTGGCCTTTTGTGGCGCTGCCGGAGCAAAAAGATTTTCTCGCGGGGCGCACCGAGGGCCGCTGGGAAGAAACCGGGTGGCGGCAGACCGAGGCCAGCTACGCACACGGCAACGATTATTACCTGTGGGCGTGGCGCAACCCCAACCCACAGCAGATCATCGAAAAACTGACGATTGAACCCGGAGATCGCAAATTTATTATCGCGGCGATCACGCTGGGTCAGGAAAATGAGGAGCCGTTCTTCCGCCAGGGACGCCGCCCCGTCAAAATCACGCTGGCAAAAGACGAGTCGAAAAAATTTGATTTGCAGGTCGATGTGGATCGCGGTGTGGCGACCTATGCCTATCCGCTGCCATCACAATCCGCCGACGAATTTTTGAAGGATGATTTGAAGGGTTTTGGGCAGAAGGCCAATACCCAAAACAGCCCAGCTTATGTCGAAATCGCGGCGATTCCGTCGGCGACGGTCACGGTGGCGGCGCAGGATGGCGAAATCGCGCAGGTGAAATGGGGCGA
>Ga0268299_1001692_pt1 | contig 34480 bp, 26 predicted proteins | sample NOBtaG_FD_193484 | JGI IMG/M metagenome (GOLD analysis project Ga0268299, IMG submission 193484) | Activated sludge microbial communities from bioreactor in Nijmegen, Gelderland, Netherland - NOB reactor | ecosystem: Engineered > Bioreactor > Aerobic > Activated sludge | place: Netherlands... | reverse complement strand
GGCACGCCCGGCGAATAGGTGAGGAACACGACGCCGACGATCTCACAGGGCGACGTGGCGCACTGACGCGACGGACCGTCGAAGGCGACCCAATACGGCGTCGCGTTGTCGCTCGCGACGCAGACGCTCACCTGCGTGAACTTGTGGAGCTTGCTCTCGGGGAGCTGGTAGGTCCACCGCGTCCCCGAGCTGCTGCTGGTCCGGCTGGTACACCCGCCCGCGTTCGAGGCCTGCGAGGCGAACGCGAAGAAGCCGTCGAGACCGATGCGCGGCACGGGGCGGAGATCCTTCTTCGGAATGCCCTTCTTCTTGCACTTCTGCTTCGTGAGGTCCCACGTGTACTCTTTGCCCTTCTTGCCGGGCAGCGGCACCGTGAACGGTCCGCCGTTGCACGTCGTGAGCGCGTTGTCGGTCGGATAGCGGAAGACGCGCTTCGTGAGGACGCCGCCCTCGTCGAACACGTGAAATCGGCTGAGCTTGCCACCCTGCCACTCGCTCCACGAGAAGCGCTGCGGCACCCCGCGCGGCTTGAAGTCGAGCCGCGTCACGGTGATCTCGGCGGTGAAATCACTGGAGGTGGTGGGAGCGGCGAGCGCGGGAACGGCCGACGACATCAGCCAGGCCGTTCCTGCGAGCGCCACGAGGCGCCGAGTCGAAGCAGTCATCACGAGATCTCCTTCCGGTCGATCGAGGGGTGGGGCTGGCCGGCGACGGAAGTTCGCATGGGCGTGAGCGCTCCGCCAACACCTGTTTCCGGCGGGCGCCCATCCCGACTTGTCGGGAGGAGAACCCCCTACCCGAAGACCGGGCCCGATTCGTCGAAGCGGAGATCGGTGTCGGCGTCGGCCATGGTGACGAAGAGGCTCTTCGGCGGCTCGGCGAGGTTCGCGAGGATCGGCACGGGCTGACCGACCTCGAAGAACCACGCGGCCTTCAGCGCGGCGTCGAACGCGTCGACCGAGCTCGCCGTCGTGACGCCGTCGAACCTCCCCGCACGCGCGAGGTGTTTCACGGCGCGGAGAATCGCGGCGAACGCGTCCGGCCGCTCGGGCGCGGTCCGGTAGTCGACGAGCGACAACGTCGCGAGGCCGCGGCGATTCGCGGCGCGCACGACGAAGTAGCAGCTCGGATCCCCGTCGCGGAGGTACGTCACGTACGTGCTCGGCACCGCGAAGAAGCGCCACGCGAGCACCGCGGGCGAGCGATCGAGCTCGAGACGCCCGTCCGGCCATGCGCGCTGCGTGACGCGGGCCACGTCCCCGACGGCCGCCTTCGTGAACCGCGCGCCTCCGACGTCGATCGTCGCCGGCGCGGCGACGGGGCGCAACGTCGCCTTCCCGCCCGCCGACGCCCGCGCGAGCCCGACGAGCCCACGCACGCCGTTCGGCCACAGGAACTTCCGCATGGTGCCGATCGTCTTGATGCGGACCGCGCCGAACACCTTTTCCGCCGCGGCGCTGATCGTCACGCAGAAGAAGGGGCTGTAGGCACGGGCGATCTTGAACGAGAGCGCCCCGCCGGCGCGGCTGTTGCGGGCGCTCTCCTTCACGAAGAGGTCGACGCCCATGAAGGCGCGCGTGCGGCTTCCGTCGAGGTGGTACTCGATCGGCTGGAGGATCACCTGGCCGACGATGGTCCCGTCGTCCTCCGAAACGATCGCGACGTCGGGCGCGTTCTCGTCGGCGAGCAGCGGGTTCTCGAGGATCTGGAACCGGAAGCGGTCCGGCACCGACACGCGGGTCGGGAAGATCTCTGCGTTGAAGCGGTAGAAGTCGGCGTAGCGCTCCGGGCGGAGCGCTTCGAGCTTCACAGACTCATGCGGCCGCGCGACGGCCGTCGATCGCGCGGCAGAGGTTCAGCTTCACCTCGCGGCGCGGGTACTCGCCCTGCACGAAGTAGCGATGCAGCAGCGCGGTCGAGAGCAGGAGGATGAACGCCTGATTCTCGCGCTGGCTGATCCCGCCGGGCGGCGCGTTGCGCACCTTCTTCAAGAATTGCTGGCAGAAGACGCCGTTCAGGAACGGGACCTTCGCGAGCTCGCTCTCCGAGAAGAGCGCGTCGGTGTAGTCGGCGTCGGTGGCGCCGAGGAACGCGGAGAGATCCGGCGCGCGGTAGGGCTGCTTCGGCTTCTTCAAGATGCTCGGCGGCAGCGTGTCGGGGAACGCCTGCTTCAGGATCCACTTCTCGTCCATGTTCGGCCCGAGCTTGAGGTCGTTCGGCAGGCGCGCCGCCCACTCGACCACGCGATAGTCGAGGAAGGGACAGCGGCCCTCGACGCTGTGGGCCATGCTCATCCGGTCGCCCTGGGTCGAGAGCAGGTAGCCCGGGAGCAGCGTCTTCCATTCCAGCCACTGGGCGCGCTCGACGAGCCCGAGCCGACCGAAGACGGCCTCGTTCGCCGCGGTGTACGCCTTCAAATCCGCGAGCCCGTCGCGCTGCTGCTTCAAGAGGCGCAGACCGAAGAGCGAGTTGTGGAACCGCAGCTCGTGCGAGAAGAGCCCCGGAGTCTTCTCCTGCGCGAACTGCGCGAAGACCGACGCCAGCGCCTTCGTGTTCGCGTCGTTGAAGTGCGGCAGGTACGGATAGAGCTTCCGCAGCTTGTCGGCGTCACGCTCGGCGTCGAAGCCCTGGCGGAGGATCGCCTCCTTGAAGATGTCGTAGCCGAGGAAGCTCTCGTCCGAGCCCTCGCCCGTGAGCACGACCTTGATGCCCTTGTCGTTCACGAGCTTCGACAGCAGGAACATCGGCACGAACGCCGTCCGGAAGACCGGCACCTCGCCGTGCCAGATCGCCTCGGGGAAGGCGCGCGCGATGTCCCCCTGGCGGATCGGCAGCGCGGTGTGGTTCGTGCCGAGGTAGTGCGAGAGCTCGAGCTGATCCTTCGACTCGTCGAACTCCTTGTCGTCGAACGTGATCGAGAACGAGTGCACTTGGCTGAGCCCGTTCGCGAGCGCGAGCTGGGTCGTGATCGCGGAGTCGAGCCCGCCCGAGAGATACGTCGCGACCTCGACGTCGCTCCGGAGCCGGAGGCGCACGGCGTCGGAGAGGATCTCGCGCGTGCGCTCGATCGCTTCGGCGGCGGAGCCCGTGAACGGCCCCTCGGCGCCGGGCCAATCGAGCTGCGTGTACGGCGCCAGGGTTTCCTCGCGGCCGCGGAGCTTCAGGTACCAGCCGTTCGGGATCTGCCGGATGCCGGTGAAGCCGCTCTGGTCGGGCAGCGGCGTCCAGGTCGTGAAAATGGACGCGAGCTGCGCCTCGTCGAGCTCGAAGCACATCCCCGGGAACGCGAGGAAGCTCTTCATCTCCGACGCGAAGACGAGCGTGTCGCCGACGCGGGTGTAGAAGAGCGGCCGCTTCCCGTACCGGTCGCGCGCGAGCAGCAGCTCGCCGCGCTCGCGGTCGTAGATGGCGCAGGCGTAGGCGGCGTTGAAGCGCGGCAGGGCGTCGACACCCCACTGCATGTACGCGTGCAGCAGCACCTCGGTGTCGGACGTCGACGCGAAGCGGTGGCCGAGCGCTTCGAGCTCCGCGCGGAGCTCTTTGTAGTTGTAGAGCTCGCCGTTGTACGCGATCCAGTAGCGCTTGGTCTCGTCGGGGATCGGCTGCTGGCCGGTCGAGAGGTCGATGATCGAGAGCCGCGCCGTGCCGAAGCCGGTGCGCTCGTCGAAGTAGTAGCCGGCCTCGTCCGGCCCGCGGTGGTACATGAGCGCGAGCATCGACTCGAGCACGCGCGGCGACGACCCGACGTCGAACCGCGAGGAATCAGCTTGGTGGAAGAACCCGACGATCCCGCACATGGAAAGAGTCTCTATACGTAGAAGGCTTGGTGCTCGACGGAGCGATCGATGAAGAAGCCGAACTTGGTGAGGACGTTGCCGTAGCCGATTTCGACGAAGCGCGTGGCGCCCTTGGCGAGGAGCGCCTTGATGCCGTGCTCCCAGAGTACCGGGTGATCGAGGTGACGGGCTAGCTGCTGATCGAGCGCGGGCCGCTCGGCGGGGAGCCACCCGCCGGTCACGTTGTCGACGACCGGTACGCTCGTCGCCCCGAGCGCGATGCCCGCCAGGTACTTCGCGAACCCGGCATGGGCCGAGGCGAGGAGCGGCGTGTGCCACGCGCCGCTCACCGGCACGCGTGCGACTTTCCGCGGCTTCAGCTCGGCGAGCGCCGCCTCCGCGTGGGCGATCGCCTCGCCCGTGCCCGCGAGCGTGTACTGGCCGACGCAGTTGTAGTTGCTGACCCAGACCCGATGGCTCTTGGCCCGGAGGCCGTCGCAGAGATTCTCGAGCACCTCGGCCTTGAGCCCGATCACCGCGAGCATCGCACCCGCGATCTCGACGAAGCAGTCGTCCATGAGCGCGGAACGCGTCGCGACGATCGCGACGAGCTGCTCGAACGACACAGCGCCGGCGGCATAGAGCGCGGTCCACTGCCCGACGCTGTATCCGGACACGAAGTCGGCGCGGCCGCCGGTCTTCTCGTGGAACGCATCGAGCGAGAGCGTGCTCACGAGCAGGGTGAGGAGCGCCGTCACCCGGTTCTGGTTCAAGTACTCGGCGTTGCCGGCCGCGATTTCGTCGAGCGGCGAGCTTCGGAGCGCGTCGCAGACGAGCGCGTAACGCGCGGCGAAGGCGGGGAGCTCCCGCACCCCGTCGAGCATCTTCACGTCGTGCGCACCCTGCCCCGGGAAGACCAGGGCCAGCGGCTCACCCGCGGCGGTCGGCACGTGCGCCTAGACTTCGTTCCAGTCGAGGCCGATCGCGCGCGCTTGGCGCTCGACGCGCGAGAAGTCGGGGATGTCCTGGACCTTGTGGATCGCCTCTTCGCGCGACATGAGCCCGGTCCGGACCTGCTCGGCGATCTCGTTCACGTACGGGTTGAACTGGTGCTGCTTGTAGTGGACGGCGATCCCGAGGTCGTTCAGGAGACAGTTGGTCGAGTTGCTGCCGGTGTCGGCGGTCTTCCGCCAGCCGAGCTCGGAGATCTCCTCGATGATCTGATCTTCCGAGACGCCGAACGCGAGCATTGGATTGACGATGTTGATCTTGCGGAGCGGGCTCCGCTTCACCATCTCCTCGTTCATCCCGAAGTAGCCCTCGGCGTCGGGGCCGAAGTTCTTCAGGTAGCGCTTGATCGCCTCGGAGCGGAAGCGCGCCTGGACGTCGAGGTCCATCTGCATGATGACCGAGTCCTTCGGCACCTGCCCGCCGATGTAGCCGCCGGCGATGATCGGCACCGACTTCTCGATCGCGAGCTTCACCATGTGGTTGTTGATGAGATTGATGCACGAGTTGCACATGCTGCTCGCGCGCGTGAGCGCGGCCTTCGTGTGCACCTGCTGCGTCGCGCTCGTCTTGTAGAGATTGTTCATGAAGACGGGCGCCGGCGTGAACAGCATGAAGTCGATGCCGAGCGACGACGTCACGGCGCGGAGATTCTTCTGCGCCTGCTCGGCGATGAAGCCGTTGTCGATGGTGACCGCGAGACACTTGAGCCCGTATTTCCGGGTGAGCGTCATCAGCGTGTAGGACGAGTCCTTGCCGCCGCTGAACGCGACGACGACGTCGTACTCGGCCTTGCCGCGATTCGCGTCGAAGACCGCCTCGAGACGCGAACGCAGCTCGCCGCGGATCTTCTCGAACTCGGGCACCGGCGGCGCGTCCTGGCACATGGAACAGAGGCCGGCCGCGTCGAAGCTGATGCCGGGGAACGTCGACGGCAGCACGCAACGCGTGCAGAGCCGGATGTCGGTCGCCGCGGCGGTCATCAGGCGACCTTGGCCTCGACGAACGAGCGAATCTTGGCGTACGTGCTGAGCGAGTCGGACATCACTTCGTCGTCGCTGATCTTGATGTCGAAGGTCTTCTCGAGGAACGACACGAGCTGCACGAACCCGAACGAGTCGATGAGGCCCGACTCGAAGAGGTTCTCGTCCTCGCTCGTCGCGCCCGGCGCATCGCCGAACTCGATCAGGAGGGTCTCAGCCAGGTACTGCCGGATCTTCTCGTCCATCTGTCCGTCCATACCTCGGGTATCGGTTGCCAAGTCGCTGTTTTTCATCGTTCGGACCTCGCCGTCAGGCTCCAAGAAACATGCCACGGAGCCTGCGAATCCCCGCCGTGCAACCCGGCCGGACCACGACGCCGACGCCTCGGAATCCCGTGGCGTCGAGCCCGTTTGCCGGGCTCATGGGGACGTGGTCGCGAATCGCTGCGGAGGGGTCCATAGCGGGAGTCATCGACCGGGCCGGAGACGTCGAATCGTGCAAAGCGGCGTGGCTTGGGAGGAGCATCGCACGCCTGCATGAAAAACCGGGGACCCGAGCGATCGTTCGATGGCTACTAGGGTCCTCTCGGGCCGTCAAGAACGAATCGGCGTAGGCGGTGGCTGACCCGGCGTTCATGCTCGCTGGGACGCCATGGGAAACCGCGCACGGTTGGTCCCCGCCCTGCTGACGCTGCTGATCGTCGTCGCGATCGCCACGCCGCTCCAGCCGAAGCCTCCCGGAAGCCTCGCCCTGCACGTCGCGATCTCGGAGGACCCGAGCTTCGCGACGGAATGGATGGCCACGCCCTCGACGCACCCGATCAAGTTCCGACGGCTCCGCGAGGCGTTCATCGGGCAGACCGTCCACGTGGCGTTCATCGTCTCCGGCCATCGCGCCGATGCCGCGGGGATGCCGGACCTCGTGATCGACGTCGTCGTGCGCCGACCGGACGGCGAGGTCCTGTTCGAAGAGGCAGCGTACGCCCGCGTCACCTATCGCACCGGCGAAGGCGGGTTCGTGCTCGGCAACGCCATCATGGACCTCCTGCTCGAGGCGGGAGATCCGACCGGCACGTGGATCTTCGAAGCAACCGTCCACGACCAGCGCGCGGGCACCCGGGCGACGGGACGCGCGGAGCTGAGCGTCGCGCCGGCCCACAGCGCGTAGGAAATCCATCGCTCGCGCGCACGCGCGCGATTGACAGCGACCCGCGTCCGCGATCGAAAAGCGCCGTGCCGGACGGCCTCGCGATCGACATCGGGTGCGGGTGGGCGAAGCGACCCGGTTTCATCGGCGTCGACAAGGACGCCGTTCCCGACGTCGAGCACCGGGTCGACGTCGAGCGCGAGCCTCTCCCCTTCGCCGACCGCAGCGTCGGCACCATCTTCACCTCGCATTGCCTCGAGCACCTCGCCGATCACGCGCTGATCTTCCACGAGATGAGCCGCGTCGCCGCGAACGGCGCCACGCTCGAGATCTGGACGCCGTACGCGTGGACGGACGAGGCCTTCATCTATACGCACCGCACGTTCTTCACCGAGCTCCACTATCTCCACCCCTGCGTCATGTTCCCCGACCACTGGAAGGACATCCTCGGCGCGACCTGGCAGCTCCGCGAGTTCCAGTTCGTCGTGAGCGAGGAGACGCTCGGCGACCTCGCGCGGAACGGCGTCAGCCTCGACTTCGCGCTCAAGTACCTGAAGGGCGTCGCGGTCGAGTTCGGGACGCACCTCACGATCTGGCACGAGCCGCCCGCGGGCGAGATGCCGGCGCCACGGCGCACGTTCTCGACGACACGCGACGGCGAGCGGCGGCCGATCGTGCCGGACGCGAAGGTGACGCGGCCGGCGCCGGTGTCGGCGTCGGCACGCGGGGTACCGGGGTGGCTCGCGCGTCTCGGAAGACGGAGGACCTGACATGCGCCGCATCATCGTGCCAGTGACCATCCGCAACACGCTCGATCCCATTCACGAGATTTGCTTCGAGGCATCCGTCGATACGTCCGCGAGGTGGCTGACGCTGCCAACCGCATGGCGCAGCCATCTCGGAGAGCTCCCCACCATCCGCACCCAACAGAGCCTGGCTCCCAATCAGCGCCTGGTTCTCCTAGATGTTTGCGGGCCCGTGACCATCCAGATCGAGGGCTTCCGCCCGATCGTCACCGAAGTGATCTTTTAAGAGATCGAGCCGACCACAGCGGTTCTCGGCCGTCTCGGCCTCGCACAGTCGAGCGCGGGCGTCGACATGCTCCGCCACCGCCTCGTCGCGGTGCGCTACGTCGACGCCAAGACGTTGCGCGCCGCCTGAGCGCGGGCCGTCAGCGCTAGCTACTCCCGCAGCGCGTAGTCGGTCGCGGCCTGCGCGTGGATCTCGCCCGTGTCGAAGATCGGCACGGTCACGTCGCTCGGGCCGATCAGCATTCCGATCTCGGTGCAGGCGAGCGCGATGCCTTCGGCGCCCGAGGCGACGAGCCGCGCGATGACACCGCGATAGGCGACCCGGGAGTCGTCGCGTACCTCGCCCCGGCAGAGCTCGTCGTAGATCACCCGGTGCACGGTTGCGCGGTCGGCCTCCGACGGCACGACGACCGTGAGCCCGCGCGCTTCGAGGCGCTGCCGGTAGAAGTCGCGTTCCATGGTGAAGCGCGTCCCGAGCAGACCGACGCGACGGACGCCCGCGGCGACGAGCGCGTCGGCGGTCGTGTCGGCGATGTGCAGCAGCGGAACCCGCACCGCATCGGTGATGGCGCCCGCGACCTCGTGCATCGTGTTGGCGCAGAGGACGAGGAAGTCGGCCCCGCCGCGCTCGAGCGCGCCCGCAACCTCGGCGAGCCGCACGCCGGCCGCGTCCCAGGCTCCGCGTCGCTGCATGTCTTCGATCTCGGCGAAGTCGACGCTGTAGAGCAGTAGCCGCGCCGAATGCAGGCCGCCGAGACGCGCCGCGACGGCGCGATTGATCGCGCGGTAGTAGAGCGCCGTCGATTCCCAGCTCATGCCGCCGATGAGGCCGATCGTTTTCATGGTCATCGCGGACTAGCGCAGCACGGCGCGGCGGAAGACGTCGTGCTCGTAGGCGAGGCCGTCGGCGAGGGACGTCCCCGCCGTGTGCCGGATGATGTCGGTCTGGAGGAGAAGCCCGTGCCGCGGCAGCGCCGCGAGCTCGGTCGCGACCGCCTCCGCGCGCGCGAGCGCCGCACCCAGGTCGACGAGCTCCGCGAGCATGCCGAGACGATGTGCTTCCTCGGCGTCGAACGAGCGCGCGGTGAGGGCGAGCGCACGCGCCGGCCCGTCGCCGACGGCCGCACGCAGCGCCGCATAGCCGCCGGCGGCTCCAAACTTCACCTCCGGCATGCCGAAGATCGCCCCGCGCCCCGCGATCCGGACGTCGCACGCGAGGAGAAGCCCGAGCCCCCCGCCGAGCGCCCGTCCTTCCACCGCGGCGACGAGCGGCTTCGGAAACGCCGACAGCGCGTCGAACAGCACGGTCGTCGAGTCGACGATCTCCTGGCGGTTCGCCGCGTCACCGCCGAAGCGCGCCACGTCCATGCCGGCGCAGAAGTCGGGCGCGGCACCGGTCAGGACCAGACACGCGAGCGCATCGTCGGCCGCAACGTCCGTCAGCACCGCCGCGATCCCGCGCCGCATGCCGAACGTGAGCGCGTTCCGCTTGGCGCCGCGGTCGAGGGTGAGAACGGCGTAGCCGTCGCGGCGGGCGAGCTGGAGGTGCTCGTCGAAGGAGTCGCTCATGAAGCGGACCGTCGCGCACGTGCGGGTGACCGTCAAGCCTTCGCGGGCTGCACCTTGATGCGTCTGCATGGTTCATGCATACGAGTATGGATGCGCACGACGCTCAACTTGCGTGAAGATCTGGTCGAGAAAGCCATGGCGATCACCAGAATCACGGAGAAAACCGCACTGGTTCACGCGGGGCTCGAAGCGCTCATTGCAGCGGAAGCAGCCCGTCGCCTCGCGAAACTCGGAGGCTCCGATCGACGCGCGACCGCCGGCAGGCGCCGCCGCTCGGCGCCTCGCTGACCGCCGTGGTGCTCGTCGATACGTCGGTGTGGATCGCGCACTTCCGGCGAGCCTCCGATGCGTTGCAGGAGCTGCTCGTCGCGGGAGCCGTCGCCTGTCATCCGGCCGTCGTCGGCGAGCTCGCGTGCGGCACCCTCAAGTCGCGGGCGGCGACTTTGGACCTCCTGCACAAGCTGCCACGCACAACCGATGCCACGGATGAGGAAGTCCTCACCTTTCTCGAGCACCATCGTTTGTTCGGATCGGGTTTGGGCTGGACGGACGTCCACCTGCTCGCCGCCGCCGCCGTGAGCGGATGCGCGATTTGGACGCTGGATCGGAAACTGCTGGCGTCGGCACGACGCTTGAACCTCGCGCACGCAGGTCGCGCGTAGGTCATGGCTTCGAGCCACAGCCGCCTCGCCGCGCTCGCCGACGACCTCGAGCGCACGATGCGCGCGATCGGCGCGTGGAGCGATCCGGCGCCGGCGCTCGTGCCGTTCTCGCAGCCGTTCGCGATGGACACGATGCCGTTCGAGCACTGGCTCCAGCTCGTGCTCGTCCCGCGCCTGCGCGAAATCGCGGCGAGCAGCGAACCCCTGCCGATGCGGAGCAACCTGGCGCCGCATGCCGTCCGCGAATTCGACGGCGACGAAGAGCGCATGGCGCCGCTCTTCGCCGTGCTGCGCCGGATCGACGAGGTCTGCCCTGCACCCGTCGCACCCCTTGCCGGCGACCCTCGCCGCGCGCGGGCGGCGGTGGCCTTCGTCGTGCCGGTGCTCCTGTGGACGATGATCGCGTTCCAGATCGGCACCTGGGGGGCGCAGGTCGCGACGAATATCTTCCCGGCGCGCGTCTTCCAGACCTGGACCGGCACGATCGCCCCCGGCCGCGATTTCCAGCCGCTCCGCATCACGGTCGCCGCCGAGGTCACGGGGGCCGGCACGTTGAACCTCCGTGACGGCAACCTCGTGGTCATCCGCTCGATGGCGACGATGGGCAACGGCCCGACCGCGCCGCTGCGCTTCCGCGCGACGACACCGCCGGCGCCGGCCGACGTCACGGCCTGGCTCGCGACCTACGGCGTGCCCCCGAGCCCGACGGCCGACGAGGCCGTCGCCGAAGCGCTCGCCGTGCTGCGCGCCGCGAATACGGCGACGACGCCGGCCACGCTGCACGACGTCAGGGTCGACTGGCCTGCTCAGCCGAAACCCGACGCGCTCGTCGCGGTGGAGCCGCAGACGCCGCAATGGGTCGAGATCGGCGTCACGCTGATCGCGTTGCTGGCGGGGTTGATCCCGATCTCCATCGCCGTGGTCCGATACGTCCGCACGACCTGACGACCCATCGCGCACGACCCGCGCGCTCGCCCCATGGACGGCATCGGGGTCGATTCTCGGATCAGGGGCTCCGGAAGACGAACATGAACGACGTGCGGATGAGATTCAGGCCGGCGTGGATCAGGATCGGCTCGGCCACGCGACGAGTGCGAAGGAACACCACCGACATGGCGACCGCCTGGATGCCCGTGTGAAGGGCCGCCATGTGCCCTTGATAGAGATGCTGGTGCGCGAAAAGTACGGCGTCCACTGGGATCGCCATGGCAAGACCTGGGGTGCCGAACACGGCCTGGACGCGCGAAAGGCAGAAGCCTCGCTCGAGCTCCTCTCGAAACGCGCCGACGACCGAGACGACGAGCATCCAGAACAGGCCGTTCGGCTCGTCGAGCCAATCGTGCAGGATCGGCGCGACGGGCGGCTCACGCAGCCAGCCGTCGACCATTGCCGAGCTGGTCCCGTACTTCGCCAGGTTCAACTGGACGCTATTGATGACCAGGCTGACGAGCAGCAACGCTCCGATGACGCGGAGGACGAGCGGATTTCGAATGGCGACAGCGAGCTCGCGGAATCCGAGCCCGATGCCGGCGAATCTTTCACCAGCCCCGCGTAGCAAGAGCCCAAGGATCGCCGTTTCCAGGACCGTCGTCGCGGTGATCTGCCACGTCAGCTCGCGGATTCCCGATTCGATCCGGGGCGTCGAATCGAACCAGTGCCAATGATCGGATTGCGATATCCAGCCGGCGAGAATGATGGCGAGCGAAAGCGCGAGGAAGAGGCGTCGCTGCGTCATGTGCGCGCTCCCATAGAAAGCGTCGCGCCGTCGTTCAAGGCTCGGCGCCCGATCGGCGCTGGGATGCGGAGAGGACAACTGAGGGCCTCCGGGTCCCCCGGTGGCTCCTCGGTGCGCAGCAGCGACAGCCATTGTCGAATTCGTAGACGAATGTCGATTGAATTCGTCACATTGTATATATCGCCAAATCAAGATGGCACGGCGTTCGCGTCAACTCGATTTCGCGCTTCCTGCGCCTCGACGCTGGGGCGGGCGGCGAGACGGAGCCGGGAGGAAGCCGGGCCCGACGCGAAGTCTGCCTCACGCATCGCGGGAGGACTTCTCCACGCCGCTGCCCGCGCACGTCACACTGCGCGTTCGTCCCGGGATACCATCGCTCCGCACGATCCCTATCGTCCGCGCCATCGAGCGCAGCTTCGCGGACGCCTGCGCACGATCCGGGTTTCGGCTCGTGCACTATTCGCTCCAGGGCAATCACGCGCATCTCATCGTCGAGGCGCGCGATCGCCATGCCCTGGGCCGCGGCATGAAGGCGATCGCTGGCCGGATCGCACGCGCAGTGAATTGCGTCGCTCGGCGCCGAGGAAAGGTCTTCGCAGATCGCTACCACCTGCGGCTTCTCCCGACGCCGCGCGAGGTGCACCGTGCAATCCGCTACGTGCTTCTGAACGCGCGCCACCATTTGGCGGCGGCCGTCGCGCGGAGAACCCCGGCCTGCCTGGACCCCGCGTCGTCGGCGCGGTGGTTCGACGGGTGGAACAAGATGTCCTTGGCCCATGGCGATGGTGACGGGCACACTCGTTCTCCGGTGGCACGAGCACGAACCTGGCTCCTGAGGTTTGGCTGGCGTCGCCATGGCTTGCTCGATCCTGCGGACGTCCCCGGCTGACGACCGCGACGGGGCGACCGGCGAACGCACGGTTCCGGCCACGAACGCTGCGACGCACCGGCGAATTTGTTGACAACCTGCCGCGTAGCGCGGAGTATTCGCCTCTTTCCCAGCGAACGGCCTCATGAGCAGCCAGGACATCGTCGCGCGGTCCGACCGCCATCTGATGCAGACCTACCTGCGGGCGCCGGTGGCGTTCGTCCGGGGTGAGGGCGCGCACCTCTGGGATGCGGAAGGCAAGGAATATCTCGACCTTTTCGCTTGTCTCGCGGTCACCAACCTCGGGCATGCGCCGAAGGCGATCGCCGAGGCCATCCAGGCCCAGACCGCGAAGCTCTTCCACGTCTCGAACCTCCACTACTGCGAGCCGCAGGCGAAGCTCGCCGAGATGCTCTGCGCCAACTCGTTCGCCGACCGCGTCTTCCTCTGCAACAGCGGCGCCGAGGCCAACGAAGCGGCGATCAAGCTCGCGCGGCGGTGGGGGCACGCGAACGGCGGCAAGCGATTCGAGGTCGTGACCGCGCTCGGCTCGTTCCACGGCCGGACGCTCGCGACGCTGACCGCCACGGGACAAGAGAAGGTTCGCGTCGGGTTCCACCCGTTGCCCGAAGGGTTCCGTTACGTACCCTACGACGATCTCGCGGCGCTCGATCGCGCGCTCACCGATACGACGGCCGCCGTGCTGCTCGAGCCCGTGCTCGGTGAAGGGGGCGTCGTCGTCCCGAAGCCCGACTACCTCGCCGGCGTGCGAAAGCTCTGCGACGAGCGCGGCATCCTTCTCATGCTCGACGAGATCCAGGTCGGCATGGGCCGGACGGGAACGCTCTTCGCGTACGAACAGGCCGGGATCGTGCCCGACGTCGTCACGCTCGCGAAGGCGCTCGCGAGCGGCATCCCGATCGGCGCGTGCCTCGCGAAGAGCCACGTTGCCGACGTCTTCGGCGCGGGCGCGCACGGCTCGACCTTCGGCGGCAACGCGGTCGCGGCGGCGGCGGCCGTCGCGACGCTCGAGACGATGCTTGCCCCCGACTTCCTGCCGGGCGTCCGGAAACGCGCCGCGCACTTCCGCGCCGGCCTCGACCGCATCGCGGCGAAGAGCCCGAAAGTGACGGCCGTCCGCGGCATGGGATTCATCCAAGGCATGCAGCTCACCGAGCCGGGCGCGCCGATCGTCGCCGCCTGCCTCGCGAAGGGCGTGCTCCTGAACGCGACCGCCGACACCGTGCTGCGGTTCTTGCCGCCGCTCGTCATCACCGAGGACGACATCGACCGCGCGCTCGCGGTCGTCGAAGAGGTACTCTGCTCATGAAGCGTGATTTGCTCCGCTTGGTCGATCTCACGCGCGACGAGGCCAACGCCGTCTTCGCGCTCGCGACCGAGATCAAGACCGCCCTCCGTTCGGGCAAGCCGCGGCCCCTCCTCGCCGGGAAGACGCTCGCGATGATCTTCGAGAAGCCGAGCCTGCGGACCCGGGTCAGCTTCGAGACCGGCATGTTCCAGCTCGGCGGCCACGCCATCTATCTCGCGCCCTGGGACATCCGGCTCGGCGAGCGCGAGACGGTCGCCGACGTCGCCCGCAACCTCGCGCGCGTCGTCGACATGATCGTCGCGCGCACCTTCCGGCACGCGGTGCTCGTCGAGCTCGCGGCGCAGTCCAAGATCCCCGTCATCAACGGCCTCACCGACCTGCACCACCCCTGCCAAGTGCTCGCCGACCTCTTCACCCTGGTCGAGCACCGCCGGAAGCTCGACGAGATCAAGGTCGCGTTCATCGGCGACGGCAACAACCTCGTCCATTCGTGGATGGAGGCGGCGGTCCTCTTCCCCTTCACGTTCGCGGTCGCGTGCCCGACCGGGTACGAGCCGAACACCGGCCTCGTCGCCGAGTGCCAGGCGCGCGGCGCCAAGATCGAGGTCACGACCTCGGTCACCGACGCCGTCCGGAGCGCCGACGTCCTCTACACCGACGTCTGGACGAGCATGGGCCAAGAAGAGGAAACCGCCGTCCGGCGCGACGTCTTCGCCGGCTATCAGATCAACGAAGACGTGCTCCGCCATGCCGCCAAGGACGCGCTCGTGATGCACTGCCTCCCCGCCCACCGCGGCGAGGAAATCACCGACGCCGTCATCGAGGGCCGCCAGTCGATCATCTTCGACCAGGCCGAGAACCGTCTGCACCTGCAAAAGGCCCTGATGGCCTGGCTCGCACGGGAGAGCGGCAAATGAGCGAGAACCCCAAGAAAGTCGTCCTGGCCTACTCGGGCGGCCTCGATACCTCCATCATCCTGAAGTGGTTGATCGACACGTATGGATGCGAGGTCATCGCCTTCTGCGCCGACCTCGGCCAGGCCGACGAGATCACGACGATCAACGAGCGCGGTCTCGCGACCGGCGCCTCGAAGGTGATCGTCGACGACCTCCGCGAGGAGTTCGCGCGCGACTTCGTGTTCCCGATGATGCGGGCGAACGCGGTGTACGAGGCGGGCTACCTCCTCGGCACGTCGATCGCGCGGCCGCTGATCGCGAAGCGCCAGATCGAGGTCGCGCGCGACCACGGCGCCGATGCCGTCGCGCACGGCGCCACCGGCAAGGGCAACGACCAGGTGCGCTTCGAGCTCACCTACTATGCCCTCGAGCCCGGCATCCGCGTGATCGCGCCGTGGCGCATCTGGGACCTCCAGGGACGCGAGGCGATGATCGACTACGCCGCGCGCCACAAGATCCCCGTGCCGGTGACGAAGGAGAAGTCGTACAGCTCCGACCGGAACCTCCTCCACATCAGCTTCGAGAGCGGCATCCTCGAGGACCCGTGGCTGGAACCGTACGAGGACATGTTCGTCCTCACGACCGACCCGACGAAGGCGCCCGACAAGCCGGAATACATCGAGGTCGACTACGAAAAGGGCGACCCGGTCGCGGTGAACGGCGAGCGCCTCGCGCCCGCCGCGCTGCTCGCGAAGCTCAACGAGATCGGCGGTCGCCATGGTGTGGGCCGCCTCGACCTCGTCGAGAACCGCTACGTCGGCATGAAATCGCGCGGCGTGTACGAGACGCCCGGCGGCACGATCATGCTCGCCGCGCACCGCGCGGTCGAATCACTGACCCTCGATCGCGAGGTGACCCACATCCGTGACGGCCTCGTGCCGCGGTACGCCGAGATGGTCTACTACGGCTACTGGTTCACACCCGAGCGCCGCATGCTCCAGACCATGATCGACGAGGCGCAGCAGAACGTCACCGGCACCGCGCGCCTCAAGCTCTACAAGGGCAGCGTGACGGTCGCCGGCCGCAAGGCCGCGCGTTCGCTCTACGATCCGTCGATCGCGAGCTTCGAAGCCGCCGGCGGCTACAATCAGGCCGACGCCGAGGGCTTCATCAAGCTGTCGGCGCTCCGACTTCGCATCCAAGCCGCGGTTGCAAAGCGCGCGGCGAAGCAGTCATAAGGCCGCCCGTGCCGACGCGGAAGTCGAAGCCCTGGGAAGGACGATTCGCGGCCGCGACGGCCCCGATCGTCGAAGAGTTCACCTCCTCGATTCAGTTCGACAAGCGGCTCGCGCCGTATGACATCGCCGGCTCGCTCGCGCACGTCCACATGCTCGCGCAGTGCGGGATCATTCCCGCCGCCGACGGCAAGAAGATCTCGAAGGGCCTGACCGAGATCGAAAAGGAAATCACCTCGGGCACGTTCGCGTTTTCGCCGGCCGACGAGGACATCCACATGGCGATCGAGCGGCGGCTGATCGAAAAGATCGGCCCCGCCGGCGGACGCCTGCACACCGCGCGCAGCCGGAACGATCAGGTCGCGCTCGATCTCCGCCTCTTCGTGCGCGCCGAGATCGGCGCGATCTTGAAGATGATCACCGCCTTCCAGAAGGCGCTGGTCGCCCTCGCCCGCAAGAACCAGAAGGTCGTGATGCCGGGGTACACGCACCTCCAGCACGCGCAGCCCGTGCTCTTTGCGCACCATCTTCTCGCCTACCACGAAAAGCTCGAGCGCGACGGCGAACGCCTCTCCGATTGCCGCCGCCGCGCCGACGTGCTGCCGCTCGGCGCGGGCGCCCTCGCCGGCACCACGTTCCCGATCGACCCCGAGCAGGTCGCGCGCGAGCTCCGCTTCGCGAAGGTCGCGGCCAACAGCCTCGACGCCGTCTCCGAGCGCGACTTCATCGTCGAGTTCCTCGCGGCGGGCGCGATCATCGCGACGCATCTCTCGCGGCTCGCCGAGGAGCTCGTGCTCTGGTCGTCGAGCGAGTTCGGCTTCGTCACCTTCCCCGACGACTTCGCGACCGGCAGCTCGATCATGCCGCAGAAGAAGAACCCGGACGTCGCCGAGCTCGTGCGCGGCAAGACGGGCCGCGTCTACGGCAACCTGATGGCGATGCTCACCATCATGAAAGCGCTGCCGCTCTCCTACAATCGCGATCTTCAGGAGGACAAGCCGCCCCTCTTCGACACCGTCGACACGATCAAGGGCTGTCTCGGGGTACTGACGGCGCTGATGCCACGACTCACCGTGAACGCCGACCGCATGCAGGCCGCGACGACCGAGGGCTACCTGCTCGCGACCGACGTCGCCGACTATCTCGTCACGAAGGGCATGCCGTTCCGCGAGGCGCACCACGTCGTCGGCCGCGCCGTCCGCCAGTGCCTCGCCGAGAATCGGCCGCTCGAGAGTCTGACGCTGCGCGAGTGGCAGGAGCTCTCGAAGTCGATCGGTCCCGACGTGAAGGAGTGGCTGTCGCAGGACGCCGCCCTCGCCCGTCGCGTCGCCGGCGGCGGCACCGCGCCGTCGAACGTCGCGCGCCGCCTCCGGGGCCTCTGAGGATGCTGCGGCGGGGCGTGCTCGTGCTGCTCGCGCTGGCGCTCGCCCTGCCGGCGTGCGGCCGGAAGACGATGCCGAAGCCGCCGCAGCTCGTCGCCCCGAAGCCGGTCCAGGAGATCTCGCTGGCGACCCAGAAGAACGGCATCCTCATCCGCTGGTCACGGCCGACGGAGTACGCCGACGGCAGCAGCATGGAGGACCTCGGCGGGTTCATCGTCGAACGCAACCGGTACAACTCGAAGTTCGAGGAGATCGCGCGCGTGCCGGTCACCGACCAGGGTCGGTTCCAGAAGGCGAAGCGCTTCGACTACGTCGACTCGCAGTTGCTCGAAGGCGCGACGTACCACTACCGCGTCGTCGCCTACACGACGGACGGCTACTACAGCGCGCCGTCGGACGCCGGCGAAATCACCTGGAGCCCGCCGTCGGCGCCGGCACCTAGCCCGGACCCCGACGACCCTACGCCGTAGCCGTCTTCGTTTTTCGTCGAGAACGAAGTCCGCGGCGCAGCGACGTCGGCTTTCGGGAAGTGCGCGCGGGGGAAGGTGTTGCCCGCGGGTCCTACGGAGGCGTCGCGCGAGCTCGGCGCGTCGTCCACGACCAGGCTCCTGACTGACCGAGCGCAGCGAGGCGCATGGAAGCTCGCACTCTGCACGCCGCTCCACGCATGATCTTGCGTTTGCGCTCCTGACCGAGATCGGACCCGCGGGCAACACCTCCCCCGCGCACCCTCGCCCAACGGAGATCGTCGGAGATCGTGGTCGCTTCGCTCGACTCATCGATTGCCGGCCTTACGCCAGGGTCCGCGGACACGTGTACCGCCGCCTCCGCCGACTTTGCGTTGGCAGTGGGGCAAGTGAAGAGAGAACGCAGGTGGGCAGTGGGCGGTGCAAGTCTTCCGAGCGCCGGAGGTCGAGGGTGGACGGTGGAGGGTCGTCCGGCGGGTCCGGTCGCCGGCAAGGAGCGCAATCGAAAGTTCGGTCGCGGGAGCGGCGATTCTAGAGCGAGCCCCATGCGCCTCGAATTCTGGCATCGGATTGGGAGCCCGATGGCACGCGACGCGCCGAGCTCGCGCGACGGCGCCGCAGGACCCGCCGGACGACCCTCCACCGTCCGCACTTCCCGACGGTCGGCGTCGCAAAGACAAGCACTTCGTTTCCGATGCGACCGCAACACTAGGCTCGTCGGACTAGCGGCGACCCGCGCAGGAGCATATGGTCGCCCGATGGCAAACGTCGTCCGGATGACCAAAATGCACGGCATCGGGAACGACTACGTCTACGTCGACTGCCGCGAGCGCGATCTGACGGACCCGCCGCGCGTGGCACGAGCCGTCTCGCGACGGAATCACGGCATCGGCTCCGACGGTCTCATCTTGGTGCGCCCCTCGGCCGACGCCGACTGCCGCATGGAGATGTACAACGCCGACGGCAGCCGCGCCGAGATGTGCGGCAACGGCATCCGCTGCGTCGGGAAGTACGCCTACGATCGCGGCCTCGCGAAGAACCCGATGCGGATCGCGACCGACGACGGCGTGAAGACGCTGACGTTCACGATCGACGGCGCCGGGCGCGTCGCCACGGCGACCGTGGACATGGGCGTGCCCGTGCTGGACGGGCCGCGCATTCCGGTCGCCAGCGAAGGCCGCGTCGTCGATCAACCGCTCGAGGTCGCCGGCATGCACTGGCAGATCACGTGCGTGTCGATGGGCAATCCTCACTGCGTGGTCTTCGTGCCCGACGTCGACGAGCTCGATCTCGCCAAGATCGGCCCGCAGTTCGAGCATCACCCGTTCTTTCCGAAGCGCGTGAACACCGAGTTCGTCGCGGTCCGCTCGCGGACCGAGATGGACTTCCGCGTGTGGGAGCGCGGCTCGGGCGAAACGCAGGCGTGCGGCACCGGCGCCTGCGCGGCGCTCGTCGCCGCGGTGCTGACCGGCCAGACCGAGCGGCGCGCGACCATCCACCTGCGCGGCGGCGACCTCGACGTCGAATGGCGCGCCGACGATCACGTCATGATGACCGGCGCGGCCGCCGAGGTGTTCACGGCCGACGTCGATCTCGACCAACTCTACGCAGTCACGGATACCCACCAATGACGACACCTGCACGACGGTTCAGCGGCTCGATGGTCGCGCTCGCGACTCCCTTCAACGGCAACGCCGTCGACTGGAAAGCGTTCGGCCCGATGATCGAGCGCCAGATCGCCGGCGGCTCGTCGGCGCTCGTGCCCTGCGGCTCGACCGGCGAGGCGGCGACGCTCGACCATACCGAGCATGCCGAGGTCGTCCGCTTCGCGGTGGAACAGGCGCGCGGACGCGTGCCGGTGATCGCCGGCACCGGGTCGAACTCGACCAAGGAGGCGATCAACCTCACGCGCGCCGCCAAGGAAGCGGGCGCGAGCGCCGCGCTCATGATCTCGCCGTATTACAACCGGCCGAATCAGGAAGGGCTGAAGCGGCACTACCTCGCGGTCGCCGACGCGGTCGACCTGCCGATCATCCTCTACAACATCCCGATCCGGACCGGCCGCGCGCTGGACCCGTCGACGATCGCGGAGCTCGCGAAGCACCCGAACATCATCGGGCTCAAGGAGTCGGACTCGCTCGATCACACGCTCGACGTGTTCGCCGCCGTGCCGCCCGACTTCGAGATCTATTCCGGCGACGACTCGACGACGCTCACCGTGATCGCGCTCGGCGGCGCCGGGGTCATCACGACCATCGGCAACCTGGTGCCGCGCGAGATGGCCGACCTCGCAGAAGCGGCGGCGGCCGGCGACCTGCCACGCGCGCGGACGATCCACGCCCGCCTCTTCCCCCTGATGCGCACCTGCTTCGGCGAGCCGAACCCGATCCCGCTGAAGCACGCGCTCTCGCTCCTCGGACTTTGCCGCGACGAGGTGCGCCTGCCGCTCGTGCCCATGGGCGACGGCAAGGCGCGGAACGAGCTCGTCGGCGCGCTGCGCGGCCTCGGGCTCCTGAAGTCGTGAGCACCCCCATCGTCGTCTGTGGTGCGGCCGGCCGCATGGGCCGGCTGCTCGTGCAGCTCACGCTCGCCGAGCCGAGCGCGACGCTCGCGGCCGCCGTCGAGGCGCCGGGAAACGCCGCGGTCGGGCGTGACGCGGGCGAGGTCGCGGGAGTCGCCCACGCCGGCGTTCCGATCACCGACGCGTACGCGCCCGCCGCGAACAGCGTGACCCTCGACTTCACCGCGCCCGCCGCGGCGCTTCGCCATCTCGAGATCGCCGCCGCGGCCGGCGCCGCGATCGTCGTCGGCACGACCGGCTTCACGCCGGACGAGCGCGCCCGCGCCGAGGCGCTCGCCGCGAAGACGCGGGCCGTGATCGCCCCCAACATGAGCGTCGGCGTCGCCGTGCTCGAGCGCCTCGTCGCCTCGGCGGTGACCGCGCTCGGTCCCGACTTCGACGTCGAGATCGTCGAGATCCATCACCGGCTGAAGAAGGACGCCCCGAGCGGCACGGCGCTCCGGCTCGGTGAGGTCGCGGCCGACGCCCAAGGGAAGCCGCTCCAGGGCCGCGCCACCTTCGGGCGCGAGGGTCATCCCGGCGCGCGCAGAGCCGAGGAGATCGCCGTGCTCGGCGTCCGCGGCGGCGACGTCGTCGGCGACCACACCGTCTTCCTGCTCGGTTCGGGCGAGCGACTCGAGCTCAGCCACCGCGCGCAAAGCCGCGAATGCCTCGCCCGCGGCGGCCTGCGTGCGGCCCTGTGGCTCGCCGGCCAGAAGCCGGGCGTGTACAACATGCAAGACGTCCTCGGCTTGCGCTGACCTAACCCAAGCTCCGACCGCTGTCGCCGTCGCGACTCGTCGCCGGCGGGCGGGTCGCGCATCGCTTCGGGGAGCGGCTCGTCGCCGGATGGACGTGAGCGCTGAGGCGCTCACCACCCGGCGGTCAGCTCGCGTCGTGCGCAAGACATGATGTCTCCGGCGGGTAGTAGGCGCCGGCACCAGCGACCCCGCGACCGTAGGAGCGATGCGCGACCCGCCCGCCGGCGACGCGCTCGGCAAACGGCGCTGGCAACAGCGACGCGCGACCCATAGCTTCGCGCCCCATGTCCGACTCGGTCTTTCACCTCGATGGCGACCTCGTTCACCCGACTGCGCTCGCGCGCGGGCCGTGGTCGCCCGATGCGCAGCACGGCGGCGCGCCCGCGGCTCTGCTCGCGCGCGCGGTCGAGCGCTTCGACGGCGGCGAGCGGATGCTCGTCGTGCGCGTCACCGTCGAGCTGATCCGACCCGTACCGATCGCACCGCTTCGGCTCGCGACGCACCTCGCCCGACCCGGCAAGAAGGTGCAGCTCGTCGAAGCGTCCCTGCTCGTCGCCGAGACGGGCGTCGAGGTGGCGCGGGCGACCGGGCTCCGCATGCGACGCGGCGAGCTCCTGCTTCCCGAAGGCGCGATGCCGACCGGCGTGCCGCCCGCGCCGGCCGCGGGCGTGGTGAGCCGGCCGCCGTGGGCCGACAAGGTCGCGTACGAGGCGTTCCACACGGGCGCGATCGAGATGCGGTTCGTGCGCGGCTCGTTCGCAGAGCCCGGACCGGCGACGGCATGGATCCGGCTCCGCGTCCCCCTCGTCGCGGGCGAGCCGACGTCCGCCCTCGCGCGCGTCGCGGCTGCCGCCGACTTCGGCAACGGGGTCAGCTGGGTGCTGAGCCGCCAGGACGGCTACCGTTTCATCAACCCGGATCTCACGATCTACCTGCATCGCCATCCCGCCGGAGAGTGGGTCGCGCTCGAGGCGACGACGTCGCCCGATCCTCACGGCGTCGGGCTCGCCGAGAGCCGCCTCTACGACGAACGCGGGCCGATCGGGCGATCGGTCCAGAGTCTGCTGATCGAGCGGGGCTGAGCCGCGGACGAAGCAGCAGCGGGTCGGGTCTCGGTGTCCGAGCGCTGACTCAGCGGAGCGACGACGTGCTCGACGAGCCGATGCCAGGCTTGTCGCCAGCACGCGCTCCGGCGGAAGCACGCCGCTCGAGTGCGCCGCGACGCGGATCGTCGAGCCAGAGCGAGGTTCGCGGGCGCTCGCCGCTCTCGTATGAGATCAGCTCTTCGCCATCCACGAGCTTCACGATGCGGGTCACGGTCATGGGTAGCGAGGAGAGCAAGGAGCACGCCATGTGAGCATGCGCGGAAACCCGAGCGATCTCCGCGATTCGAGATGCGCGGGCATCGGTCGAAACTGCCGACGAATGTCGCCTCATTTGTAAAGGCTGCGGCCGCGTCGCCGCGCTGGTTCGCACGTCCGTTGAAGTACGCGTGGTTCCGAGGCGTGGAGCGCTGTGCGCCGTGGCACCCCCGTTGCTCCGAAGGGCTCGACCATGACGGGCTCGATCTTCGTCCGACGGTCCGCCGCGCCGACGTCGGACGACGCTCCACCCGAGTTCCTCAGCTTGGAGAAGCTCGAGGAGCGTGCGCACGCGTTCGCCCTCGAGCTCGGCGCCGCGCGGATGCCGTCTCGGTGGCGCGCGATCGGCCGGAGCGGCCATCACCTTCGTCGGCTGCGCGATCACGCGGAACGCCTCCGAATCGCGTACCGTTCCGCCGCCGACGACGTGCACGGCGGCGAACCGATCCCCCCGGCCGCCGAGTGGCTCCTCGACAACTTCCACATGATCGAGGCGGAGGTGCGGAACGTCCGGCACGATCTGCCACGCGGCTACCACCGCCGGCTGCCGTGCGCGGCGGGCAGTGAACGTTCCCGGATCGAGATCCTCGCCGAGGATCTCCTGGCCCACAGCGACGGTCGGCTCGAGGCCGCCCGCGTGACTCGATATCTCGCCGCCTTCCAGCTCGCGGCGCCGCTCAGCATCGGCGAGCTGTGGGCATGGCCGAGCGTGCTGAAACTCGCGTCATTGGCGCGGCTGCGGCGCCTGACCGACGGTCTGCTCGCCGCGCGGGAGTCGCGCGCGGCCGCCGTCGTGTTCCTTCAGGGTGTCGACGCGTCGGAAAACATGCAGCACGTTCCCGAGCTACCGGCGACGCTCGACGTGCCGTTCGTCGTGCACCTGGTCCAGCGACTCCGCGAGTACGGCTCGACGGTCGCCCCGCTCCGCCGGACGCTCGACGAGCGGCTCGCGGCGCTCGGCCGCACGGTCGAAGGCGACATCCGCGACGAGACGCAACGACAAGCCACGGAGCAGATCTCGGTCGCGAACGTCTTCGCGAGCCTGCGCTTCTGCGCCACCGAGGACTGGCGCGAGCTCTTCGAGCGCAGCAGTCTCGTCGAGCACGTGCTGCAACGCGATCCGGCGGGGGTCTACGCCCGCATGGATTTCCTGAGCCGCGACCGCTACCGGCACGTCGTCGAGTCGCTCGCCGGCCCGCGCGGCGAGGATCAGGTCGACGTGGCGCAACACTGCGTCGACGAGGCCCGCCGCGTCGCCGACGCCGAGAGCATCGCGAGTCGCGGCGCGCACGTCGGCGATCATCTGATCGGCCGCCGGAAGGCCGCGTTCCGTGCGAAGCTCCGCCGTCCGCCCGAGGTGCGCACCCGGCTCCATGCCGCGGCCCTCGCGCACGCGACCGCGGTCTACCTCGGCGTCCTCGCGATCCTGACGAGCACGGGCATGCTCGCGGCCGCCTGGTACGCGTACGGTCATGGCGGCGGCATCGTGATGGCGCTGATTGCCGCGCTCCTCGCGTTCCTTCCGGCGAGCGAGCTCGCGACCGCGCTCGTCCAGCGCCTCGTCGCCGCCCGCGTCCGGCCCCAGCGCCTGGTGCGGCTCGATCTGACGCACGGATTGCCGCCGGGCACACGCACCATGGTCGTCATCCCGACCCTCCTCGACAGCGTCGCGCACGCCGAGGGGCTCGTCGCGCATCTCGAGGTCCAGGCGCTCGCGAATCCGGACCCCCTGCTCCGTTTCGCGCTGCTGACGGACGTGCGCGACGCGGAAACCGAGACCCTCCCGACCGACGACGCGATCGTCACGGCGCTCCGGGACGGAATCACGACGCTCAACCAGCGCCACGGCGAGGGCCGCGACGATCGCTTCTACCTCTTCCACCGCCGCCGCCGCTTCAATCCGCGCGAGGGCGTGTGGATGGGCTGGGAGCGGAAGCGCGGCAAGCTCGAGGAGCTGAACCGCCTGCTGCGCGGCGACCGCGGCACCAGCTACGCGCTCACCGTCGGCGACCTCTCGATCCTGCCCGACGTCCGCTACGTGCTGACCCTCGACAGCGACACGGTCTTGCCGCGGAACGTCGCGCGCCAGCTCGTCGGCATCGCCGCGCATCCGTTGCAGCGGCCGCACTTCGACGCGCACCAAGGTCGCGTGACCGAGGGGTACACGATCCTCCAGCCGCGCGTCAGCGTGACGCTCGCGAGCGCCGCGGGCTCGCTCTTCGCGCGGCTGTACGCCGGCCACACGGGCGTCGATCCGTACACGACCGCGGTGTCGGACGTGTACCAGGACCTCTTCGACGAGGGCATCTTCACCGGGAAGGGCCTCTACGACGTCGACGCGTTCCGAACGGCGCTCGAAGGCCGCGTGCCCGAGAACGCGCTCCTCTCGCACGACCTGTTTGAAGGCCTCCATGCGCGCGCCGCGCTCGTGACCGATGTCGAGGTGGTCGACGACTATCCCGCGAGCGTGCTCACCCACGCCCGCCGCCAGCATCGCTGGGTGCGGGGTGATTGGCAGATCCTGCTCTGGCTCCTGCCCTGGGTGCCGACGACCCACGGGCTCGCGCGCAACTGCCTCCCCGCGATCAGCCGCTTCAAGATCCTCGACAACCTCCGGCGGAGCCTCGTGCCACCCGGCCTGCTCGCGCTTCTCGTCGCGGGCTGGACGTTCCTGCCCGGCAACCCGGGCGTGTGGACGATCGCGACGCTCGGCATCGCGGCGGCGCCGCTCTGGGTGGCCCTGGCGCCGCTGATGCACGGCCCGGGCCCGGCGCGCACGATCGCGGCGTTCCTCCGCGCGCTCGCCGAGGACATCGAGACCGCCGCCGCGCGCATCGTGCTCACCGTGACGCTCCTCGCGTTCCACGCCGGGGAAACCCTGCACGCCATCATCGTGACCCTCGTGCGCGTCTTCATCACGCAGCGTCGGCTCCTCGAATGGGAGACCGCCGCGACGAGCACCGCGCGCGCATCCGGCTCGATGCGACAACGCGGCGTCCGAGTCTTCCTCGCCGACATGGCGGCGAGCCCGCTCGCCGGCGCGCTCGTGATCGCGGCCGTCGTCTCGCTGCGGCCGGCGGCGCTCCCGTGGGCGGCGCCGTTCGCCTTCCTGTGGCTCGTCGCACCGTTCGTCGCGTTCCAGCTCAGCCGGCCGGCGCCGGAGGACGAGACGCCGCTCTCCGAGAGCGACCGCGCGCTCTTCCTCGAGACCGCCCGCCGCACATGGGAGTACTTCGACACCTTCCTCACCGACGAGGACAACTGGCTCCCGCCCGACAACTACCAGGAGGAACCGGGGCCGTTCGTCGCGCACCGCACCTCGCCGACCAACATCGGGCTCGCCCTCCTCGCGAACGTCGCGGCGCGCGACCTCGGGTGGATCGACCTCGCGACCCTCGCGACCCGCCTCGAGAAGATGATGGACGGCATCGACCGGCTGGAGCGTTGGGAGGGACACCTCCTCAATTGGTACGACACCCAGACCTGCGCGCCGCTGCTACCGCGCTACGTGTCGACGGTCGACAGCGGGAATCTCGTCGCGGCGTTGATGGTGCTCGAGCAAGCACTCGTGGAGCCCGCGCGCGATCCCGGCGCGCGACTGGACCCGGCGCTCGCGGCACGCCTCGACCGGCTCGCCGAGCGCGCCCGCGTGCTCGCGCACGGCCACGACTTCCGGCTCCTCTACGACGCGCGCCGGCGCCTCTTCGCGGTCGGCTATCGGCTGCCGGACCACGAAGGGCCGGGCCGCCTCGACGGCTCGTTCTACGACCTCCTCGCGTCGGAAGCGCGGCTCGCGAGCTTCATCGCGATCGCCAAGGGCGACGCGCCCGTCCGGCATTGGTTCGCGCTCGGCCGCCCGCTCACGAGCGTCGAGGGGCGCGCCACGCTGCTCTCGTGGAGCGCCACCATGTTCGAGTACCTGCTGCCGCTCGTCTTCACGCGGCGCTACCCCGAGACGCTGCTCGACGGCACCGCGCGGACCGTGGTCGCGCATCAGCGGCGCTACGGACAGCGCTTCGGCGTACCGTGGGGCATCTCGGAGTCGGCGTACGTCGTCACGGATCGGGCCGGGAACTATCAGTACCGCGCGTTCGGCGTCCCCGGCCTCGGGTTGAAGCGCGGGCTCGGCGACGACCTCGTCGTGGCCCCGTACGCGACCGCCCTCGCCGCGCTCGTCGACGCGCCGACGGCCGCGGCGAACCTCCGTCATCTCGCCGGCGCGGGGATGTCCGGCCGCTACGGCTTCTACGAGGCGATCGACTACACGCCGCGCGAGGCCACGCCGTCGGGCGCCGCCCTCGACCGCGGCAAGGTCGTGCGCGCCTACTTCGCGCACCACCAGGCGATGAGCCTCCTGGCGTTCGCGAACGTCCTCGACGGCAACCGCTTCGTCGCCCGCTTCCATGCCGATCCGCACGTGCAGGCGACCGAGCTTCTGCTCCAGGAGCGCGTGCCGCGCGACGTGCCGATCGTCGAGCCGCGTCCCGCCGAGTCGACGCGGGTCCTGCCGCCGCCGGCGCCGCTCTCGACCCGCCGGTTCCGCTCCCCGCACACGACGTTCCCGCACGCGCACTTCCTCTCGAACGGCGCCTACACCGCCGCCATCACCAACGCGGGCGGCGGCGGCAGCTGGTGCCGCGACCACGTGGTGACCCGGCTCCGTCCGGACCCGACCCGCGACCCGAGCAGCCACGCGATCTTCCTCCGCGACGTCCGCGCCGGCACCGTGTGGTCGGCGACTTATCAGCCGACCCTGCGCGAGCCCGACGAGTACCTCGTGCACTTCCTGCCGGAAAAGGCCGTCTTTCGGCGCACCGACGACGGCATCGAGACCCAGCTCGAGATCGCGGTCTCGCCGGAGGACGACGTCGAGATCCGGCGGCTCTCGATCGCGAACCGCGACGACCGCATGCGCGAGATCGAGGTGACGAGCTACGCGGAGATCGTCCTCGGCGATCGCGCGACGGATCTCGCCCACCCCGCGTTCGGCAAGCTCTTCATCGAGACCGAGCATCTCTCCGAGCAGGCCGCCCTCCTCTGTCGCCGCCGGCCGCGCGCCTCGAACGAGCCGGAGGTGATCGGCATCCACGCGCTCAGCGTCGAGGGCGGCCTGCGCGGGCCGGTCGAGTGGGAGACCGATCGCGCCGCGTTCCTCGGCCGCGGCCGGGAGCTCGACGATCCGATCGCGCTCGACGGCCGGCCCCTCACGGGACGGACGGGCGCCGTCCTCGATCCGATCGCGAGCCTCCGCTACCGCGTGCGCATCCCGCCGCGCGGCTTCGCGCGCATGGTGTTCACGACCGGCGTCGCGACCGGCGAGCCCGCCGCCCGGGCGCTCGCGCAGAAGTACCACGATTTCGGCATGGCGGGCCGCGTGATGACGCTCGCGTTCACGCGCGCGCAGCTCTCGCTCCGCCATCTCGGGCTCGGCTCGGATGAATCGCAGCTCTTCGAGCGGCTCGCGTCGCGCGTCTTCTGGGCCGACCCGACGCTGCGTGCCGACGGCGCGGTCCGCGCCGCGAACACCCGCGGCCAGTCGGGGCTCTGGCAGTTCGGCATCTCCGGCGACATCCCGATCGTGGTCGTGCTGGTCGTCGAGGGCGACGACCTGGCGCTCGTCCAGCAGGTGCTGCAAGCGCAGGAGTACTGGCGCCAGAAGGCGCTCGCGGCCGACGTCGTCGTCCTGAACGAGCACGCCGAGGGGTATCGCGGCGAGATGCACGACCGGCTCGGCGCGCTCGTGCAGAGCGGGCCGTGGGCGGGGTGGCGGGATCGTCCCGGCGGCGTGCACCTGCTGCGCGCCGAGAACCTCGCCGTCGTGGACCGGACGCTGCTCCTCGCCGCCGCCGCTGCGGTGCTCGACGGGGAGCGCGGCGAGCTCGCGAACCAGCTCGACCGGCCGTATCCGGAGCCGCACTGGCCGCCGGTCCGGCGCTGGCCCGCCGCGACCGCGGAGGCGACGACCGCGCGCCCGCCCCACTTCGTCGTGCCGCCGCTCCTCTTCGCGAACGGCATCGGCGGCTTCACGACCGACGGTAGCGAGTACGTGCTCGTGCTGGACGGCGACACGGCACCGCCCCGGCCGTGGAGCAACGTGCTCGCGAACCCCGACTTCGGGAGTCTCGTGACGCACGCGGGGCCGGCGTTCACGTGGTCGGAGAACAGCCGCGAGCACCGCCTCACGCCGTTCGCGAACGATCCGGCCCTCGACCTCGGCGCCGAGGCGTTCTACCTCCGCGACGACGACACCGGGGCGACGTGGGGCGCGACGCCGGGCGCGATGACCCGGCGCGCGGACGCCCGCTGGATCGTCCGTCACGGCCGCGGGGTCAGCCGCTATCAGCACGAGCGCGACCGGCTCGCGCACGAGCTCGCGATCCGGGTCGCGGTCGACGACCCCGTGAAGCTCTCGACCCTCACGATCACCAACCGCGGGGCACGGACCCGGCACCTCCGCGCGTACGCCTATTGCGAGTGGAGCCTCGGGGCGCCGCGCGCCGACGTGCCGGGTCACGTGGTGACGGAGCGCGAGCCCGCATCCGAGGCCGTGCTGGCGCGGAATCCCTACTGCGAGGACTTCCCCGATCGCGTCGCGTTCCTCGCCGCGAGCCCGCGCCCGAGCTCGTCGACGGCGGATCGGCTCGAGATGCTCGGCCGCTATGGAAGCCCGCGCCGTCCGGCCGCGCTCGGCCGCGAACGGCTCGGCGGCCGCTTCGGCGCCGGTCTCGATCCGTGCGGCGCGCTCGAGGTCGCGGTGACGATCCCGCCCGGCGAGTCGCGGACGGTCACGTTCCTCCTCGGCGCCGGCCGCGATCGCCCCGCCGCCGAGGGCCTGCTCGCGCGTTACCTCGACCCGCCGGCCGCGAGCGCCGCGATCGAGGAGGTCCACCGGTTCTGGGATCGCACGCTCGGCGCGATCCAGGTGCGGACCCCCGACGACTCGTTCGACGTGCTCATGAACGGCTGGCTCACGTACCAGGCGCTGTCGTCGCGGCTCTGGGCGCGCTGCGGCTACGACCAACCGGGCGGGGCGTTCGGCTTCCGCGACCAGCTCCAGGACGTGATGGCGCTCGGCTTCACCCGTCCGGACCTCTGGCGCGCGCAGATCCTGCGTGCGGCGGCCCGGCAGTTCGTCGAAGGCGACGTCCAACACTGGTGGCATCCGCCGCTCGGGCGCGGCACGCGCACCCGCTGCTCCGACGACCTTCTCTGGCTGCCGTACGTGGCGGCGCGCTACGTCGAGGCGACGGGCGATGCGGCGATCTTCGACGAAGTCGTCCCGTTCCTCGAGATGCGGTCGCTCGCCCCCGGCGAGCACGACGCCTACGAGCTCCCGCGCGAGTCGAACGAGCGTGCGACGCTCTTCGAGCACTGCCTGCGCGCGATCGACCGCGGCATCACCGCCGGACCGCATGGCCTGCCGCTCATCGGCAACGGCGACTGGAACGACGGCATGAATCGCGTCGGCATCGAGGGCCGGGGCGAGAGCGTGTGGCTCGGCTTCTTCCTCGGGACGGTGCTCCGCACCTTCGCCGACCTCGTCGCGGCGCGCGGCGACTCCGATCGTGCCGCCCGCTACCGGAGCGAGGTCGGCCGCCTGGCGGCGATGCTCGAGCTCGCGTGGGACGGCGACTGGTACCTCCGCGGCTACTTCGACGACGGCACGCCGCTCGGCTCGGCGCGGAACGCCGAGTGCCGGATCGACTCGCTCCCGCAGTCGTGGGCGGTGCTCGCCGGCATCACGTCGGCCCGGCGCGCCGAGCAGGCCTTCGATGCGGTCCGCGCCCAACTCATCCGCCGGCCGCTCGGGCTCGTGCTGCTGCTGACGCCGCCGTTCGACCGTGCCGATCCGGACCCCGGCTACATCCGGGGCTATCCGCCCGGCATCCGCGAGAACGGCGGCCAGTACTCGCACGCGGCGATGTGGACGATCCTGGCACTCGCCCGCATCGGCAACGGCGACGAGGCCGTCGAGACCTTCCACCTGCTGAACCCCATCAATCACGCCCGCGAAGCCGCGGCGGCCCAGCGCTACGGCGGCGAGCCCTACGTGCTCGCCGGCGACGTCTACTCGCACCCGATGCACGTCGGGCGCGCGGGATGGACCTGGTACACGGGCTCGGCGAGCTGGATGTACCGGGCGGGGCTCGAGGGCATCCTCGGTCTCGAGCGCCGCGCCGATCGCCTGCGGGTCGACCCCTGTCTCCCGACGTCGTGGCCGTCGTGCACGGTCACCTGGACGGCCGGACGTACGGTCTATGAGATCACGATCGAGAACCCCGACCGCGTGAGCCGCGGGGTCGGGCTCGTGCAGCTCGACGGCCGGACCGTCGACCCCGACGCCATCCCGTGGCGCGACGACGGCGCCCGCCACCATCTCCGCGTGGTGCTCGGACGCACCGAAGAAGCGGCACCGGCGTTGCGCCGCGGCGGCGCGACCTCCTGACCAGGACGCTGGTGTCCCGAACATGAACGCTCGGGACACTAGGCATATACGAAACGCGGAGCGCCTTGTGCCTTCGGAAGTGTTCGGCTAAGTAGCGGCTCCGCGATCGGTTTTCGTTGCGATCGTCCCGGAGGAGAGCGAGACGGTGCCCGTAAGTATTCGTCCTGCCGAGCGAATTCGTCGATTGCCACCGTACCTCTTCGCGGAGATCGATCGCATGAAGAAGGAGGTCGCCGCACGCGGCGTCGACCTCATCAGCCTCGGCATCGGCGATCCGGACAGCCCGACGTTTCCGCACATCGTCGCGGCACTCCAGGACGCCGCGACCCGTCCCGCCAACCACCGCTACCCCGACTACGAAGGCATGCCGAGCTTCCGGGCGGCCGCCGCGTCCTACGTCGAGAAGCGTTTCGGCGTCCGGTGCGATCCCGCCACCGAGGTCGTCTCGCTGATCGGCTCGAAGGAAGGCATCGCCAACATGGCGGTCGCCTTCGTCGACCCCGGCGACATCGTGCTCGTGCCCGACCCGGGCTACCCCGTTTACGGCATCGGCACGCAGTTCAACGGCGGCACCGTCTATCCGATGCCGCTCCGGGCCGAGAACGGCTTCCTTCCCGATCTGAAAGCCATCCCCGAGGAAGTCGCGAAGCGCGCCAAGCTCATGTGGCTCGGGTATCCCAACAACCCGACCGGCGCCCTCGCCACGAGCCAGTTCTTCGCCGACGTCGTCGCCTTCGCCGAGCGCCACGACATCATCGTCGCCCACGACAACGCCTACTCCGAGATCTACTTCGACGAGCCGCCGCCGAGCTTCCTCGCGACGCCCGGCGCCCGCGACCTCGGCATCGAGTTCCACTCACTCTCGAAGACCTACAACATGACCGGGTGGCGCGTCGGGTTCGCCGTCGGCAACCGCGAGCTCATCGCGGGACTCGGCAAGGTGAAAACGAACGTCGATTCCGGGATTTTCCAGGCCGTCCAGGAAGCGGGCATCGCCGCGCTGACGGGTGACCAGTCCCCCGTCGCGGGCATGCGCGAGCTCTACCGCCAGCGCCGCGACATGTTCCTCCCGGCCATCGAGAAGATCGGTCTGCATGCGCAGCCGATGCGCGCCACGTTCTACGTCTGGGTGACCGTACCGAAGGGCTTCACGTCGACGAGTCTCGTCTCGAAACTGCTCCAGGACGTCGGGGTCGTCGCGACCCCTGGCAGCGGCTTCGGCAGCGCCGGCGAAGGATACATCCGCTTCAGCCTCACCGTAGCAACGCCGCGGCTCGCCGAAGCCGTGGAACGATTGAAGACGCTCAAACTCTGAACGCGCGGATCGCGTCCCCGGAAGGGACCCGCCGCCGCGCGATGAAGGACACGAAGCGACGATGCCGCATCGGGTCTACATAGGTCTCGGCTCGAACCTCGGAGATCGCAAGGCGAACATCCGCGAGGCGGAGGAGCGCCTGACCGAGCTGCCCGACACCCGCATCGTCAAAGCGTCCTCGCTCTACGAGAGCGAGCCGCACGGCAACGCCAAGACCTGGTTCATCAACAGCGTCCTCGAGGTGGAAACCGAGTTCGAGCCCGAGGAGCTCCTGAAGAAGACCCTCGCCATCGAAAAGGCGATGGGCCGGAAGCGCGTCAGCGGCAAGCGCTGGGGCTCGCGGATCATCGACATCGACCTCCTGCTGATCGACAACCAGACGGTCAACAAGAAGAACCTGAAGATTCCCCACCCCGAGATGCACAAGCGCCGCTTCGTGCTGATGCCGCTCGCGGAGCTGGCACCCCACGTCACCCACCCGCACCTCGGGACGTCCATGTCCGAGCTGCTCGGCGGGCTGAAGGACGTCAAGAAGGTGATGCTGACTCGTCCGTAGGACTGGTCGCTGTGCCTTCGTCCTCGCCGGCCTCACCGCCGGCGAGCGCCTTCGGCGCGGCCTCTTCGCCGAAGGCCAGCTGGAGCATGCGGCGAAACGGGGTGACCGCCGCCGCGAGCGTCGACTCGACCAGCAAATCGACCACGCGCTGCGGCCGCCAGTCGGTGCCGCTCTGGAGCGCCGTCAGCTGCTCGCGCAGCCGCTCCAACAATCCGTGGCGATGCTGGAGCAAACCGTCGTCGGTCGGTGCCTGCTCGTCGACGGGAACCCGCTCGCGCAACGTCCGCGCGAGCACCTCGACCTTGCCGCGGAGAAGCGCGAGCTGCACGTCGAAGCCGCCGGCCGCCGTTCGCATGAGACCGCGCAGTCGCTCCTCGACCTCGGCCGCGTGGCGCCGATGCTCGCCCTCGAGGCGCGCGAGGGTCGCGTGCAGCGCCTGGAGCTCGCCGTCGACGCGCTGGCGCGCCTCGTCGTGCTCGGTCGCGCGCGCCGCTCCCTGGGCGTCGAGCCGGGTCGCGAACTCCGTGAGCTGCGTCTCGCAGCCGTCGAGGAACGCCATGACGGTCCGGTGCTCGGCTGCGGACGGCAGGTCCTGCAGACTCTCCGCCACGTCGTGCAACAGCTCGCCGTGCGCGACCCGAAGCTTCTGGAGCTCGGTCGAGGTCTCTGCCCGTACGGCCTGGATCGCCTCCTCGCACTCCGCCTCGCGTCGTTCGACCCGCGCCTCGACGGCACCGCCGGCGGCCCGCACGCGGCGCGCGAGCTTGACGACGGCGCGTCGCGCCTGGTCGAGCCGGCCCCGGACCGAGGCGATCTCGGCGCGCTCTTCCCCGTGGCGCGTCTCCATCGTCTCGCGAAGCGTCGCGAGCTCCTGCGCGGTCCGCTCCGCCGCCGCGGTCGCTTCGACCTGCACCGTCCGCGCCGCCGCTTCCGCCGCCGCGACCGCATCCTGCTGCACGCGCTGCCAGACCGCATCCGTCGCGACGGCGCTCTCGCCGCCGCCCATCGCTTCGGCCTGCGCGGCGAGCGTTCGCCGCACCTCGGCGAGGTCGCGGTCGGTCCGCGCGGCCAGGGCGTCGAGCGCCTCGCCGAGCCGAGAGGTCTGCGCGGCCGTGTCCTGCTGTACGCGCTGCCAGGCCGCGTCCATCGCTTCGGCCCGTTCGCCGTTCGCGCTCGCCGTCTCGGCCTGGGCCGCCAGCATCCGCCGCACGTCGGCCAAGTCGCGGTCGGTGCGCGCGGCCAGCGCGTCGAGAGCTTCCCCCAGACGCGACGCCACCGCGACCGTCTCGGTGCGCGCGAGCCGGGCCGCCTCCTCGGCGCCGTCGATCCGCGCGCCCACCTGCGTCCCGCCGTCGCGCTGCTCCGCGACGCTGCGGCGGAGCGCCGCCAGCTC
>Ga0268299_1001691_pt1 | contig 34485 bp, 31 predicted proteins | sample NOBtaG_FD_193484 | JGI IMG/M metagenome (GOLD analysis project Ga0268299, IMG submission 193484) | Activated sludge microbial communities from bioreactor in Nijmegen, Gelderland, Netherland - NOB reactor | ecosystem: Engineered > Bioreactor > Aerobic > Activated sludge | place: Netherlands... | reverse complement strand
CGGGACGGATCATCGGACGCAACCTGACGCGAGGCGAGGTCGTCGAAACCACCGAGAAGCTGTTTGTGGTGGCGGACCTGTCGGAAGTGTGGGTGCGCGCGAACATTCCGGAAAAGGACATTCCCTTCGTGCACTTGATCCACGCGTCCGGGGGCACGCAGGCGGATGTGCGCGTGAATGCGTATCCGAATGAGGTCTTCAAAGGCACGATCACCTACGTCGGCGACGTACTGGATCCCGCGACGCGCACCATGCAACTTCGGCTCGAACTGCCCAACCCCGAAGGCCGCCTGAAACCCGAGATGTTCGCGACAATCCGCCTGTACTCTGAACCGCAACCGGACAGATTGGCGCTTCCGGAATCCGCCTTGCAGCGGGATCACGATCGGACGTTCGTCTTCGTGCGGCGCAACGAGAATGAATACGAAGCCCGCGACGTTCAAATCGGTGAATCCAATGGCGCGCTCACAACGATTCTCGGCGGCCTGAGCGAGGGCGATCCCGTCGTCACGCAAGGCGCGTTCGTGCTGAAGTCCGAGCTCCTCAAGAAGCAGGTCTAATGGTCGCTCGGCTTCTCGACATCTCCCTCCGCCAACGACTTCTCATCGTGATCTTCTCGATCGTGACGGGAATCGGCGGTATATACGCGTTCAGAACGATCCCCATCGACGCGTTTCCCGACGTCACCAGTGTCCTGGTCCAAGTCGTCACCAAAGCCCCGGGACTCTCCCCCGCCGAAGTCGAACGGCTGGTCACGTATCCCATCGAATTGCAGTTGACGGGCCTTCCGTCGCTGACCGAGATGCGGTCGTTGACGAAGGTGGGACTGTCTCTCATCACCATCGTGTTCGACGACGATATGGACATCAACCTCGCACGCCAGCTCGTTCTCGAACGGCTTATCGAAGTCGAAGAGATGCTGCCGCTCGGCACCGAACCCATGCTGGTGCCGAACAGTACCGGCCTCGGCGAGGTATTTCAGTATTACATCGAAGAGCCCCCTCACGCACACGTCCAGAGCGAAGAGGAGCACCATCAGAATCTGATTGATCAACGCACCATACAGGATTGGATCATTCGGCCTTTGCTGAAAAGCACGCCGGAGGTCATCGACGTCAATTCGATGGGCGGATACGTCAAGCAGTACCAGGTCCTGGTCGAGCCGGCCATGCTGCGGAAATACAACCTCACGCTGCGCGAGGTCTTCGACGCCATCGCCAGCAACAATGCCAATGCGGGCGGCAATATCCTGGAAAAGCATGCGGAAAAATACATCGTCCGAGGCGTGGGGCTCATCCGCTCCATCGAGGATATCGAGCGCATCGTCGTGAAAGAGAAAGGCGGCACGCCGGTCTTCATCGGAGACGTGGCGCAAGTGCTCGTCGATCACGCCGTGCGGCACGGAGCGACGGTATTGAACGGAGAGCGGGAAGTGGTGAGCGGCATCGTGCTGATGCTCCGAGGTGGGAACGCTCGGGACGTGGTCCAAGGCATCAAGGCGCGCATCGACGACATCCATGCGCGCAATCTCCTGCCGGACGGGCTGCGCATCGTTCCATTTTACGATCGAATCGAGCTGATCACCGCCGCGTTGAGCACGGTCTACAAGTCCCTTGCGGAAGGCGTGGTGCTGGTCGTCATCATTCTGTTTCTTTTTCTGGGCAACATCCGGAGCGCGTTCATCGTCGTCAGCACGCTGATCCTGGCGCCCTTGGCCACGTTCATCGTGATGGGTCAGGTTGGCTTGACGGCCAACCTCATGTCATTGGGCGGATTGGCCATCGCCATCGGAATGATCGTGGACGGCTCCGTCGTCGTGGTGGAAAACGTCTACCGCCATCTTTCGAGCCACACCGCCGCCACGATGTCCCGACGCGATCTCCTGATGATGGCGGTGAAAGAGGTGGGCCAGCCGGTGGTGTTCGGCATTCTCATCATCATTTTGGTCTTCCTTCCGGTGCTCTCCCTTCACGGCATGGAAGGGAAGATGTTCAAGCCGTTGGCCTATACCATCATGATCGCCCTGTTGATATCGCTCCTGCTGTCTCTCACTTTGTCTCCCGCCTTGTGCTCCCTCATGCTGAAGAGCGGCAGCGAAGAGGATCCCTGGATCGTCAAACAGGTCAAACGGCTGTACACCCCGGCGCTTCGCTGGGCGCTGGGGCGGAGTAAGACCGTCATGGTCGCAGCCGTCGGATCCTTGATCTGCGGCCTGGCGCTGTTCCCGTTCCTCGGCAGTGAGTTCATCCCGATCATGAACGAGGGCAGCGTCGCTCCACAGACGATCCGTCTACCGAGCGTGTCGCTGCCGGCCTCCATCGAAATCGAAAAACGCATGCAGCAAGCATTGATGGAGTTCCCGGAAGTCGAGAAGGTGGTATCGAAAATCGGACGGACCGAGCTGGGCAACGATCCTCAAGAACCCAACGAGAGCGATCCGGTAGTCCGGTTGCGTCCGTTGGATCAATGGACCACGGCTCGGACGATGCCGGAATTGATGCAGAAGTTTCGGGAGCGATTGACACGCATTCCCGGCGCGACGTTCCTGATCAGCCAACCCATCCAACAGCGTGTGGACGAATTGATTTCGGGGGTACGGACGGAAGCGACGGTCAAGCTGTTCGGCGGCGATTTGGAAGTGCTGCGAAGCAAAGCGGACGAAATCGCCGGCATCCTTGGAACGGTCCGCGGCGTCAGCGACATCAAAGTGGAACAGTTGTTCGGACAGCCGTATCTGACGATCGACATCGACCGGAGCAAGATCGCCCGGCACGGCATCAATGTCTCAGACGTACGGGAGATCATCACGACGGCCATCGGCGGCCGCGCAGCGACCAAGGTGTACGAAGGTCAACAATGGTTTGACCTGTTCGTGCGATTTCCGGAGCAGTATCGGGACAGCGTGGAACGGATCAGCAATATCCTGCTCACCGACGGAGCAGGCGCATTGATCCCACTGATTGACCTCGGCGAGATACGCTTGGAAGAAGGACCGGGCCGCATCAGTCGCGAACGCCTTCAGCGGTATGTGTCAATCGGATTCAATACCCTGGGACGGGACATCGGAAGCCTTGTCGCGGAGGCCCAACAAAAGATCGCTGCCGGCGTCACGCTTCCTCCTGGTTACCTGGTCGCCTGGGGCGGTTCGTTCGAGAACATGGAGCGCGCCATGGCCCGGCTGCGCATCATCGTCCCCATGACCATCGGCCTGGTTTTTCTGCTTCTGTACTCCACGTTCAATTCACTGCGCCAGGCCACACTGATCATCCTCAATCTGCCCTTTGCCTTGATCGGCGGCGTGGTCGCCCTCTGGCTGACTGGCGAGTATCTCAGCGTGCCGGCTTCAGTCGGGTTCATCAATCTATTCGGCGTGGCCGTCCTCAACGGCATCGTCCTCGTGTCCTGCATGAACAAGCTCCGCGACGACGGTTATAGCCTGGACGAAGCCGTCTTTACGGGAAGCGTGCTCAGGCTCCGGCCGGTGCTCATGACCGCGTTGGTCGCGTTGCTCGGCCTAGCCCCATTGGCATTCGCGCGAGGAATCGGCTCCGAGGTTCAACGGCCTTTGGCGATTGTCGTGATTGGCGGACTGGTCAGTTCGACCTTGCTGACCTTGATCGTGCTTCCCGTGCTGTACCGATGGGTCGAGGGCAGTGCCACCGGACGCCCCGGACAACCGGCGGAGCCCGCAGACGCCATGGTTCCGCATGAGGCCATAGACGGCAAGGAGTCTTCCGTGCATGCCGGCGCCCTTCCGCACCATTAGGATAAAGGGACCGATCAACGGCACAAGAGCGTCCTGCCGGGATTTTCCGCGCTCACGTTCTAAGTCACCACCCACATCGACGGAAGGAAACTGCCATGGCATGGGTCTACCTCGTCATCGCCGGCTTTTTTGAAATCGCATGGGCCGTCGGGATGAAATACACCGACGGTTTCACCAGACTGTGGCCGAGCCTCTGGACAGCCTTGGCCATGATCGTCAGCGTATGGTGCCTTGCCGTTGCCCTGAGGACCATTCCCGTTGGAACGGGTTATGCCATCTGGACTGGAATAGGAGCGGCCGGCACGGCGGCCATGGGGATGCTGCTCTTCGACGAGTCCCGCGATGTCCTTCGATTGTTGAGCATCGGCTTCATCATTGCAGGAATCGTCGGCCTCAAGTTGAGTTCGTAGCCGGCGATCGAGAGGCGGCTGTATGCCGATCTCGTGTCCGTGTCGACGGTGGGGGCAGAGCGCCAACGTCCAGCGTCACGTGTCTGAGCCTCACTTCGGCTTGACGACCAATACCCCGTCTCGAATGGGCAAGAGCACCGCAGACACGCGGGGATCAGCGGCAACGGTCCGATTCAACTCCTGGATGGCGGCCGTTTTTTCGTCAGGCGCGGGCTGCTTCAGCACATCGCCGTTCCAGAGCACATTATCGACCAATATCACTCCTCCCGGCGCGACGAGATCAAGCGCACGCCGGTAGTACCGCACGTAGTTGGGCTTGTCCGCATCGATGAAAACCAGATCGAACGGTCCGGTAAGGTCGCGCATCGTGTCGAGCGCCGGGCCCATTCGGACCGAGATTTTTGGACCGTCTTGCGACCGCGAAAAATATCGGCGTGCGAGCTCGGCCGATCCTTCGTCGATTTCGCACGTCACTACGGTCCCGTCGGCAGGAAGCGCTTCGGCAAAGCAGAGGGCGCTGTAACCGGTGAACATGCCGACTTCCAGTACCCGCCTCGCCCCAATCAGGCGGATCATCATTTTCAGGAATGCTCCCTCAAGAGGGCCCACCATCATTTGTGGATGCTCCATCGTTCGATGAGTCTCCTCTCTGAGCGCCCGGCAGACTGCGGACTCAGCGATGGAATGAGCTTCGGCATATGTTTCGATCCCGGGAGCGACGAGCTGATTCATGGTAGCCATCCTTAGGCAGTTTAAAAATGACGGGACGGAGCGTACACTACCCGCGGCCCTATACGTGGAAGGATCTTATCATGCTGCGTCACTGGGGAGACACCTGACGTGAAGACACTGGCAACCCTCGAAGACCTCACAAACCGCTTGCGCGAGATTCAGCGTATCAACAGCGCGGCTTCCGTCCTTTCCTGGGACCAGGAAACGCATATGCCTGCCGGCGGAGGTCCAGCCCGAGCCGAACAAATCGCGACGATTCAAGGCATTGCCCACAGGCAATTCGTCTCGGATGAAACCGAGAGACTGTTGGGCGCCTCCGTCGACCTCGCAACGGGTCACCCCCTTGACCGAGATGGTGAGCTGTGGGACGAATCGGCGCAGTCGCTTCTCCGCGAGGTGTGGAGAGACTTCAGCCGGGCCCAAAAGCTTCCGTCGGATTTCGTCGTCAATCTTAGCCGCGAATGTTCACTCGCTCAGCAAGTCTGGGCCGAAGCACGAGAACGGAACTCCTTCGTCGATTTCCTGCCAAACCTCAGCACGGTGCTGGCGCTCAAACGCGAGGAAGCCCAATACTTGGGCTACGCAGATTCTCCCTATAATGCGTTATTGGATCACTATGAACCGGGAGCAACGATCGCAGGGCTGCGCCCACTCTTTGCTCAGCTGAAGGCTCGACTGGTCCCCCTGCTCCGAAAAATCCAGAATAGTTCGGTACGGATCGATGACAGCATCCTGTTTCACGCCTACGATACGGCAAGGCAGCTTGAATTCGGCCGCCTCGTTCTTATCGCCATGGGCTATGATTTCGAACGAGGCAGGCTTGATCTGTCCGCTCACCCGTTCACCACGTCGTTTCACCCCACCGACGTACGGGTCACCACCCGCGTCCACGAACACGACCTCACGTCATGCTTGTTCAGTTGCATCCATGAGGGCGGCCATGGGCTGTACGATCAGGGCCTGGACCCGGCGCACTATGGAACCCCGCTGGGAGATTCCGTTTCGCTCGGCATTCATGAAAGCCAATCCCGCATGTGGGAGAACTGCGTGGGCCGCTCGAGAGCGTTCTGGCGGTTTTTCTATCCGGTCTTGCAGCAGACGTTCCATCATCAGTTGCGCTCTGTCGACCTAGACCATTTCTATGCCGCCGTGAACCGGGTGAAACCCTCCTTCGTCCGGGTCGAGGCAGATGAGCTGACCTACAATCTCCACATCATGGTGCGATTCGAAATCGAACAGGATCTGATCGAAGGCCGCGCCAAGACCGACGAATTGCCGGAACTCTGGAACCAGAAGATGAAAGAATACTTGGGTATTGTGCCAACGACAGATGCCGAAGGCGTGCTCCAAGACGTCCACTGGTCTTTGGGAGCTTTTGGATATTTCCCCACATACACGCTGGGAAACCTCTACGCCGTGCAGTTTTACGACCAAGCACGTATGGAAATTCCACATTTGGAAGACGAAATTTCGGCTGGGCAGCTGCTGATCTTACGACAATGGCTTGGTCAAAAAATACACCGCTGGGGGCGGATGTTCACCCCTGAACGATTGGCGCAACGGGTCACCGGCGTGAGCCTCACACCAGACCCTTATCTCCAATACATCGAGCGAAAGTACAGTGAGTTGTATCGAATTTGAGAAGGGAATCGCTCAGTGGGAAACGCCGGAACCGGCAGGCGCTCCATTCAGATAGGCACAAGGCCGCTACCAGCGCCTCTGTCGCAGTAATGACCGACTAATACCCCATAGCCTGGTTGATTTTGGTCAGAACGCCAGGAGGGAGCTGGAACTCGTTCTGCACCTCAATCCGAGACGGCACCAGGAGCGTGGTATGAAAGACGATGTCTCGGATTGGAATCTTGAATTCAGGATCCTGCGGCGTGCTCAATTCCACGGACTCAACCGAATTGGTGATAGCTCCGCTATCATGACCGCCGTAGGTGGCAATCACCGCCTTGAGAATCTCAACGATCTTTTCATTGGTCTCCACTCCTGAGATTGCCTTTTCCAGATGCGCAATCACCTCACCGGCTTGGTCGGTGAGCGTGAAATTCTCTACGCATTCGCGCCGACGCAGGGAAGTGAGATCATTGTCCAAATCCTTGCTGAAAGCCCCGTAGGCAAATCGGAAAAACTCGAAATGAAACCCTTTGAACCCCTTCCCAAACATCTGCAACTCGCAGAGAAAACACAGTTGCTGAAGCTTGACGTCGCTGAGGAGGCCGTGAGGCTCGGCGCACTGGAGCACGTAGAGCAGTAAGGCCCGATCGACTGTAATCTGATGAGGCTGGCGCATTCCTTCTCCTTACCCATCCCAAAACCGCCCACGACTATAGACAGCGGACGTCAAACCCGTCAATTCAAACCCTCTTGACCGGCTTCATTATTTCGTTTCTAATGCTTGTTCCCGTGGAGGCATACCCGTCATGGCATCAGGGAAGAACTCGAAGGAAATGGAAGCGCTCAAGGAGCATCTGGCGAGACACCAACTGAAGTTTACACGCCAACGAGAACTTATTCTGGGCGCCTTTTTGCGGCAAGAGCACATTACGGCCGAGGCGATGTACCATCAACTGGCCAAGACCGACCCGCATCTTGGATTGGCGACCATCTATCGGACCTTAAACCTCTTTTGCGATGCAGGACTCGCACAAGCCAGACACTTTGGATCTCAAACCCAATACGACAACATCTCGCACAAGGGCCATCACGATCACTTGATTTGCACAGGATGCGGCAAGATCATAGAGTTCGAAAATTGCGAAATCGAGCGACTACAGGAAGAGGTCGCGGCGAAAAACGGCTTTACGATCCAGACCCACCGGCTTGAACTCTACGGACTTTGCTCCCACTGCCGCCACTAAGAAGATCACTATCGATCCTTTCGCCCCTCCGGAACCCCCTGAAGTGAAGCACGTAAGCTCGCGGAGAGGAGGCGCCACGGACGTTTGTCTGTGAAAGACACCGATTTTGAGGGTGCTACCCGTTGGTTGACACAGGATTTGGAACTTTGTTAGCTTACGCGCTCGGCTCAGTATATTGAGAACAACTTTCAAGTTCAACTCTTTGGAAGGCGTAACTGATGGACTTTCTAAAGCACGCGGTGGACTACGGAGTAATCGGGCTGCTCTTTCTACTCAGCATTTGGTGTGTCGCGGTAGCTGTTGAACGGTGGCTCTTCTATCGCCGGATCGATCTCAAGCAGTATCCCAACCAGCAAGTGTTCGAGATCGCTTTGACGAGGCGGCTTGTCATCATTGGAACCGTGGCCGCCAACGCGCCCTACATAGGTCTCCTGGGCACGGTCCTTGGGATCATGCTCACGTTTCACACGATGGGAACGACCGGTCAGATGGCTGTCAATACCATCATGATTGGCTTGAGTCTGGCCCTCAAAGCCACCGCCGTTGGTCTACTGGTCGCCATCCCGTGCGTGGTCATGAATAATATCCTTCGCCGTCGAGTTTCAGAACTTGTCACCTTATACAAGGTGCAGCATGGAACGTGAGCTCGATCAGATCAACGTTATTCCTCTGGTGGACGTAATGCTGGTCCTGCTCGTCATTGTCATGACGACGGCGACCTTCATCACGACGGGACACATTCCGGTCGACCTCGCGAAGGCCAAAGAAGCCGGAGATCGGAAAGATGTGCCGCTCGTCATCACGCTCTCCTCCGATGGCAGCCTGTTCCTCAATGACCAACCGGTATCGCAGGAAGGACTCAAGGTCCAATTGACCAGTCATTCTCGGGAATCATTGGTGCTGGTGCGAGCAGACAGAATTACCGTGCTCGAGCGCTTCGTCAATGTCGTGGATGACGTGCGCGGCCTCGGCTTCCACCAAGTCAGCCTCGAGGTCCTGAGATCATAAGTAATCGCAAATTCACTATGACTCATCGTGATCTTGGCTTCGCCCCACCTGTCCCTTCCTCTGTTATTTCAGCCACCCGATCGGCCAGTTAAGCGCAGAACTCCAAACGTACTCCGGGCTCCGCTGTTTCATCTAGGCTTCACACCTATCCTGCTGCCAATCCCGAAGGATCTCATCCTTGTCAAACGTCAAAATGTATACATGACAATAGGTGGATTTGGCATAACCTGCGAAGGTACCGGTCCCGCTCCCACGGTCAAAATAGCTCCACACCATTCCGCCGCCATCAATCTTCCGAACCTTGTGAGGAGCCCCGTATCGACTGGCAACCTGCTCGGCAGTGGATGTATTCACACCGTTCTTGAAGTACTGCGATTCGATTTCCGAGCACGCTATCGACATTCCTAACAGAATGACTGCGTGGAACACTCGCATAAGTTTGCTCATTGAAGATGTCCCTCTTGATCAGACTCAATCTGAAAACGAATGCGATGTTGCAACCCTGATGAGATATGAATATTCCCAGCATGATCCACGATCACGGCCTCGACATCGGGAAGGCGTTCGACCAGTTCCATCCCACGCTCAGGCCCCATGACGAATACACCGGTATCAAGGCCATCCGCCCATACGCCGTCCTTTGCAATGACGGAAACGCTTTGACAAGCACGGGCAGGCTGCAGTGTAGACGGATCCAGGATGTGGTGATAGCGAAGTCCGTCACGGTCAAAAAACTTCTCATAATCGCCCGCGGTTGAAATGGCTTCATCCTGCAAATCGATAAAAGCCAGAACTACCCCGTCCTTGCGAGGATGCTGAATCCCAACCGTAAATTTCCTCTCACCTGGTAACCGACCAAATGCCTTAATGTCTCCAGAGAGCGCCACGACTCCGGCATTGGCGCCAGCCTTCCTCATCGCTGTCACTGCCTGATCTGCCGCATATCCCTTTCCGATACCTCCGACATCGATCCGCATCCCGAGCGTTTCGAGGAAAATCGTGCGGGATGCTACATCAAGATGCACGCCACTGAGCATCGTCAATGTCTTGAGGGTTTGAAGTTCCTCTGGTGATGGAATTTCTTGTCGCTCAGTGACATTCCAAGCATCGACAGCAGGACCTATGGCAATGTTGAACCCCCCATTGGTCATCTCCGCCACCTGTAGTGATCGCTCGACGACCGCAACAGTTTCCGGACTCACGCGGACCGGTCCCCTCCCCGCAGAAGCATTGACCAAAGAGAGTTCACTCGTGCCAATCCAGGTACTCAGCAACTGCTCTAGGCGCTTGATTTCAGAGAATCCGGCATCGATCGCATTATTCGCCGCATTGTCCGTCGGCGCCAGTGCTGTGATTGTCACAAGCGTCCCCATGTGCAACTGGGTTCGCTTTTTAAGCACCGGCGTCGACGGGGATAACAAATGAGTACATCCCGCAAGCATCGAGGCAACAAGAAGCAAATCCAGCAGTCGGTTCGTGCGTTCGGACGGCATAACCGGAGATTTGTAGCACAGTTTCCATGAGATTACGCGGGGTAAGGCCGACATGCCTCCATCTCTTTTTCTCAAGTTTTCCGTTCGTACCACTTGACAATTCGAGGCTATTCGGGACATTAATAACCGTTCTCAATTTCATTTAAGGGCTCTTAGACTCGATGATTGCCACAGGCACGCCACGCCATGAACGTGTTCAGAACGACGAAACGCGTTGCGAGTGCGGTCAACTCATCGCCAAGGTGAAGGATGCCGGACTAGAACTCAAATGCAAGCGATGCAAGCGCATTGTCATTATCCCCTTCGCTGCGATCGAAGGCTGGACGGGGCAATCGTCCAGATGAAAGGAGGATTCGTATCGTCAGAACCTATAGGTAACTCATAGGCGCCAAAAACAAGACCAGAGACCTTTGCGTCCCGAGTCAGACCACCATTACTTCAAAACATCTCTGACTACGGAGGTTCGCAATGCTGATCTGGGCAAAGATCTGCGCAATCCTCGCGGTCCTCGTTTTCGCCATCCTTCCGGCCATGCCGGCGATGGCGCAAAATATGACTCCGGAGGAAATTCAGAAGTTGGTAGACGAGGCAGTCGAAAAAAGGATGAAGGAACACGAGAAGCGGGAACCGTCTTCGGAAAGAGCCATGGAACCCAAGGAAGGTCAGTCCGGAGCGCCACAATACCCGGTCGCAACCGGTCCCATGTCTGAAATCAAGGTTGAACGAAAGGGCGAAGAAAGCGTGCCGCTGTCGTTTGGATCGACCGGATCAGGCAAATTGGTCTATGCCAAACCGTTCGTGAGCGCCCCGAAAGCGACCATTGGCGGATACGCCGACTTCAAATTCGGATCTCTGACCGGCCCGACACTCGACAATCTCAGCCGACAGTCGTTCAACCAGGAACGAATGGTACCGTTCCTCTACGCCGACGTGACGGACCGAGTGAAGTTCATGACTGAAATTGAGTTTGAGCGGGGAGGGACCAATTCTCCCGGAGCAAACGGCACCAATGCCGGTTCCATGCAACTGGAATTCATGCAGCTCGACTATCTCGTCACGGAGTCTTTCAATCTCCGCGGCGGTATCATCTTGATGCCGGTGGGCAAGTTCAACCTCCTGCACGACTCCCCGCTCAACGACCTCCCGGACCGGCCAATGGTCAGCCGTATCGTCATTCCCAGCACCTGGTTCGAGACCGGCGCCGGCTTTTACGGCACCTTGTATCCCAGCTCCCTCTCCAAACTGGACTATGAATTCTACGCCGTCAATGGAATGGGCTGTAACGCACAGGGCAGCACCATCACAGATGTGAACGGAACTCGCAATTGTCGGGGCAGCCAATCTCGTGACCTGAATGATAACAAGGGCGTCGTCGGACGTTTGGCCTTCAGTCCCATGCTCGGCATCGAAATCGCGGGATCGTCGTTCTACGGCTTGTATAACAACAGGAACGCCGCAGGGGTCAATAATCAGAAAGATTACATCGGAATTTATGCAATCGACTGGACGCTTCAACGCGGCCCGTTTGAAGTGATCGGCGAAGCGGCCTGGTCCCGGATTGAAGGAAACCAAGGCACAACACTAACCACCCAAGGACCTTCGGGCATGTTTGGGTACTATATCCAAGGCAACTACCATTTCATGCCGGAATTTCTGAAGAACCTGGCCCCGAGCCACTTTACAGAAAACTCGACGTTCACTGCCGTCGTCCGCTGGGAGACTGTAGATACCGATACCTCACAGAATTCGCGTTTTGCCAACGGTCAGATCAGCAACCAGCGGGACCTTCAACGGTTAACGCTCGGGCTGAATTTCAGGCCTATTGAAGACACAGTCTTCAAGTTCAGCTACATGTTCAATACCCAGAGAGACACGTCTCTGAACAACTTCGTTAACAATCCTGGGAACAACCAGGTGACCCGCATCGACGGGAACGGGTTCTTATTCATGGCAGCCACGTATTTCTAGAAACGTGAGAAGACTGCTGCCTGCTTACGCAGGCAGCAGTTCAAGCCCAAGATATCATCATGAGTATTAGGCAGAGTGTTGCAGGTTTGGTAGGCGCTGGAGTTCTGCTGTGGCAAGTCGGGTGCTCGTCATTGACGGGTTTGCAGGAGCGGTACGTCGTTTGCTCCTACGACAAGGTCTGGGATGCCGCCATCGAAAGCGTCAAGGATAGGTCGATCAAAGTCCAGGAGAAGGATAAGGGACTCATCGAAACCGCATGGCTGGAGATCCCGATGCCCGGCCGAAAGTATGGGGCATTCCAGCGTGAAATGGAGAGCAAGGACCGCTCCCGCATCATCATGAATGTCAAGCGACTCAGTGACGTCACAAACGTCAATTTTATTGAGGAACGTCAACGTTGGGCATTTCGCGGAGGATCAAGGCTTTTCGGCTGGGCCGATACGGACCCGTCCCGAGAGGTGATGACCGATGTCGAACACCGGCTTGACGGCAAGCTCAAGGAGCAAGGATGCTCACTCGTCTAACTGTCTCCATCATCTGCTTTGCAGGATTCTCGCTGTGGACGACGGCCGCGCTCAGCGGCGAACGGATCTGGGACAATGAATTGCGCCGATACGTCACCGAGCAAGACTTCAAGTACGAAGAATTCATGACCGAGGAAGAAGCTCTGAAACATGCCCTTCCGAAGTCGAAACGCATTCGACGGGAATTGATCCGCCTCACGCAGGAGAAGAAGGAGTTGATCGAACAACGCATAGGATGGAAGTTTCCTGAGGAATCGTTCGAGGTCTACGTTGGAGAGACCGGAGACAAGATCGATGGCTACGCCATGATTCATAACACAATAGGAAAGTACAAACCCATGACGTACATGGTCGGTGTGGACGCAGAAGGGACCTGTCAGGATGTCGAACTTCTGGTCTTTCGCGACGCTAAAGGCAGCGAAGTGCGCACGAAACGCTTTAACTCTCAATATGAAGGCAAGAACGTTTCCGATCCGATTCGCATCAACAAAGATATCATCAATATATCCGGCGCAACTATGTCCGTACGCTCCATGAGCGCCGGTGTGAAACGCGTGTTGGTGTTATTGGATGAGTTCTATTTGAAGCCTGCAGGACTGGGCAGCGACACACTCGAAGCGCGCAGGGCCGAGAGAGGGTTCTTCAGCCTGCTGTTCGGCAAATAACCCCAGAAACTGTATGCGGAATTTCAATACGCGTTTCCGCCTTCGAGACACGGACCGCCATATCCGATTGCTCTATACGCAGTTTCTGTTCCTGATGCTGGTTGGATTTGCCTTTTCTTTTTTTTGGGCCCATGACATGACCGGGCTATCTCCTCAGGGAATCGCGGATCACTACCGGGGGTCCGATGCTACATTCGGCGAACCGATGTCCTTTCGGGAACTGGCCGAGGTTACCCACTTTCACCTGTTCACGATGCCCGTCGTATTCATGATTCTCGCGCACGTGCTCTACCTTACCGAGGCCAGTCACCTTATGAAGGTGGTGATGACCTGGATGTCTTTCGGAGGTGTAGGGTTGGATTTGGTGTCACCGTGGCTGATCAGCTATGTGTCTCCATTTTTTGTGCTCACGATGCTGATAGGAGACACGCTGATGGTCGTAAGTTTTCTCGTCATGATGGCAATCCCCATCTATGAAATGTGGGTCCTGAAACAGCCGCTGTTGGCGGGGAAACGACAACACGATTGAATCTGCTCTAGGCCGCCCTTCAAGGCTCCGATGGCGGAACTTCCGTCTGTTTAGTGCGCGCCGTGGATGCCATACCATCTCACGGGCCCTGTCCCCTCATCCCGACAGTACTCCAGATGGGAAGGCTTTCCGAGAGAATCCCCTTGACCCATACCGGCCGCCCTACCCCCGCGTTCTGAAAAAATGCCATGCGTCCAATCACTCCGTGAGAACCGATGAATTGATCATCTGCAATGTCCCGAGTATCAACTGTGATGCCGGCCAGAATGAGTTGAGGATCGGTAGCAGATTGCAGAGGCGCTTCAAAAGCCATGACCGAAGATAGACCGGTGCGTTCTAATTCCGTGGCCACTACGCGCTGCCCCGCTAGAAGCCTTGCTTGCACCTTGAGGTGGTCGCCTACGCGGATGTTTTCGAACCGGGCATGAGCACCGGTATCTTTGATCACGGTTTGAGCATCGGTTTCGACCGCCAGATCATGAAGACCGACCAGCGTCACAGTCCGGGATCGAAGATCGATAGATTTCACGTTCGCCTCAAGATAAAGGTTCTCCTTAAATACTATTTCATTGGCCTCCAACACTTGTTTGACCAGGGCGCCATGGACGAACACGTGCGCACCCAGGGCCAAGTCGTTCGGCGTGCCTCCTCGAAACCTTGTCGTCTCCAAAACCTCTATCGGATGGTTATGAAGAGTGAATGACCTTGGCGCGCTGAAATGCGTGATAAATCCCTCAATTTTTGCGTCAGGGCTGTCATCGACCATGAGCCCGAGCGGCTTCACGCGAGTGGCGGTCAGCAAGGCACCATGCGGTACATCGCTAAGCAAATGCCATTGATCTCCTCTCACGTGGACAAGCCGGTTATCCCAATTGATCGTACCGGCCGGTACAAGGTTTGCGCTGTCCGCACCTGAGTAATCGACGACAAGCTGTCCCATCTGGAATCGCTGCGTTTCTGCATCGTGGTTCTTGATCAACCCCTGGACTTCGTAATGTGGCGTACCGGTCTGCTTCATAATTAACGTGGCGAGGATGTGTCCGTCGCCGGCGACGAATCCGCTTACTTCGACGATATCTAATCCCGGCTTCAGACTAAGAATGGACTGGCCTGGAATGCTTGGATCGATTACCGTTTTCTGGTTCAGTGTGATCACTTGTCCGAGAACGATCAAGGTGGAGCCATCCGACGAGACCGACTGCACCACGCCCTCTATAGTCTCTTCAAAGGTAATCGTATCCGCGGCGCGGGTGACCATCCCTTCTGGCGTCGATTGCGCCGTTCCTTTAACGAGGACTACCATGCCCAGCTTCAAGGTGTTTTCCTCGCTGCAAGGCTCGCCATCCATGCAATAGAACGTATTCGAGTTGTCGTATTCAGTTCCTGAAACAAACACGCTATTCAGCTTGGTCACAGGGCCCGATGCAACGCTGGTGATTGATCCCGTCCCCCCGATACCACCCCCCGCCTGAGGGCCAGGATTGCAAGAAGCAAGGGCGAGCAACGATACCGCCAAGGCCGTCGCAAGCAGCTTGCCCGGGATGCGAGTATTAGAGGCGGGTGGAGACATTAGACGCCCTCATCGAGTCGTTCTTGAAAATGATAGACACCTAGCCCGACCCTGACTCGCCCCTTGCCCTTCACCGTTGGATTCGCGTCGCGATCGCGGTGGGATAACCAACGGTCCAGAGCTTCTAACATCTCCTGAGCACGTGCCTGAGCGACCGACTGGAATGCCTGAGCCGATTCGACCGGCACATTGTCATACATCACCTTCCGTTGTATCCGAGGACTGGATGGGTTGACATACACGTTGTAATCAATAGTCGCGATGAGGTCGGCGGTGTCTTGTCCCAGAATTGCCATCTTTTGATCGAGACCCTTCTGCGGGATGTAGCCACGAGCCACTAGTCCGAGTCTCCCATCTTTGAGTCGTTTCACCGCTCCAACGCGAACGAGCTCATCGAGCATGGCCCGTATAGGGATGTCGCCGCTATAGCGCTTGACGAGCTGACCGAACGAACGCTGTTTCCCAAGCATCCGAAGCGGAAGCGGGTGCCCCCTGCCATCTCCAAAATCCGGATCCCGAAGCCACCCAGTCATCACCCGAGCCGCGCGATTGTACTGGTCCCTGTACCGATCCTTTTGTTCGAGTCGCGTATCGATCAGCGATTGCACTTCTTTGCGGGTGAGCCCGGTGAGGATGGCAACGCGTGAGATAGTGGCCTTCTTCCCATTGATCCCAAACTCGTCTCGAGCAACCGCGACATAAGTGGCCTTCACCAACTCATGAAACGTTCTCGCTGCCATGCCGTTTCTGAGAAGGATACGAATAAGCGGTGGAAGAAGCTTGAGGAGGGCGGCGGGCAGTCCTTTTGAACTCATCTCATGGGAAGTTATTCCCAGGGGTTACGAGATGTCAAGAACCAGTTAACAGAGCCACCCAGTTGAGAGGGCTTGCACAATCTCACATGCATGGTCTAGAATTGGGAAAATTTTCCCACACCCTGGTCATTTGAAGCAGCTGTTATGGGAGGGATACGACCCGGCGACTCGATGCAGTCGCGCTAGCGTTCGTACAATCTAGTTCGGCCAGAGGCTATTCGCCCAGAGCCCAGGATCACTCTAAGTGATTCTGGGCTTTTTTGTGATCAATGATTCCAGAAGAAAAGCGGTTATGACGCTACGAACTTTCCCATATCTAAGACCAGAGACCTCCGCGTCCCGAGTCGATCGCCATCACACAGGAGGGAAGCGTATGAAGATCGCATTAGGACTCGGGGCCCTGATCTCACTTGTGCTCTGTCCTGGCCTCCAGGCGTTCGCTCAGGATAAAGCGCTTGAGGAACGTTTGCAGCGGGTTGAAGAGGAACTCCGGCAGTACCGAGAGACCATCAAGCACTACCAGGAACAAGAGCGCAGGGAGGGAACGTCGGAACGTCGGGAATCTGAATCTTCAGGCGCGCAGTATCCCACGCCCGTCGGGTCCATGTCCGACATCAAAGTGGAACGACCAGGTGAAGAGAGAGTCCCTCTCTCCTTCGGCTCCACTGGGTCGGGCCGATTGGTTTACGCCAAGCCATTCGTCTCGGCACCGAAGGCCATCGTCGGAGGGTATATGGACATTCAGTACAGGACCCAAAGCCAAGCCAGCATTGAGAATGGGTACGGAGGGACGACCAACACGTTCGATCAGCAGCGGTTTGTACCATTCATTTATGCGGACATTACAGAGCATGTAAAGTTCGCCTCTGAAATTGAGATCGAACACGGTATTCGGGAAGATGCCACGCAGGGCATGGAAATTGGTCTGGAATTCGCTCAAATCGACTATCTCGTCAATGAACCGTTCAATATACGCGCAGGTATCTTGTTGCTGCCGGTCGGCAAGTTCAATCTCCTCCACGACTCCCCACTTAACGACCTGACTGATCGGCCCTTAGTCGCTCGCTTCGTGATTCCCTCAACAATGTCTGAAACCGGCGCTGGTTTCTACGGAACCTTTTATCCCGGGACTACCAGCAAGTTGGACTACGAATTGTATTTCACGACGGGCCCCTGTTCATACAACAGTGATGGAACCCCCAGAATCAATGAAGCGGAGGGGACTAGGGGATCACGGCAAAGAAAATGTCCTTCGGATGATGGATTAGATATCAATGACGGCAAATCCATCGTGGGACGTTTGGCTTTCAGCCCCATCCTAGGAATCGAAGTCGGAGGATCAGGTTACTACGGCAATGGCGCGCCCAATGGCAACTACAATCCTACAAGCATTGTGGCAGTCGATTGGACATTTCAGCGAGGTCCATTTGAACTGATCGGAGAAGCAGCCTGGGCCTATGCAAGGGGAAATTCTCGCGCGATTCAGACAAATACAATTGGATTCGCTCCCGGGTCCTTATTGACGGGAATTGAAGGCAATAGTGGTCCAGGCATTCCACCACAGCGATCGAGCGGTTACTACATCCAGGCCAACTATCATTTTATGCCCTCGTTCTTGAGCAAGTGGTCGCCGAAGCGATTTGGCGAGGGATCGACCTTCACCGCCGTCGTCAGGTACGACAGGGTGAACACCAACTTGGACAACAGCAACGGGACAGGTGGATGGGGCAATCTTGAGCAGATTTCCGTTGGGCTCAACTATCGTCCAGTTGAGGATGCTGCCTTCAAGATCAGCTACCAATATCAGCCAATGGCCTTCAACCCCAACACGGAACAACGGATTCATGACAGCGCATTGGTGCTTTCGGCCGCGACCTACTTTTGAGAGACATCATCCGAATCAGGTATTCAGCCGATGTCCGGACATCACAGGGTCAGAGTATGACATCCGACACCTTGCGACGGGATGTCGCGGCTGACATTGTTCTTGAGGATTTTCCATGACTCATCAATCTGGTTCACGCTCTACTCGGTCCCATCCTATCGCGTCCATCGTGCTGGTCCTGGCCGTGACATCCTCAGGGTGCTCCGGGGGAGGCGGCAATTCCAGTGCGCCGGCTACCGTCCAGCAAAAAGGAACCCCGGGGGCAGAGCAGGCCGTCGGCGAACGACTGTTCATGGAAACACGATTCGCCCAAGCCTTCAGCGTGTTTATGGACAACGGAGGAAACGTCAACAATCCCGCTATTGGCGATCCGGTCGTCGCAGACGTCCAGACCATGACTCCCGGTGTCTCAATCAGTCCCGGCCACTTCAACAGTCTATCGGTGAATTGTCGCTCCTGTCATTTCGTCGACGAGGTTCTAACAGCTCCAGGCGGCGGGATGCGGACCTACGCGGACTTCGCGCGACGCAGCCCTATTCCCGCCAGAGCCGACGGAAAGACACTGACGCCAAGAAATTCTCCACCTCTGGTCAATTCCGCCCTGGATCGACCCGGCGGCGTCCTCTTTCATCTTGATACGGAATTTAACTCAATGGAGGATCTTGTCGCGGCTACCTTCACTGGACGAAACTTCGGATGGTTGCCGGGAGAACGTGCCCAGGCCATCGCCCATGTCGCACGCGTGGTTCGCGGCGATGACGGGTCCTTCGACCCGTCGGATCAGTTCGTGGGCCTACCCTACCGAATCCTGTTCACCGGATCGAATCCTGCGATCCCCGACGAGTCACGTCTTCCTCCCGAATATCGGGTTCTAGTCGGATCGGGCACGGATCAGGACATTTTCGATGCAGTGGTCAAAGTTGTCGCGGCTTATGTCAACGGCCTACTCTTCTCTCAGGCCGACGACAGCGGTGCCTTGATCCGTTCCCCCTTCGACGTGTTCCTGACCATCAACGCCCTGCCTCAGCAACCAGATCCGAACGAATCTCCCGTGGCGTACAGCAGGCGGCTACTGCAGTTGATACTGGCTCGCGAATTGGCAGGCACGTTGCAATTTGTGACCTCCAACCCGAACAGAGCAGATGGCCAATTCCAGTTCCACTCACAACCATTCGTCTTTGGGACCACTGAACTGCAAGGTCTGAAAATGTTTCTTTCGGAGCCGGCCGCCATCCCTGCTTCGCCGGCTGAGCTGACCGCGGGCAAGATCGGCAACTGTCTCGCCTGCCATCCCGCTCCCAACTTTACGGATTTCCAACTGCACAACACCGGTACCACTCAAAGAGAATACGACTTGATTCATGGATCAGGTCAATTCTCCGGCCTTGTTATCCCTAATCTGGCCACACGCGACACGAATTACGACGCGTATCTTCCGGCTACGGAGAATCATCCGAACGCGTCGGAGCGTTTCCGGGAAGTTCCCGTACTTGCCAATCCGGCGCTGACCGATCTAGGAGTGTGGAACGTGTTCTCGAATCCCGACATGCCGGCGCCACAGGCCAAGATTACCGCAATTCTCTGCGATAATCAGCAACCTTGTCCCCTCTCAAATGCCGTACTCTTGGATCGGGCGATTGCGCGGTTTAAAACACCGGGATTGCGAGACCTCGGTCACTCGGCCCCATACATGCACACCGGGCAATTTGACGCGCTCAGCAATGTGCTCCAATTCTATCGAGGCACATCCGATCAGGCACGAGCGGGAACCCTGCGGAACGGAGACATGCTGCTTCAAGGGATCGCCCTGACGGCGAACGACCTTCCGTCCTTAAACGCATTCTTGAATTCGTTGAACGAGGATTATCAATAGCGATGAGAGCGCTTGACTGAACCGGGATCTAACCGGGAAAAGCGCGTGGGAGCCTTATTTCCTGCCCCCACGCATAGATATCTTGCTACTTCGTAACCTGTTCGGAGAGGTATCGCTCCAACCCGATCTGCCCGATGGTCTTGAGTTGAATCTCAAACCAGTCGATATGTTCCTCTGAATCTATCACCATGTGTTCCAGCAAGTGCCGGCTGGTGTAGTCGCCAACGTGCGCGCAATGTGCGACAGCCTTGCAGAGCAATTCGACATCTTGCCGTTCAAATGCCAGATCGCTCTCGAACAATGACTTGGCATCACGCCCTACAGCCACTGTGTCAAGTTTCGCCACATCCGGTGTTCCCTCGAGATACAGAATGTGGTCGATCAACAGCGAAGAATGCCCCACTTCTTCATGCGCGAGATGTTCGAAATGGCTGTGGAGACGTTCGTACCCCCAGTGTTTGCACAGCGCAGCGTGGAGGAGATATTGATGCACCGCGGTCAGCTCCGCTCGCAATACTTCATTCAGATACTGAATGACTCCTTCCTTGGCTTTCATGTCTTCCCTCAGCTCTCTTTCTTGATCTGTTCGGCCAGATAGTTCTCAACACCGATTTGCTCGATCGTCTCCATTTGCGTTTCGATCCAGTCGATATGGGCATCAACGTCTTTGGCCATATCTTCCAACATGTGACGCGTGGTGAAATCCCCCACTTTCGTGCAATGGACGACTCCTTCGCTTAACATCGACAACATTTCCTGTTCGGCCTTGAGATCCAGCTTGAGCTGTTCTGGAACCGTTTCGCCGACATGCACGGTGTTCATCCGTTGCACATTCGGCACTCCCTCAAGGTACAAGATGTGTCCGATCAACTCGTCCGCATCCTTCATCTCATCGATGCTCCGCTCGCGAACTTTATGATGCAAGCGCTCATACCCCCAATTCGCACACATCTTGGCGTGGACGAAGTACTGATTGATCGCGGTCAGATCAGCGGTGAGAATCTTGTTCAACAGATTGATCACCCCATCCTTTGCTTTCATCTTGTCTCCCTCCCTTCAACAGAAAGTCTACGAACGTGAACGGTGACAGAAATATTTCTGCAGATATTATCTCGGCTCTTCCATAGCTCGTCAACATATGATTTACGTAATTCTGATTAGGCTTCTCATCTTCGATGACTTCGGCTCTCAATTTCACGCCGCGAGCGCGCGCGATTGCACGCGGTCAAAAGAATGGAACGGCTGGATCAGAGCGTGGATTGATTGGTGATTGATCGAGCGGTGGAAGTGCGAATGGTCTCGCTAACCGGCTTCGCGATAACCGCAATCTTCATTGCGGCACTGTACGCTTCTCCCGTCCTGCTTGCTGATCTTTTCAACCAGGAACGGGGCACTGCAGGTGGGGCATGCCTTATTGACGGGCCGGTCCCAGAGAGCAAATTCACATTGAGGATAGCGACTGCATGCGTAGAACGAACGTCCTTTTCGGGTACGCTTCTGGACCAGATCGCCTCCGCATCCTGGCTGTGGACATTTCACACCAAGCGTCAGAGGCTTCGTCGTCTTGCAAGCAGGATACGCCGAACATGCGATGAACTTGCCAAATCGTCCCGTCTTCACGACCATCGGACTTCCGCATTTCTCGCAGACTTGGTCGGTCGTAAGCTCCTGCTTGGGAACGATCTTGATGGTTCCGTCCGGAAGTTTCTCGAAGTTCTGGGTATTCTTGCAGGGCGGATCTTCTTTATAGCCTGGACAAGCGAGGAACTTTCCATTCCGGCCCCACTTGATTTCCATCATTCGCCCACACTTCTCGCAAGGAATATTGGTGGGAGGCTCGACTATGTCCTTTGGACCGGGAATCGATTTGGCCTTTTCCAAATCAGCCGTAAAGGGATTGTAGAAATCACGAACCGCATCGATCCAAGGCTTGTTCCCTTCTTCGACCTCGTCCAGTTCCTCTTCCAGTTGAGACGTGAAATCGACATTGACGATATCGGGAAAACCTTTCAATAAGAAGTCGTTGACCGTGCGACCGGTTTCCGTGGGAACAAACCTGCCTTCGATTTTCTCAACGTACTTCCGGTCCTGAATAGTCGAGATGATGGCCGCATAGGTGGACGGCCTTCCGATCCCCTTTTCTTCCAATTCTTTGATGAGCAGCGCTTCGTTGTAGCGGGGCGGCGGCTGTGTAAAGTGCTGTTTGGAGGTAATGCCGGCAATCGTCTGCTCCGCCTGTTCGACCAGCCGGAGACGCTCGCCTTCCGCGAGGACCGGCAGCTGGCGCTCGGCAGTCTCGTCGGTTTCTTCGTCTTGTTTTGGCTTTTGCGAGAACAGCTCTTTGTCGACACCCTCCATGTAAACGATCGTGTGGCCGGGAAACTTCACCACCGTTCCGCTCGAACGAAATACATACCGCTCTTGTGTATCGAGGGGAGAGGATTCTACACGTGTGACGTCCAGAATGGCCGGAACCATCTGAGAGGCGATAAACCGGTTCCAGATCAGCTTGTAGAGATGATACTGGTCTTCTTCAAGGTACTGCTTGATCGATTCGGGATCTCGGGCAGCCGAGGTCGGCCTGATGGCTTCATGCGCCTCTTGCGCCGCCTTCTGAGTCTTGTACACGTTGGGAGTTCCCGGGAGATATTCCTGACCAAACCGCTCCGAAATGACCTGTCGAGCGTCAGTCATGGCTTCCTGGGAGATTCTCGGCGAATCGGTCCTCATGTAGGTGATGAGGCCGGTTGCTCCCTCCGCTCCGATCTCAATTCCTTCATACAGCTGCTGCGCGAGGGTCATCGTCTTCTTGGGGGTAAAGCGAAGCTTTCTGGCCGCTTCTTGCTGCAAACGACTCGTGATGAAAGGAGCCACTGGATTTCGTTTCTTTTCCTTCCGCTCGACGGAAGTAACCGTAAACGCTTTTCCCTCAAGCGCCGATACCACCTTCTGCGCCTGCTCCGCTGTGGCAATCGAGGCTTCTTCCCCGTTGATGCTGTGCAGCCGCGCCTCGAACGGAGGGGGCGTCGCTCCGGCCAGCAGCGCCGTAATCGACCAATATTCTTCGGTGCGAAATGCCTCCCGCTCCGCCTCTCGCTCGCATATCAACCGAACGGCGACCGACTGCACCCGTCCCATGGACAGCCCGCGCCGTACCTTGTTCCACAGCAATTGACTCCCCTGGTATCCGACGATGCGATCAAGAACCCTCCGAGCCTGTTGGGCATTGACCAGCTTCATGTCGATCTGCCCGGGAGACTGCAGCGCGCGCTTAATGGCGGACTCCGTGATCTCGTTGAAGAGGACGCGAAAGACTTTGCCGTCCTTCTTCTTTTTTGATTTGCCGTTCAGTTCCTCTGCGAGATGCCAAGCAATCGCTTCTCCTTCACGATCAGGGTCGGGGGCAAGAAAGATCTTGTCGGCTTCTTCGGCTTTCTTCTTGATCTCCGCAAGCACCTTCGATTTTCCTTTGATCGTCACATACTGCGGGGTGAAATCCCGTTCGATGTCCACACCGAGTTTGCTGGTCGGGAGATCCTTGACGTGGCCGACCGAGGCGACGACGGTATATCCTCGCCCCAAATACTTCGTGATCGTCTTGGCCTTCGTCGGAGACTCAACGATGATGAGAGATTTTGCCATGAACGCTCCGCTGAATGAGTACCGCTTACCGTACCATCCGTACCAAAATTCTTCTCACGATGCAACTCATCTCCGGAATAGGAGCCTGTTTACATGCGGATAAAGCGCTGTCCTCCCAGCTGCCGGACCTGCCGGTTGAGCTCCAAAGACAAGAGTGTCACCGTCACCATGGACACCGGCGCATGAATGAGTTCAGCCACCTCGTCTACGGTTCTAGGCTCGTGTGACAGCGCCTCATATACCAGCCTTTGCTGCTCATCCATGGAGTCAGGTGTCGTGGAGTTGAATCGAGGCCGGCGTACGTTTCGACGCATCGGCTCCTCAAGTTGCGGTGTCAGGGATCGGACGACGTCGTCTGCGCACTCGATCAGGGCGGCACCTTGTTTGATCAATGCATTTGTTCCATGGCCGGTATCCGCCTTGACCGAAGCCGGGACGGCGAACACTTCTCTGCCCTGCTCGCACGCCAGCTGCGCGGTAATCAGTGACCCGCTGTCCAACGCCGCCTCCGTCACCACCACTCCAAGCGATAATCCGCTGATGATGCGGTTTCGCCTGGGGAAATTATGCGCTTCAGGCGCCGTGCCGATCGGCACCTCGGTCACAACCGCCCCCTGCTCTTCGATCTGGCGACGCAGCTTCGCGTGCTCAGACGGATACGTCCGGTCAATTCCGCAACCGAGCACGGCAATGGTCCGGCCTCCACAAGAGAGTGCCCCTCGATGAGCCGCTGCGTCGATACCTCGAGCCAATCCGCTGACGATGGAAAACCCTGCCGCAGCGAGATCTCTGGCCAGTTCTTCGGTCAACTGGCATCCGCCAACTGTCGCTCGGCGAGCGCCTACGACCGCCACGGCAAGAGCATCCTCCTCTCGGAGCGCTCCGCTGATATACAGCAGCATCGGAGGATCGGCGATCATTCGTAACCGTGAGGGATACGATGGGTCGAGGATGGTGCTTACCGTACAGGTCGACCGCCGAAGTGCCGAGAGCTCTCGATCGATGCCTCGTAACCCATCCTCGGAAGGACCAGCCTTGATCGCCTCAGCCAAGCGCCTGCTGCAGCCTCGTTCGATGAGTTCGTCGACGCTCGCCCTCAGCACGGCCTCCGGCGTCGCCAAGACCTGCAATAGCGAGAGAATGGTCGCATTCCCCAGTCCATCGATGGCCCTCAATCGCAGCCAGGGCTCAAGAAGAGACTCGTTCGTCATAGGCATAGGGGACGGAGGCTGTCCGCCGACTGGACGCGGACTTTTCCGATATCGATGTGCCGTCATGCAGGGCTGGAGACTTAGAGCACGGCCAGATCGTATTGCTCGAGGTGCAATTGCTCGTCGGGCATGACCAAAATCTTGGCCATGCACTCGCGCTCCAACGCTTCGAGCCCTTGTCGTTCCTCGTCCTGAAGCAACCCCGCGACCGATGGATGTGCCCCGACCACGATGCGCTGTTGCTCTGCCCCGTTCCCGATCCTTCTGATCTCGCGAAAAATTTCATAGGCGACGGTCGTCGGCGACTTCGTGTAGCCGCGGCCGTCGCAATAGCGGCAGGGCTCGGAAAGCGACCGCAGAAGATCTTCACGGACCCGCTCACGCGAAATCTCGATCAATCCCAGATCGGAAATACGAGAGATCCTCGTTCGCGCCTTATCCGAGGCCATGGCATCGACCAATGCATGATAGACCTTGTCACGGTTCTTCTCCCGCTCCATGTCGATAAAATCCACGATGATGATTCCACCGATCCCGCGTAACTTGACCTGGTAGGCGACCTCTTTCGCCGCTTCCAGATTGTTACGCAAAATTGTTTCCTCCTGATCTCGCTTGCCAACAAAGCGCCCGGTATTCACGTCAATGACGGTCATCGCCTCCGTATGGTCGATGACGAGATATCCGCCCGACTTGAGCCAAACTTTCCGGCTAAGCGCACGGGCCATTTCTTGCTCGACGCCAAGATGATCGAACAAACTTTCGTCTTTGTCGTAGAAATGAATGCGGGAGGTTTGTTCCGGAGAGAAGCGTTGGACGAAATCCCGCACCGCCTCATATTCCTCGCGCGAATCGATCCACAGCCTGTCCACTTTCTTCCCGAACAAGTCCCGTACGACGCGGAAGCTCAGACTAAGGTCCGTGTGCAACAGCGCCGGCGCGGGCTGCTGATCGCGCTTTTCACGGATGTCCTGCCAGAGCACGTGCAGGAAGTCGACATCGGACCTCAACTCCTCCTCCTTGACCCCTTCGCTGACGGTCCTGACAATGTATCCGCAACCCGGGTGGCGCAGCCGCTTCATGATCTCCTTCAAGCGTGCGCGCTCTTCGTCGCGCGGGATACGACGCGATACGCCGATATGTTCGACGTTGGGCATGAACACGAGATAGCGGCCCGGCAACGACACATAGCTCGTGACGCGCGGCCCTTTTGTACCGATGGGTCCCTTGGAGATCTGCACCGTCAGATCCTGCCCTTCGCTCAAGAGCTGCTCGATCGGCTTAGAGCTTTCCCGTCGAGGCCGCAGATCGTCTCCGTCTTTTTCGTCTTCGTCCCCATCGACAAGGGTGTCCCCAGGTTCAGCATCCATGGACAAATCCGAAACATGCATGAACGCCGCCTTCTCGAGTCCGATGTCGACAAACGCGGCCTGCATGCCGGGCAACACCTTGGCGACTTTCCCCTTATAGATGTTCCCCACGAAATCTTTATGCTTGGCGCGGTCTCCGAAGAGATCCGTCACCACGCCGTTGTCCAGCACCGCGACGCGCGTTTCCTCACGCGCGACGCTGATTGCGATTTCCAATCCCATACCTCACTCCTTCCATTCGCTGCATCCATCGACCGGGCACAAGGAGCGGACGCGAGGCACCCCAGGTCCGCCCCGTCATCGGTGACTATCGAGCCGATGGACGGCACATTGATAAACGAATCTCGGCGCGGCTCCAGCCAACAGAATGGTCCGAGACGCTGCTCACTCAGTAAAACAAACTCAGTCGGCGCCGTTTGACGTTCAACAACAGTCCCAACGATGCCATCGTCATAACGGTCGCGCTGCCTCCGTAGCTCATGAGCGGAAGCGGAATTCCGACGATCGGAAACATGCCGGCGGTCATTCCAATGTTGACCACGACACAAAAACACAGCATGCATACCACGCCGACCGCCAGAAGCGCCCCAAGCTCATCCTTTGCTCTCGCGGCAATTTCCAGCGACAGCCAGATCAACGCCACGAACAAGAGCAGCAACACAAGCACCCCCACGAACCCCCATTCTTCGGCAAATACCGAAAACACGAAATCTGTGTGCCCTTCAGGCAGAAATTTCAGCTGACTCTGCGTTCCCCCGTACAGTCCTTTTCCCGTCAACTCTCCTGCCCCAATGGCAATCCGCGATTGCAGCGCATGGTAGCCCTTTCCTGCCGGATCATAGCCCGGGTCGACAAACGCCATAATGCGCTGGCGTTGGTAATCATGCAAGGACCCCCACATCATCTCCCAAGCAAAGGGAAACAACATCAGAGAAAACAGCAAGATCAGTCCCATGGCCTGGGAACGCATCCCCACCATCAGCAGCATGGCCGCATAGACGGCGAGGAAACTCAATCCGCTCCCAAGGTCCGGCTGTTTCAAGATCAGCAATAGCCCGGGAAGCATCAGCAATCCCGGCACGACCACCCGCTGCAGCCAGCCTACGCGGGGAGCCTTCGAGTAGTAATGCGCGAGCACCAATATCAAGACCAGTTTGGCAAATTCCGAAGGCTGAAACGCGAAGGGGCCGACAGGAATCCATCGTTGGGCTCCCCGACTGGTTTTCCCCTCAAACAGGACGAACGCCAGCAACAAGAGAATAACCGCATATGCCGGATAGGCCCACCGGGCGATGCGATGATAGTCCCAAATCTGCATGACGAAAAACGCCATGCTGCCGAGGAGAATCCATATCAGTTGCTTCGCAAAGAAGGGCATGGACCCGCCCTGGTCATGCGTGACGCTGTAAATGGACAGCACGCCGATTCCCAGGATCAAAAAGACCAATCCAAGAAATCTCAAATCGAAATTGTCGAACTGCCGGCTTTCTATAACCCGATCGATCATCAGAACTCCGAGCTCCCGGAATGAGCCTTGGGAGCCATCGCACGTCCGGCTGCGGGTGCATGTTGCGTCAGCTTGACAAAAGATTCAATGACTTCCTTGGCCAGCGGGGCCGCGGCGGACCCTCCGTGCCCCATGTTCTCGGCCAGCACGGCAACGGCGATCTTCGGCACTTCCACGGGAGCAAATGCCACAAACCATGCATGATCGCGGAGCTTTTTGGGGATATCCTTCTCCGGGCCGGTTCGCAGCGCCGATGTCTGTGCGGTCCCGGTCTTCCCCGCAATGGACACGATGGAAGACTTGGCCCTTGTGGCCGTGCCTTCCGTCACGACGTCGGCCAGTGCTTCCCGAATTAACTTCAGGTGTTCCTGCTTGACCTTCAATCGATGCTTCTCGACCGGAGTCAGTTCCCGGAGATGGCCGGTGTCCCGACTCATAATGGATTGGACCAACCGTGGACGATAGGCCACCCCACTGTTGGCTACGGTGCCGATCAAACTGGCCATCTGAAGCGGCGTCACCGTCACATAGCCCTGCCCGATCGAAGCGGAAATGGTCTCGCCGGGCAACCAAGCTTCGTTCCTCGCCTTTTGCTTCCATGTCGTCGACGGCATGATCCCCACTCGCTCGGAAGGCAAGTCCACGCCTGTTTCCTCGCCGAGGCCGAACTGGTGTCCGTAGGCGGCGATCGTATCGATCCCCATGCGCTGGCCGACGGTGTAGAAGTACACGTCACACGAATGGACGAGCGCCTGATGCAGATCGACTGAACCATGCCCTCCGGCTTTCCAGTCGCGATACAGACGCCGGCCGAACTGGTACCCGCCGTTGCAATGAACCGTACTGGAAGGCGTGACCGTATTGGTTTCCAGAGCCGCCGCGGCCATCATCACCTTGAAGGTGGACCCCGGAGGATACTGGCCTTGAGATGCCCGGTTGTTCAATGGCCTGCCTTCATCTTGGACGATTTCCACCCACTGTTTGGCCGTGAGCTCTCGCGACAGCACGTTGGGATCGAATGCCGGGCGGCTAGCCATGGCAAGAATATCCCCGGTGGTCGGGTCGAGCGCGACGATGGCGCCGGATTCTTGTCCCAAGAGATCTTCGGCGACTTTCTGCAATCTGGCATCGATCGTCAGATAGAGATCATCGCCGGCCTTCGGCTGATCGACCACGACCGTCCGTTTCTCATGGCCCAGCGCATCCACTTCGATGCTTTTCTGGCCTGCCATCCCCCGCATGATCCGGTCGAAGTATTTTTCCACGCCATACTGACCGACGATACTGCCTTGATGAAGCTCGGCAAAGTCCGGTTTTTCGAGTTGCTCGGCCGATACCTCTCCGACGTAGCCGAGAACGTGCGCAGCCGTCACGCCGCTTGGATAGTTGCGCTGAGACTCTACTTGAATCATGACTCCGGGAAGATCCAGCCGATGTGACTCTATGAGAGTGGCTTCCTTCAGGGTCAGACGATCCTTGATCTTTCTCGGCAGCTGTTTCGCGCCGCGCACGGCAAGTTTCTTTCTGACGAGTACCGGATCGAGGCCGATGAGTTGCGTGAGTTGTTCGATCAGCGCTTCGCGATCTTTGACATCTTCCAGGGACACATACAGGCTGAAGCTCGGAACATTATTGGCCAGCAGCACGCCGTTACGATCATAAATCAGACCGCGAGCGGGCTCCAATATCACCGACCGTGTCCGGTTGTTCTCGGAGAGGTCCCGATAATAGGGACCTTCGCGGATCTGCAAATGCCACAGCCGCAAGGCCAGCAGAGCGACGACGAGCAGCAAGCCGATGCGAAGGAGCACCAGGCGCCGCTGCAACTCACCTAAATCAGAATCGAACGTTCCCGAGATCGCCATGGCCTGTGTCGAATTAGTCCGCCATCTATAACCGGTCGGACATCAGCGCGCGATCGCTGGCCAGCTGCTGGTTCGCCACGTAGAAGAGTCCCGCTCCGACCACCGCATCCAAACAAGCCTGCGGAAGAACCATGGACTGGACCATGGCCCAGACATCGGCTCCAAAGGCACTTTTCATGGTCAACACGGCCATCACTCCCCCAACGGCAGAAAAGATAAGGAGTCCCACCGACACGACCGTCGGAGTCACATGGGCCACGTGCTGTCCCAACAGCCCCCCTAACAATCCAACCCCGCCCTTTGTGACGAGACTGACCCAGAGGTCTCCGGCTGAATACATGTTCAGGATCCATCCGATGGCCAACCCGACGACGAGTCCTTCCAGTTCACCGGCAAAGAGTCCGATCAACGCCGAGACGGCCAATCCAAAGTCCGGCGTGAGTCCCCAAATACTGACGTGCGGAAGCAGCGTAGTCTGCAGCGGCACCAGCAATAAGATCATGACACTGTAAGCGAGGATCTTCATGGTTTGCCTGACGGAATGTTCTTACCGTCCGTGTGCACGGACATGCCGTACGGGGCCTGAATCACGAGTACCTCTTCAAGCCGACTGACATCCACCTCCGGCATCAGCTCCGCCGACTGAAACAGAGCCCCTTCTTCCTTGTCGATCCGGCTGATAGTTCCGAGAGCCAGCCCTCTCGGAAATCCGCCGACAAGGCCGGACGTGACGACATGATCGCCGCTTCGAACGCTCGAAAGCATCGGAATGTACTTGAGCCTGGCCAGCCCTTGTTGCGTGCCTTCGACAATGCCTTCATCCCGCGTCCGTTGAATCAGTCCGGCGATGGCGTTATTGGGATCCGTCACCAGCAATACGACGGACGTCGCGCTGTTCGTCTTCACGACCCGTCCGACGACGCCTGCGGCTGTGATCACTCCCATATCAGACTTGATTCCGTCGCTCTCTCCCTTATTCAGAATCACCGAGCGATACCAACTCGTCGCGTCTCTTCCGATGACTTGCGCGGCAAGCAAGGTAGGCAATGCTTGCTCCTTGAAGTGCAGAAGGGCCGTCAATCGCTCCGTTGCAGCCGCGGCCTCCCGCAACTGGTTGTTCTGTCCCTTCAACCATTCGATATCTTGCCGGAGCTGTTCATTCTCTGTCTGGACGCCCTGAAGGGCCACGTAGCTGTGCCAAACCCCTGAAATACCCTGATCAATGGACGCGACCACTTCTAGCGGAATACGGATGACCTGTCCGATGGGACCGTCGAAGTACTGCAGCACACCCTGGCTTTGCGAGGGAAAGAGAAACAGCACCAGAAGGAGAAGGGCGAAGCCTCCCAGTGCAACACGTCGAGCATTATAGGGGGCACGCAACGTGGCCATCCACATTAGGGATGGAACCTTTTATCGGAAGGTATTCGCCTGGGACATGACCGCAACTTTTGCCAGCAGATCAAGTTCATCGAGGATCTTCCCCACGCCCAACACGACGGACGTCAGGGGGTCGTCCACTGTAATGATCGGCAAATTCGTCTCTTCCCGGAATCGCGTGTCCATGCCCTTCAGCAAGGAGCCGCCGCCGGTCAGCACGATGCCGCGATCGATGATATCACCGGCCAGTTCCGGCGGAGTGTTCTCCAAAGCGACTTTGATCGCATTGACGATCGTTCCGATTGGTTCCTGCAAAGCTTCTCTGATTTCGGCATCATCCACGACCAACGTGCGCGGAATGCCGGAGATCAGGTCACGACCTTTGATCATCATGGTTTTACGTTCTTCAAACGGATAGGCGGAACCAATCTCGAACTTGATCCGTTCCGCCATATGTTCGCCGATCAGGAGATTATATTTCTTCTTGATGTAGTTCATGATCGCATCGTCCATGCGATCACCAGCGACTTTGACCGACTCGCTGTAGACGATTCCCCCCAAGGAAATGACCGCGATGTCCGTCGTGCCGCCGCCGATGTCGACGACCATATTCCCGGACGGCTCCGTAATCGGCAGCCCCGCGCCGATCGCGGCAGCAACCGGCTCTTCGATCAAATAGACCTCCCGCGCGCCGGCCAATTCCGCCGAATCCCGTACGGCCCGCTGCTCCACTTGAGTGATCCTCGACGGCACCCCGATGATGATACGAGGACGGACAAACGCGCTGCGGTTATGCGCCTTTTGAATGAACCGTTTCAACATCTGTTCCGCCATCTCGAAATCGGCGATCACACCTTCCTTCATGGGGCGCACCGCCACGATGTTGCCGGGTGTGCGGCCGAGCATCTTCTTGGCATCTGCGCCAACCGCCAACACTTTCTCGGTTTTCTTCTCGACTGCCACGACGGACGGCTCATTCAATACAATGCCCTTGCCGTGAACATAGACAAGGGTCGTTGCCGTCCCGAGGTCGATAGCCAAATCGTTCGAGAACCATCCGAATATGTCGCTCGCAAAACCCACGGGGATTCTCCCTTTCAAACTGGCATATCGATCGCCAGAACCGCCGCCTCAATCTGGCAGTGCAAACCGCCCGACGTCCAATACCTGGGTTCCTGCCAATTCGTCGCCAATGCGTCGGCCCTGTTCATTTCCGATGATGAGAACCGCTTCAAATGCGATAATCACGGCCGCCAGGATCCACCCGACATATGGCACCATGAATGCCATTTGCGCAACCGCAAACGGCATATTGCGAATAATCGATTCCCTGAATCCCGCCGTCACACGTGTATCGGGAAGGATCGTTTGGAGACCTATGAGCCGCTTGCCGATGCTGCGACCGCCGGCAAACCCATCTCCCACCAAGACATATGCCAGTCCCGCAAGGAACCCGACGGGATCGATCAGGCTTGCCGCGCTCGCCACAATGAATAGGTCGATCAGCTTGGCAATGAATCGATTGAGGACCTGCGCTTTCGGATACATCCCGGTGCTGAAACCGAAGAGATGAACCTCACCAGAGTCGGCGGCCAAGAAGTCTCCCCGCAATTCGTGGCAAAGTATAACAAATTCGACTACCTAGCACAAACGAAAGCATAAACAACCTCACTTCCAGAAATCGAGAGATCGTCTGCCTTCCGTTCGCCGCGATGTTTTTCAACTGGATCATGGGACTCCATACTTGCCATCGAAGATACCGCTCTGTACAATTTGTTCTTTACGCCATCAGGAGCTCACATGATCAAGTTGATGAGAGAGGCTTCCCACAGCTACCCTTGGTTGCTCAAGTCGATCATGGGCATTCTGGCCATTGCCTTTGTGATCACGATGGGATGGTGGGGATTTGGAGAGCAGCGAGGCTCCGTCGTGGCTGCCGTCGGTGACCTCACGGTGTCGCATGACGAGTTCAGGCGGGCCTATGAGAACTCGTACCGATTTTATAAGGACAAGCTGCCGGGCGAGTTCAAGGACGAAACCATCAAGCAGGTCGTGGTCGAGCAATTGATCGACAACCGGGTCTGGCTCGTGGCTGCCAGAAATATGGGATTGACCGTGAGCGACGGGGATCTGCGCGATGCGATTATGCAGATTCCGGATTTCCAGAAAAACGGGGTCTTCGACCCGGATCTCTATCAGCGCCTTTTAGCAGCCAATCATCTCACACCATCACTCTTTGAAGCCATTGAAGCCCAGGAACTGCTTGGCAACCGGGCGAGAATGATCATCAGCGAAGCGGTCACTCTTACGCCTGCCGAGTTGGCCGAAGCGCAGGCGCTCATGATCAGACAACCCGATTCCGATCCCGCCAAGGCAGCGGCGGCAAAGGATCGCGCGGTTCAGGACGTGCTGTTTCAAAAGCAGCAGCGGGCGCTCATGGCATATACGCAAGCTTTGAAGGCCACCATCCCCATTACCATTCATCGCGAATTGTTGTAACGGCGTTCTTACGGCTTCTACTGCGGCGGGGCCGTTCTCCCTCGTTGGCTCGGACCCTGCGGGCCGAAAGGACGCACTTCCTCGACGTACTGAGCATTATTAAGAACCTGAGCAGACACCGCTAGGATCGTCGGCCCCATCATCGGGCGAGACCGTCATGGTTCACTATCAGCATGGCATCACCGTAACTGTAGAAACGGTACCGTTCCCGGACGGCCTCTTCGTAGGCTTGGCGCAGCAGCGATGTCCCGGCAAAGGCTGACACTAGCATGAGCAGCGTCGTCTTGGGGAGATGAAAGTTGGTCATCAGGGCATCGACGACCCGAAACGAAAACCCGGGAGTAATGAAGAGGCTGGTTTCCCCGCGGTAGGGATCCAATCGTTCTTGCCGAGCCGCCACCGTTTCCAGCGCACGCACGACGGTCGTCCCTACGGCCACGACTCGTCGGCCTCTTCCTTTGGCATCTTCGATAGCTCGAACCGTCTCCGGTCCAACCTCGAACCATTCCGAACCCATCCGATGGTCTTCGACGTGTTCCGTCGAAACCGGCTTGAAAGTTCCGACACCGACATGCAGGGTGACTCTCGCAAGCTGCACTCCCACTTCGTGGAGTCGAGTCAGCAGCTCCGGCGTGAAGTGGAGCCCTGCGGTCGGCGCGGCAATCGCGCCTTCAGTTTTGGCGAACATGGTTTGGTACCACTCGCGATCCTTGTCGTCAGGTTGCCGGTTGATGTACGGCGGGAGCGGCATCATGCCCCAACGTGAAAACAAATCACGCGGCGACGTCGGACACTCGAGACGGACCACCGTTCGAACGCTGTCTCGCGACTCAACCACGAGGCGGACGTCTGGACCCACGTCGATTCTCTGACCGGGACGGAGACGGCCTTTGATCAAGACCTCCCAGA
>Ga0268299_1001690_pt1 | contig 34505 bp, 24 predicted proteins | sample NOBtaG_FD_193484 | JGI IMG/M metagenome (GOLD analysis project Ga0268299, IMG submission 193484) | Activated sludge microbial communities from bioreactor in Nijmegen, Gelderland, Netherland - NOB reactor | ecosystem: Engineered > Bioreactor > Aerobic > Activated sludge | place: Netherlands... | reverse complement strand
GACTGCGGGCAAGCTGGACGAGGCCTTGCGCGAGATGGGCCTCGATCCGCAACCGAGTGCGCGGGCGCAGGAACCGGCGGGCACGGCCCCCGACAGCCATGACCACCGCGACGGTCACACTCATGGCCACGACAAGGATCACAAGCACGATCACGATCATCAGGAAGAACACGGCCGCCGCCCGGCCGGCACGGTGGCCCAAAGCGGCGCCGCCAAAGCGCATGACCATGGCGCAGACGACCACGGCGCGGAACACGGCGACGAAGCCGGCCATGCCGGGCACAGCCATGAGCATGACGGCGGCCTCTTCGGCGAAAGTACCGAACTCGTGTTCGCGCTGCTGGCCGGCGCTGCCGTCCTCGTCGGCTGGCTGCTCGAATGGCGCGGCCTGGCGCCACAGGTCGTCAGCACGGGCCTGTACGTGGCGGCCTACGTCTTCGGCGGTTACTACACGCTGAAGGAAGCGATCGAGAACATCCGCGCCAAGCGCTTCGAGATCGACACGCTGATGCTGGTGGCCGCTGCAGGCGCAGCGGCCCTGGGGGAGTGGGCCGAAGGCGGTCTGCTGCTGTTCCTCTTCAGCCTCGGGCATTCGCTGGAGCACTACGCGATGGGCCGCGCCCGCAAGGCGATCGAGGCGCTGGCCAAGCTGGCCCCCGAAACGGCGCACGTGCGGCGCGAGGACGCGCGGGTGGAAGAAGTCCGCGTCGAGGCGCTGCAGGTGGGCGACGTGGTGATCGTGCGTCCCAACGAGCGGCTGCCCGCCGACGGTTTCGTCGTGCAAGGGCAGTCCAGCGTGAACCAGGCACCGGTCACCGGCGAAAGCGTTCCGGTGGACAAGCAGCCGGTGGACGACCGCGAGCAGGCGCTCCAGGGCTTCGACAAGCTGGCGGCCGCGCATCGGGTGTTTGCCGGCACCATCAATGGCAGCGGAGTGCTCGAGGTGATGGTCGCCCGGCGGTCGTCCGAGTCGACCATGGCACGGGTGGTCAAGCTGGTGACCGAGGCCGAGACCCAGCGCTCGCCGACCCAGAACTTCACCGAGAAGTTCGAACGCATCTTCGTTCCGGCGGTGCTGGTGCTCGTCGTGCTGCTGATGTTCGCCGGGCTGGTGATCGACGAGCCCTTCAGTGCCAGCTTCTACCGCGCGATGGCCGTGCTGGTCGCCGCCAGCCCGTGCGCGCTGGCCATTTCGGTGCCCAGCGCGGTGCTCAGCGGCGTGGCACGGGCGGGCCGCAGCGGCGTGCTGGTCAAGGGCGGCGGGCCGCTGGAGAACCTGGGCACGCTGACAGCGATCGCCTTCGACAAGACCGGCACGCTCACCGAAGGCAAGCCGCGCCTGGTGGACGTGGTGCCTGCGCAGCCAGGCGGCGAGGAGGAACTGCTGGCGGTGGCGCTGGCGGTGGAGGAGCACAGCGACCACCCGCTGGCCAGCGCCATCGTGCAAGGCGCGCGCGAGCGGTTGCAAGGCAAGCCGCAGCAGGTGCGCATCGAGGGGCTGCAGAGCATCACCGGGCGCGGCCTGAAGGCGCGACTGGGCGCCGAGGAGGTGCACCTGGGCAAGGCGGCGCTGTTCGATGAAGTGCCCGGCCAACCGATGCCGGCCGAGCTGAGGTCTGCCAACGAGCGGCTGATGGCCGACGGCCGGACCACCATGGTGCTGCGCGTCGGCGAGCGCTATCTCGGTGTCCTCGGGGTCATGGACACCCCGCGCCCGGCGGCCGCCACCGTGATGCGCCAGCTCCAGGAACTGGGGATCAAGCGCCTGATCATGATTTCAGGCGACAACCAGCGTGTGGCGGAGTCGGTCGCCAGGAGCGTCGGTCTCACCGAAGCGCAGGGCGATCTGATGCCCGAGCAGAAGGTGGGCGCCATCAAGGCGCTGCGCGTGGACGCAGGCAAGGTGGCGATGGTGGGCGACGGCGTCAACGACGCGCCGGCGATGGCCAACGCCACGGTCGGCATCGCGATGGGTGCGGCCGGCTCGGATGTCGCGCTGGAGACCGCCGACGTGGCCTTGATGGCCGACGACCTGGCGCAGCTGCCATTCGCCGTCGGGCTGTCGCGGCGCACCAGCCGGGTCATCCGGCAGAACCTGTGGGTGAGCCTGGGCGTCGTCGCCGTGCTCATTCCTTCGACGATCCTCGGACTGAACATCGGCACGGCCGTGCTGTTCCACGAAGGGTCGACGCTGCTGGTCGTCATGAACGCCCTGCGACTGCTGACCTATGAATTCAAGGGAGCGCTGCCGCCGGGACAGTCGGCCCCGGAAGCCGCCGCGCAAAACGTCTGATGGGGGTCACATGATGAAGCGCCGTCTCTTGCTGCAAAGCCTGGGCACTGCCGCAGCGGCGACAGCCACGTCGGCCGGAATGGCCGAGCCGTTGCCGTCCGATCCCCTGCGCGGCGAAATCGTCAAGATCGATCCGGAGCGCGGGACGGTCGAGCTGCAGCACGAACCGATTCCGTACCTGCGTCTGCCTGGCAAGCGCACCGTCTTCCGCTACTACCACCCGACCGTCGTGCTGCGCGTGAAAGCGGGCGATCGCGTCATCTTCCGGGCGGACCGGTTCGACGGCGCGCTCGTGGTCACTGGTCCGATGATCCCGTTGCCGAAATGACGGCAGCAGATCTCGCTGTCACAACTCCAGTCAGCCTCAACGCCGAGGATCGGACGAGGCTAGCTTGAACTCTTTTAGTTCATCATTGAGCGCGTTGAGAGCCACCTGATAGAGGATCGCGTTCTGCGCGAATTCAGCGCGCTCCAGATCCATGTCCACCGTATTGCCGTCAAGGTTGGACTGCGCAGGCTGCCGGTACTGGACCAGGGACGCCGTGCTGAGCTGAAAGTCCGCGGCACCCACGTAGCCTTCGCCGGAACTCGTCTGCGCGGACTGATTGTCCAGAGCGCGCCGCAGCGCGGCGCTGAAATTGAGGTCCGTTGCTTTGTAGCCGGGCGTGTCCGCGTTGGCGATGTTCGAGGCCAGCATGGCCTGCCTTTTGGCCCGCAGGATGAGCGCCTGGCCGTTGAAGTCGTCGTCTTTGGCTGCTGCTCCTGCGGACCATCGACCCGCCACAAAGCGCAGTGTGTCCACGGAATTCCTTCAGCGCCAGCCCGAGCTGGTGCACCGACACAGTATCGGCGCGGGCCGACCGATGATCCGTACAAAGAGCCGGGCAATGGGACGGCTTTTTTCGACGTGCTTCATGCCGCCGGCTTGCCGCATCCGGCGCAGAACTTCGCGCCCGCGCCAAGCGCCACGCCGCACTGGGCGCAGGCGCGAGGCGCGAGAGATGCGCCGCACTGCTGGCAGAAGCGCGCGCTTGCTGGATTCGATGCCTGGCACGCGGGGCAAGCGACCTGCTGCGCGCCAGCCGGCGGGGTCGAGGGCGGAAGACCCGTGCCTCCGCCGTACGGCTGACGGTAGTCATCGTCGCGATACCCGTCATGGTGGCCGCCTTGACGACGGCCGCCGTGGTGGCCGCCGCCATGATGGCCGCCGAAGAGTCGATCCAGGATTCCCATGCCTTGTTCCTTTCAAGCTGTCCATGTTGGAGCGGCGAAGACTCAAACAATTCCCCGGCTTCGCCACCGTCTCGGCAAGATCCACCAGACGCCGACGGTCAAGAGCCCAATCGCCGCCGCGGCCACGTTGCCCATCATGTGCCCGAGCACGGCCGACAACACGACCTGGGTTGCCGACACCAGCGCCAGCGCCAGCGCGAAAGCGCCGACGACGATCTGCCGTGTGGCGAGCGCCTTGAAGGCGGTGCGGTCGGTGAGCGGGCGCAGCAACCGGTGCTGCACTGCGGGTGCAGACAACAGCACCAAGCTCGCGATCGAGAGCAGGAAGGTGGCGAGGAACACATTCCTTTCCGCACCCACCAGCGCGGCGAAGCCCGGAGCGAACGGCACTGCGATGAGAAAGGCGGACAGCAGTTGTGCGGTGGGCAACAGAACACGCAGTTCCCCCAGCATGTCGGTGAGATCGCCATCCTCGACGTCCTGTCCGGACTGCGGCGGCGCGACCGCGGGCTCGGCGCGGTCGGAAGGCAGGGCCTGACGTGATGTCATTTAAACAGTTTCGCTTGGTTTCATGGGTACTGATCCAGCACCGCCAGGCCACGGACGGTGAGCCGGTGCCTGTCAAGCGGATGCGCGGCGGAACCATCACGCTGCAGCCGGCTCCTACCATGCGTAGAGCGTCCTTGTCTGGAGGGCTCGGAGTCGTGAATGAAGCGCAAACGGTCTGGTTTGGTGGTGCTCGGATTGTTCAGTGGCGTGGTTCTCGGCGGGTGTACCGTGGTTCCGACGCATCCTGTTGCTTACCGCCCAACATGGTACAGCACCCCGTATGGGAATGGTCATGGCGATGCCGGCTATCGCAGCGGCCAGCGGTACGGCATGGGCCACGGCGGGTTCTCGGGAATGGGCTACGGGCATCGTGGCGGCCACCACTGATGAGCGCAGGCGTCGGCGGCGAGCGGTGGTGCTCGCACTGTGCTGCGCGGTCGGGACGGGGACTGCCATGGCGGGCGAGCGTACGGTGTACCGCTCGGAGTTGCCTGGCGGGCGCGTGCTCTATGCCGATGCGCCCGCCGCGGGGGCCGGCCGCGTGCAAAGGCTGACGGTCGAACCGCACCCGGTGGACCCGCTGCAGGCACTGGCGGCACAGCGCGCGCTGGCGGCACAGCGCGACGCCCTGCTGCGAGAAGGCCGGATCCGCTCCGAGCGCCTGGCGCAGATCGATTCCGACGTCAGCAAGACCCGTGAAGAGCTCCAACGCGCGGCAGCCGCGCGCGCCGCCGCGCAAGACGTTCAAGAGGGCGACCGGCAGGGACGTCGGCTCACGTCAACGTATTGGCAGCGCCAGCAGCGGGCCGCGGACGCCGAAGCGCGTGCGCAAGGGCGTCTTGACGAACTGATTCGGGAGCGGGCCGTTCTGCAATAGAGTTGGTGCTGGCACCCAGCGGCTCGGCACGCGGTGACCGAGCGCGGTCCTTGACGGCGCTCGGCATCGCGGCGCGCCCCACGCCGCATCGACCTGAGCGGCAACCGCAAAACTACAATCTCCCACTGCGTGCAACGCCCGAAGCGGAAGACGATGCCGATATCGGCGGTCAGCAGGGTGTTCGCCAGACATGGGCATTGACCGCGTCGGCGGGTTTCGGGAGGACAAGCGCTGCAGATGATCGAGAGCACCAAGACGTGCGTCGCCAGGCTCGGATGTGTCTTGGCATGACGCCCCTTCCAGAAACGATCGGCCCGGTCCTGTTCGCGCGCGGTGCCGATGAACGCCAGTGTCGGCTGTCCGCCGTCGTCGTCACCCCCGACGCCCTCGATCAGCCCCGCTTGGTCCCCGTCAATGGGCAGGCAGCCACGCCGGTGCGGCTGCATTCGCAATTCGGCCGCACCGTCTGGCGCTTCGACTTCCACGTGCCGGCGCGCGCCGACGCCAGCTACCGATGCGGCGAAGCCGTCTTCGCGGTGGCCGCGGATTGGTCAGAGGATGTGCGGATCGCCTACGTCGCCTGCAATGGGCAGGAGCACGCCGACGCGGATCGGCCTTCGGCCGAGCGCAATGCGATGTGGCGCCGCCTGGCCGGCGAACATGGCCGCGCGCCGTTCAGCCTGCTGCTGCACGGCGGCGATCAGGTCTATGCCGACGACGTGCTTCAGTCGCATCCCAGCCTGTCGCGATGGGCGGCGAGCACGCGGTCCGAGAAGGCCGAGCAGGCATTCAGCGCCGACATGCGCGAGGCGGCCGAGCGCTACTACTTCCACAGCTATCTGACGCAATATGCCCAGCCGGAACCTGCCCACCTGAACGCCCGGGTGCCGGCGTTGATGATGTGGGATGACCACGACATCTTCGATGGCTGGGGGAGCCTGCCTGAAACGGTTCTTGACAGCCCGGTCGGTCGCGGCCTCTTCGATGTCGCGCGGGGCATGTTCATGCTGTTCCAGCTCGGCATCACCGACGCCCTGCCGCAGGCCGGACAGGATGCGGGCCAACGCGACAGCCTGACCCAGGTCGCCCGCTTCCCGCGCCTGTCCGTGATCGCGCCCGATCTGCGCTCGGAGCGCCGGCCGACGCAGGTGATGGGACCGGCCGGGTGGGCCGCCTTCGAGCGTGCGCTGGCAGAGACCGAAGGCGGCGACCGGATTTTGCTCATGTCCAGCGTGCCGGTGCTCGGCCCGCGCTTGAGCTGGGTCGAGAAACTGCTGCACGTGGTGCCGCACGTTCAGAAGTACGAGGACGATCTGCTCGATCAATGGCAGAGCCGGTCGCACCGTGCCGAGTGGCAGCGCATGCTGCTGACGCTGCAGCGCTGCGCGGCCGAAGGGCGACACCCGGTGGCGGTCCTCTCGGGCGAGATCCACCTCGCCACGCGCGGCGAGATGCCTTTCAAGGACGGAGCGATCCTGCATCAGCTGGTGGCGTCAGGGATCGCGCATCCGCCGCCGTCCGGGGCGTACGCCCGTGCCCTCGGTATGCTCGCGGCGTTCGGCGAAGACCCTCTGGCCGGCCAGCCGGTCCGCATGGAACCATTGCCCGGACACTCGCCGATCTACACGGCGCAGCGGAATTACCTCGTGCTGGAGCGGCGCGGGCAGGCTTGGTCCGCCGAGTGGGAGCTCGAGGTGAGTGGACGGACTGCCGCGATGCGCGTGCTGGTCGGCGCCTGACAAGCCACCTTGTCGCGCCGTGTCGCTGCGAACGGGCCCCGCAGTCGGGCGGCGCTCAGGGCCGCGCACCCTTCAGCAGATCGGCGGCGACCTGGTAGCTTGCCACGGCGTGCTCGATCAGACGGCCGACGCGCGCGTCGGTCCGGGCCAGCGGACGCCCGTCGGCGGCATCGAGCACGCGCGTGCCGCGCCGCGGTGAGAGTTCGACCACCGCACCGTCCTCGAGGTAGCCGACGGTCAGGTAGTTGGCCAGGAAAGCGCGCGCGTGGCGGCCGCCGCGTTCCCGCATGTCGACACCGAAGAAGCCTTCGGGACTGGCTCCGCCGACCTGGGCCAGCAGCGTCGGCGGGACGTCGACCAGCGAGGCCGTGGCCTCGATCCGGCCGGGTGCGATGCGACCCGGCGCATAAAAGACGAGGGGGACGCGGTAGTTGACCGGCGGCAGGTCGATGCGGCCACGGCCGTTGGACGTGTGGTCCGCCACGACCACAAACAATGTGTCAGGGAACCACGGGCGCCGTGCCGCTTCACGGATGAACTCACCGAGCGCCCAGTCGGCGTACTTGACGGCACCTTCGCGGCCGCTGCCCGAAGCGATGTCGATGCGGCCGGCCGGATAGGTGAAGGGCCGATGGTTCGACGTCGTCAGCACGTGGGCGAAGACCTGCGCGCCGCTGGCCGCGCGCGCATCGATCTCCCGCAACGCCTGCGAAAACAGGTCCTCGTCCGCCACGCCCCATACCGTCTCGTGGTGGATCTCGCCGGACGGGATCGCCGTCCGGTCGATCACCGTGTAGCCGTTGCCGCCGAAGAAGTCGCGCATGTTGTCGAAGTAGGCGTAGCCGCCATAGATGTACAGCGGCTCGTAGCCCTGGTCGCGCAGCGCCCCGCCCAATGTCGGCAGGCCCTTGTTGCGCCGGCGCATGGGCACGGCGTGCCCCGGCGTCGGCGGCAGCGACAGCGTCAAGGCTTCCAGTCCCCGCACCGTGCGCAACCCCGTGGCGTAGACGTTGGTGAACATCAGGCTGGAGCGCGCCATGGCATCGAGGTTTGGCGTCAGGCCGGCTTTGCCGCCGAAAGACTCGACCATGTCGGCCCCGAGACTCTCCAGCGTGACCAGAACGATGTGGCCTGGCTTCCATGTCGCGCTGGGGGTGGCCGCCCGTGCGGCGTCTCCGCTTCGTGCCTCGCGCAGCACCGCGGTGGCACGGTCGTCGGACATCACGCGGTAAAACGTCCGGTAGTCGAGATCGTTGTTGCGAAGGGCGCGAACGAACTCGTAGTAGCCGTTGCTCGCAAGCTGCCCTTCGAGCGCGTCGCCCAAGGCCTCGCGCGGACCGTCGCCGATGGCGACGGTCCACAGCCCCGTGGCGGCCAGCACCGCAGCGCTGGCCGCAAGGCGGGCCGTGACGCGGCCCGCCTCGGCGCCTGCCGCACGCCAGACCCTGACAGCCACCAGCGCGTACAGCGGGCCGGCCGCGCCGGCGATCCCCGCGAGCAAGAGCCCGACGGGGTAGGACTGCCGAATATTGCCGAGCACCTCGCGGGTGTAGATCAGGTAGTCGACGGCGATGAAGTTGAATCGCGAAACGAACTCGTTCCAGAAGACACCCTCGCAGACGGCGACGAAGAGCAAGCCCGCCAGACCTGCCGCCACCAGCGCGCTGGCCAGCACGGCGTGCACGCGGCGTCCGATCGGCCCGGCGGGACACACCAACGAGAGCACCGCGAAAGGTAGGAGCGCGCCGCTGAGCGCCGCCGCGTCGTACAGGACCCCGACCAGCAGCGTTGGCACCAGCCGAGCGGGTTGCCACAGCGCGAGATCGTTCTCGAACGCCACGAGGCCGATGCGCACCAGCGTGTTGATCGCCATGAACAGGGCGGCAACCCACGCCAGCGTGGCGTAGCGCGGGGGGATGCGAAACGAGCGCTGCACAAGCAGCCAGGAGCGCTGGAATAGCATGTTGGAGCCACGGAGTGATGGCGGATGTTAGCGATGCCGGTTGCAAGCCCGTTGCCCTGGCAGCCCTGCGGCGGTTTCGATGCGGCAGCATGCACTCCGCGATGACAATCAGGCGTCTACGCTTGATGCGCCGCCGCCCCGCGCGATGGCGCGGCGCTTCGCAGCAATGGCCTGCATTGGGACATGACCAGTTCTGGCAAACCGGGTCTTCAGAGCCTGCGGTCGCGTGTGGCCCGGCTCGCGGCGGGCTGCCTTCTCGCCGTGGACGCGGCTGGGGCCACCCCGCCTTCTTTCGCCGATCTCGAGGCCGCTGGCGCGCGCATCGGCCAAGTCCGCGTGCTCACCCGCGATATCTTCGATACCGACGACCCGAGAGAAGATCGACTGCCGTTCCGCTGGGCCAACGCCCTGCACGTGAAGACGCGCCGCGGTGTGATCGAGAGGGCGCTGCTGTTCAGACCCGGCGAGGCCGTTTCGGTGCGCCTGATCGAGGAGACCGAGCGTCTGCTGCGCGAGGCGAAGTATCTGTACGACGTGGAGATCCGGCCTGCCGCGGTGCGCGAAGGCGTGGTGGACATCGAAGTCGTGACCCGCGACACATGGACGCTCGATCCCGGCATCAGTGCCGGCCGTTCCGGCGGTGCGAACACCAGCAGCTTCGGCATCAAGGAAGACAACCTGCTCGGGACCGGCATCTCCCTGGGCTTCAGCCGCTTCAACGGCATCGACCGTTCCGGAACGCAGTTCGAGGTCGTGAATCCCCAAGTCTTCGGCAGCCGCACGGCGCTGAGCGTCAGCCGCGCACGCAACAGCGACGGCCGGCGCGACGCGGTCTCGGTGCTGCGGCCGTTCTATGCGCTGGACACACGCTGGGCAGCGGGCGCCTCGTTCTCCCGCGACGATCGCATCGACGTGCTCTACGACGCCGGCAATCCGGCCAGCAGCTATCGCCGGCGCGACAACCGCGGCGAGGTCTTCGCGGGGCTGTCGAGCGGGCTGGTCGGCGGGTGGGTGCAGCGCTGGTCCGCAGGCGTCGAACTGCAGGACGACGGCTACGCCGTCGAACCCGGCGCGACTGCGCCGACCCGTCTGCCCGGCGACGAGCGGTTCGTGGCACCCTTCGTGCGTTACCAACTCGTCGAGGACCGCTTCGAGAAACTGGGCAACCGCGACCTGATCGGCCGTCCCGAGTTCTTTGCACTCGGCCTGATGGCGACGGTTCAGGTCGGCCGCGCCGCACCCGGCCTGGGCTCCGACCGCAGCGCCTGGCTGTACGCCGGCGAAGCGAGCCGTGGATTCGAGGACGCGGCAGGCCGGTTGCTGACGGCTTCCGCTTCGGTTGCCGGCCACACGGAGGACGGCAGAGCGCATCGCCTGCGGCTCGGCGCAAAGGTCCGCTACTACCTGCCGCAGGGCGCGCAGTGGCTGTTCTACGCCTCGGCTTCGGGCGACCTGCTGCGCAACCCCAACCCGACAGAGTCATTGCCGCTCGGCGGCGACAACGGCTTGCGCGGTTACCCGCTGCGCTATCAGAACGGCCGCCAGCGCGCACTCTTCACGCTCGAGGAACGCTTCTACACCGATCTGTTCCCGTTGCGCCTGTACCGCGTTGGAGGTGCCGCCTTCCTCGACGTCGGCCGTGCCTGGGGCGGCGACAGCCCCGCCACGGGCCAGGCCGGCTGGCTGGGCAACGTGGGCTTCGGGCTGCGCTTCTTCAGCGTACGTACCGCCTTCAGCAACGTGGTGCACGTCGACCTGGCGTTCCCGATCGACCCCGACACCGACGTCAAACGGGTGCAACTGCTGGTCAAGACCAAGGCCAGCTTCTAGGGCGCCGCCGGCGGAACAAGCACCTCATGGCACGAGGGCTGCATTCTCAATGCCGGCCCCCGTGGCGACCGCCGTGGTGGTGGAAGCCGCCGTGACCACCATGGTGGCCGCCGATGACATACGCACCGCCCCAGTCGTAGTAGTGCAGTCCATCGTAGTAGCCGAGGTACGGGTAGCCGAGATAGCTGAGGCCGGCATAGCTGGGGACCCGGTAGCGGCCACGCTGGATGCGCGCCGCAAGCACCTGTTCCGCGTCCGCCCTCCCCTGCAGGTAGCGAAGCAGCCCGTCACTGACGCCTGCCTCGCGCTGCGCCGGGATGTCCTGCGGTGACAGCACGAAGGCTGCGCCGCGCCGGGTCAGCTGGGCGATCACTTCGTCGTCGCTCGCGCCTGACTTCGACAGGGCGACCAGTTCATCCAAACGCATCGGCACAGGAGCGGGGTCGGCCGGCGTCGAGGCAGCGCATCCGCCCATCGACAAGAACAGTCCGGACAACAGGCACAGGGTGATGAACTTCATGGCAGCACTCCCGTCCAGCTTGCATTCGCCAGGCTCGAGCGGAGTCTGCGCCTGCCGGTTCTCAGAGGCAAGTCGGGGTCGCGTCGGGCGCGGCGGCTCAGACTTGCATCAAGGCCGACCGCCGATCGGATCGGACGCGGCGCGGCTGCTCTTCAGAATCTGGTGCTGATGCCTGCCGACACGAAACCCCTTGGCGACGTGCTGCCCCGCACGCCCTTGCCCGCGCTGAAGTCCAGTTGCACGTCCCGGGTGAGCAGCCAGGCGATGCCGGCATCCACGATGACGGCGGCTCGTCCCCCCCTTGTCTCGGGTGACTGCAGCCCCGCGTCCACGAACAGGTTCAGCGACGCCGTCGGGTTGTAGCTGACGGTTGCCGCGAAGGTCCGGGCGAAAAATGTTCGACCCTCCTCGTCCTCCACGCGGCCGACGCCGATGTTCGGGTTGAGCGACCAGTTCTGCGCGAAATCCCAGTCGGCCGCCAGCCGCAGATCGCCGCTCGTGCGCCGGCTGCGAAAGCTGCCGGATCCCGACGGCGGTACGAGCCGGGCGATGACGCCCAGGGAGGGCGCCGCGCGGTCCGTCAGGTCCGTGATCTGGTACTTGGCCCCCAGCGCGACAGGCGCGCCTCCTTCTTCGCGGAGGCCGTCACGCGAGTGCAGCGAGACATAGGAATTCGTCTCCAGCCGGAACTCCCAGTTCTGCCCGATGCCGGCGCGCAACAGCAGCGGCGCCATCACGCGGTGATCGGAGACCCCCTCAACGCGCCGGAACTCCTTCTGGACGCCGACCTCGATCTGCCAGCGGCCGTGGCCGACCACCTTGCTGCCGTCGGCAATGCCCGGACGGTCGGCATTGATGGGCTCCTCGGGCTGCGCCTGTGCGACGCTTGCGACGGCAAACGCGACCCCCGCAACCACTGCCTGTCTGATGCTTCCGCTCATGAACTGTGCTCGCTGTCAACTCGTCGAGGAGTCTCATTCTCCGACGATGTGCCCGAGCCGGTACGCAGGTCGCTCGCTTCGGCTTCGAATGGCTGCCGGTCCACTCGCGACGCCCGTGCGAACCCGCCAGGATCAACGAGGCGCTCGGTGGCCGTGTCATCGCCGCGATCGCGCCGGGCAGCGGCGCGGCCCTGTCGGTCTTGCGGCCCGTGCGCCTGCAGGCGACCAGCCCGGGCTGCGCCACGCGCCTCGCGGATGCCCATTTGTCGAGTCACGCAAGCCTTCCCGCAGCGTTCACAGGCCTGCTAAGGCAGTTGGTTGAACAGCGCGGCGGCGATCGACGGCGGCGTCGCGGCGGCGACCGGGTTGTTCGTTGTGAATCCCCCCGTCTCGAGCCACGGGTTGACGCGTCCCATGCCCGTGGGGTCGACGGGCGAGATGTTGTCGAACGAGTAGCCGTGTTGCTCGAACTCCGAAAACCAGGTCGAGAAGCGCGGTCGCGGCACGGCATCGCCCGGCCACTTCGACATCGGGCTTCGGTAGACCTTCTCCGCCAGCTGCACCATCTGAAGACGCCGCTGCACCTGATTGCAGATGAGCGTCTTGAGCTGCCGCAGGGCCACGAGATCGCCGCCATCGTTCGTGAGCGACACCTGTGGCGGGTTGCGCCGGCTCGCCGCGCCGAGTTCCACGGGCAAGACCTTGTTGATGAAGCTTTCCAGCCGCCATGCCGCTTCGCGCGTCCCGGTGATGAGGTCGCTGAGCACGGCCAGGCGGTTGCGCAGGTCCCGCCGGAGGTTCTCCGAATCCTCGTCCTCGCCGGGATGGACCAGCGTCGGCGCCATCACGTCGAAGGCGCGCATATAGCCGTAGTCGCGCCAGATCGACAGCAGCCCCGGCTCGTGCTCGAACGCGTAGAGGTTGGACAGGGCGATCGTCGGCATCACGTGGCGCGTCTTCCATCGCCGCCGCGTTCCGTCCTGCGCGTCGATCAGGTCCTGCCAGAAGCGGTCGGGCTCCACCCCCGTGAGCGCAAGACTCGCCGCCCGGACACGCTCGCCGCGGCGGGCAAGGGTCAGGAAGCCGACCGTCGAGAAGCTGTCGGGAGCCTGGACACGCGGCAGGAGGTTGCAGGTGGCGTGGATGGCGATGATCTCGTCGACGTCGCGACGTTGCAGGATTTCGAGCGGACCGATGTCGGTGTAGGCGGCGTCGACGAGATTGACCGCGCCTGCGGTCACCGGAGCCAGTGCGCCGGGAACGGCCGTGACGGCGAGCAGGGAATCCCGCCAGCCGAGCGTGCCGATCGTGCCGCCGGACGTCGTGCGTGCGGTCGCGAACCCGTCGATGTACGCCGGCTCGCCCGACTCGAGCATGGAGGCGGCGAGGGCGACACCCGTGGACGTCCCGACGGTGCGGCCCAGCAGGCCGGAACGTGCGATGAAGTCGTCGATCAGGGCAACGAGCGGCCCTCGGCCGCACAAGCCGCGTGCGGCGAGCGCGGCGCGCAAGGCGTTGGCCTTGCCGATGTCGAAGGCTCCCTCGACCAGGCCCTTGATGACGTTGGCCGCGACCACGAAGACCACGGCGATAGCCGGGTTGACGTTCATCAGGCCGGTACTGACCGCGTTGATCCCGCCCTGGACGGCGTTGCCGACGATGGCCTCCTCCACCAGAGCCTTCGCCGGAGCGGCGACCTTGCCCATCTCGCTGTCGGCGACTCCGCCGTCCTCGAGGGCCGGCCCGATCACCTCACTGGCGATCCACATGCCTGCGTCTTTGAGACCCTCGATGACCTTGTTCTCGAGGATCGTCGCGTCGTCGGTGATCGCGATGGCGATGTCCCCGATGACGGGAGCGTCGGCGTACGACAGCATCGCCTCGTTCACCGAGGTGTCCACGGCGACGAGCAGCCGGGCGTAGATTCCCTGCTCGTACGCGTCGAACGCCTGGCGAACCGTCGCGTCCTCCGCGATCAACGAGTTCATCACCGAGTACGCCCGCGCATTCTGAGGCGGCGCCGGGATCGGCGCGGCGTTGATCGTGTTCCAGCTGGCGACGAGCGCAGCGCTGTTGCGGAAGGCCGTCGCGGCCGACAACGCGCCGAGCGCGCCGAGGCCGGTCGACGACACTGCCCTGGGCGCCGTATCACACGACGCAGGGAGGTACTCGAGCGCCCCGGCGTGGAATATCGAACGGGTCCCGGCGCCGAGAAACGCCATCGCGTACCCGAACGTGCCGTGGGCACGAACCGTCGCCTGACGGGTTCCGGCCGCATTGGAGGCGGTCAGGATGTAGTCGATCTCCCACGCCGACCGGGTTGCAGGCGGTCCCATCCGTCGGGCGCCGGTCGCAGCCACCTGGACGTTCGGCACGAGGATCGCAGGCGGGGCGAGACCCGTCCTGACGACGGTCTGCAGGCGCACCTGGTCGGCGAAGCGCGTCGCCCAGCTCAGCTCGATGAGGTCCTTGGGGTGAATCTGCGCCGTCGTCGACGAACCATTGATCGCGAACGTGTCGATCGCGGGCGCGCCGACCCAGAGATGGTTCAACGGCCCACACTCCGAGTGCGGCTCGAGCAGCGCCATGGTGCCGGCCGCGAGGCGTTCGCCGACCCGGCTGATGCCGAAGCATCCAGTCATCGTGCTGCCGACCTCGACCGCAAGGACGACGGCGTCTCCGGTTGCCGGGGAGTTGAGGACGACGTTCTCCAGCACGCTGACGCAGACGTCTCCATTCACCCCGCTGGGAACGTTCACGCTGATCGCCTTGTCGTCCCAGGTCAGGGCGGGGGCGTGCCGAGTCCCGACGTAGACCTCGACATCCTTGGGTTTCGGATCGCCGAAACCAGACCCTCGGATCGTGATCTCCTGCCCGACGATCGCGCGGCGCGGCTCGATCGACTCGATCACTGCGCCTTGCTTCGGGCGGGCACGGGGAACGGTGGCGACGATTCCACCAAGCTTGGCCAGACCGGACATGACGTCCAGTACGCAGCCGATCTTCATGAACTCGTCGAGAGGAACAAGATCGGGGAAGTCGATCGGAGGATCGAGCGGATCACCCGGCTCCCGCCTTCCGAGCAGATCTCCAAGGTCCGGCCTGTCGAGCAAGTCGCGCAGGTCTGGCCGGTCGAGCAGATCTCCGAACTCGCGTGTGCCCGGCAGAAGTGGCTTGTCTCGGCCGAACGGTCGTCGGGGCAGAACCTCGGCGTCGCGCGTGAGGTCCGCGCGCAAGTCTCGTGCCGACCTCTGCTCGTCGAACATCGCCCGTACGACACCGGAGAGCGTCGCCTTACTGATCTTGACGCCCTCGCGCGCAGAGTCGACGAATGACAGCAGGACGTCGAGGCTCGACTGCACTCGGTTGGCCTCGACTCCGTGCGCCAGCCACCCCTTGTCGACGCCGGCATCGCGTTCAGGCGCACCTTCGCCGAGAGCCGTGACGCGGTTGAGGAAGTCGTCGATCATCGCTGTCTCCTCCAATCGAGGACCCGGACGTGTGGCAGCCGCTCAAGAACTCCCAGCGGCTCGGCACGGGCATCAAGTATCGGACCGGCCACTGCCGGTGATCGTTGCCGTAGTCTCCCACGAACAGCCGCAGGCTTGCGATGGGTGCCCATGCCTCCTTCCCGCCGCTGACCGACGAGATGCGCGAACGAGCGGGGGGCCAAGGTCGCACACAGGGCCGCCGCAGCGATCCTTCAAGTACGCATTGAGCTGCGGGCGCGAAGCCCGAAGTCAGGCGACCGGTGGGTCGATTCGCCGGTGTGATGTTCCTTCGAGGAGGTGGAGATGTCGCCGCCGGGTGGCTCAGCCCATGAGTTCCAGCAGATCCAGGGCGACGAAGCCGGCAAAGAAGGAAGCGGTAATCAGCGGCGTCTCCTGGACTTCGTGTGCCTCGGTGAGCAGTTCTTCGACCACCAGGTACATCAGCGCCGCGGCACCGAACGAGAGCACGGTCTCCAGCGCGAGCCCCGACAGCCCGGCGAGCAACGAGCCGCCGAGCGCAGCTCCGACGATCACCAGGGCACTCAGCCCGGCCACGGTCAGCAGGGTTCGAGTTCGCGACACCTTGGCCTCACCCAGGCTCGCTGCCACCGAGACGCCCAGAAACAGCAACTCCAGCGTCAGCGCGACGATCAGCAGCGTCCCGACGCGCTCGCCCGCCGCGAAGCCGACCCCGATCAGAACGCCGTCAAGAAGGACATCGATGCCGACGGTGACAAGCAGGCCGAAATTGCCGCTTCCACCCTGCTCGCCGCGACCTTCGATTCGCTGCGCCATCGCCTTGACGCCGAGCATCAGTCCAACCCCGAGGGCAAAGCCGATCAGCACGCCAAGTGGACGATGTTCGCGGGTCATCTCCGGCAAAAGTTCGCCGGCCACGACCGCCATGACCACTCCGGCAGCAAAGTGCTGCAACAAGCTCCGCGCCCTCGCGCTTGGGACTCTGAAAGTGGCGATGGCTCCGCCGAGCAAGGTGGCGCCGACTGGAATCAGCGTCAGGCCGAGGATCTGGGTCAATGCCACATCAAGCTCCTTGCGTCGACGCTTCGGCGTGCGCCCGACGCGACTCGACTGTGATTCAGGTCAATGGATCTCAGCTCTGGCGCGCATGCGGCGCCTCGACCGACCGCCGGCGCGGGAGCGCGGAAAGGTCAGCAGCAGCCCGATTATTGCGAGCAACGAGCACTTCGTTCGCGACGCGCATGAGCATTGCGGGCCGCCAGCGCCACGAGGGCCGTCGCAGCGAACCCGGAACCGGCCAGAAGTGTCGCCTGGGAGCCCAGTCGATCCCACAGCAGCCCGGCAGTGGCACTGGCCTGCTGAATACGAGCTGCGGATGAGTCGTGAACTGCACGCGCACGGCTTCTGGCGAAGGCCTTGGATGTTCGGCAACATCGCCCAGGAGCATCTGGCTTCGGTCCGAGGCCGATCTGGCGGGGAACGCTGATGATCGGACACCGACCGGCGACATTGCTGTGTCGAGCGAATCGGCGTAGCGTGAAGAGTTGTCCGCTGCGGCCCGGACCAAGCATCAAATTTAGTTGCCGGGCAGCATCACTCTTAGTTGTGCGAGCGGAGCGTTCAACCGGAATTGATTGTGTCCCACCAAATGACGTCCTGATAAGAACACTTCTCGGGACGTGGGACCAGACCACCTTGGCGTACATCAGCACACCACGCTGAGTCTGCCGAAACTCTCACCGCGGTGAGAGTTCGCTGGCGAACATGGTCATCAGCAAAGCTACCAAGATCAGCAGCACTCTCGAGCCGTAGCCTCGAAACCCAGGGGGTTTCGACCCGCCTTTCCGGGTTGCGCGGCGGCGGCAGGCCCGCAATGCTTCGGCCCATGCGTCCCAGCATCACCTTGGAACGGCCGGCCCCGGCGACCGAGGACCTGCCCCAGCCATCCCTCAGGTCGGCCGGCATGGCCGCGATCGGCGAGCAATCGTCAGGCATTCCTGTCGGCCACGGGCGCATCGGCCTCCTGGAGCAAGCCACAGCAGTCGATGCGGACGGCTCCTGGGGCGCGCTTGCCACTGCGATCGGCCTGGCCGGCGATCCGGGCGCAGCAGCACCATTGATTGAAGCACTCGACGAAGTCCTCGACTCACCGCCCGGCGACGATGCCGCCGGTGCCGCGGCCTCGTTGAGGCTGGTCGTCACCGCGGTCATGACCCTCGCTGCGTGGCTTGACGGTAGCTGGCGCCGCAGCGCCAACCCCAGCCGCCGTGGCGGTCGCCACACCGGAAACGTCCAGGATCACCCCCTGCTTTCCTGCCTGGTGGCTGACCGCCGTGCGACGCTGGAGCGACCGGCGCTCAACCGGCTGCGGTGGGTGATCGTGGTGTTCCTGGCGCAAGGGGGCGAGCCCACCGGAGCTGTCGTGCCCGTGGCCGACGCCGTGCGCAAGGCGGAGTCGATGGAGGCGTGGCGGCAGGTGGTCCGTGCCATGCCGTGCCCGAAGGGTCCGGGCCTGGACCTCGGCAACTGGATGCGCGACCTGCTCGACTACCTGCACCAGGCCGAGCCACCGTCCGATCTGGCACTGGTTCCGGCGGTGTCGATCCGGGCCTTCTTCGCCGGGCTGCAGACGCTCATCCGCCATGTCACGGCCCAGCCGACGCGGCGCCAGCAGCGTCGGCTGTTCGACGACGACGACATCGAGCCTCGGGGCACTGTTCTCCCGCTCATGACACCGAAAGGTCGTAGCCATATGGCGCGGCAGCGGGTGGCCGTGGACGATCCGGTGGCCGACCGTCGGCGCCCGGGGCAGCAAGCGCTGGTGTTCGAAGACGACGCGCAAGATGACGGTGCAGCCAGCGTACCGCTCGTGACGGCGACCGAGCTTGCGCCTCTGGAGCAACCGCAGTCCAACCGCGCGTCGCGACTCGGCATTCGGCTGGGCAGCTACCGCCTGACCGAGATCACCCAGCGCCTGCGCTGGTCGTGGGATCACCTCAACCCCTCGGACATCGCCATCCTCACCGCGTCGATCCGGTTGGACACGCCCAACCCAGGATCGCGTTGCTGCGGCGCTGTGCTGTGTGCGGTGATGCTGGGCCTTGGCCGATCCGCCGCGGATGCGCTGCGGCTTGGCGTGGGCGTCGACACCGGTGGCGACGACTGGATCGATGCCGAGTGGCGTTGGCACCGACGCATCCGCCGCCCGCCCAAGGCCTGGGTGCCCGATAAGCACTTGCTGCCGCACCTGGCGATCAGCTCCAGCGAGATCGCTCTGCCTCTGCCGCCACTGTTGCGTGACGCGCTGACGGCTGTGCTGGATGCTGCCGGTCGACCCGGTGAGCTCGGCTGGCTGCTGCATGTGACAACAGAGCACGCACCCGCGTTGCTGTCGGAATGGCTCCAGCCGCTGCGCCAGCAGCATCCGTCGGCTCGACTGACCAGCGGCCGCATTGCCCGAGCCTTCGCGGTGGAGGTGTTTGCCGTGGCCGGCCAGGAACTGGCGGTTCACGCGCTGACCGGCACCGATGAACACGTGCCGCCGGTTGCGAGCTACTACGTGGCTTTGGACACCGGCCGCCTGGCGGCGGCCACGCAACAGGCATGGGCGAATCTGTTTGGCGACGAGGGCAGCGCCGTTGCCCGCGAAGGCAGCTTGGTCGGCGCCCCAGTCCTGCGGACTTCGACGCTTGCCCACTGGGTGAGGTCCCTGCGTCTCGCCGTGGCGGAAGCGAGCACGCTGATCGAGCGCCACAACGCCTACTGCCGCTACGTCCTTCTGCACCTGATGGCCGCCACTGGCATGCGGCCGGTGAACGACCCTTTCGAGTCGCTCGACATGCTGGACCTGCCACGCGGCCTGGCCCTGGTGGCGGACAAGTCGTCCCACCAGCCGAATGAAGCGCGGCTGGTGTCGCTGTCACCCATGACCGTGGCGCTGGTGACGCATTGGCTGGATCACCTGCAGCGCCTGGCCCGCTGGGTGAACGAATCGCTGCCCATGCTGTCGCTGCAGATCGAGACCACCTTGCGCGCCACTGGTCCACGCGCGTTGCCGCTCTTCTTCGTGCTGGATGACGATCTGACCGGGCAGCGCATCGACCGCAGCACCATCGAAGGCTGGTGGCCGATCGGGTGGACCGGCCTGCCAGCCAACCAGCTGCGGCGCGAGCTGGCCACAGCGGCCACCAACAGCGGTTGGCCCGGCGAGTTGACCGAACAGCTGCTCGGTCATGTCGACCTCGGCGTGCCAGCCTTTGGTGCGCACTCCAGCCTGTCACCCGTGGACCTCCAGCGCTGCCTGCCCGGGCTGGCCGCAATGCTCGAACGACAGGGGTGGTCCGAGCTCGCATCGCCCCTGGACGCCGGACCCACTCGTCGCGGCCGACCCTTGCCTCGTTTCGCGGCTGCGCCCGCCACGCTGGGTTCAACGCAGCGATTGGCCCAGCAGGCCGCCAACAGCCGCCGCACCCTGCGGCGGATGGAGGAGGTGCTGCGTCGTTGGTGCCGCGGGCGTGACTGGCGCGCGCTCCCGCAAGCCGATGTCGACATCCTGTATCGCGAGTCGCTGCGCGGCCGCACGCAGCCTGGCACCGCTGCCGAGGTGATGGGCCTGCAGCGCGTCGATCGGTTGCTGCGCTGGCTCAAGCGGCGTCATGGGCTGCAACACCTGCGCCTGCCGGCAAGCCGCGCGCTGCACGCGGCACCGGTCCCGCACGCCATCGGCGATCTGCTGGGGCTGCAGCGCTGGCAGCAGTTGCGCCAGGCATTCGAGCGCCTGTTGCATCAGCGCGCGCGGCGCGCTCCCGAGTTGGGCGATGCCGGCCGACTGGCCGAGGCGGTGGTGGGCGCCGCGCTCTATAGCTTCATCTGCGACCGGCGGGTCCACCACTCGCTGGCGCAACCCGGCGCATGGTGTCTTCGCGAGATCGCATCGGTCGGGGTCTTCCTCGAGCTCCAGTTGCCATGGCCCGGCCAGGGGAAGGCCATACAACGGTTCGTCCTGCATCCGATGGCCGCCCTGCTGCTGGGCCGGGTGGCTAGGGCCATGCAGACCTTCGACACCCAAGCCCGCGCGGAGCACCGGCGCGCCTTGCACCGGTTGCTGAACGCCCTGGCTCGACAGGTCGGCGGTGGTGGCGCGTCCTTCGACTCGGCGGATGCCGCCGAGCGCTGGCTGTGTGAGACGACCGCCACTGCCGCACGGCTGCGGCTGCCGGGCCATCTGGCGGCCGTGCTCGACGGCCGTAGCGAGGCGGTGAGCCTGCCGGTGCACGACTGGACGCGGTGGATGGCCGGGCACGACCCGCCTGCTGAGGTTGCCTCCGATCCTGTCCAGCCCAACACCGAATTCGACCCGCCTGACCGTCCGGCGCCGCGCCTGTGCACCGGCGACAAGGCTGCTTCGGAAGCCACTGCACGCGCGTTTGGATTGGCACTTCACCGCCACGTGCGCGAAATCTTCGCCGAGGTGGATCGGCTGGCCGAGATCCACGCCGAGGAGAAGCAGAAGTCGCTCAATCGCATCGAGGCACTGGTGCCACGGCTGGAGCAGGCCATCGAGCAACACGTGAGCGCGCCCGACTTTGCGGTCGCCGTGGTGCAGTGGTTGGTCGAACTGCTGCGCAGCGGCGCCACCGAACGGGCGCTGCGTTCGTCCTCAGCCGACCGCTACTACACCGAACTGGCCGGCCTGCTGATTGACCAGCTCAGCGACCACACGCTGGCCGATCTCGATGAAGACACCTTGGCCGATGCCTACGCCGAACTGCTGGAAGCCTTGAGCCCCGGCCGCCAGCCCTATGCGCTGGGCCGGCTGCGCGAGTTCCATCGCTTCCTGGTCCAGCACCATGGCGTGCCGGATGTTGATTGGACCGAAGTCACGCCCGAGGGGCTGGAGCGGCACCACGCGCCCGACGCCGGGGCTCTGCTGTGGGCCGAGTACCAGGCGGCAATGAAGCTGCTTGCCGACGATGCATCGGCCGATCTGCGCGAGCGCCGGCTGCAGACCGTCGTGCTATTGCTGATGTTCCGCGCCGGTCTGCGCTCGGGCGAGTGCCTGGGCTTGCGCGCGGCCGATCTGATCTGCCATGACGGCCAGTGGATCGTGCTGGTGCGGCGCAATGCCTACCGCAACCTCAAGTCCGACGCGGGCGTCCGGCAGGTGCCGCTGATCGGCCCGCTCGATGCGCTGGAAACCGAACTGCTGGAAGGCTGGCGCGCCCATGCCGATGAGACGGTGGGCAACGACCGCTGTGGCGTGCTCATTGGCCTGCGAGAGTCGCCGCGCCGGCTTGTCGATCGCCAGCGGCTGCTGGATCGCATCACCGACGCGCTGCGCGCCGTCACCGGTCGCTCGAGCTTGCGGCCGCATCACCTGCGGCACACCTACGCCAGCCGGACGGCGTTGCTGTTGTGCCTGCGAACCCTTCCCGCGGATGAGGCCCTGCGCGCCATCGTGCAGCGCCTGGTGGGCCCCTGCGAACCCGAGGCCACGCGCCGCCTGTTGCTGGACACCGATGAGCCCAGCAAGCGGGCGCTCTGGGCGCTGTCACTCGCCATCGGGCATGCATCGCCCGCCACTACGCTGCGTTGGTACGTACATGTGCATGAGCTGCTGCAGGTCTTGGCCTTTCAGGAGTTGGAGGCCGAACTGGCCGTTAAGGTCGACACCGTCACGGCCGCCTATGTCTGCGGTCAGCCTGTGCACCGGTCGCGCCAACGCGTGAAGGTGGACGGTGCCTGGGCCAGCAGGCACTTCGCTGCCGGAGCGATCGAGCCGCTGCCGCGAGAGTCCAGACCCCGGGCCGCACCGGCTCTGCCACCTCGCAGGGCGGCGCCATCCGCAGCACTGGAACCGCTCGCGGTCGATCGGCTGCTGGAGCAGGTCCATCGCCGCAGTCGCGTCGACGGCCTGCTGGCGCACCGGCTGATGTTGCTGCCCGAAGTGATCGGTCAATTGCTTCAACAGGAGTTCCACTGCCGCGAGTCGGCCGGCTACGACCTGGCCGATTCGGGCTGGCATCCGAGCAGCAGCCGCACCGTGCTGCGCCATGCCCGCTCCGGTATTCGCAGCCCAACAGAGACCGAGCGTGTGCGTGGCTTCCTGCGCCAGATGTCATCCCGTCTGGGTGACGCCACATGGCAGGCCCAGGCCCACGCCGCAGTGGCCGTGTGGCAGCGCCGCTACCGCGCCACTGCCACGCCAGTGATCGTCACCACGGGCGACGAGGCTGCGGCCATCCTCACCTGGTGCGAGGCCAGCGGCGTGCGTGCGGACGACCTGATCGTGATGACGCCCGACGACGGATCCTTCCCGGCCGATGTGGGCGTCGTCAACGGCTGCTACCGCACCGTGCAAGCCCCGCTCGCCGCAGCCCGCTCGCAGTACCGCGGCCAGGGCCGCACACGCCTGGGCGTGCAGCTGGGCGAGAACGAGACCGGACCGCTGACGCGGATGACCCAGTTGCACCGCGTCTTCCACGTGCTCGCGACCTGGCTCGCAACGACGGAACAACTCAAGGAGGACACCTGACCATGGCCACGTTCAAGATGCAGGAACTGGAGTCCCCGGGCTGGCAGAGCATCGCCTCGCTCACGGCCAGTTGGTCGGTGGTGCGCCACGGCGACGACCTGCTGGGCGACTTCCGAGCCGCGGCCAAGACCATCCGGTTGCGCGCGGTGCTGGAGGGCCTGAAGCAGGGACTCGTCAACGCCAAGCCCGCACACCTGGAGGGCGTGAAGCTGGCCGTGCTGAACCAACTGCCAGGCAACCACACCGACCAGATCGGCGCCGTGCTGCTGGCCGCCCCGGAGACCGGCCGCAAGCTCGGCGCCGGCGTGGCGCAGCAGATCGGCGCCGACATGGCCCAGGCCTTGAACGCGCTGCAGACCGAGGCCTACCGTCGCATGGTCAACCGCGACCTAGTGGACGAGTACCGGCCCGTGGAGGCCCAGCGGCCCACTTGGATGCCGGGCGAACAGCCGGTGGACCCGCTGCGCGCGGCGCTGGTGCGCGCGGGCCGACGGCAGACATTGTGGCGCCGCATCCGCGGCGGCGCGGCCGAGCACTTTGACGTGCCCGAAGTGCCACCCACCGATCCCAAGGTGGTGGGCGCCATCACGCTGGATGGCTCCATCATCAGCACGGCCGACCGGCACCGGCGCCTGGCCTTGCAGGGAGCCTGCAAAGCGTCGCCCGTGGCCAAGAAGCTGGGCATCACCGCGCGCACCTTCACGTGCCAGGTCGAGGACGCAGCGCTCTTTGCGCGCATCCGCGCGGTACCGCCGGGGCAGTCGATGAGCCTGGAGGTGAATGTGGTGGAGGCGATTGCGTTTGCGGGGGAGCTTCGGCGCAGCTACGCGGTGACGGACTTGAAGGCCGCGTAGCCCGCGTGCTACCGCGATGGCTCGAGTCACGCCCGTCTACGGCGCCTTCTGCGGTCCATCGGGTGACACCACCGTGACGTCAAACGGATCGTTCGCCGCGGGCCTGAGCATCCGCTCGAGTTGGACGATGCGTTGAGGATCGGCGCCGCTCATCACGGCGTTGAACCATGCGCGCTCGATGGCTTCGCGCGGGCCTGGCACCGCTGTCACCGGCGGCTGTCCACCATCGCCATCACCTTGACCGCGTCGCCTGCTCATCCGACCTGGATTCTCTCAACATGGTTGAGAGCAATGATGCCGGGCTTCGACCTGCCGGGCTCATGGAAGCAGACGCAGTCCTCGGTGTCCAGCCACACCCGGCGGCCGGGCACGAGATGCTGGTCCCAGAACAGGTCACCGGTCATGCTGCCCGGCCGCTGGTTCATGACCACCCACTGCACACCGCCGATCAGGCCGCGGCGCCAGTGCAGGTCGGCCGCGCCGCCGGGCTTCAGCGCTTGCGCCGGCACCTGCTTTCCGGTGACGCGCAGCCACAGGATGTCGCCCTGCAGTTCCCGGCCGCCGCGCAGTGTCAGCCGGTCCCAGGTGCGCAGAGCGCCGATGACCTCGGCTGCGGCCTTCACGTCCGCCGGCGGTATCACCTGCAGCAGGTGCTCCGCCAGAGCTGCGCTGGTGTCCGCGCTGGCCAGCCACTGCGCCACCCGAGCAGCGGCCCGGCGGCCCAGGCTGGTGCCGTCGCCCAGCAATTCGCCCACGCCATCCAGTTGCAGCACGGCCGGGTGGCCCGCAATCTCGGCGTCGATGTCGAGCCGGGGATTCACGAAGACCACACCCTGGTGGAAGCACTGCGGGGCGATGTGCACCCTGTGCTCGACCAGATGACGGTGCAGCGCCCGCAGCTTCTCGCGGTTGTGCGCCAGCAGGTTCGGATGGTGCACCTCGGTGCCATTGCGCTGCACCTGGACCCACCCGTCGCTGGCCACGCGCAACTGGCCGCTCCAGTTCTTCACCTCCAGCAGCACGACGCGGCGAGCAGTCACGGCGATCAGATCGGCCTCGTAGCGGCCGAGGCCGGCGGCGCAACTGTCGCGCGGGATGCGCCGGTTGCTGAAGATGTGCCCGTACTGGGTTGCCTGGTGGACGCGGATGCGCTGTCGGGCCCGTCGCTCAGCCAGTCGGGCAGCACGGATGCGCGGGTCTTCCGGGTGCAGTGGCGCGTTGCGCAGCGTGCGCCACTGCGCCAGCCGCTCGCGCCAGGTGGTGAAGCGCTCGGGCGACAGCGGAATCGCGGCCAGCCGGAAGCTGTCGTCCTCCGGCGCATCGACCAGGCCCGTGGTCCGCGGGGTGTCGGCGTCAGTCATGGTGCGCTCCTGCCGGTTCGCCGCTGGGGGTCGGCAGTTGCGGCACGCCGGGCGCCACCTCGGTGATCCCAGCAAAGCGGGAAGCCAGCAGCCGGTCGATGGCCGAGCCGTCGCGTCGCGTCAGGTTGGGCACATAGCGGCTGTACACCTTGAACAGCATCTCGGTGTTCGCGTGGCCCAGCTGGCGCGCAATCCACTCCGGCGCTTCGCCCGAGGCTAGCCACAGCGTGGCCGCGGTGTGGCGCATCTGGTAGGGTCGGCGCGCAGCCAGCCCCAGGTGGCGCAGCAGCGGGTACCAGACCCGGTCGCTGAAATTCTTGTTGTCCAGCGGCTCGCCGGCACGGTTGCAGAACACGTAGTCGCTGAGCTTGGCCGTGGCCGCGTGCTGCTGGCGCAAGGCCTCGAACACCACCTGGCTCATCTGGATGTCGCGCTGCGAGCTGTCGGTCTTGGTGTACTCGTCCTCGCCCAGCACGAAGGTCTCGCGCACCAAGATCAGCCGGCGCTCGAAGTCCACGTACTTCCATTTCAGGCCATGCACTTCGCCCGTGCGCATGCCGGTGAAAAAGCGGGTAATGAAGTAGCTGCGGTAGTCGGCCCGCACGCGGTTGACGAGCTTCTGCACCTCGGCCAAGGTGAAGGGCTGCACATCGGTCTTGCGCACCCGCAGGGGCTTGATGTTGACCGCGGGCGACGTGAAGCCGTAGAGCTCGGCCGCCTCGGCCAGCATCTGCCGCAGCGGCGCCAGGATGCCGTTGATGCGCTTGGCCGACAGGCCCTTGGCCGCGCGGCCCGGCACCTCGGCCAGCTTGTTGCGAAAGGCCAGGATGTCGGCCTTGCCGATCTGGCCTACGGGCTTGTCGCCGAAGTGCGGCACTAGGTGGCCGTCGATGGTGGAGCGCAGCACCCGCACGTGCGAGCGACGCCATTCGACGGCATGGTTGGTGAGCCAGTCTTCGGCAAAGGTGCGGAAGGGGGGCGACTTGGGCGCCGCCTCTGCATCCACCGGAGTGCCATCTTCAATCGGACCAGAGACCTCTGGCGGGCCGGCGAATCGGGCACACAGGGCGCTTTGAGGAAAGAATTCCGCGTAGCGGAAACTCCCATCTGCCTGGGCCTTCTTGATTCGATTCACGACGGCCTGCAGCAGCTTGCGGTTGGCTACTGTGTCCGACAGCGCCGTCTGCTCGCGACAGCGGACGCCGCGGTAGGTGAAGTCGATCACCAGTCGGCCGGTCTCCTTGCGGGCGGTGACCTTAGCCATGCAGCACCCCGCCATTGGCCATGGGGATCGCGGTTCGCGATTCAGCCACACCGACGCCGATCATGTCGCGCTCGATGGCCTCCCAGAGAAAGAGGATCTTGCGGCCACCGAAGGGCCGAACGTAGTGCGTGCCTTCGATCAGCACGCTGTCCTTGAGCCGCTCGCGGATGGTGCGCACGTCGTACTTGATGCGTGCGGCCAGTTCATCCGTCGTCAGATAGGTTGCACCCATGTCACCCTCGCGTTGAGTAAACTCACCAAACATCGCTTCATCGCGACGTATGGAGAGAATATTAGTCAACGCTTGTGGACTGTCAAGCACGTTTGTGGAGTTTTCTCCACGTTAGAAGACAAAAGGCACCGACGTGATCCGCTTCAAGCTAGCCGAACAGCTGGAGAAAAAGCAGTTCCGCGACTCCCGTCGCATCACGATGCAGGAGGTGTCGGACGCGACCGGCATCAACCGCTCGACGCTATCGAAGATCCTCAATCAGAAGGGCTACAGCACGGGCACTGATGTGCTGGATCGGTTGTGCACCTACCTGCAGTGCAGCGTGTCCGACTTGGTTGAGCACGTTCAGGATTGAGCGCGCGCTGCAGTTGGGGATGCCGAAGGCTTGGAGGCTGCAGCAGATGCACGGGCGAAAGCAGTTTGCGCCCGGAGCCGTTCCTTAGCGGAGCAAGGCCCACGCCGACTGGCATTCGTTGGGTGGCAACTTGGCCTGTTAGGCCGCGGACACGTCACCCTGCTGCTGTTGCTCAGTGAGCGCTGCCTTGGACCTCATTCTTGCAGGGCCGTATCCTCGGCTTGTTCTGGTATGTTCGGTTATACAAACAGCTTACCTCGGTGGGCACAGCCGACCAGGGACTCAACATCAAAGAGCCAGGGAGGCTCGCCGTGCCAAGAGATTCGCTACAGCTTCGCGACGATTTGGTCGCCTGCCTGCCGAGCCTTGTGATCGACCGGCCGCTCGCCGAGTCGGGGCAGCGCGTTGTGTACTTGGCGCACTTCGTTGACGCCAGCATTCCTGCAGACGTCCCACCACCAAACGGGGACGATCCGGATGAGATTCCGTTCCTTCACGGCTGGGAAGCATGGGGTGCAATCGTCGTGAAAGTGGTCTCCGGGGCTGACAACACTACCCTGGCAAGGCTTCAGGCCGAAACCGCGATCCTTGAGGATGTCCGGCCGGCCAGTTTTCCGAAGCTGCTGTTCTGCAACCTATTCACGGAGAACCCAGTTACCGATGATCGCCTTGCCGAGCGCTTATACGTCTCAGTCGAAGAGTTCGTCGACTCGACTCCGCTTTGCGACATCGCCGACAAGTACAAGGGCAATGAGAAGGGTATCGCGACGCTTGCGCTGGGCATCTCGAACGCTCTGATGCCGCTGTGGGTCCATCATCGAAAGTTCGTGCACCGAGACATCAAGCCTGCGAACTTGCTGATACGGCCTTCGGGTGACGTCGTGGTAATTGACCTTGGAATAGTTCGGGAGACAGGTGCGCCCGGCGTCACCCATGACGGCCCAGGCCCTGGCCCGTTTGCCCCAGGGTATGGCGCACCCGAGCAGATGGCTAACGAGAAGGAGGCGGTGACATTCAAGACGGACTTCTTCTCGATCGGCGTGCTCATGTACCGACTGATGGCCGGCGTCGAACCGTTCATTTCAAAGCCGGGCATGCAGATTCATGAAGTCATGATTGCTGTAGCCAGCTACGAACCCCCGCCGCTGGCGCAAGTAGCAGGGGCCTCACCGCCATTCTCCGACTTCGTGGCCAAGGCAATGATGAAAGTTCCGTGGCAGCGACAACGCACTCCAGCTCTATTCATTGAAGAACTGCAGGCATTGCTGGCGAACTAGGAGAGGAGCACACATGGCGCTGGGACTACTTCATCAGGTCGGGCACAACAGCAACTGGAATGTCGAGTCGTTTCAAACGGACGGATGTGGCGATGGACTGATCCTTAGCCCGCTACATCAGGCGAAGGCCACGGTTGAAAAGCTTCCGCCCGCGACTCGCGCGACATCGATCTTCGATCCGCAGTTCTATCTACCCAGTTCGCGCAAGCCAAAGCTGCTGACCTATCCATTCTTTCCGGAACAGGTCGATGGCGGCTTTCAGACTGCTACCTTCGTCGCACACGCCTCTGAGGTTGCCCAAGCTTGCATCGACTTCCAGATCGAGCAGGGGTTTCGGAAGGTCGTTGTGCCGACTAGGTACATCAACCAGATGTACCCCTCGTACTTCGATCAGCAACGGATGTTCACCATTGACGCATTCATGGAGCACGCTGGCGACCGTCCACTGTGCCTTTCCGTGGCCCTCACGGCGCCCATGATCCAGGATGCAGACTGGCGTCGGCGCGTACTGAACTGGATTACCTCGTTCCCGAATGTCGACGAGGTCTATGTGATGTACGAGCACGAGCGCGCCACAAAGCAGATTCAGGACGCACAGTTTCTGACCGACTGCATGGCGTTCTGCTCTGACGTCCTGAACACCGGCCTAGGCGTGGTTTTGGGCTATACGAACACTGAGGGGCTTCTCTATTCCGCGGCAGGTGATCTCACCATCACCATGGGCGCGTTCGAGAACACTCGCATCTTCTCAGTGGACAAGTTCCTGGAGTCGGAAGGGGAGCGGCGCGGACCCAAGGCGCGCATTTACCTAGCCGGATTGCTCAACTGGGTGCAGTTCGAGGATGCCAAGCGAATCAGGGACAGGGCACCGCGCGTTTGGGAACAGGTCTATCGTGCGACGCCCTGGGCGGATGAGGCATTGGCTCGCTTGGTCGAGCCGACGTTCAACCAACCTCCGCTATACAAGCACTACTTCCGCAATATGCAGGACCATGTCGATGAGCTTCGCCCCCTATCACTCGCCGAGCGGCGAGCACTGCTCATTCGAAAGGTCGATGATGCGATGTCCGCCTATCGCGCCATCGACCGCGTGGGCGTGGAGCTTGAGAGGCATGGTCAGGCTAGCCACTTGCACGACTGGCGACGGGCCCTAGCCGGCGCGTGATCACTTCCTTCGACTGAGGACGCGTGACGACAGCACGGCCTGAGCTTGCCAATGCTTGGCTGGGCTCATAGGGCCTTGCGTATCGGCTGCGTGATGAATGAACAGACCTGTCCCACGCTCGACGGACGCGAGGCCCACGCCGGCGACTCGGAATCGGTCCAGATGCGCAATGGCCGGTCGTGCGAACGCGTGGTCTAAGACGACCCAAGACTCATTTGCGAACTGTAGATTCCTGTACGCCTGAACCAGAACACGCTGCCAGTCGCTCTTCTTGGCCTCGATCGCGATGAGTCGCTCGAACGGAGGAGTTCGAACACTAGAGATGGTCAACGAGTCCTTTGAGTGCTTTCCAATGCCGGCGGCCGACAGTTGCGCTATGACCCTCTGCGCGGCACCTTCGGACGTGCCCAAGAAGGCTGCGAGTTCGGCGCGGCTCTTGATGGAGTCGCCTACGCCGTGTTTGAGAAGCACAGCGAGACGAGGCGGCACGAACGCGGCAGCCAGCAATGCTTTGGTGCTGCGCGGTGAACGCTTGGCCAGGACAACGTCAGCGACGCCCACGCCGGCGTCAACCTCTAGCTCAACGCAGTATTCACGACGCCTTGCGCGCGCAGCGCAGGCCATGATTGCCTCTACGAGGGCGGATTCCGACTCAAATCCAGTGGCTTTCACGTCCTTAGCCCATTTCCCCGCGTCGTCACAGCACCCAACGGTCAAACGGCACTTGCCGTCGATTCGCAGGATCGCCGTGACGGCACAGACCTCGTCACAAACCTCGTCACAAGGCCCAAAAAGGCAGAAGGCCCGCACTTGGCGGGCCTTCTAAGTTCTTGTTTTTATTCAAGAATTTTGGTTGCGGGGGCAAGATTTGAACTTGCGACCTTTGGGTTATGAGCCCAACGAGCTACCAGACTGCTCCACCCCGCGACTGAGGCAAAAATTATAGCACCACGAGGCCGTGCGAGCGAGCCTCAGAGACCGGCGGCGTCGAGGCTGCGGCCGAATCGCTCGGCATTCTGGAAGCCCACGACGCGCACGCCGGTGAGTTCCTGCCCCTGGGCGTCGAAGAACACGATGCCCGGCGGGCCGAAGAGCTTGAAGCGCTTGAGCAGCGCGCGATCGGCGTCGTTGTTGCGGGTCACGTCGGCCTGCAGCAGCAGCGCCTTGCCCAGGCGCGCGCGCACGGCGGGGTCGGCGAAGGTGAAGCGCTCCATCTCCTTGCAACTGACGCACCAGTCGGCATAGAAGTCCAGCATCACCGGGCGGCCTGCGCTGCGCAGCGCGGCGTCGAGCTCGTCGACCGTCGCGATGCGGCGGAAGGCAACGCCGTCGACGGACTCGGCCGCCGATTCGGCGGTGCCCCCGGTCGCGGCCACCGCCGCCGGCGCGGTCATCGTCTGCGCGGCAAAGGGCCGCAGCGGCTGCAGCGCGTCGCGCGCTCCAGCCGCCGCGCCGACGATCTGCGTCGCACCCGCCAGCGCCAGCACCAGGCCGAGCGCCTTGCCGAACCGCGGCGCCGAGCCCGCGCCTTCCGGCAGGCGATCAAAGGCCTGCAGGAAGCTTGCCGCACCGAGCAGCAGCGCGCCCCAGCCGGCAACGCCCAGGGGCGCAGGCAGGACCGGCGCGAGGATCCACCAGGCCACGCCCAGCAGCAACAAGCCGAAGAAGCGCTTGACCGTCCCCATCCAGGCGCCGGCCCGCGGCAGCAGCGCGCCGGCCGATGCCCCCAGCAGCAGCAGCGGCACGCTCATCCCCGCCGCCAGCGAGAACAGGGCGCTGCCGCCCAGCACGACGTCGCGCGTCTGGCTGATGTAGATCAACGCACCGGCCAGCGGTGCGGCGACGCAGGGGCTGACGATCAGCGCCGAGAGTCCCCCCATCGCGAAGACGCCGGCGAAGCGGCCACCCGGCAGGCGGCTGGACGCTGCGCTCAGCCGGTCGCGCAGGCCCGCCGGCAGCTGCAACTCGTAGGCCCCGAACATCGACAGCGCCAGCAGCGTCAGCAGCAGGGCGAACGCGCCGAGCACCCAGGGGTTCTGCAAGGCGGCGGCCAGGCCTTCGCCGGCCAGCCCGGCAGCGACTCCGAGGGCCGTGTACAGCAGGGCCATGCCCAGCGAGTAGATGGCGGCCAGCAGCAGCCCACGCGCGCGCGTGCCGTCACCGCCCTGGCCGACGATGATCGACGACAGGATGGGCAGCATGGGCAACACGCAGGGCGTGAAGGACAGCAGCAGGCCCGCGACGAAGAACACGCCGATCACCACCCAGAAGCGGCCGCTGCGCAGGGCATCGTCGATGCCGGCGTCGCCGCTGGCCGATCCCCCTCCGCTGCTCGCCGTCGTCGTTGGCAGCACAGCGCCGGTGCCCGAGGCCAGGGACAGCAGGCGCACGCTGCCGTCGCCACCGAAGGCGGCCAGGCGGACGTCGGCGGCGCTCTGCATCGGCGGATAGCACAGGCCCTGGTCGGCACAGCCTTGGCTCGTCACCACCAGCCGGAACGCGGCCGGCGCCGCCGTCACCGGCACGCGGATGACGACGCGATCACGGTGGGTCTCGACGTCCTTCTGGAAGGTCTCGTCGAACTTGATCTTGCCGCGCGGAATCTCGACCACACCCAGGCTCGCACCGGCGCCCTCCGCCGCGAACTTGAACTGCTCGCGGTAGAGGTAGTAGCCATCGGCGATGCGGAAGCCGACCTCCACCGTGCGCTCGTCGAGCGCCCGGGCCTCGAAGCGAAAAGCCTGCTCGGGCGGCAGGAAGTCCTCGGCGGCCGGGGCCAGCCGGGGCAGGGCCAGCCAGGCCAGGACGTGCAACAGGACGAGGAGCAGGCGCATGAAGAACAGCGATGGGAGTCGGGCCAGCGAGAGTGTGCTCGCAAGCGCAAAGGCCAGCTTGCGCTGGCCTTTGTCAGTCGGTGCGGGACGCGAAACCTGTCACGCCGCGTTCTCGGCCGTCGTCTCCGTGGCCACGGGCTCGGGACGATCCACCAGCTCGACGAACGCCATCGGCGCGTTGTCGCCGACGCGGAAGCCCATCTTCAGGATGCGGGTGTAGCCGCCCGGGCGCGCCTGGTAGCGCGGGCCGAGCTCGCCGAACAGCTTGGTCACCACGTCGCGGTCACGCGTGCGGTTGAAGGCCAGGCGGCGATTGGCCAGCGTCGGCTCCTTGGCCAGCGTGATCAGCGGCTCGACGACGCGCCGCAGCTCCTTGGCCTTGGGCAGGGTGGTCTTGATGGCCTCGTGCGTGATGAGCGAGTTGGCCATGTTGCGCAGCATCGCGAGGCGGTGCTCGGAGGTGCGATTGAGCTTGCGGAGGCCGTGACGGTGACGCATGGTGAAGTCCTTGCTGCTTGCTTTGTCTAACGAATGCCGCCAGCCGGATCAGGTACTGGCGGGTGCGCCCGGCCGCGAGCGGCCGAGTCAGCTTGATATCGGCTTAACGCTTGTCCAGACCCTGGGGCGGCCAGTTCTCCAGGCGGCCGCCGAGCGTCAGCCCGCGCGAGGCCAGTACTTCCTTGATCTCGTTGAGCGACTTGCGGCCGAGGTTCGGCGTCTTCAGCAGCTCGGTCTCGGTGCGCTGGATCAGGTCGCCGATGTAGTAGATGTTCTCGGCCTTCAGGCAGTTGGCCGAGCGCACGGTGAGCTCGAGCTCGTCGACCGGGCGCAGCAGGATCGGATCGAACTGCGTGCTGCGCTGGACCGCCGGCTGGTCGAAGATGTCGCCGACCTGGCCTTCGAGCTGCGCGAACACCGCCAGTTGCTCGACCAGGATCTTGGCCGAGGCGCGGATCGCCTCTTCCGGCGTGATGGCGCCGTTGGTCTCGATCTCCATCACCAGCTTGTCGAGGTCGGTGCGCTGCTCGACGCGGGCGCTCTCGACCGTGTAGCTGACGCGCTTGACCGGCGAGAAGGAGGCATCCAGCACGATCCGGCCGATCGACTTGGTCGGCTCGTCGCCGAAGCGGCGCAGGTTGCCCGGCACGTAGCCGCGGCCCTTCTCGACCTTGATCTGCATGTCCAGCTTGCCGCCCTGCGACAGGTGGGTAATCACGTGGTCGGGGTTGATGATCTCGACGTCGTGCGGCGTCTGGATGTCGCCGGCCTTGACCGGGCCCTCGCCTTCCTTGCGCAGCACCAGCGTGACCTCGTCACGGTTGTGCAGGCGGAAGACGACGCCCTTGAGGTTGAGCATCACGTGGACCACGTCCTCCTGGACACCGTCGATGGCCGAGTACTCGTGCAGCACGCCGGCGATCGTCACCTCGGTGGGCGCGTAGCCGACCATCGACGACAGCAGCACGCGACGCAGGGCATTGCCCAGCGTGTGGCCGTAGCCGCGCTCGAAAGGCTCGAGCGTGACCTTGGCGCGGTGGGCGCCCTTGGCGGCGCTCAGCGGCTCGACGTTGATGGCTTTGGGCTTCAGCAGATTGGTTTGCATCAGGTCTTCCTGTCACTACCCTCGGCTCGTTACACCGATAAGGCTGGTGGAGCACCGGGAGCACTGTCTTGCGACCGTGCTGGCCCCGGACCGGGAAAGCGTCGACGCGGCGCGCGGCACAGGGCACCCGGCCCGCCGTCGCACCGCGCGAAAGTCAGCGCGAATACAGTTCGACGATCAGCGATTCGTTGATGTCGGAGCCGAACTCATCGCGGTCCGGCGTCTTCTTGAACACGCCCTCGAGCTTGCTGGCATCGACCTGCACCCAGGCCGGCATGCCCAGCGATTCGGCGAGCTTGACCGACTCGGTCACGCGCAGCTGCTTCTTGGCCTTCTCGCGCACCGCGACCACGTCGCCGATCTTCACCAGGTAGGACGAGATGTTCACGACCTCGCCATTGACCGTGATGCCCTTGTGCGAGACCAGCTGGCGCGCCTCGGCGCGCGTCGAGCCGAAGCCCATGCGGTAGACCACGTTGTCCAGCCGCGACTCGAGGATCAGCAGCAGGTTCGCGCCGGTGTTGCCCTTGCGGCGCTCGGCCTCGGCGAAGTAGCGGCGGAACTGGCGCTCGAGGACGCCGTACATGCGCTTGACCTTCTGCTTCTCGCGA